>ERZ795044.19-NODE-19-length-125099-cov-32.504606_pt1 | contig 125099 bp, 93 predicted proteins | sample MGYA00375128_ERZ795044 | MGnify/ENA primary metagenome ERZ795044 (study PRJEB30173, sample SAMN05720213) | anaerobic digester metagenome | isolation source: active sludge of municipal wastewater-treating anaerobic digesters | place: USA | collected 2014-12-22 ...
CCATGGATATTCTGCACACAGTTGGCAGAGACCAAATCAGAACCGACTTTCCCGAGTATCGCCCCGGCGATACTGTGAAGGTCCATTATAAAATCAAAGAAGGCGCGAAGGAACGCATCCAGGTGTTCCAGGGAATCGTGATCCAGAAACGCGGATCGGGAATCTCCAAATCCTTCACCGTTAGAAAGATATCGAACGGCGTTGCCGTGGAGCGTATTTTCCCGCAGAATTCGCCGAACATCGATAAGCTTGAAATAGTCCGCTATGGCCAGGTGCGCAGGGCCAAACTCTTTTACTTGCGCCATGCCAAAGGCAAAGCGGGCCGCATCAAAGAGCGCAGACGTTTCACTGCCTAATTGCGAAACACTATCCCTCAGAGCCCCAGACTCACTTCAGAGAAAGGGGCTCTCGTTTTTTTGGCAACATAAACAACCGAGGTAAGGAATGGCCGAACAGCAAGTTGGCTATGTGGATTGGGAGGACTGGGGCCTTGAACTGGTTATGGAGCGAGGAAAACTCCGCAAGCTGCTTTTTGTGGAGAAAGGCAAGGCAGCAGAAGCCCTGGAGCCAGAAATGGCCAAAGCCTGCCAGCAGTTGCTGGCCTATCTGAATGGAAATGGCAAGGCTTTCAAGCTGGAGCTCGAACCCATTGGAACTAAGTTTCAGCTGGAAGTTTGGAACGCGCTAATGGAAATCCCCTACGGCGAAACCCGCAGCTACAAGCAACTCGCTGAGCGGATTGGACGCCCCCGAGCCTGTAGGGCGGTGGGGCAGGCTGCAAATAAGAATCCCCTGCCCATCGTGATTCCCTGCCACCGGTTGGTGGGCTCGAACGGTCCTCTTACCGGCTATGCCGGAGGCATTGAAATCAAACGGCGCCTGCTGGAACTGGAACGCAGTCATTTGGAGTAGAATTGATAGTGGGGATAGGAACCGATATCGTGAAAGTGGAGCGTGTGCGCAGACTGCTGGAACGGTATCCAAACTTCGTTGAACGTGTTTTCTGCGCGGGCGAAATCACCCATTGCCAGGGAAAAGCGAACCCTGAACAAAGTTACGCCACCCGTTTCGCCGCCAAGGAAGCCGTGATGAAAGCTCTGGGTACGGGCTGGGACGGCATGGTGAATTGGAGGGACATTGAGGTTTTTACAGATAAAAACGGAAAACCGGACATCCTGCTCAGGGGCGGGGCGCTGGAACGTTTGACCGCTTTGGCGGCAGATCGCGTTCACCTGTCCCTGACTCACGAAAAGGAATACGCGCTGGCCTTTGTGGTGCTGGAAAGGCAAAAGCTTGACAGCTTGCGAGTATCTGGATAATTTACCAAAATTGAGGTGTTTTATATGCGATGTTTCGTGTTCTTCGGCATTCAGGGTAGCGGGAAAGGCACACAGGCAGACCTGTTAGGTGACAGCCTGAAGTTCCAGCACGTCAGTATTGGCGATCTCTTCCGGGAGCAAATCTCCCTAAAAACCAAGCTCGGTTTGCAGGTGAGTGAAATAATCAGCCGCGGTGAACTTGTTCCCGACGAACTTGTATTCGACATCATAGACCAATCGCTGCATCCAGATCGCAAGGGAATCATCTTTGACGGATTTCCCCGCACTTTGGCGCAGGCGGAGTTTTTGGTGAAGCACTTCAAGGTGAGGCAAGTTTTCTTCCTTGAACTTTCCGAAGCCAAAGCCATTGCCAGGATTTCCTCGCGCCGAATCTGCCGTGATTGCGGCCAAAACTACAATCTGGTGAGCGATCCGCCAAGCGAGGTAAATGTTTGCGATGCCTGCGGTGGGAAACTGATCATACGCAACGACGATAAACCAGAGGCTATCTCTCGCCGTTTGGCTGAATTTTACGAACAGACCCTGGCCTTGAAGGATTTTTTTGCCGAGCGTGGTCTGCTTTCTGAAGTGGATGCTGGTCAGGAGATCGAAGCGGTGGCTAAAGATATCAGAGAAATAGTGGCATCGCTGCCCGCTGAGTGAATATGCGCAAAATCCTGAAGCTGATACTGAGCCCAGTGGAAGCGGCAGCATATTTGCTTGCCGTGTGGAGCCTTTTGGTTCTTTTTCTGGAACCCCTGATCAGCTACTATTCAAATTATCAGTTGGTGCAAACCGCCACAGCCTGGGTCAATCTGCTCCTGCTGGCCTTGGCTATCCTTCACCGCCTGTTGCTGAGGGAAGGACGCGCCATCCCGATTGTGGTGATCTTCGACACGGTTATGTTGGTGGTGGGATTGTTGCTGATGAACTTCAACGCCAGGTTCGTCATTTTCTTCCTGCTTGTCCGGCAAACTTACTTCATACTGGATTTCATCCTCTTCCGGTTTTCTAGGGGCAGAATCTACAAATGGCTGGCAGACAACCCCCCGGTGACCATGATGCTTAGTTTTATCCTGGTGATTCTTATCGGGACCATATTGCTCATGCTGCCTGTGGCATCAACACAAAAAAGAGTGACGCCTTTCGTGAACGCTCTATTCACCTCAACCTCAGCAACCTGCGTTACAGGCTTGATAGTCTATGACACCGCAACCTATTTCAGCAGGTTTGGGCAAGTGGTGATCCTGTTGCTGATCCAGATCGGAGGGTTGGGAATTATGACAGTTTCCACAGCCTTCGCCCTGTTAATGGGCAGAAACATCGATCTGAAGCTCAAGAACGTTATGAGCCAGGTGGTGGGAGGCACCAACAGAATCAACCTGTCTCAGCTCCTAAAAAACATTTTGCTGGTGACCGGGATAATAGAACTGACAGGAGCAGCGCTGCTTTTCAGCAGGTTTTATCATCACCATTCGCTGGCCCGGGCGCTTTATCTCTCCATGTTCCACTCGGTTTCAGCCTTTTGCAACGCTGGTTTCGCTCTTTTTTCGGATAATCTGGTTGGGTTTCGCGACAGCGCTGTGGTAAGCATCGTTATTCCTTTGCTTATCATTTTTGGAGGTTTGGGGTTCTCAGTTATTATCGATCTTTACCGCTATTTCTTCAAGCGCGACAATGTGCGGAAACTGACCCTGCACAGCAAGATAGTGCTGGTAACTACCGCATTTCTCATTGTGGGGGGAATGATCTCCTTTTTTGTGATGGAGTATTACGGCACGATGAAAGGCTTCGGAATCCATCAGCGCTTGCTGAGTTCTTTCTTCCAGTCTGTTACCACGCGCACGGCGGGTTTCAACACACTTGATTTCGGTGCTATGGGCAAAGCTACCCTGTTGGTTAGCATGTTTCTGATGTTCGTCGGCGCTTCGCCAGGCTCTACAGGCGGCGGGATCAAGACTACAACTTTTTCCATATTAGGGCTCACGATGGTCTCACTGCTGAAGGGGAGAAGAGATATCAGCGTGTTCAAGCGGCGAATCCCTTCCAGCAATTTCCGGGAAGCAGCAGGACTGGTATTTCTTTCAGCCTCCCTGGTCTTTTTCATAGTTTTGATACTGTTACTGGTGGAACCCTTACCTTTTGAAAAGATTATGTTCGAAGTGATTTCAGCTTTCGGCACAGTGGGCCTTTCCACCGGTATCACACCTTCACTTTCCCTTCTAGGAAAAATTCTGATAACTCTTCTGATGTACGTCGGCAGGATCGGTCCGCTGACTTTGATCTACGCTTTCGCAGTTAGAAACAGGAAAACCAATATCAATTATGCCGAGGAAAATATAGCCATCGGCTAAGGGAATAATTATGGCACGTTACGCGGTAATCGGACTGGGCCGGTTTGGCATGACCGTGGCCACGATCCTGGCAGAGAACGGCATGGAAGTTCTTGCCATCGACAAAAAACAGGAACTGGTGGATCAAATTAGCAGCAAGGTCGCGCAGGCTGTGTGCATGGACTCCACAGATGAAAACTCTCTGCGGGACATGAATCTGAACGAAGTTGACGCAGTGATCATGGCTATCGGCAGCAACATCCAGGAATCCATCCTCAGTTGCGCGATCCTCAAGAAAATCGGCGTTGGCATCATCTACGCCAAGATAGAAAACCATCTGCACGGCCGTATCCTTGAACTGATAGGGGTTAAACGCACAATCCTACCTGAAGAGACGGTGGGATCGCAACTGGCTAATACGCTGATATCGAAAAACATCCTGGAGTACTACAATCTAACCAGCGGCCATGTAGTGCTTGAATTGGTCGCTCCCTTGGAATTTGTCGGTAAGTCTCTGCAGGAGTTGGCTCTGCCCACTGGCAGGGGGATAAATGTGATTGCCATCAAATACAATTACCTGACAGTGACTGACGAGGGCAAGAACAAGGTGGAACAGAGGCTGAATGACATGCCCGGAGCCAATGATGTGATCAACGAAGGGGATGTGATGATGCTAATGGGAAGAAAAAACGCCATCGACTCCCTGATCCGGGACGTCGCGAACAAGAGGGACCTGCTATGAAACACTCTATTAGCAAACGCTATCATCTTGCCATATCCATCCTGCTGGGACTGATCCTGCTGGAGACACTCTTGCTATGGATCATCATCAGCCGGAAAACGGATTTGGCCACCATGGTCAATGATCTGCAAACAACCCTGATTGTTTCAGTTTTAGCTATCTTTGTCTGCGGTGTGGTTATTTACAACCTTATTCCGGTGATGCTCAGGAAATCCCTGAGCCGCACGGCCAAAATCGTCAGCGAAATTGCCCACGGTAATTACGAGGTGAATATAGATGGCGAACTGGCAGCCCATGCTGGAGACAGGGATATTGTGCCACTTTTGGAAGGGTTGAAGATAATGTTGCGGAACATCCACGGTTTTGACCAGGCCAAGGAAAACAAGATTTACGAGCATGATCAGCGCATCAAACAGATGATCAACCTACTGCCCCAGGGGGTCCTGATCGCCCTCAACAACGGCGATATCAGCTATTGCAACGACGCCCTGCGGCGACGCTACCCCATGTTCAATGAGAGCAACAATATCCAGGACTTGAAGCTAAAAAGTGAATTTGACCAGCGAATCTTTCAAAAGATATTCGATTCCCTGCGTTACGGCGATAATCTCTATGACAACAGGATACCCGATAACGAGTACCAACGCCTGGCCACGCTAAACGGCGCCATCGTGCGCAACGCTAGGGGCGATTCAATCGGTGGAGTTTATACACTTGTCTTCACGGAGCATGCAAAACAGGATTAAGGTTGTTTTTGACAAAGACGGGACTGACCGTCTGGACAGATACTTGGTAGATTTACGCATCCAAGAGCTATACAGCCGTAGCTTCATCGAGAAGCTGATAGAAGAAGACCGTGTGCTGGTGAACAAGGTACCGGTTAAAAAGAGTTATCTGCTTACCAAGGGTGACGAGGTGGATGTATCCCTGCCGGAATTTAAGCCTGCAGAGGTTGTGCCGCAAAACATTCCCCTGGATGTGGTTTATGAGGATAACGACATAGCCGTGATCAACAAACCTGCCGGTATGATCGTCCATCCGGGTTACGGGGCATCTGACCAGACGCTGGTGAATGCCATCGTGTTCCGCTGGCGGGAAGACCTTTCCAGCGGTCGGGAAGCCAATCGCCCTGGCATCGTGCACCGGCTTGACCGAGGCACATCCGGTCTGATGGTCATTGCTAAGAATGACCCGGTCCAAAGCGCGCTTAACGATATGTTCGCCCAACGCCAGGTGAAAAAAACCTATCTGGCTATAACTTGCGGAATTCCGGACCCAGCCGAGGACAGTATTGAAGACAACATCGGCCGCAGCATCAGCAATCCACGCAAGATGTGCGTGACCCCTGAAGGACGATGGTCGCTTACCAACTACAAGGTGATCAAGTACTTCCATTGCTTCTCGCTGGTGAAGGTATCACTGGAAACAGGAAGGATGCATCAGATCAGAGTGCATTTTGCGCATCGCAACCTGCCTCTTCTGGGAGACCTTCTTTACAACACCCGCAGGCAGGTTCATGCCATAGTTCCAGAAAACTATAAACGAAAAGTGACGCAACTGCTCACAACCCATCTGCTGAGACAGGCTTTGCACGCATGGAGGCTGCAGTTCGTGCAACCAATTTCAGGCAAGCCTCTGGATATCAAGGTAGATCCTCCGCAAGACTTTAATTATACAATGGCCTGGCTGGAGAATTATTTTGGCATTGACACAGACACCAGGGATTTATTCTCGATCCTAAACGATAATGAAGAATGGTGAAAATGACTGATGTAAAAGGTGACAGCCCATTTTGCACGATTGCCGAAGCAATCCAGATAATCGCGGATGGCGGAATGCTGATAGTGGTTGATGACGAGAACCGTGAAAATGAAGGTGACCTGGTAATGGCGGCGGACGCTATCACAGCTTCACAAGTGAATTTCATGATTTCCCAATGCAAAGGGTTGCTCTGCGTACCCATGGAAGCCGAATCCCTCAAACGTCTTGACCTTCCTCTAATGACGCGGAACAGCACTGATCGCCACGGTACCAAATTCACTATCACAGTGGACGTTAAGGAAGGCACTACCACAGGAATTTCAGCATCCGAGCGGGCCAAGACCATAATCGCCCTGGCTTCACCCGACAGCAGGGCTGAGGATTTCATGCGGCCAGGTCACATCTTTCCGCTCTGGGCTGAAACAGGGGGTGTGCTTAAACGGGCAGGGCATACCGAAGCGGCTGTGGACCTGGTTAAATTGGCCGGACGAGCGCCGGTTGGAGCGATTTGTGAAATAATCCGCGAAGATGGGGAAATGGCCCGTCTCGACGACCTGATCCCTTTTGCCACAAAATACGGGTTGAAGATCATCACCATCGCGGAACTCATCCGCTACCGCCGCCACCGTGAAAAGCTGGTGAAGTGCATATCCCAAGCCAAACTTCCCACACCCTACGGTGACTTTGACATCCTTACCTATGTGAGCACCGTGTCTGAGGAATATCACCTCGCCCTGGTGCTGGGAGAGATAAAGGCGGAGGCGGAAGTGCTTGTGCGCGTGCATTCAGAATGCCTCACCGGTGACGCCCTACACTCACTGCGTTGTGATTGTGGCGAGCAACTGAAACGTTCCTTCGAGCTTATCTCCGAGGCTGGAACCGGCGTGATCCTCTACATGCGCCAGGAGGGTAGGGGCATCGGCCTGGTTAACAAGCTGCGTGCCTATCATCTTCAGGATGAGGGACTGGACACAGTGGAAGCCAATCTGGACCTCGGTTTTCCCGCTGATCTGCGTGATTACGGGATAGGGGCCCAGATCCTCAAGGACCTCGGCCTGAAAAAGATACGCCTGCTCACCAACAATCCTAAAAAGATTGTTGGCCTGCAGGGCTACGGTCTGCAGATTATTGAAAGAGTACCGATAGAGATAGCCGCGCGCGAAACCAATCTGGAATATCTTCAAACGAAGAAGAAAAAGATGGGGCACATCCTGAATCATGTTTAAACCAAATCTTAAGCGTCTCTTGACTGAGGAGGTCAGATGCTGTTTCTAAAATCACTGCTATTTATAGTGTTGAACGTTGGTGTCGGCCTGCTGCTGGTCTATTTTGCCAAGTGGTTTCTGTTCAACCCCACTCAACGCAAGATCTTTGGGGTCAGAAATCCCCTTACACCGGGTTTTCTTGTTCGCAAGCGGGATTGGGTTTTCAATAAAGCCCGCGACCTTTTGCATGATTATTTGGAACAGGCCGGCAACCCCCAGGCCAATACCGGCTATCTTTACAACCTTGAAGAGCAGATTCGGCAAAAGGTTTGGGAGCAAACCTCCTTCGTGGACGATTGGCCTCTGCTGCCTGGCGGCTTAAAGGAAAGTATCCGCAACACTGTTTCCAACGCTGTGCGCGGCATTGCCAGCAAGATCCTGCGCAAAACCGTGCCCCACTTCCTGGAGCAATGGCGCATCGAACACCGCATAGACGAATATGACGAGCAGTTCAACCTGGAGTTTTTCTATAAATACTTCCGCCAATACCTTTACGTGCCGCTACTGAAGATTGTGGCAGGGATAAACCTGGTCTTCGGAATCTTGAACATGATTTTGTTCCTGATCTTGGCTTGAGGCACCTGCAGAGTTATATTGTCTGTGTATCCCAGCCTTGTTTGTAATTCATTCTGCTGGGGACATTACGATTTATGTTTGATCAGGAGCGCAACATAATGGAAGAACAAAACAGCCGGATCCCCAGAACCTTGCCGGTGCTGCACATCAACAACGTGGTGATGTTTCCGCACCTGCTGATGCCTCTGGTGGTAACCGACGAAGAATCCAGACTGGTCATCGACCATGCTTTGGCACACGATAAAACCATGGCCTTTTTCCTGGATCGTGAAAAAAAAGGTCCCAGCGACATTGGCCTGAATGAGATTGGCACGGCCGTATCCATACTCCGGATGCTACGAAATCAGGACGGCTCTATTAGCCTGCTGTTGCAGGGAACCTCCAGAGTCCGCCTTCAGCGCACTGTGCAGAGGGAACCCTTCGTCATGGTGGATGTGGAAACTGTGCATGAACAAATTGAGGAAGACACAGAAATCCATGCCTATCGCACAATAGCCATCGAACTGATGGAAAAGATAGCCTCTGAAAGCACAATCCTGAACAATGAGATGATCGCGGGTCTCAGCAACGTCAAACAATCCGGACGGGTGGCAGATATCATAGCGGGAAACCTCGACCTCCAGATCGAAGACCGCCAGATAATCCTGGAAACCATCGACCTGAAGAAACGCTTCAAACACCTGAACAACTGTCTGGCTGAGATGATTCGCCAGATGCGGCTGGAAAACGCCATCCGTAGCAACATCCAGTTGGAGATGAGCGAAGACCAGCGTCGTTACTACCTGCGCGAACAAATGGACGTCATCCGCAAGGAACTGGGTGAAAGCGACGAGGTGAGCAAAGAGGTCCTCAAATGGAAAGAGCTCATCGAGAAAAACAAGCTGCCGGATTACGTGGAGGAAGTGGCTTTCGAGGAACTTGACCGCCTGGCCACAATGCAACCTGCCGCCAGCGAATATGCCGTGGTGAGGAACTATCTGGACTGGATAGTGAATATGCCCTGGACCACCTACAGCAAGGACAGGCTGGATTTGGTCAGGATCGAAAAGATCCTTACCCAAGACCACTATGGCCTGGCCAAGCCCAAGGAACGCGTACTGGAATACATAGCTGTGAAAAAGCTGAAGGGCAGCCTCAAAGGCCCTATTCTCTGTTTTGTAGGGCCACCCGGCACTGGCAAGACCTCGATCGGACAATCTGTCGCCCAGGCCCTCAAGCGCAAGTTTATCCGCATGTCTTTAGGCGGAATTCATGATGAAGCTGAGATTCGCGGCCACCGCCGCACCTACATTGGCGCCATGCCCGGCAAGATTATGATGGAGATTAAACGCCAGGGCACCGCCAACCCTGTTTTCATGCTGGACGAGATCGACAAGCTGGGCCGCGATTTTCGCGGAGATCCAGCCTCAGCCCTTTTGGAAGTGCTCGATCCAGAACAGAATCACAGCTTTGTGGACAACTATCTGAACCTGCCTTTCGACCTTTCTGAGGTGATGTTCATCACCACAGCAAACTCGCTGGACACCATCCCTCCAGCCCTTCGCGACAGGATGGAGATCATAGAATTCACCAGCTACCTTGAAAATGACAAGGTGCAGATAGCCCGCCATTACCTGATTCCCAAGGAAAAAGACGCCAACGGGCTGAAGGAATACAAGATCACTTTCCACAAATCTGCGCTGCAGGAACTGATCCGCTATTATGTGCGGGAAGCCGGGGTGCGCAATCTGCAAAGGCGTATTGGATCCATCTACCGCAAAATAGCCCGGCAAGTTGCTTCCGGGGATGTCCATCCCCGGGTGATCAATGCCAAATCCGTAAAGGATTACCTGGGGCCCCGCAAATTCAGTTTGGAACTGGCCAACCGCAAACCAGAGGTGGGCATCGCCACCGGCCTTGCCTGGACCAGTTACGGCGGGGAAATCTTGTTTTGCGAAACTACCCGGATGCCAGGTAAAGGAACGATCATCCTAACCGGTCTGTTGGGTGAAGTGATGAAAGAATCAGCCAGGATCGCCCTCAGCCATCTGAAGGCAAATCACCAAAAATACGGTATCGAACCCCGTGAATTGGAAAAATATGACATCCACATCCATTTCCCCGCTGGCGCCGTGCCCAAGGACGGTCCCTCAGCCGGAATTACCCTTACCACAGCTTTGGCATCGCTATTCACCGGTCGCAAGGTGAGACACGATCTGGCCATGACCGGCGAAATCACCCTCACCGGCAAGGTTCTGGGCATCGGCGGGCTCAAGGAAAAAGTGCTGGCCGCCAAACGCGCTGGCATCACCCAACTCATCCTTCCCCGCGAAAACGAGGAAACCATCAGCGATTTTCCCCGGGACATCCTGGAAGGAATGGAAATCACTTGGGTGGACAGTGTTAAGGATGTGCTGGACATGGTGCTGATGGCCAAACCCGCACCCAAGGCTGGTAAGCCAGCCCAAACCTGATGGACCGCTTCCCGAACATCCTCATTCTGCTTGATTTGCCGAGGGATTTCATACCCAAGGCTGAGTTTGTGCTGAGGACGTTCTGCAACATCCTGCGCCTGAACCCACAATTCACATACGGAGAGAGGATTGAAGGGGTTCATCTTTATTACGGGCCGGAAAGCGAACGCGCCTATCCAATAAAGATCCACTTCGATCCCGCCACCCCTGATTTTTTCGACCGGTTGGAACTTTATCCCCTGGACCGAGTGGATTTCTGCCTCTATCAGAAGGAATACATACCCTTCCTATTCTCCCAGCCCGGGGCGATTTTCGCCATCGGCGCGCAATCCATGACATTCCGCAAGGACATCGTGGCCAGCGCTTTCTACTTCCTAACCTGCTGGCACGAATACATTCTCAGCCGCCACGGTGAACAGCGAGGACGGGTTGATTACTTTGAATCGCTGCAATACCGATGGGATTTTACAGATATTCCCGTGGTCGATGTCTATTGCCAGATGCTACTCTACGCCATGGAAAGAGCATTGCCTCAATTCATCCGCGAAATCGTTTGGAATGAGGAAAACCGTTTCTGCATATCGCTTTCCCACGATGTGGATTATTGGAACTACTGGGCTGGAACACAGAAGGTTGACACCCTCAAATACAACCTCCGCACTTGGTACAAACGCCCTGTTACCGCCACATTTAAAATCCTCGGCCACACCCTCCATAAAAACCTGATCCACAATCCCCGCCGCCAAATCCGCTGGATAGTGCAGAAGGAAAGGAACCTCGGGGTTAAGGCCACCTGGTTTCTCTTTGGCAAGGGCGATTTTAAGGACAAACGCCAAAACTACATATCCAACCCCAAGGTGCTGAGGCGGCTCAAAGAATTGCTGGCCGGTGAGGAAGTAGGACTGCATGGCAGTCCGGAATCAGCTTTCGACGAGGAAGTCCTCCGAGCAGAGATGGACCGTCTGGTCAAAGCGGGATTTGAGGTGCGCGGATACCGATCCCATTACCTCCATTTCGATTATCAGAAGAGCTTCCGCATTCTCGAAAACGCCGGAATCCTCTACGATTCGACCCTCGGCTACTGGGAAAACATCGGCTTCCGGGCAGGGATATCCTTTCCCTTTTATCCCTTCAACATAGAGGAAAACCGTCCCTTCCGGGTGCTGGAGATACCTCTCATCGTGATGGACACAACCCTCCATTCCAAAAAAGCCATGAACATGAATCCGCTGGCGGCCAGATTAACCCTACGCCGTTTGATCGACATGGCGGACAAATATCAGTCCCATCTGTCTCTGCTCTGGCACAATGTAACCTTTGACCCCATAGATTTTCCCCTCTGGGCTGGAGTTTACTGGAGTACCCTGCGCCATGCCATCAGCAAAGGCGGCTGGATCACCTCTCTGCACGATATCTGGACAGAATGGACCTATTTCGACTGACCAAGGAAACCCCATGTTCAACAAACTAACCAGCATTCTCTGGAAAGTCTTCTTCGTCATCATGATGCTGTTGTTGTTCATCTTTCTGCTTTTTCACCTTGTCAGCAAGCTGTTTTTGTCACCAAGACGTTACCGCAGGCTAACCTGGCAGGTGGCAAGGGTTTGGGGCTGGTTCACGATGGTCAGCACCGGCACGCGGGTGAAGGTTTCCGGGCGCGAGAACATTCCTTTAGAAGGTCCCATCTGCTTCATGGGCAATCACCAAAGTTATTTTGACATCCCAACCCTCCTTGGTTTTGCGGGCTGCCCCATGGGCTTCATTGCCAAGCAGGAATTGGCCAGGGTGCCTGTGCTCAAGCAGTGGATGGTCCAGCTACCCAGCTTCTTTCTGGACCGAGACAACGCCCGCCAGGCCATCAAAGTCTTTCAGGCAGCGGCCAAAGTGATGAAGGAAGGCCATCCCATGGTCATTTTTCCTGAAGGGTTGCGCGCGGAGCGGGGCAAAGTGGCTGATTTTCATCTGGGCAGCCTCAAACTCGCGCAAATGGCTGGCGCCACCATTGTGCCATTCGCCCTGGACGGCACCTGGCGCATGTTGGAGATCGACGGCAATATCCACGCCGCCAGGGTGAACTTCACCATCCTGCCGCCCGTGAGACCAGGTGATCCCATTTACGACGATAAAATCGCCCTCGCCGCTCATCTGAAAAGCTCTATCGAGGCCTGCCTCACGGATTGAGAGACAGATTTATTCCAAGCCGCTTCGCCCTTATGGGGTATGTTGATATCCTGTTTTTAGCCTCCCGCACAATACCCGCATCGAGTGCGGGAATATGACGGGAGACAATAGAGTGGCAGAAGATAGAGGGTTAAGGGTGTGTCAGCAGTTCAGAGGCTTCAGGAACTCCACGACCAGGATGGTGGTGTCGTCGTGGCTTTTCTGGGTGTCCGCAAACTCGCCAACGGCAGCCAGGACCGCCTGAACGGTTTCTTCAGGCGAAGAGCCTGCTTCTTTATTCAGAACCTTTTCCAGCCCGTCTGTGCCGAATAGTTTGTCATGTTGGTCCATTGCTTCGGAAACGCCATCCGTGAAGATGAGGATTTTGTCACCAGGCGCAAGTTGCAGCACGTCGGAAGTGATCTTGATATTGTCAAAAAATCCCAGCGCGGTGGAATGGGTGGTGGCGAATTTGCTGAATCCGCCTGCCGCCTTAAGCTGATATATTGGTGTATGGCCGGCATTGGAAAACACGCAACTTCCGCTTTCAAGATCGATGATGCCTAGGACCATGGTCACAAAGTCGGATTTCGGATTGTTTTCCACCAAAAAGGTGTTCAGGATGTGCAGGATATCCTCCGGCTTGTCTTTATCCGATGAAACTGTGCGCAGCAAGGTTGTCATCATGGTCATGGTCATGGCAGCGGCAACGCCTTTTCCCGCCACGTCGGCAATTGCGAAGAGAAAGTGCTTGTCGTCCTTGAGGAAATAATCGTAGAGGTCGCCGCCGATGGCTCCGGCTGGTTCGAGGATGCCAAAGGCTTTCAGGTTGGCCGGCAACTTTGAGGCATCATCGTTTTTTGGGATAAGGTTGCGCTGGATGATCGAAGCAAAGGCAACTTCAGCCATGATGCGGTTCTTTTCCTCGGTCACTTGCTGAAGGTTGTTTATATGGCTGGTTAGCGAGCTCTTCATTTTTTCGAAGTTCTCGGCGATAACTTGGATTTCGTAAGTGTTCGAATCAATCTCCGGGCCAGACTGCAGCTCGCCTTCCCCTGCCAGTTTGATGGCATCCACCAGTTCTGAAAGAGGTTGGTTAAGGGCACTGGTGCGGTACCAGATCGTGCCTGAAAAGATCAGGAAAGCAAGTACGAAAGCAATCGTGGTGATAATGGAGAGAGAGTGCAAATCGGCAAAAACCTCACTGTTGGGAACCTCCACCAACAGGCTCCAATGATTGGAAGGCAGGGGCCGATAGGCTATCCAGACATCAGGTCCAGGTTTTTCAAAACGGAAGCGCTCAAAGCCGCTTTGGCCACTCACGGCGTTTTTACATATTTGGCGCAGTTCCTGGTCGCCGTAACGGTTGGCGAAATCAAACGCGGAATAGTTCATGGCCAGGGAATCCCTGGGATGGGCTACGATCATGCCGTTGCTTGCAATCATGAAGGCAAAGCCGGTTTTTTTCACCCGGATCGGCTTCACGATGCGGTGCAGGCTTTCCATCGGAGTGTCCAAACGGATAATGCCTTGATGCTTGCCTTTGATGGTGAGCGGAAGGGAGTAAGAGCATACTCTTTCTTTGGAACCCAGGTTGTCGAACCAGGGATCGCTCCACCAAGGCCTTAGAGACAGCCAGGGTATCTGAAACCAGTCCTTGTAAAGGTAATCGTCATCTTCTGCTGGGATGCTACGAATCTGCTGGTTTTCCAAATAGAAGGTTTGGGTGCGTTTGGTGGATGGTTTGTCATAGGCCAGGCAAACCGAGATCAGCCTGGGGTTATCGATCAGCAGATGGTGGATGTGGCGCTTAAGCTGTTTCGGGGTGTATAGATCGTCGTTGATCACCGTCCTCAGTTCTTGGGCGATGGTCATGATGTTGGAGAGGTTCTTGTCGATCATCTGCGCGTTTGTCTCTGTGAGGTTGCTAATGCTTTCTTCTGCGTTGCTGCGCATCACTTTGTAGGCCAGTTGGCGGGTGATGAGAAAGGTCACCAGAAAGAGGATCAACATGAAGATGAACATGAAAGAGATGAGCTGTTGCCCCAGGTATTTGGTCTTCTTACTTGTGTTCATGGGGGTAGAAGGTCTGGTAATCAACAGGTTTGTCGATGATGCCACGCTCGATCAGGATGCGATTGGCAAGATCAAAATCTTTGGGATCGAGATAACCAACGCGGGCGGGATTTTCCAGAATGAGGGACTTTATATGTTCCAGCATCCAGGCCTGATGCTCAAGGTTTGCCGGTTGATGGTTTTCCCTCAGGTAACGCAGCACCACAGCCAGGGTTTCCTCAGGATTCTGGAAGGCATAGTTCCAGCCCTCAAGGGTGGCGGCTGTGAAATCCCGGCACTGCCGGGGGTGTTTTTCAAAAAAGTCCCTGGTAGTGTAGATTCCATCGTCAACAAGGTCAAAGCCGTAATCCGCAAGGTCAAAGACCACCAGGTCTTCTTCATCCAAACCGGTCATGAGCAAACGGTGATACTCATTGTAGTACATGGCGTTGATCATGTCCACGGCATTTTCCAGCAGCAGGTTGACAGACCAGTCCATGGGTATCGCTCTTATGTTCAGGCCCAGGCTTTCCAGAAAGAAAAGGGTGTGGTCGCCACCTTCTTCTCGCCAGACGCCAATCTTTTTCCCATCAAGATCTTGTATGGTTTTGATTCCGGAACTCTTTTTCCCCACCAACACCGTGGAATTTTTCTGCGATATCTGAGCCAGTAAAACAGCGGGATTTTTGGGATTATGATACTTGAGAGCGGTGACCAGGTTAAAGCTGGCTATGTCGACGGAACCTTCCATAAGCGATTGGTAAGGTGGATGATCTCCTCCTCCGGGCAGGAACTCGACATCCAAGCCCCGTGCCTGATAGAAGCCTTTTTCCTTGGCCATGTAAGCTCCGGCGAATTGGGCCTGGTGCAGCCATTTCAGCCGGTAGCGCAATTTGAAAAGCTCTCCGGGTTGAACTTCCTCCATACTGGGTCTGTTTTTCTTGCTTCTGCCAGAATCAATGCACTTGTCCCCGCAACTGGACAATACAAACAGCATTAGAACCACGATCAGCCTGACCGCGTGACGTATGCCGCGATGTTGAGGAAGTTTGGGTTGAAGCAATGGGTTCATAATATAAAAACACTAAAACCTAAGCCAATGTTGGGCCCATAATTGTTTAAGCAATGTCATCCTAGATGATACAATGATTAAGTCAAGGCATAATATGCCAAAATAACCACAATTTAGTGGAAATATTTACACAAAGGCGGCAGAAGTCTTTTCTTATCTACTGTTTGGACTTACCGGAAGAATAGGCATGGGCGGCACCGAAGAAATCCCGGAAAAGGGGGTGTGCCTTGTTTGGACGGGATTTGAACTCGGGATGGAACTGCACGCCGAGGTAAAAACCCTTTTTGGGAAGTTCCACCACTTCCACCAAAAGCCCGTCAGGTGAAAAGCCGCTCAGGCACATGCCTTTGGAGGTTAGTTTATCCCGATAAGCATTGTTGAATTCAAAGCGGTGCCGATGCCTTTCGCTGATCCTGGCACGGCCGTAAGCCTTTCTGGCTAGTGAACCTGGCTCCAAATTGCAGGGATAAGCCCCCCGCCGCATTGTGCCTCCGGTAAGTTTCTGGTAGATTGAGTCTTCCATCTTGTGGATAACCGGATGGGGTGTGTCGGCAAAGAATTCTGTGCTGTTGGCGTCTTTGAGGTGGCAAACGTGGCGGGCGAATTCTATTACAGCAACCTGCATGCCCAGACAGATGCCAAGGAAAGGTATGTTGCGCGTTCTGGCATACTCCGCTATGGCGATCTTGCCTTCGATTCCCTTTACTCCAAATCCGCCCGGGATCAGGATTCCGTCCACGTCCTTGAGTATTTTTGCCAGGGAGGATGGTTTGAATTTCTGTTCGGAATTCACCCATTTCACCTGCAGCCCCATCCTGTGGTGGGCCGCGGCATGGAATAGCGCTTCCTCGACGCTTTTATAGGCATCCTGGTGCTTTACGTATTTGCCGCAGACGGCGATGGTGACCTTTTGTTCCCAACTGGTGCTGTTTTGCAGGAACTTGTTCCAGGCGGTCAGGCGCATGGGCTTGCATTCCAATCCGAAATGGCGGCAGATGATCTTGTGCAGATTGGCATTCTTGAAGGTGATGGGGCATTCGTAAACGCTTTTTACATCGATGGCGTTGATCACATTGGCACGGGGCACGTTTGTGAAGAGGGCGATTTTGTCGTAAATCTCACTTTCAAAGGGTTTTTCCGAGCGGCAAAGTAGTATCTCAGGCTGGATTCCGATCTCACGCAGCTTGTAGGCGCTGTGTTGGGAGGGTTTGGTCTTCAGTTCGCCCGCTGCGTGGATAAATGGAATATAGGTAAGCATCACGTAGAGGGTGTTCTGCAGGCCAAGGTCCAGTCGCAACTGGCGCACGGCTTCCAGAAAGGGCAGGATTTCGATGTCGCCGACGGTTCCGCCAATCTCGGTGATGATGATATCGTAATCGGCATCCAGTTTTTGGATGCGGCGCTTGATCTCATCCGTCACGTGCGGAATCACCTGCACTGTTTTACCCTTATATATTCCCTTCCTTTCATTCTGCAGCACCCTTTCGTAGATTTGGCCGGCTGAACAGCTCGAGTGTTGGGTTAGGGCTTCATCCACAAAACGTTCATAGTGCCCCAGGTCGAGGTCGGTCTCGGCGCCGTCGTCAGTCACAAAAACTTCGCCGTGCTGGAAGGGGCTCATTGTGCCGGGGTCCACATTCAGGTAGGGATCAAATTTCTGGGTTGCCACGCGGTAACCCATGGATTTAAGAAGCAAACCGATGGAGGCGGTGGCGATCCCCTTGCCAAGGGAAGATAGAACGCCGCCTATCACGAAGATGTATTTTGCCATAGATCCTCAGTAAAACATAGCTGTCCGGGGCTGGAAATCCAGCCCCGGCAGACGGTTCATTTATATTCAGGCCAGCTTTTTAAGCTCAGCCAGCGATTCTTTTATAGCCTGCACCGTGAAGGCGAGGTCGGCGTCGGTGTGACGGTAGCAGATGTAGCCGTGATGATAAGGCTGAAGGAAAACACCCCGGCGGATGAGCTGGGTGTAAAACTCCACCCTCAGTTTCTTGTAGAGGCCTTCTTCATCTCTCGGGAATGTGATGAAGGGCATCCATGGCGAGCCGGAAAAACGGGCTGGAATACCGGATTCAGCAACCACTTTTTCCACATCTTCACCGAACTTTTTGCCTTTGGCTGCTACCACATCCAGAATCTTGTCACGCTGAAGTATCTCGATGGTCTTCAGGGCCGCCACTTGAGCATCTGAATTGGGGAAGAAGGTGGAGGAGAGGAAGACGTCCTTGGTTAGGACATCCATGACCTCCCGCTTGCCCACCAGCGCTGCGATCGGATAGCCGTTGGCCATTGCCTTGCCGAAGGTTGAGAGGTCTGGAGTTACTCCAAACAATTCCTGCGCGCCACCAAGGGAACAGCGGAAACCGCTACGGATTTCGTCGAAGATCAGCACGCAGCCATACTTGTCTGCCAGTTTGCGCACGCCTTCCAGGTATCCAGGCTTGGGCATCTGCACTTCAGCTGCCAGGGGATGGCCAACCGGGGTTACGATGATGGCAGCCATATCGTTGGCATTGGCTTTCAGGATGTCTTCCAGTTGGTCGAGGTCATTGTAGTGGAATTCGATGACGTCTTCGTAGAATTTCTCTGGGATGCCGCCTTTCACTTCCACGCACCAGTCGTGCCAGCCGTGATAGCCGCAGCGTGCAACTTTCACCTTGCCGGTGTAAGCTCGGGCAACGCGGATGGAGATTGTGGTTGCGTCGCTGCCGGTCTTCACGATCGCGGCCATCTCGCAGCTGGGGATCACTTCCTGCAGCTTGCGTACCAGCTGGTTTTGGATGGATTGGGTGAGTGAGAAACAAAAGCCCTTGTTTTTGATTTGCTCGATCACCGCGTTGTCGATTTCTTCCTCGCGGTAGCCAATGATAATGGGGCCGTAAGCGCAAAGGTAATCTATGTATTCGTTGCCGTCCACATCGCGGATGCGTCCGCCCTTGCCTTCTTCAAAGAAGATGGGGTATTCGCCCTCAACGAAGTTGTAGGGTCTGCGTATGCCGGCCACAGCGCCGGGCACGAGGGTTTTGGCCTCGGCATAGAGAGCCATGCTCTTGTCCAGTTTCAGTTTGTCTGCCATGTTAGTTACTCCTTTCCCAGAGGGTTGCTATGCCCATTCCACCACCTATGCAGAGGGCGGCAAGGCCTTTATTGAGGTTGCGTTTGCCCATTTCATGCAGCAGGGTAACGATGATGCGGGCTCCGCTGGAGCCGATGGGATGTCCCAAAGCGATGGCTCCGCCGTTGACGTTAACTTTGTCCATATCCAGTTTGCCCACGCCTTCCATTTCCAAGCCTTTGAAAACAGCCAGGGATTGAGCGGCAAAGGCTTCGTTGAGCTCAGCCAGTTCGATGTCTTCAAGTTTCCAGCCGGTTTTGGCCAGCAGGTTCTTTATCGCCGGAACCGGCCCGTATCCCATAATGGCGGGGTCCACACCTCCGGAGGCGTTGCCGACCAGAGTGGCAAGGATGGGCAGATTTAGTTCCAGGGCTTTTTCTTCGCTCATCAGCAAAAGAATGGCCGCGCCATCATTGATGCCGGAGGCGTTGCCGGCAGTAACGCTGCCGTCTGCCTTGAAGGCGGGTCGCAGCTTGGCCAGGGCTTCCACTGTCACGCCCTTGCGGGGAAATTCGTCGGTGTCGATCACCAGGGGATCGCCTTTGCGCTGGGGAATGATGATTGGCACAATCTCGTCGCGGAAACGGCCGGAGTTAATTGCCTTCTCGGTTTTATTCTGGCTGGCCGTGGCAAATTGATCTTGCTCCTCACGGCTGATCTGATATTTTTCAGCGAGGTTCTCGGCCGTCATTCCCATGTGATAATCATTGAAAATGTCGCTAAGGCCGTCACGGATCATCAGGTCGGTGAGAGTTTTGTCTCCCATTTTACCACCCCAGCGCGTGTCCATCGACGCATAGGGGATCTGGCTCATGTTTTCAGTGCCACCGGCAACAACTATGTCCGCTTCGCCAGTGCCGATCACCAGCGCGCCCAGGGCCACGCTTTTCATGCCTGAGCCGCAAACCTTGTTCACTGTATAGGCTGGGATATGGTCTGGAACACCACTTTTGATGGCCACTTGACGGGCGATGTTCTGTCCGTATCCGGCGCCGCAAACGTTGCCGAGGATCACTTCATCGATCTGTTCGACTTTCAGGTTGGTTTCCGCGATGATAGCTTTAAGAACGGCGACGCCCAGTTCCACTGCCGACACATTCTTGAAAACTCCTCCGAAACTTCCGATGGGGGTCCGCTTGGCGCTTACCACAACGGTTTTTCTCATGATTTCCTCCATGTCTGTATTTTGTTTTTTCTCATTTTATTTACAGGGCGGTTTTGGTCAACCGCTATTTATTATCTTTGGTCCTGAAAGCTCGCGATCAAGGACAGTAGAATGTTTGGAACGCTATTCCTTTGCTGTCAGCAAGCACGTTTGAGCAAAGCATTAGGGCACACTGATGGCCTTCACCGGGCAACCCTTGAAATCAGCTTTGTTGCCTGTTTTGCAGATGCCGCAGTTGATGCATTTGGCTGGGTCGATCACCGCCTTGTTGTTAAGCATAGTAATCGCGCCCGTGGGACAGTAGATGGTGCAGAGGCCGCATCCGATGCATTTAACAGCATCAACCCGGTGCTTTGATTCGCTGGTTTCGGCTTCGATTGTGGCAGCGGTTACAGGCTTTGAAGGTTTCTTAGCTGGCGGAGCTTTCTCGGTCTCAGGAGTCTTTTTCAAAGCCGGAGTTTTCTTGGTTTCCTCTATCTTTTCCAATGGTGGATTTGTAGCCAGAATACCAGGTTTCTCTATAGAGGAGCCTAAAGAATCTACAACAAGCTCGGAATTCTGTTCCAAATATCCGGAAGGAACCATCACCCCTGCCACGCAGCGTCGGCAGCCGATGCAATTTGTTTTGTCTATCACTGCTTTACCGTTCTGCATGGATATGGCGTCCACGGGGCAGATATTCACCCGTTCCTGCCTGGGAAAGATATTCAGGGCGGCCAGGATCTGCAAGGTTATCACAGCAACAAGCAGCAGGGTTATCAAGATCGCGGCTGGTTTTCGCATTCGCGCTCCTCGGTGTAGGTTCCCGGTTTGGGGCAGTTTTCGGCGCAGAGGCCGCAGTGGATGCAGTTGCGGTCTTGCACGAATTCATTTTCAGCGATGTTGATGTTCATGGGGCAGTTGAGCGAACACAAACCGCAGTCGGTGCAGCGTTCCAGGTTTCTTCTGATCTTTTTCCGCTGAATCCCGACCGTATCACCCAGCCATTGGAAGATGTTCATCAAAGCCGCATAAGGACAGAGGAAGCGGCACCAAACCCGATCGCTGAAACAGGAAATCAGTAATACAATGCCCAGGACCAAAATACCCGGCGCGAACAGCTTGGGCAGCAAGGAAAGAGAATAAAAGGGACAGAGCCTGATGAAGAGATAATTAAATCTCAGCAGAGTTAGAACTACTGTTATCAACAGGATGAGATACTTTAGAAAGGCCAGCTTGCGCTCCACGTAAAAAGGCGACCTGTGCTTCATCCGGTAACTCTTTCCCCTCAGGGAGAATAGCAGTTCCTGGACCGTTCCCAACGGACACAGCCAGGCACAGAACTTCCTACCCTGGAATATCGTATAAACCAGCATGGCGAAGCCAAAGACGACCATCCCGGCCATGGCCCAGCCTCCCAACCTCAGGAAGGTGCTACCGCTGAGACCAAAACAAACCAAAGCGTAGGGACAGGCTTCATGAATGCTGTGGTTTGTGCCCCTAATCACAAGCGCGAGAAACCCCAGGGCAAGCGCCAAACTGGCGATTTGAACAATCATGCGCCTTGTTTGGGCTTTGCTTTTTTTCATCATGGGCTTCCTTTGCTTTTGTGGCAGCGGTGAACTACATCGTTATGTCCACGCTCGTTTCCTTTTCTTTTCAGACCGGACTGCTGTCAATGAAAAAGTCCATGTTAGCATGTGGGGGATCCGAAACCAAACCTGTTTGTCATATTTGAAATACCATGCCGGAGTCGAAGCTCATTCTTGCTTGTTCTGGTTCTCATTCATACCGGGTGGATAACTCCCTCATATTGTATGCGATAGCGTGTGTTTGAAGTTGCCTTGTCAAAGCGGAGCCTACTGGCCGTTAAGGCCCTTTCTTTGATTCCGGAGTTGCCTCCCGCATGATACCCGCATTTAATGCGAGAATCTGGCGGGAGGCGGGAGAGAGGGAAGGTCGCGGGCGCTCAGGACGAGACTGGAAGGATCTTGCGTGAGTTAGCGTGTTATGACTCTTTTTGAATCAAGTGGATGCGGGTGTTCAACCTGAAAGCAGTCCGGAGGGCTTTTTCCACTGGCTTGGCCGGCGCCTGAGCATAGGTAGGGTTTTAACTGCCGGTTCACTAAGAAGAATGTGATAATAGCGACTCAAGGGTTTCACAGATACTTTGTGAAATCGTAAGAAGTCATTGGAAAATAAGAAAGCCGCCTTTTGAGAGGCGGCTTGTCGTGATAATTACCAATCCTGTATGAGTTGAATCAATCTTACCCGACTGGGGTATGAATCTGCCAGGCCGGGTGAGGACCGCTCCTTACTCCGGGCGTTGGGCTTGAATCTCGAATTCGTTGAAGAAATGATTGATGGCGGTATTGAGGTCTTCGAACTCGATTGAGTGCTTGGTGCAGCCAACACGTGAACAGATGGAGACCTTGCCGCCTTCAAAGAGGTGAAAATCCACGAGAGGGGCCTGGCAGATGTTGCAGTTTTCTTCTGAAGTTAGGTCACCGCCGCAATGGGGGCAGGAGAAGACACTGATCTCGCCGTCCCGGGGTGAAAGGCTGGATTCCTTGCTGTAGCTTCCGTAAAGGGCTGAAAGCCATACACAGCCTTCTTCTTGGCCGGTGCGCGCCATTAGTTTCACAGCGGGAACTTTGTCGATGAGTTTGGTCTCGTCGCCGAGTTCCTTTCCGCATTTGGGGCACTTGAGAGTTAGCTTGTAGTAGTTTTGCATCGTTCCTCCAGGAAATCTGTCGTTTGGTATTGAGTATTTCAGACAATATAGTCGCATTGTTGGGAGTGACAAACACAGTTATGGGGATTGGGGAAATTGTTCAAATGATAAAATTGCAGGATTGTGATATCGAGGTGGTATATAGCGTAGAGAGCTGTCCAGGAGATCCTGGGAAAAGAACTCGCTTTTTGCGTTAAATCAATAAAAGCTTGACAAATAACGGGAGATACAGGATTAAGACTCTCAGAAACCAAAACAAAAGGAGAATTAAATGCGTAAATTCTTTATACTGATGATTATCGCAACTCTCGCCTTGGGCTTGTTCCTCACCGGCTGTGAGAACATTACCGAGCCTGAAGACGCCAAATGGTCCGTGATGGCCATTGCCGGCCCCGAAGGCAAAGAAGACACCCACATCGTTACTGTGATGTGGATTGGCCCCATGGGCGATTATGTCGAGCCCACCACACTTGAACTCAAGATCGGTGGCGAGACCGTCGCGCTTTCCGCTTGGGGCGATTTCTGGACGGGTGGGGCAAACCTTACTCCCGGCAACGCCTACTACTTCCAGCTTATCGTGGACGGAGAAACCGTCGTCAACACCCGCCAAACGATTGTTTACAATGCCGACGGGACTTTCCCGCTCACCTTCAACCCCGCCCAAAGCGCTTACATTTACTGGACCCTCGAAGCCAGCAACCAAAGCCAGACCGCTTCTGCCTACGCCTTCGATCCGGACGATCCCTACGATGACGAAGTTGCCGATGTTGATTTGGCTGCCTCCGTCCGCGAATACACCTTCCCCGCGAACGTCGTGCAGGACCATGGAGACGGTTCTCTATACTCCCTTGAGATCACCCAGATGAACCACAAGTATGTAGATAATGTTATGGTTGCCACCGCTCAGAGCGATTGGCAGGATTATGGCGATGCTAAGATCGACCGCTTCTCACCAGCCCGCCTTGCCAACTACGTCCGCCGCCTCACCGAGCGCGCCCTAGCCAGATAAGTCTCATCTTTCAAATTAAATACAAGCCGGAGATGTTATTCTCCGGCTTGTTTCTTTTATCCTGTATAACTGGACGATCCTACTGACTCGAAAGCGCAGATTTCCTCTATTGGGCAATAATTGATTACTGACGGAGGGGAGTGGACTGGAGATTTTGCCAGGCTTGGCGAATGGCCTCTTCAACGGCGGGAAAATCCTCCCGTGAGCGCACCCAAATCTCAGGACCATAGATGGCGGTGAGCCTGCTGAAGGGATGGGGGAGGCGAAAGAGGTCCCAAGAATCCAACTGCCACATCCGGCCAGCGGAGGCGACCACTGGAATGATGGGGACCTGAGCCAGCAGAGCAAGTTGGAGAATTCCGGGCTGAACTGATCCGGCAGGGCCTTTGGGGCCGTCTGGCGTTAGTGCCAGGCTGCGTTCACGGGCCAGTCTAACCATAACTTTCAAAGCTTGGGAGCCGCTTCTGGAGGTTGAGCCGCGCACCGGGAAAAAACCCAGGCGGGCCAGAGGGCGGGCGATGAGTTCTCCATCACGGGAGCGAGAGACCATCACGGCGATATCATGATCTATCCTCTGCAAGGTGAGCAGCAGCAAATCTCGGTGCTGAAGCGCGTAAACGCAAGGATGGCCAATGGGAGGTTGATTTAGTGCTACTACACGCAGGGTGCGGCGCCACAAACGCAGCAGCAAAGCGCCCAGAACACCCTCCAGCCTCAATAGCAGTTCAGACATGGACGTCCAGAAGGTCTTTCACCAAGCGCGGCATTTCCAGGCTGGGATACGGTTCAGACAATGAAGCCTGAATCTTGAGCAGTTCAAGCTTTATTTCCTGTAACCGGTCTTGGTCAGACAGCAGGCTGAGTGCTGTCCGGACGATGTTTTCGGGTGTGCAGGCGGATTGGATCAGCTCAGGCAAGAGGTTTTGGTCCAGCAGGATGTTGGGAAGTCCAACGCGCTTGATTTGCACCAGGCGGCGGCCGATGGCATAGGAGAAGGCAGAAGTTTTGTAGCAGATCAGCATTGGAGTGCCGATAAAGGCAGCTTCCAGGGTGGCTGTGCCGGATGTGCAGACCAGCAAATCGGCATGGCGCATCAAATCGTAGCGGTAGCCGTCGATTACCTTCAGTCCCGCTATCCAGGAGGTTCCAAGCAGTGACGTGAAGAGACCGTGAGAAACGGTGAGGGCTTTGGAAACAAGGAGTTCGAAACCTTGGGAGGCCAGTTTCCGTGCCGCTTTCAGATAGACAGGCAGCATCCGGATTATTTCGTTGTCGCGGCTGCCGGGCAAAAAGCCGATCCAGCGTTTGGCAGGATCAAGACCATATAAACTGGCAAAGCTGTCACGGTCGAGTTCAAAACTGATTTCCTCCGCGATGGGATGGCCCACATGGGTGGCAGCAACATTGTGCCTGGCCAGCAATTCCGGCTCAAATGGCAGGATGCAGGCCACGTGGCGGACTTGGTCACGCAGTTGGAAAACGCGGTTGTGTTTCCAAGCCCAAAACTGGGGGCAGATATAGTAAAGCACAGGCACGCGATGTGAATCTGCCAGACGGGCGATGCGTAAGTTGAAGCCGGGATAATCCACCAGAATGGCTAAATCAGGCCGATCGTCCCTGAAAAAAGTGCCCAGAAAACGTTCCACTTTCCAGAAAAAGCCCAGACGGCCAAGCACTTCCGCAAAGCCCATCACGTTGAATTTGGAGAAGGGAAATAACGGTTTTAAGCCCTCGCGTTGCATTCTGGGCCCGCCGATGCCGCTGTGGTGCAGGCTGGGAATGGCGGCGTTGAGGCTTTTCATCACCAAGCTGGCATGCAGGTCGCCGGAGTTTTCACCAGCCAGCCAGAAGATGTGAAAAGCGGAGGAGCCCATGATTCAGAATATTGTGGTGCCCAGCAAAGTGATTAGCGTAACGGCGATTGCAGCCAGCAGCACGCCGAGGAAGACACAGACAAAGGACTTCCAGAAATCAAGTCCAAAGATTTTGGCAGCCACCGCTCCGGTCCAACCTCCCGTGCCGGGCAGGGGGATACCCACAAATATGATCAGGCCGAGCTCCGCGTAGCGTTCCACCACCTTGCCCTTGCTGCGGGTGCGGGCGTAGAGCCAGTCGGTGAACTTCTTGCCCCAGCGGAAGCGGGAAATCAGCTTCAGAAACCACTCCAGAAAGAGCAGCAGAAAGGGAATGGGAATCATGTTGCCCAATATCGACAGCAACACTGCCTCCTGCCAGGACATGCCAAAAAGCGCAATGGCAACAGGGATGGCCCCACGCAGTTCAACAACGGGCAACATTGAGATAATCACCACAATTAGCCAGGGACTCACACCACGGGCCCGCAATGAAGCGGCGGTGCGCGAGCCGAAGGATTCAGCGCCCAGCAGGCTGAAGCTGAGCAGCAGGACTGTCACAAGGACCAAAGCGCGAAGTTTCGGTTTCAAGCGGTCTTCCTATTCATCATTTTATAGCGAAAATCCATCTTTGGCTATGTGGAGATTTTGACAAGGGAAATTCCGGCGCACAGCCTGAAATTGAGCTTGCGATCCTGTCGGGCCGTTAAGGCCTTGTCATGGGCCGCGAATGCGCCTCCCGCATCATCCCCGCATTTGATACGGGAATAGTGCGGGAGGCGTGGGAGAGGTATAGACTCGGGCGCTAAGGGTGTGACCGGCATGATATGATTGTGAGTAAACAATTAAGGCTCACTTTTAAATGGATCACTTACAAAGCGAATGGGTAACGTAATACTTGCGAGTCAGTTGGGATTGATTATCAGGTGTAGAATTGTTCAAGAACGTCCAGCCCGCGCAGCCTGAGGGCTTTGTGGAAATGGGACTGGTAATAACGGGCAAAGAGTTCGTTCAGGCTGGACACGCTGTTCCGGTCCAGTTTCAGAGAGGACAGGTGTTCCCCGATCACCGGCATCAGGCTCAGAACCATAGCTGAGACGGGGCTGAGCTGCTCGCAGTTTTGAAGGTCGGGCAAGGCGTTCCAGCATTCGTCGCAGAACAGCTTGCCGCTGCCTTTATCCCAGGCTTTGAGGGCCTTACCGCCGCAGGAGGAGCAGGCTTGTGTATCACAGGGAATACCCAACATCCTGAAAACCCGAAGCAGAAAACGCCACCAGATAAGCACGGCGTTCGTTTGCAGTGAATCCAAATACACAAGGTAGTTCCGCAGCAGCTCAAAATACGCGACGCTTTCCTCAGCGGGGATAATAAGCTGTGAATATAGCTCCAAAGCGCACTCAGCAGCTGTCCAGACCTCGATCCGGTCCGTGAAGTCAAACTCTTTCACAAGTGAAAGTTCAGCAAGCAGGCAAAGACCGGATTCGCGCGGCTCATAAAAGCTGAATTCATAGAGGCAGAGCGGGTTGAGGAGGCTGGCTTGGGGTTTGGAGCGGATGCCTTTGGCCAAGAGTGAAAGTTGTCCGTGTTCGTGTCCAAAAGCTTTCAGGATCAGGCTGCTGTTGCTGTAGGGAATGCTTTTTATCAGAAAAGCGCGGTCCTTGAGCTTGGTTTTCACTGCTTCAGTTCCTCACGCACGGAACGAAGATCGCGGGGATCGGCAAAAACCGTCCTGTGCTCTGTATAAACGACGAATCCTGGTGGACTTTTACGGGGCTTGCGTACATAGCGGATTTGAGTGTAATCCACGGGAACGTTTTGCGAAAATCGGGCTTTGGAATACCAGGCCGCGAGTGAACAGCAAAGGCTGATAAGCTCATCCGGGGGAGTGGTTTTGCGGAAACAGCGAAGCAGGATGTGGGAACCGCGGTAAATCCTCGTGTGAAACCACCAGTCGTGAGGTCTGCCAAGTTGCGTGGTGATAAAGTCGTTTTCACTGGCTTTGCGCCCGATCACGATTTCAAACTCATCCGAAAGGCGCAGGCGCAAAAGCCTGTCCTCCATATCCAGCCTGCGTCCCAGGGTGATCATGTTTTTGGCGGAAGGAGCTTCTATATCCTCGCCAGCCTCCACGCGGGCGAGGATACCGGACAGCCTGCCTATTTCCTGCCTGGTGGCGGCTATGTTTTTGGCGATGAGTTCTTTGCCCCGTTTGGCCTTGTTGTATCTTTTCAGATAACTCTGGAGGTTCTGGTGGGCGGAAAGATTCGTCTGAAGCGGAATCTCGATTTTGCCAAGCTCCGGATCGAAATAGTTAACGGCCACGAGGGAGGCCTGGCCCCTGGAGATATTAGCCAGATTGGTCTTGAGAGTTTCGGCGCAAATCATCCAATACTCGGCTTTGTTGGCCAAGCTGGCCTCAGCCTGTTGCTTGGCAAGCTTGGCATGGGCTTTCTTTAATTCACGTTCCCAACGGGAGCGGAGAAGCTGGCGCCGCCGGGCATCTTCGCGGGCCAGGAATACATGGTGGTAGTAGTTATCCAGCCAATCGTTCACACTGGGGCAGAGAAGGTTGGCCCCGGTTTTGACGGACACCAGTTCCAGCGGCAGCGAAACATCCTCAACAACAGGCTGGAATGTGGTCTTGGCTTGTTGATATGGCAGTTTGGGGAGAATCTGGCGCTGGGGGTTGTCAGCGTAGCTATATTTATGTAGGGCATCAACGATAATCGCTTCTCCGTTCTGCCGGGCCAGGATGAGGTTTGGCTTCGGTGGGGTGAATTCCGCGATGAGTAAATATTCCGTATTTTGCTGGTAGATATCGGTTTGGGAAAAGCGGAAGCGGATGATCCTGTCGGCTGGATCCATCTCGACTTGGGTGAGGACAGCATGGGTGAGTAGGTCCCAGATCCTCTGTTCGCCGTCTGGGGCCCTGAAATCAGCGCTGTGAAAGGCGAAGGCGTCCGCTCCGGCCAGCAGGATGAGGTCTGTTTTATCGCTGAGCCTAAGCCTCAGAATGGAATGGGCTAAATTGACGCTTTCCACCTTGCGGCCTCTTGGGCCGAATTCTTTGGACCAAGCTGATAAGATCGAATAATTCATGAGTCCTGAGCTTTGTTCTTGACAGCAAAACCGCCTTGTGAAATAATGGGCCAACATATTTGAAAGAGATGAGGAGTCAAGCATGAAATCGACATCTTGGATTATAGCGGCAGTTTTGGCTGTTCTTGCCATCGTTTTTGGCGTGATGTGGAGCAGCGCTTCCAAAAAATCAAAAGGACTGGAACAGAAGAACACCGAACTACAGCAATTATATGACACATCAACCGCCACCATCGGCGAGATACAGAGCAGTCTGGATACCTTTGACAAGGAACTGATGGACAGCATCGGCACCGCGAGCGAGATTGGCGGCTCGACCCCTGCTGAGATCATCACCCGCGCCCGTGCCAAGATTGATGAATACAAGAAGAGGATCAGCGAGCTGGAATCCCGCCTCGCTTCGAGCAAAAGCCAACTGGCCAGCATCCAGGCAGTGGTTAACAAGCTGAAAAAGTCCGTTGCCGACAAAGAAAAAATAGTCGCCGAACTGGAAGGCAGGGTTTCCAATCTTTCCCAGACCCTTGATACCGAACGTCAGACAGCCCAGACCGAGATCAGTAAACGCGATTCCCAGATCAGGGACAAAGACACCGAGATCGCCAACCAGACTAGGGAAAGCAACCGTCTGTTCTTTGCGGTGGGCACCCGCAAACAGCTTCGGGAAAGCGGCATAATCGAACGCAAGGGCGGCCTGCTGGGCATCGGCAAAGTTTCCACAGTGAAAGACGCCGACCTGACCAAGTTCTCCGAATTCAACCTTCTGGACACCCAGGAAGTCACTTTCCCCGTCACCAAGAAAGGCTATTCCATCCTTTCCAGCCACGTAGCCGCTTCCTATGAAGTTACCAGGGAAGGAGACCAGTATGTTCTCAAAGTCACCGACCCCAACTCTTTCCGCAAACAGAAGCTCCTGGTGGTGGAACTCAAGTAAGTGAATCCACTCCGATACAATTAAGCCACCTCGTTTGGGGTGGCTTTTTTATTGGGAAGAATAGGCTTAGAAATCCAGATATCTGGCTGCTTCGAATAGAGCCCGACCGCCCAGGAATCCCACTGAAGCCTGCACTATATTCACCGGCAAGTCCGCTATGGCTACTGCTTTGCCCAGTTGGGGAAGCGCCCACTCCCCCAAAAAGTATCCCAGTACGACCACGACAACACCAGCCAGGGGAAGGATTATTTTCCAGATGCTAGAACGCTGGTTTGCCAATCCGCAAAGATAACCATCCAGCCCTTTAACGATCAAGGTGATGGGTGCGAAAAGCGGAAAGAGGAGCAGATCGGCAATGGCGCTGCCAATTCCGCCAGCGATTGCTCCGGCTTTTCTGCCAGCGTAAAGGCCGATGAAAACGATAATCACATCGCCGAAATTGAAGAATCCTCCTCCCGGCACGGGAATGGGGATGATCATTGTTGCCACCGTCACCAGTACCACGAAACCAAGGATCAGGTACCACTGGCCGGTCTGGCTGCTTCTCAGTCCGTGGCAGCAAGCCAGGCGATTGTCGATCTGCTGTCCCCGCAGCCTTGATTCCCGAGAGAGGGTGAGGAGTAGGGCCAAAACGGAGGAGAGACGGACCCTGAATCTATGCGCCAATCTGGGTTTGGCTGTCTGTTCAGAGGGGATGAGGCTTTGGTGGAATCTGATGTCCGAGTTGGAATTGAAGGCGTTGGCGAAGAGGATTTTGCCCAGAATCACATATTTCATAGTGCTGATTTTCAGAGGCAGGTGCAACAGGTCGTCGAAACCGAACCAGGAGAAGAAAAGCTGGAAGGCCAGCACGGAATTGGCGAAGAGCAGGATCCGCTTTAGTCCGAATTCCAGCCAATAAAGAACTGACCCCACCTCACCTTCCTGGGTGCGAACTTTCAGCAGGCCAAAAAGCAAATACACCAGGGAAAGTGATATCAGGAAAGGCAGCATGAGCCGCAATCCAGCAGCCCAGCGCTTGGAGCCTTTGGAAACCAGCAACATCAATGTAAGGGTAGCGAAACAGATCGCCTGCGCTGCCAGAACATTCATGTAAAGACCCAAAACCAGCGCCAGGACGGCGATGAGCAGGGTAAGGGCCAGGCCAAGCTTAAGGACGGGAGACATAGACTTCGTTTCGCGTGGGGGAGATGGCTTCGAACAGAATGGTCTGGTCAGCCTTAACCAGTTGCGTGTGGGCTGAATAGATCAGGGAAAACGAGGGCAGATTGGCTTGGAGGAAATCCAGAACCCTCGTGGCGAACAATGATTCGTCCATCACCACATAACAGGGACGGGGCTCCTTTTGCCAAGCACAGAGCAAGTTATCCAGCAGGAAATCAATGGTTTCGGATTCAGAGTCTATTGTTTTACGGGGTTGGACTACACTGGCGTAAGCTTTTACGGTAGTGAATTGAACCTGCATCTGCTGCTCCAAATAAACGCAGTAAATAGAGCTTGTCTTCAGCAGACGGGGCAGGAGTAACTTTGTGATCATCGAGCTTTTTCCACTACCGTTGGCGCCGCTCAGATAGTGGATTCCCGGCCCGAATGTCAGGTCTTCAGGCAGAGTGAGGGAAAAGTTTTCCCAAACCTGGTAATCACCCCTGGGAAGCAGCATAGCCTTCCTCAGAATAACTGATATCACGGCCGTTTTGCCGGAGCGTGATGAGCTCTTTAGTTCTGGCTCGGTTTATAGCATCCAGAGAATGCCAGAGGTTGATGAACAGAATTTTTCGGGCGGGGGAGAATAGAGCGCAGAGACACATCAGGAGGACTTTTTGGCCGCCGGAGAGGATGCTGACATCACTATCGGTACTGAGTTTCTTTCCGGTCAGAGAGGAAAATTCCGCTTGTAAAGCATTATAGGATTCAGTGGGAATGTTATAAAGAAGCAATTCCTCGCGCAGGGTGCCTCCTCCGCAAAGCGGACAACCAGAGTCACAAACAAGTTGAGTATCTGTCTGGTTCATATCAAAATGGCGGAGAGTCAGGGATTCGAACCCTGGGTACCCGTAAGGATACAACGGTTTTCGAGACCGTCCCGTTCAACCGCTCCGGCAACTCTCCACTTCATTGTCTTCGGCTTTGGAAAAAATCCCTGAGCAAGGCCGCGCAATCAGCTTCCAGCACTCCCCGGAGGACGCGGGGATGATGGTTGAAGCTTTTGTCCGCCAGCACGTTGTAGATGGAACCCACAGCTCCGGCTTTCGGGTCTGAAGCGCCATACACCAAAGTGCCCAGCCGGCTCCAGATCATCATTCCGGCACACATCAAACAGGGTTCCAAAGTTACATACAGGGTGTAATCCTGCAGGTACTTGATTTTGGATGCGAGGATTTTGTCAATGAGCAATTTCTCGGCGTGGGCAAGGGGGTCTTTCAATTGGCGGGTGCGGTTGTGTTCAGTAGCGATCAGCTCACCGCCTTTCACCAATACCGCCCCAACCGGGATCTCATCTTCAGAGCGGGCCAAGTTTGCTTCCTCAAGGGCAAGCTTCATCCAAGCTGTGTGTTCTGCACTCATCAGAAACGCGCTCCCAGGCTAACGGAACTGCGCCAGTCAAGGTTGGAAAGACTGTCACCCACGGGGTTGAGGGAAAATTCCAACAGCGAGGAGTCTGTGAATTTCCAAGCCAGCCCCAGCAAAAGATTGTATTCTATCCAGGTTCCCCAAGTGTATCGGGGTTGGATTATGTAGTAGAGGTCCTGGATGTCGTGTTTGAGGGTGAAAGCTGCCGTGTAGCGTGTGTTTTTAAATCCAATCACGTATTCCTGGCCGTTGTAATCAGCGTATTCGTTGCGTTCGAACCCAAAACTGAGGTCAGCCAGCAGGGCGTTTCCATCGTTGGTGCGGTAAGGCAGCAGCAGCCAGCGCTGGTCTTGGGAGCGGGCGGCGAAGGGAAAGCTGTCAAAAACCAGTTTGTATTCCATTTCCAACTGGCGATAAAACGCTTTGTCCGTGGGATCGTACATGTAACTGGTATAATCGGCCCGGACTAGATAGTTCTGGTCGAAAAGCAGCCGGTCGCCGATCAGCAGAGCGCAGGAGGGGTTGTAAACGTAACTGGAGGTCTGTTTGTTGTTGCAGGAGAGCAGGCCGTCCAGATATACGTCGTCTGTTATATTCCAGAAAAAGCCGTTGCTGATTTTGAGGCGGTCTTTCCAGTAATGGGCGTTAGTAAAGTTGAGCCTGATATGGCGCAGATCGTTGTCCCAGCGGTTCTGGTCGTCCGGAAAGGTGCTGCGCTGCAAGTCCACAGCAAAAGCTGCAGACAGAGTGTCGCCGTCTGTGTATTCCCAATTCAGGCGTGAGGAAAGGAAGCGGTTTTCAAGCTGGCGGCTGGTTTGGGCCTGGGCGAAGGTCTTAAGGCCGTATCCGTGGCTGAAAGTGGATGTCCAGCCAAGGCGTGACCAGGGTTTCAGCTCAAGCGAGAGCGAAGCTTGGTTCTCAAGGTCTGTGTTGTTGCGCATAGTGTTTTGGGCCAGATCGGTGATTTTCCTGCTGAAATTCTCCAGCAGGCTGAGACGCAGGATCTCCCAAGGCTCATACTCGAGGCTGCCAGAATAAACCAGCGAACTGCGTTTCTTCCTGTCATCGAGGTCATAATGACCCCTGCCTCCGACGTCCGGAAGCAGCACATAAATGTCATCATACCGCCGCGAGAGGCTGAAATTGTTGTTGAAGAGCAGGCTTTGGCTCTGGTGGTTCAGCCAGGCGGAAAGGGAACCCGTCTGATAAAATTCCCAATCCATTGTCTTGCGCTCGAAAGCGGCGTTTAGTCCGGCGCGGGAGTTCCAGAGCCCGGTTGAGGCGGTTGCCCTGCCATGCACCAAATAGCCTTGGCTGTTGATTTTAGAATCCAGCAGATAGCGGTCTTCCTCAGAGCGGATCAGGCCTTGCACTCCAGCTTCGAAGAGCAGGCTGTCCGCAGGTTGGATTTCCAAAGAATAACCCAAAAATCCTGTTTTATTGCGGTAAGGCTGGAAATCCTCATCCAGTTCGCTGGAATCGTAAAGGTATTCGTAGCCGGATTGAACGTTGTGTCTAAAAAGTCCGCGGTCGAAAGCCAGGTCCAGATTCAGAAGGGACCGACGGCTGCGTTGGGAGAAATTCAGCCGCTGTTCGCCGAAGGATTGGGCGTTTATCTGCATCAGAGAGGCTTTGAAAGGGGCAAGCTGGCAACGGAGATTGTTTTCCAGGTTGCGGGAAGCGTTGCTGCTTGAATAGCTGAAATCGAGCAGATTGACCTGGGACGCGAGCAGGCAGCAGCTAAAGCAAAGAACTGAGAGCAATAAACTCCGCTTCACTCAGGGTTTCTCCGCGGCGGGTGAGATCGATGCCGCTTTGCTGCTGAAGCCGGTTGAGGCTATCTTTATCCAGCAGGCTGGCAAGATTGTTCCGCAAGGTTTTGCGCCGGTGGGCGAAGGCCAGTTCGATCAGCTTGAGATATTTGGCCAGGTCGGGGATAACGGCTGGAACAGCTCTGGGTTTGAGGGAAAGCACTGCTGAATCGACCTTGGGGGCGGGGCTGAAATACTCCCGGGGAACATCAAGCAAAATCTCAGCGTCGAAAATCCTCCGCAGACGCAGGGTCATCACTCCGTAAGCCTTGCAGCCCGGACTCGCGCAAACTCGCTCCGCCACTTCCTTTTGCACCATCAAAGTGGCTGAAGTGAATGCCTGGTGGTGAGTTTCCAGCCTGGCCAAAAGAGGAGAGGAGATGTTGTAGGGAATGTTGGCAACCAGTTTCAGCGGTTGGCAGCATTCCGCCAGGGCTTTATCCCAATCCTGCTTCAGCACGTCACCCATCACCAGTTCGAGGGAATCGCCGAACTCATCACGCAAAGGCGCTTCCAACCTCCTGTCCAGCTCAAACGCGCGCAGCCTTGCCCCGGCTGCCAACAAGGCTCTGGTGAGAATGCCATGGCCGGGCCCTATCTCCCAAACCGTTTCTCCAGGCTGGATACCGGCAAGCTCCACGATTTTTCGCGCGATTTCCGGCTGATTCAGAAAATTCTGCCCGAGGGCTTTGATGGCGCGCATTGCTCAAAAAAATTCAGATCACCCCAAAAGCTTGTCAAGGGGCGATCTGAATCTATAGAAAGTGGCCGCGTCAGGCGCTGAGACGCGCAGCGGCGATGTTCTTACAGTTTTTGCAAACTTTAACGGTCTTCTCGCCGACCTTGATCTCGGTAAGTAACTTGATCCCGGTGCGGTGGCAGACAGGGCATTCACCCCGCCCGTGATTGGGGAGGTTTTTCACACCTTTGCCACGACGGTTGTCTTTGGACATCACTATCTCCTTGGGTTATTCACATTTATTTTTGCTATAACAGACCCAAAAATACCGTGGCGGCTTTTGCGTCAACAGATATTATCATAAAACCCGTCGTTAATAACTGACAGTCGCGCCCTGAACGCCTGCTTTCATCCCTATCCCAAACCCCTCGTATGATTCCCGCATTGAATGCGGGCATTGTTCGGGAGGCGCGTCAAGGTCACATGAAACGGCCTTAACAGCCTGATGGCTTCGCTTCGCTTATTTATGGGGTATCCATCCACTTCACACCTACGCTATCTTGCTCCGCATCAAGGCGTTATACACCCGGTTTGAAAGAGAGCCCAATTAGATCGAGTTAACAAATGCAAAGCCCGCCGAAGGGTTCCTCAGCGGGCTTCGATGTTTATTTGTTAAGGCTGTATTGGTTAGCGTTCCAGTTTGAATTTGTCGTCCAGAGAGAGCACGAACTCGGTGATAAGCTTAACCGCAGTGTCCAGGTCCTTCAGAGAAATCACTTCGTTGGGCGAATGCATGTAGCGGTTGGGAATTCCGATAACGGCAGTCGCGGCACCGCTTTTGAGGTCGTGGATGGCGTCAGCGTCGGTTCCTGTACGGCCTGGGGCTATCTCCATCTGAATGGGGAGCTCGTGCTTTTTGGCTATTTCAAGCAGACGTTTGTGCACAGCAGGATGCAAAGCTGCGCCGATGCTGAGAGTGGGGCCTTTGCCCAGGGAAATGTCTCCTATCACGCGCTTGTCCGTGCCGGGAATGTCGGAAGTGAAAGTAACATCAACCACCAGGGCGATGTCAGGCTCGATTTGCCAAGCGCTGGTGCGGGCGCCGCGCATGGTGGTTTCCTCTCCCACGCTGGAAACAGCGTAATAAGAGGCTGTAATCTGTTTCTTTACCAATTCCTGCATCACTACGGCTGCAACATACACTCCCACCTTGTTGTCAGTGGCTTTGGAGACGATCAGGTCGTCGGAAAGCTGCTCAAATTCGCTGTGGTAGGTGATAACGTCTCCGATGGCTACTTTCTTCAGGGCTTCTTCTTTGCTCGAAACGCCGATGTCGATCCAGAGGTCTTCCATTTTCAGCTTGGGGCTTTCGTCGCTTCCGCGCATCATGTGGATGGGCTTTTTGCCGATTATCCCACGCACCACCTTTCCCTGATGATGGATGTCCAAACGTAATCCGGGCAGCAAATTGACATCAAAACCGCCGAGGGATTTCACGTAGATATAGCCCTGTTCGTCAATGTGGTTCACGATCAGCCCGATTTCGTCGGCATGGCCCACCACCATCACTTTCAGCTTGCCGCTGCCCTTTTTGAGGGCGATGAGGTTGCCGTTGCGGTCGATCGTGATCTTGTCTGCCACGGGTTTCAGATAATCACGCACCACTTTTTGGGCAGGGCCTTCAAAGCCGGAGGGGCTGGGCGCGGAAACCAGGTCTTTCAGGAATTTCAGGTTTTTGGCGTTTGGCATCTTCACTTCCTAACAGTTGTTGGCGGTTTCGTCCGCGAAGGGGTTGAGTGTTTTTTTCAGCACCGGCTGCTCGTGAGGAATGATGCAGAGGAATTTCATCAGGTCCGTGCCGGTATTCTTGAAAGCGTGGGGCATACCGGGATCAACATAGATGGCGTCGTTCGCCTTGAAAGTCAGTTCGCCGTTTTCGGTTTGCAGCACCCCGGTGCCGGAAAGCACGTAAACTTCATGCTCCCAATCGTGAACATGGTAAGGTGTGTGGCCTTGAGGCTCCACCTCAAACAACCGCAGGGCGAAATTCGGAGCGCCGTCTTTCTGCCCGATCAGCCAGCGGATCTTGGTCCCCTCAGCCCCTTCAGCGTTGACGGGTTCAAGGGCGACTTTGTCAAAATGTACTATTTTCATCTATTCCTCCTTGAATAGCTTGTTAATAAAAGGTTCTGCCATTAGGACGGCTTTTGATAAAAGGATAATCAGGAACTGTCACCATGCCAGTCATAAACAGGATACGCGCTCACCATCAGGTCTTCACCGCTGGCTTTGCAGGACAGGTCTTGAAGATTTAGAGCGGATGAAATATCGGGCAGGTTTAGTTCTGCCAGCATGGCTTTGTTTCCACCCAACAGCTTGGGCCCGTAAAAGATGAGGCATTTATCCACCAAGCGCGCCGCGAAAAAAGCCGAAGCCAGTTTGCTGCCGCATTCCAGAAGCACCAGGCAATGACCCTGCTGATGAAGGATGCCCAGCACCTCTTGCAGGCTGAGGATATTGCCAATGGCGGTGACCGGCTGGATCTTTGCGCCCAGGGCGGCAAGGATTTTGGCCCGCATTGTGTGTTCTTTGCCCCGCGCGCAAAAGACAAGAGTGGGAAAGTCGTTCATGCTGCGGGCGATGCGTGAATCCGGAGGCAGCTTCAACAAAGGGTCCAAGACGGCACGCAGAGGCTGTTTGAAAGCATTTTTAAGCCTGACATTGAGCAGCGGATCGTCTGCCAGGACCGTGCCGATCCCTGTAAGCACCACATCAGCTTCCTGACGCAGACGGTGGACCTGTTCACGGGAACGCTCTCCGCTGATCCAGTGTGAAGAGCCGTCCTGCGCGGCGTATTTACCGTCCAGTGACAGCGCAGCTTTCCAGATCACGAAGGGACGGCGATTGTGAACGCGGCAGAGATAGTATTCCAACTGGCGGGAAATCTCTTCCGCCAGAACTCCCGGGACTACTTCTATGCCCGCCTCTTGCAGTTGCAAAACGCCTTTGCCATGCACGAGGGGATTGGGGTCCAGAATGCCCAGATAGATCCGTTTGATTCCAGCCGCGATGATGGCCTGGGTGCAGGGCGGAGTTTTCCCCTGATGGGAGCAGGGTTCCAGCGTTACATACATATCCGCGCCCCGGGCATCTTTCCCAGCCTTGGCAAGAGCCTGGACCTCGGCGTGGTCGCCGCCGTAACTCTGGGTCCAGCCTTCAGCTATCATTTTGCCGTTTTTTACGATCACGGCTCCCACAAAGGGGTTTGGAGAACAGGTCCCGCGCGCTTTTTCAGCGGCTCTGATGGCCAGTTTCATCCATTTGACCTGTTCAGCCTGGGTAGCGTTCAAGGTTTTTGAGGGCGGGTTCATAGTTGGGAGCGATTTTCAGCAGTTCACGCCAGATGGCCTGGGCGGCGGAAATGTTTCCGAGGCCAGCTTCACAGGCGGCCAGATTGTTGCGCACACTAAGGTCATCGGGGCGGTCGGCAGCCAGCCAGGAAAGCAGTTCCTTCGCCTGTTCCAGTTCCCTGTCATTCAGATAAAGCGCCGAGAGCGCGAAACCGGCAGCGAAGAAATGATTGTCCAGGGCCAGGGAGTTGCGCAGGTCTTCTTTGGCCTTGTCAAACTGCCTTGCCAATTGCCAGTAAAGCGCGCGGTAGTAATAGAGATCAGCACAGTCAGGATAGAGGGGCAGGTTTTTCCTGATCAGGTCCCAGGCCGCTTCGGCTTCGCCCTGAGCAAGGTGTTCCGCCAGTTTGTGGAAAAGTTTGTTTTGCCCGTAATAGAGATGGGGGCCGCCATTGAGGTTCTGTCGGACTTTCCAGCGGCCTTCCGCTGAAGTGAGCAGGACCGCCCAGATCAACTTTCCGCCCAAGTCCAGCACCACCATCGCGCTCACGCCGTCATCGGCGGCCCCGGCGTGCAGGATTTCGTAACGGTTCACCTTTTTCAGCTCAGGTATCTCGGAAACGAGCCTGGTATAGCGTTCTGCCAAGTCACGGTCTTCCCGGTCATTGATGGTGAAAGCGCGCAGCTTTTGCCAATCCTGGGTTATCACGGCGTCGAAGAATCCGAATGCCACCGTTTCCGGGGTTTCCGGTTCTTCATATTCATCGTGCGCCAGTTGGAGCTTTTGAAGCAGATAGGTCATGGGAAAATTGGCAGGGAACTGGAATCTGCCGAGCCAGGCCAGCATTCCAGCGCTGTCCTTGGCAGCATAATCGGCGGGGCTGAGTCCATCCAGCCCTTCCTGCGGCTGATAGATCCAGAGGTCGATGTGGCGTTTGGCGGTGCGGGTGAATTCGGTATTGGAATCAGCTCGGAAAGCGGGGAAGGGGCTGTTTTCATCCTTCACCGCGCTGTAGGGGCATTCGGAGGGACAGCGCAGATCGACCCTCAGTTCCAAACAGCATTTCCAGCCAATCAGCTTGTCCCGGTTGCGGGGGCATTTGCGCACGCTCCGTTCTGCTCTGCACTTGAAACAGCGTTCTCTGTTCAGCAGCATGCTCAGTTCTCCAAAACAGGCGGCAGCCTGCGTTTGAAGGCTGAAGCCGTGATCATTCTTTCCACTTTCCGATACAGCTCTGTAGGATGTTCCAAGTTTTCCGAAGCATCCACGTTCACGTCAAGTTCAGTGATGGCGTAAAGAATCTCGTCCAGAACCGGATAGGTAAGCCCCAGATCGGCTTCGTCGGTTTGTCCGGCCCAGAAGTCCGCTGTTGGTGTTTTATTGATTATCTTGTCCGGAATTTCCAGAAGCCTGGCAAGTTCCCAGACCTCGGTCTTGTAGAGGTGGCCGATCGGCTCGAAAGCACAGGCGGCATCGCCGAATTGGGTGACATAGCCAACCATCAGCTCCGTGCGGTTGCTGGTTCCCATAACCAGGGCGCGGTGTTTGACGCTGAGGTCAAAAAGCACGCACATCCGGGTGCGGGCCAGCCAGTTGCCTATGCGGAGTTTGTCGGCTTCCGGTTCGTAAGTGGTAAAATAGGCGTTGGCCATGGGCGTGATATCTATTATGTGGTGTTCTATTTCCAAAATCCTAGCCAAAAGGGCGGCGTCAGCCAGGGATTCCGGCTGGCTGGTCCTGTAAGGCATAATCGCCGCGATCACGTTTTTCTTGCCCAGGGCTTCAACTGCCAGGGCCGCGCACACGGCGGAATCGACGCCGCCGGACAGTCCGAAGATCACCCTGGCAAAACCAGCAGTTTTCAGATATTCGCGGATAAATCCTGTAATCCGGGCCCGTTCCTGTTGCAGGTCCAGTTTACGCATTATTCACCTCCAGATGCGTTATCCATGCAACGGCATAATTTCTTCTGTTCAATTTAGGTCAAGCATAAAACTTTATCCGCCCTTAGCCCTATACCATCCGCATCCTTTTCGCCTCCCGCACAATTCCCGCATTTCAGGCGGGAACTCATGGGGAGGCAAACGGGGAGTGAAATGGATGGCGTTAAGGACGGGCAGAGTCGGCAACAAATGGGATTTCTGCAGGAATTCATCTAAACAGCTATCCAGAACAATCCATCAGCGCAGAGGAAGATAGCTGAAGGAAACATGGAGGCTTCGGCCCGGGTTTGGCAGGTCGCCGAAATTTCCGTGCTTCGAGTTGAAAACGTTATTCAGGCCAGCGGTGAGGCTCAGGCCGCTCCTGAGGGGCAGGCTCAATCCGAGGCTGAGGTCAAAGAAGGCTGAAAGCGGTTGGTCAAACTCGTCGCGGCGCCAGTATTGCTGGTCAAGCTGGGCCAAAATTTCCAGTTCGCCTAAGTTGTGGCGGGCCTCGGTAAGGGCATTGAAGATGGGGGAGAAGGGCCTGCGACGCCAACGCTCATCCTGCAGGTATTCAAAATTAAGGTTCAGGTCCTGGTCGATAATCCAGCCCCAGAATTGCATACTGGCTTCGGCCCCCAGCCGGTAGCTCAGGATGTCAGTCTGGCGCAACCAGGTTTGCCCCAAAACGTCGCGGACGTAGAGTTGGGGTTGGTTGTAGCTGAAGCGGAGGTTTTGGTGAAAACCCAGCAACCGGAAGAGGGCGTCTTCATCGTTGAAAGCCTGCCAGCCGCTCAGGGAAAGGTTTAGGGGCGTCATCACCACCCGTTCCCTCTCAGGCAGGACCGTCCAGGGATACAGCTCCCGCAACCGCTGGAAGGTCAGGTTCTGAAACTCGCTGCGGTTGCTCAGTTCCAGATATTTTCCCCGACCCAGTAGGAAGCGGCGGTGCAAGTCAATGACTGGCAAAACGTGGATGAAATCGGTCATCAGGCCCAGCTTGAGTTCGGGCAGATGCTCTTCCAGCCAAGGCGCGTGATATTGCACGGAAAGGCCGAAGGCTGTATCTTGCAGCACCAGTCGGTTCGTGAATTTGAGCTTGTGCAGCTCCAGATCGTGGGAATGCCTGATGCCAATGGCGAAATCCGCTTGGGAAGCCCCGGCGAGGTTTTGCTCCACCTCCTCCAAAGAGAGATCGGTCTTCAGGTTTGAGAAGTAGATGTCATGGATGGCGATTTCACTATACAGGTTGGCGATGCTGTATGAAAAGGCCCCGGTAGCGAAGCACCGAGTCTTGGCTTTTTGCCAGGAGAACAGGTGATTGAAACGCAGTTCGGGGTCGAAATCCGTTTGCAGGCTGGCGTTGAGGGTGCTTCGCGAGACATTGGTCCCGGGCACCCAGAGGTCGGCATCCAATCTCAGCAGGGGGACGAACCTCAATGATGGATAACAGGACGCGGCGAGTTTGGTCTCAAAATCAGTTCCGGTGATTAATTCCAGACGAAGAGGGCGCACAGTTCCTTGGGGCAGGGCGCTTGGCCTGTGCTTGAGGGAGAAAACAGGCGGAATCATCGGCGGGATGCTGTCGGCGGGGGTCTCGCCAGGATAGGGGAGAGGCTTTTTAACCAGGGGAGCTTTCACTGCCACATCTGAACCTATTTCCACTGAAGGCAGTGCCTGGGGCTGGGCTGAAAGCGTCACACAGACCAGAAACAATGCGGTCAGGACAGTTGCCAGGTTTTTGCGCATCTGCCCCTACCTGCCGTTATTCAGCAAGGCTTCGATTTCATCTGCCTGCACATCGCTGAACAGGTGCCGGTATTCAGTCAGGGCTAACCTCGCTTCGTGGGTTTCGCCCAGTTTGACCAGGCTGATTATATAGTAATGGCAAGCCTCGGAATGGACTTCGGGAAAATCCTGATAGAGTAGCCTGATTTTTTGAAAACCACGGCGGGCGGAGTGATAATCGCCTTGCTCCAGGCTGATCCTGCCCAGCCAGATTTCCGCGCCCGCCCTTATCCAGGGGTTGGTCTGGCTGTCCAGCAGTGAATCCGCCAAGGCTTTGGCATCAGCCAAGCTGCCGGTGTGAAAGAAATATTCCACTCGCAGAAGCTGGGTTTGAGGATGATCCGCCTGGAATTGGCTTCCTGATTTCCAGATGGTGTCAAACTCAGGCCAGTTGTTGGCGGCGGAGAGTTCCACCATGCGTAGCCAGACATCGGCGTCCGGGCTTATGGCATAGGCCCGTTGATAACGCTCCAGAGCGATTTCCGGCTTGCCATTGAGTTCCGCCAGTTCTGCCCACTGAACAAGGACCCCACGGCTGGGGTCTTCCTCCTGGATCATCGTTGCAAGGCTGTCCGCCTCTTCCAGTCTATTCAGTTTGATGAGCGATTGGAGCAGCAATTGGTCAAACTCGTTTTGCCTCTGGCGGGGCAAACCAAGGCTGGCCCTGAACTGAGATGCCTCGCGGAGCAGGTCTTCCCAGAGTTCGGCATCAGCATACAGCTTTACGAGTATGTATTCCAGTTCGAACTTGATGTAGTCGCTTTTGAAGCTGTCAATCATATTGGCGATCGTGTCGATGTGCTCAGTTCCCCGCAATTTTCGGGAACAGGTTTCGATGCCCGTGAAAACCTCAGCCAGCAAGGGTCTGTCCGCATCTTCAACATAGGTGTTGTTGGTGAAGCGCTTCAGGATATTCAGCCAGTCTGTGAGGGATTCGGAATAGCGGCCGAGGTTGAAATTGGTGTTGGCGATGTCGGCCAGGACGCTTAGGAAATAGTCAGATTCCGGAAATTCATCCAGCCAGCGGTCGTAAAGCTCGAGGGCCCTAACCCAGTTTCTGCCGGCGGCGGCGGCTTTCGCGGCTTGGTAAAGGTAGATATCTGCGTTGAGGCTGTCGCGGCTGAGGTCTTGAAAGAGCTTGGAGGCCTCAGCGTAACGTTTCAGGTAGTAGAGGGTGTAAGCTTGATAGGAAAGGGCTTCCGTCTTCTGGGAAGGCGTGATGGCAAGGTCTCCAGCCATGGTAAAGGTGTCGAGGGCGTTTTCGTAATCTTTTTGGCTGAAGCTTATTCCCCCCTGCAGAAGAGCGGCTTCAAAATCGGTGGAGGGGTCCAGGTCGGAAGAAATTATCTGGCTGGCTTCGGCGTATTTGTCCTGATAGAAATAGGTCTGGGCCAGGCGCAGTTTGAAGCCGGTATGCTCCGTTCCGCTGTCGGCCAGGCTTTGGTATAGCGCTTCAGCCTCCGGATACTCGGAAGCCAAGAAATGGAGCTCCGATAGCTCAAAACGGGCTTCTATGGCCCAGGCAGAATCGGGATGTTCGCGCAACAGTTTTTCATAGTTGAGTCTGGCCAGACGGGCATTTTCCGGCAAGGTTTGGCTTTTGGCAATAAAGAAGAGAGCCAGGTCGCGGTAACGCCCATCAGGGTAATTGTTCAAATAGCGGTTGCAGGCTTCGGAGCTGAGTTCCGGCTGGCCGATTTCATAGTAGCAACGGGCGGCAAGGATTTGAACGCGTTCCGCCGTGGGGACGTCCAGACGGAAGTTTGTGGCTTCAATGAAATTGTGAAGAGCGCCCAAATATTCACCGTCAGCCATTTTGAACTCTCCCAGCAAGAAATGTGTGTCCCCGCACCGAAAACGGGGGTCTTCCATGAATTTCTCAAGCTGGTTGGTGGCGGATGCGGGGTCAGTCTTTCTCAGGCCTTTCAAACGTTCCAGATATGCCTGCACAGCAATGTCCCCTTCCGGGGAATGAAGCAGGGATTTGAACAGGGAATCGGCTGGACCTATGTACCCATTCTGTTTCAGCAGCAGCGCGCGGTAGAAGGTGGCCAAGTCAGAAGGTTCTGTTTGCAGTTCCAGCCAGATTTTGGTATCCAGACTCTCACCCAGTTCCAAGGCTTTGCGCGTTCGCAGCAGAGTCAATACCGATGAAGAGGAATGAAGGCTGTCCAGAGCGGCGGCGTGTTCCTCAAACTCGGTGTAGCGACCTTCTGAAAGAAGCTGGTCGAGCCAGGCTCCGTGAAATTGCATGTAGTCTGATGAGGAGGCCGAAAGCGTATCCAGGATTGCCGTGACCTGGTCCTCGCGCTCCAAAGCAAGCAGGGTCTGGAAATAATCGAACCGGACCTCGGCAACGTTCACTGCCAGGGCTTTCTGATATTCTTCAGCGGCGGAAAACCATAGTTCCTGCCTGGCTTTGGTGCGGCCCCGCCAAACATTCACCTGATAAAGATACCAGGGATGGACCGCAAAACGCTCCAATTCGTCAAGTAGCTTCAAACACTTGGGGTAATCGCTGCGATAGTAGTTTGTGATGGCATAATTGAGTTGAATGTCAGCCAATATGTCCGGATGAAGTTCCTGCTGCAGTAAATCTTTGTAGATGTTACTGCTGAGGTCATATTCCCCGCGTTTGAGGGCGATATTTCCCTTCAGGTAAAGTATATACTGGCTGTAATTGGAATCCGGATAGCGGTTGCCAAAGACTTCCAGTTCCGCCGAAACCTCGTCCAGATAGGCATCGCCGCTGTAATAGAGTTCAACGATGTAGGCAAAGTCGTCGTCTTCGCGAACTGGCTGGGCTGGCAAAGCCGCAGCAAAGAGCATCAGGATGATCAGGACCAGGCTGAAACGCGGCAGGGAACAAAATCCACAAGTTAGTTTTGCGTGTATGTGTTGGCGCATATTATTATACATCCCTCTTATTTGAAGGGTAGGATGATGAACACGGAGGTGCCTTCGTTTTCCTTGCTTTTGATCACGATCTGTCCTCCGTGCAGTTCAGCGATTCGCTTGGAGATGGAGAGCCCCAAACCAAGGCCGCTGCTGCGATACTCAACTGTTCCGCTCTTGTGGGCGTAGATGGCGTTCAGCTCGTAAAACTTGCGGAACACTTCGTTGATCAAGTGTTTGGGCATTCCCATGCCGTTGTCGGTAACAAAGATCACCAGGGTTTCCTTGTTGTCTATCTTTTCCTGCACAAAGGCTGATCGGCGAGCCCCAATGGTGATCAGGCCGAATTCCCGGGTGAAGCGCACGGCATTCAGCACAACATTATAGACCATACGGTGGAAGTCTGTCCAGTTGGATTGGAGCGGAGGCAAGCCAGGCTCTATCTCCAATCTGATGTGCATTCTGCGCTCACGGGAAAGGATTTCCACCTGCTGGTGTATATGTTCCAGCACATCGGCAACTCGCAGAGGGGATTTTTCCAAATTCTGGGCCAGATTGTAATGGTTCATGGTCTGGATGTCTGAAGAGGTTAAACTCAGCTTGTTCATCGCTGCTTCCAGTTCCGACAATATCTGCCGTCGCTGTGTCTCATCCAGATTGGCACTGCGTTTTAGCTTACCCAGGGCTCCCTGCATGATGAAGATGGGTGTGTTCAGTTCATGGGTCACGATGGCGATGAATTCGTCCTTGAGCTGCTCAAGGTTGTTAAGTTCCACGCTTTTCTGCGTCAAGGCGGAGTATTGCAGCACGTTTTTGACGGCGTTCGCGAAGAGATTCATCAGCAGCACCATGATATCTTCGTTCAGATACATGTCACGGGTGCTGTCGTCCAGATTGTCCAGATAGAGATAGCCAACGTATTCCTCTTCCCACCTGAGGGGGCTGCAGAAAATAGATTGGATAGCGTAATCGTGCACACTTATGGAATTTTCATAGCTTTTGTCGATTTGGGCGTTGTAAACTGATATGGTTTTCTGCCCGTCCTGGCAGAGGTTGAGGGCGGTCTTGCTAACCCCGAAGGCGTTGTTGAGGATTTGGCCGTTATGGTCCATCTGCACTTGAAATATATTGTTGCCGTCGGTATCTTTCTTGATCAGGAAGCCCCTGCTGGCGTTGGTGAGGTCTATGGCAGCCGCCACCATCGCAGTCTCCAGGTCGTTCAGGTCCATCAGTCCCATTAGTTCATGCGAAATCTCGATGAGGTGGTTCATTTTCTCCATGCGCAGATTGATCTTTTGATAGTCCCAGGTGCGGACCAGCATGGCAGCGAGGTGGGATTTCACGTTTTTCAGCAAAGCCTGTTCGCCAGGAGTGAATTCCAGTTCTCCGGCATCGCTCAGAACCAGATAGCCGATTGCTTTGCTGCCGGAGAGCAGGGGCAGGATTGCAATGTGCTCTCTCTCATTGGTGAAGGTTACCAGGTTGTTGGATTGAATTGCTTTATCGACGTGTGGCAGGTAAGCCGGGGGCAGGATGGTCTCCGGATCGGTGTTATAGCTGTGGAAGTTGTAAAAGCTTCCCAGTTTGTCCGACCATACCAGCAGCAGAAACTTCCAGGGCGCGATGATCTGGCCGATGCCTTTCTCGATGAGAAATTTCACCCTCTGCACGCTGTTCACGTTGGAAATGTCGAACAGCATGTCGTTCCAGCGGCTGCGTGTGTTCCTGCGGCGCGAAGCTATGGGCACCACCCTGAATTTTGAAACGTCCTGCAGCCCGTAGCGCTTCACCTCCAAATAGTTGGTCCGGTCATCTTCTCTGATGCCTGTGGTGATGGCTTCCAGATATTTACGGTAGGCGGCAAATTCCTTCTCAGCCGCTCCCAGGGAGCCCAGTTCCACTAAAAGCTGGATCTTCAACTGCAGAAGTTCCTCAACCAATTGATAGTATTTCAAGCCGCGGCACAGTTCCAACTGCCTGTTGATACCGCGCAAAACCTTTCGCAGGGGGATGGATGGATCGGTCAATTGCAGCTTCAGTTCCAGCAGGTCAAGGCTATGTTCCCAATAGCGGTATTGGTATTCCTGGATTGCCGGCCTGGCCTTGGCGATCAGGTCTGCAGCCCGTGCTGTGTCGCCCAGACCGTAGTGGCAGGTGGCCTGCAGCACATTGAAAACTGCCATCGCGTAGTGGTTGTTGATCTCCCCGGCAAATTGCAGGGCCAGCTTCAATTCGTTGAGGGCAGTGGAGTAATCCTTCTCCATCATCGCCAGCAGGCTGAGGACGTTGTGGTAAAATTCCTGTTCCTGGATCTGGGCATAGTCGATATGGGCGTTTTTGCTGATCAGCCGGCGCAGCTTCTTGGGATTGGACATCTCGCTGAGGTAGTAGAAATAGGTTTTAACCAGCGGATTGATCTCTGAAATCGTGCCTTCGATCAGCTTGGGTTCGTGTTCGAGGATAAATTTGTAATAGTGGCCGAAATCGCTGATCTTGCTTTTGGCCAAGGCCAGGTTTCGTTCGATGGAAACCAGGTATTTGTTTGCCCCGACCCGGGTGATCATTTCCTTTGCTTCCTGCAGTGTTTCTTCCGCTTTTTCAAAGCGACCCATCTTGATCATCGCCTCGCCTTGGTTGAGGAGTGCGCGTCCCTCAGCCAGCAGGTTCTGACGGTCCTTGGCGAAGACCTGTGCCTGCTGCGCGTGTTTAAGGCCCAAAATGGTGAAGCCCTGCTTCAGGTAAAGGTCGGCCAGGTTGTTGTGGATCCAGCCCAAGTGGCGGCGGATGTTGAAGGAATTCCAGATATTCAGGGCGGTGTTGAAATGCTCGTCAGCCTCAGCAATGTTCTTCTGAATGCTGTAGATCTCTCCCAACGTGTTGTGCAGCGAGGCCAGTTCGATCATGGCATCCGGGTCCTGGCTGGGCGCCAGTTCGGTCAAAAAATCCTCCAGTCCCCGGGCAGCGCGGTCATAATCACGGTCACGGCTTTCGTAGGCAGCCATCAGGGTCGCCGCCTTTATCTGGAATGCTTGTGACACTTTTTCCAGAGCTATGCCGTCCAGGCATTTCTTCACCCGGGCAGGCTCTGTGCGAGCATAGATCTGTGCCTGGTAAAGCTTGGCTGTTGACTTCTGGCTGGCATCGGCTGAAAGTTTCTCCGCTTTCTCAAAGTTCTTTAGAGCGCTCTTGCGGTCCCCCTGAAAGAGGAACAGCGTTCCCAGCAATAAGTATTTTTCAAAGCATTCGGGAATGTCGGACTGGCGCGCGTAGATAAATTCCGCTTCGGTGGTGCAGCCGGTGATTTCAACCATACGGCGGAATTTCACCAGGTCTTCCACAATCTCTTCCTGCCGCAAATCAATATCCCCGCTAAAATCTATTCTCAGAGCATGCGCCAAGGCATCATAAGCTTCCTGCTGGAGGTGGTCTTCGCTGAGCAGCAGATGCAGCCGCAGCAGATAACGCCGTTCGGAAGCCCTGTCACCTGCTGTGCGTGCGTTTCCGATTATCCCCATGCAGGTTTGAGGGTCGGTCACGTTCTGATTATCATAAAACTCCAGAACCCGCTTCGAGACCAGATTTCGCGTCTTTGGCTGGCAGCGGTCGTGGAGATAGGTTTTAGCCTCGGCAAAGGTGAAATGATAGTGGTTGCCTTGTTTGAGCAGGATTTCGTTGTATTTTGCTTCGTTGAGGAGGTCGTAGATCTCTTCGTCCCTTGCCTTGCAGATATGACGGATCAATTCACGGGAGATGGGTGTCTGCACGACGGATAGCTTCTGAAGTTGCTTCATGCTGGCCGGAGTGAGGTGTTCCACGCGCCTGATAACGGATTGGAGCAGGCGGGTGGGGATGCTGTAGTCGTCAAGGTCAGCCGGGAAATGGTATTCACCGTCATAGCTGATCATTCCCCGCAGGGTGAGGTTGATCATGATTTCCCTGATCAGGAAGGGATTACCCGCCGAGCGGGTATGGATCAGCCTGCAAAAGTGGTTCGGAACGTCCCCATTAACCATTTTGCGGATATAGGCGGCCGATTCATCCGGCGTGAACATGGGAACATTGATCAGCACCGTGTTCCGAATCTGCCGCACCTGGTTAAAGTCTGTGCAGCTCATAACGATCATGATCCGGTTGTTTACCACAGTGTTGGAAAAGAAATTGAGAAACTCCAGGGAATGGCGGTGCAGATGCTGGATATTGCGCACGATGAAGATCACCGGCTTTGATTCGGCAAGCTCGGTGAGCAGGGCTTTGGCAAATTCGAAGTCAGCCTTAAGGTCCGCCTCGCTGGGCGTTACGTCCATGGCTGCCTCTTCGGACATGAAGAGATACCGCCTCATTTTTTCCGAAATGTTTTGCAGCGAGCCATTGGCAGCGATCTCATCTTCCGAAAGGGAACGCAGGTATTCCTTTATCAGCGCGAAAAAAGCCTCATATTCCTTGCTGGTGCAGGTGTAATCGAAGATGAAGTAGCTGCCCCGCAGGATGTGATAGCGGAACAGCGAAAGAATATTGTCTTTACCCATGCCTTCGCCCGCCACCAGCGAGATGATCTTGCCGTTGGCTGCCTCAACTTGTGGCAGGTAGTCCAGCAAATCGTTCACTATCCGCTCCTGCACCACATAGCTGTTGAACTGCATGGAGTTCACCAAGGACCAGGAGACGGAGAATTGATACTGACGGTTGGTGCTGCGGTTAATGTATTCGATTATTTCTTCGCTTTTATGGGGACGGCTTTCCGGATTGCGGTCCAGCAGTTCGATGCAGAGGTTTTGGAGAGGCAGTGGGATGTTCGGGTTCAGGTCCACAGGATAAACCGGCGAGAAATATTGCCGGCGGCTGCTCCGCATGGCGTTGATCTGGTCAAGTGTAAAGGGAAAACTGCCGGTGAGCATGCGGTAGATTAACACGCCCAAAGAGTAAAAGTCGCTCGCGTAACAGGCCCCCTTGCCGGTGTAGATTTCCGGTGCGATATAAGGCAGGGTCCCGGTTACGTATTGGGTGTCCAGGCTCAGTTCCGGACGGGAGAAGCCATAGTCTATGACCTTCACCTCTATGCCGTTACGTGTCTTTCTATAAAGTATATTCTCAGGCTTGAGGTCATTATGCATTATATTCTGGGTGTGAAGGGCGTTCAAAGCGTAGCAGATTTGCACGATGATGTCATAGAAGTCGTTCACCCGCGCCTTGTTGAAGCGGAAGTTGTTAAGCGTGGTTCCGTCAAAGTATTCGCTCACGAAGTAGATATGATCGCTAACGTGTCCGAAATCCACCACCCGGCTGAGGTTGGGATGCACGATCTTGGTGATGTGGTGCATGTCGGCAGCCTTGAACTGCTTGTAAAGGTCCTGCGACGAGAGGTATTGGAACAGCTTCAGGGTGTAAATGTTATCCGTGCGGACGTCACGCACCTTGAAAACGTTGGCCCAGGACCCCGTTCCCAAGATTTCCAGAACATCGTAGCGGTGGTCTATGTACATCTTTGAACTCCCAAAATGATTGGTTTTACCCTAATTTCACAGTGGCAGAGCTTGTCAACCGAAACTTGACGATTCCGGCTGGTTTTTGCAAGGAGGAGCTTGGAGTCGAGAACCACAAACGGCTTCTGGACAGCTTCAGGAGCGGATTTCTTGCGCCTGGTTCAGGGGGCTTCGCTCTGGAATCAGCCAGCGCCGGTGCAGCCAGAGCCACTGCTCCGGATTCTGCCTGATGTAGCGTTCGGTGACGGCGTTAATCTCTTTCAGGAGGAGGAGTTGGTTTTTCGTGCTGTCACTCAGTTCCGGATGGTGGATCATCGGTTCAAAGCAGATGCTGATGCCCCCTTCAGGGTTTCGCAATGCGTAGCCCGGAACGATTGGAGCCTTGTAGCGCAGCGAGATTTTCGCCGCCCCTTTCCAATGCGGAGCCGGGTGGCCCAGAAATTCCAGAATCAGTCCCTCGGGACCGGCATTTTGGTCGGTGAGGATGGTCACCACCATGTTTTGGCGCAGGCAGGCCAGAAGTTCTTTCAGCCCGTGCCGCTGGTCTATGAGCCGCACTCCCTGACGGGTTCGTAAGGCATTGTTGTAGGCGTCGAACAGGTGATTGTGCTGTTTTTGCACCACCGCGGCCAGAGGAATGCCGAAGAGCGGCAAAGTCCTCGCCGCCTCCCAGTTGCCCAGGTGGGCTGTGGCCAGAATTACTCCCTTTCCCAGCGCCAGTGCGGCTTCCAAGTTTTCCCTGCCGTTTATGCTGGTGCCGGAGATAAGCTGCTTTTCCGGCAGGAGGTAAAGCTCCGCGGCGCTGAGGCCAAGATTGAGGTAAACCCTTTTCAAAAGCCTTTTCCGTTGTTTGGGCGGCATATCCGGATACACCCTTTGGAGGTTTTCTGCCGCCACCTGGCGTCGAATGCCCAGTCCGTAGCCAATCCAGAGGAAAAGGCGCGTGAGCAGCCAGCGCCCCCAAGGGTAGGGAAGCAGCCTCAGTTTAAACAAAGCGAACCGGAAGAGCAGATACTCTGTCCGGTTCACGAGGTTGTTACGCTTCAAACTCAGCCTGGGTGACAATCAGCCGCGCAGCAGTTCGAGCTTTTTCTCAAGCACCGATTTGGGCACAGCCCCGATGGAGGTGTCCTTGAGCTCACCATTAACGAAGAACAGCAGGGTGGGGATGCTCATAACGCCATGACGGGCGGCAAGTTGGGGAAATTCATCCACGTTCAGCTTTCCGATGGTTATGTCGGGTTGCTCAACCGCCAGTTCCTCCAGCGTTGGCGCTATCATTCTGCAGGGACCGCACCAGGCAGCCCAAAAATCCACAACTACAATGCCTTTTTGGGTCACAGTCTCGAAATTTGTATCGTTCAACTCTATCAACATGTTTGGCTCCTGTCATTTTTATCTTTTGATATAATAATCCAGCGTATCTCCTGCGCAAGTGGCTTGCTTTGACCGGGTTCTGAAACATGGAGAAGTTACCTGGCATACGGCGAACGCGGTGAGCATGGACGACAGGATGTATTGAAGTGTAAATACTTTGCTCTTTTCTGATGTCGATGCTCATTCCTCGCTCGACGCCAGCGTGTTACTTTGCGATGCCTTTGGACCATTAAGGCCCTGTATCGTGATCCTTAAGCGCCTCCCGCCAAATACCCGCATTTGATGCGGGAATTATACGAGAGATGGGGGAGGGCGATAGTCGCGAGGGCTAAGGGCGTGGCCGACAGGACAAGGGAGCCTCTCCATTCCGGGCCTTCCCGTCTTAACATATTCGCGCTCAGATATAAAGGCCATTATTAGCACTCTCGCCCAATAACTGCTAATTTAACTTGACAATTTCCCCGTCCCGCTTATTCTATCCTCAGAAACGTATTTCAGATAAAGGAGAGTTTTATGCCAGAACAAAAAGACAAGCATACAGCGTCCAAGGACGAACTTAAAAAAGACAAGCAGGCCAAAGAAGAGAAGAAAAAGGCCAAACAGACTGCCAAAGCCGCCAAAGACGTCGAAAAAGGCAGCCTCAGCATCCACACGGAAAACATCTTTCCCATCATAAAGAAGTGGCTTTATTCCCAACATGATATCTTCCTGCGCGAACTGATTTCCAATGCCGTTGACGCCATCAACAAGCGCAAATACGCCGATCCGGACTTCAAGGAAGAGGACATGAAGATCAGCGTTAAGCTGGATTCCAAAAAGAAAACCATCGAGGTTTCTGACACCGGCATCGGCATGACGGCTGATGAAATCCGCAAATACATCAACCAGATCGCCTTTTCCGGCGCGGAAGAATTTGTGAACAAGTTCAAGGATGTCCAGAGCAACATCATAGGACACTTTGGACTGGGCTTCTATTCCAGCTTCATGGTGGCGGAAAAGGTCACCATCGATTCGCTATCCTGTTCGCCAGGCAGTGAAGCCGCCGGCTGGGAATGCGACGGAAGCACAGAATACGTGATGCGGGCTGGAAAACGCAAGGAAATCGGGACCACGATAACGGTCCACCTGAACGAAGATTCCCACAGCTTCGCGGAGGATGGGAAAATACGCGGGATTCTGGAAAAATATTGCAACTTCATGCCCTGGCCCATCATGTTCAAGGACGAGCAGGTGAACCAGAAGGAAGCCCTCTGGAACCGCAAGCCAAAAGACGTTACGGAAGAGGAATACAAAGAATTCTACCGCAAGGTGTTCCACGACTGGCAGGACCCGGTCTTCTGGATACACCTGAACGCCGATTTCCCCGTCAACCTCCGCGGCATCCTCTATTTCCCAAAGCTGCGCGAGGACCCGGATTTCTTCAAGGGCGAGGTGAAGCTCTACTGCAACAACGTGTTTGTGGCCGACAACCTTGAGGACCTCATCCCGGATTTTCTCCTGCTGCTCAAGGGCGGGATCGACATTCCGGACATCCCGCTCAACGTTTCGAGAAGCTTTTTGCAGAACGACGCCCAGGTACGCCAAATCAGCAAATACATCGTGAAGAAGGTGGCCGACCGCTTTGGCGAAACCTTTGCCGAAGACCGCAAGAAATATGAAGAATACTGGAAGGACATCGACACCTTCATCAAGTTCGGCCTCATCCGCGACGAGGATTTCTTCGAAGCCATGAAGGACCGGGTGATTTTCAAATCCGCTTCCGGCGACTATGTTACCCTCGAGGAATACAAGGCCAGAAACAAATCCGAGGGAGACAAGACCCGGATCTGGTATGCCTCGGGGGAGGATACGCAGGTAAGCTACCTCAGCCTGATGAAGGAACAGGGCATCGAGGTCATCTACCAAACATCGCCTCTGGACACCCACCTCTACCAGCAACTGGAAAGCAAGCTCGACAAGATCGAATTCATCCGCGTGGACAGCGAAATCAACGACTTGCTGGTGGACCAGGACAAGAAAGAACTGGTGGACAGGGATGGACGCGCCGGTTCGGACAAGCTGAAGGAAATCTTTTACCGGGCGCTGGGCCAGAAAGTGGAAGCATCCTTCAGCAAGGATAGCTACGCTGAATTCCTCAAGAAACACCCCAACGCCACCACGGCTCTTAATCCCTATCTGAAACAGGAAGAGGATCGCACCCTGATCCGGCCTTACGAAATCCCCTTCGACGTGCGCGAGGAACTTGGCGAAGAAACCCTCAAAGCCTTATTTGAACACGCTTATACCCCAATCAAAGTGGAGGTGAAAAGCCTCAAATCACCGGAAATCCCTTCCATGATCGTCTTCAACGAATTCATGAGGCGCTGGCACGACATGAGTCAAATTCAACGCCATAGCGACAGCGGCATGCTCAAGGACCACACCCTGGTTGTCAACCGCGCCAACCCTGTCATTAACAAGATCCTGGAACTCGACGCCTTAGGGAAAAAGGAAGAGGTGAACACCCTCTGCACCTATCTGCACGACCTCTCCCTGCTGGAACAGCGCGCCTTCAGCGGTGACGAACTCAAGTCCTTCATCTCACGCGCCAACCAAATCTTGAATTACCTTTAGGATTGGAACCTCAACGGGGAATCCAAACCCCTGAAACCGAGCATAAAAAAAAGGCCCGCTGACGGTAGCGGGCCTTTTCATTGGTGTTGTCCTTTATGAAGAATGGTAATGGGCATGGATTCGCCCGGCCATCTTCCTGCCAATGCCTTTGACCTTCATCAGTTCTTCTGGGCTGGCGGCCTTGATTGCCTCCACTGAGCCCAGCTCTTTCAGCAGCAGGAACTTTGTTTGCTCGCCCACTCCGGGGATGTCCTCCAGTTCGCTTAGCAGGGTGCGTTTTGAGCGGCGGGAGCGGTGGAAGGTGATGGCAAAACGGTGTGCTTCGTCGCGGATGGCGGTGAGCAGACGCAGCGAAGATGAGGAGCGGGGCAGGATTATAGAATCCGGGCGACCCGGCAAATAGACTTCCTCGGCGCGTTTGGCCAGGGAGATGATGGGGATTTCCGGATGGGACGAGGCGTCCAAAACCTCTTTGCAGGCTCCAAGCTGGCCTTTCCCGCCGTCGATGATGATCAGGTCGGGCAGCAGGCTTTCGTCCCTGGCTGTTTCACCCAGGAATCGGGTGAGGGTTTCTTGGAGGGCGGCGTAATCGTTTTGGGTGTCCACGTCGTGGATGATGAAATGGCGGTAGAATTTCTTTTTGGCCTTGCCGTTCTCGAAGAAAACGGCGGAGGAAACGGTATCCGTGCCCTGGATGGTTGAAATGTCCATGCAGACCATCTTGCGGGGTAGTTTTGGAAGGGCGAGTTTTTCCTTCAGTTCCTGGATGGGAAAGACGGTGCGGTTGGCTCTGCGGATGTGGGCCAGCTTGCGTTCCTCGATGAGCTGAAAGGCGTTGCGTTTTGCCATTGCCAGCAGTTTGCTCTTTTCGCCGCGCTGGGGCAGACTCAGTTTCCCTCCCAGCCAGGAATTCAGTTCCTCAAACTCAGCCGGTTCCAGCGGCAGCAGGATTTCGTCGGGCAGTTCATCCCGGCGGGAGTAATAGAGCTTGATGAAGGCGGCCAAAGCCTCTTCCGGAGTGTCGTTTTCAGTATTGCCGAGGGGATAGTCCTCCCGGTTAACGACCATGCCGCTCATTATCCTCAGCACCACGCAAACGGCGATCTTATCCTCCTGGTAAAAGCCGATCACATCAGTGTTCCGGGCATCCGGGGAATAGACCACCTGGCGCTTCTGGATGCGTTCGATGGCGAGGATGCGGTCACGCGTTTTGGCGGCCTGCTCGAATTTCAGTTCCTCGGAAAGCCCGTTCATCTCGGCACGAAGCTCATCCAGCACTTCCTGGTGCTTGCCCTCGAAGAAGCTCATCTGGCGCATCACCACGCGCATGTAATCGGCCTGCGAAACCGCTCCGATGCAGGGGGCGGGGCATTTCCCCAGTTGGTGGTTGATGCAGGCTTGCCTGAAACGCACCTTGTCGGCCGGAATCACCCGCGAACAGGTGCGGATGGGGAAAATCCACTCGAAATTGCGCAGGGTCATCCGCAGGGATTTGGCGTCTGTGAATGGCCCGAAGTAGCGGGAACCGTCTTTCAGCAGTTCGCGGGTCACCATGATGCGGGGGAAGGGCTCCGCGAGGGTGATCCTAACGAAGGGATAGCGCTTGTCATCTTTGAGCAGGATGTTGTATTTGGGCTGGTGGCGCCGGATCAGGTTGGCTTCAAGGATGAAGGCATCGTGTTCCGAGAGCGTGATGATATAGTCCAGGTCGTCGATGTGGCGCAGGAGTTGTTCGGTTTTAATATCTTTCGGGGAGTTGTTCAGGTAGCTTTTGATGCGGCTTTCCAGCAAGCGGGCCTTGCCCACGTAGATAACCTCTCCCTCGGCGTTTTTCCAGATATAGATACCCGGCTGCTGGGGCAGGAGGTGGAGCTTTTGGGCTATTTTCTGCGGAACTTGTTCCATAGGCGGTCACGCGCCTCAGCCAGGAAATCCAGCTTCAGCAGCAGACCGAGGCCGTAGAAGAAGAGCAGTGAAGCAGTTCCCAGCAGGCCCAGCTTGATGAGCTGGGGCCAGAATCCCCGCGGATGGTAAAAGTGGTTGGCAACGAGCAGCAAAACCAGCATCAGCACGCAGATCCCCAAAGTTTTCAAAAAGTTGGGAAGGATGCCGGCGAAACTGATGTGGGGCATTTTTTTGCGGAGGAGGTAAAACTGGATGCTGAAATTGACCATCGCGGTGATGGAAGTGGCGAAGGCCAGACCACGGTGCTGCATGAATTGCATCAGGATGAAGTTCAGCACGATGTTCAGCCCCACCATCGAGGCGGATATCTTTACCGGCGTGCGGGTGTCCTTGTTGGCGAAAAAGAGCGGGGTGAGGGTTTGGTTAAAGCTGAAAAAGATGAGGCCGAGGCTGTAGAAGATGAGGGCCTGCTCGGTCCAGAGGCTGGCTTTGGCGTCGAAGGCCCCGCGCTGGAAGACCACCTGCACGAGGTCGCCGCCCAAGGCTATGATCAGTGTGGTGATGGGCAGCATCAGGTAAATCAGGTTCACTGCCGCCACGCGCAGGTTTTTGGAAAGCTCTTCCCAGTTGCCCATCGTTACCAGCCTGGAATAGGTTGGCAGCAGCACCGTGCCGGTGGAAACGGCGAACATTCCCAGCGGAAATTGGAAGAGCCGGTAGCCGTATTCCAGCGCCGAAATGCTGCCCACGGCCAGAAACGAGGCCATGAGGCTGTCGGCCACTATGTTGATTTCGCGGACGCCAACTCCGATCATCGAAGGCAGGAAACGCTTCCACATCGTGTTGAGGGCTTCTCCGCCGAAACGCACGAACAGCTTGAAGGGATAGCCAAGCTGCTTCAGGTAGGGGAAGTTGATGACAGTCTGCAAAAACCCGCCGCCAAACACGCCCCAGGCAGCCCAGCGGACCAGTTGCTCTCCCTGCAGGCCAAAGACGAAGCGGGGGACCACCATGCTGAGGATCATGCCCACGTTTAGCAGAGCGGAGGAAAGCCCCGTCATGAAAAAGCGGTCGTGCGAGTTGAGGATGGCGATCATGGTGGAGGAAAGCCCGATCCAGAGCAGGTAGGGAAACATCACGCGGGTGAGCAGCACGGCCAGTTTGTAGGTGTGGGGCGCCAGGCCGGGATAGAGCAGCTTCACGATCCAGGGGGCGAAGATGATGCCGATAACCGTTAGCGTGAGCAAAAAGACGGAGAGGATTCCCAAGATTTGCAGCGCGAAATCTATCTGCTTCCGGCGGTCCTCCTTGATCCCGATTTCGTTGTAGATGGGCACGAACGAGGCAGAAAGCGCCCCCTCGCCGAAGAGATTGCGCAGCAGGTTGGGAATCTTGTAGCCCACAACGAAGGCGTCGTTGAGGAAGGTGGTGCCGAAGAAGAAGGCCATCAGTTGGTCGCGCACCATGCCCAGGACCCGGCTGATGAGGATGGCGACGGACATCATGCTGATGTTGCGGATGAGCTTGTTTTCAGCCATGTTCAGGCCCGCACGAGCTTTTTCAGTTCCACGAAGAGGTTGAGCATCACCAGTTGGAGGTTCACGTTGCCGTGGAGCTTGCGCACGTAATCCTCCATCAGCAGCACGAAGTTGATTACCCTGTCCGTATAGGCGGCGGGATCGACATCCGCCAGCTTTTCCCGAGTGCCGAGCAGGAATTCCTTTTTGTCGATGTTCACCATCTGCTCCGGGGCGTCCAGCACCAGGTTCAAATCGCCGGCGAAGAGGCTGGCATAGCGCAGCACCTCGATGGCGCTTTCGGCGTTGAATTTCTTCCCGAGCCCCTGCAAGGAGCGGAAGTAGGCCAGGTCTTTGCCGGAAGCGGCCATTTCCAGGATTTCAAAGGCGCGTTCGCGTAGCTCGGAAGATTCGTTGTGGGCGAAGTGGATGGCTCGCTTCACGCTGCCGTTGGCGATGTGTGAGGCGGTGCGGGCCATTTCCGGCGAAACGCTGAATTTTTCACGCAGTATGCCTTCAATAACGGAGGGAGTCACCTGCTGGAAATGCACCGGCTGGCAGCGCGAAACGATGGTCGGCAGCAGTTTGGCCAGATTGTCCGTGGTGAGGATTATCACGGTGGACTCGGGCGGCTCTTCCAGGGTCTTGAGGAAGGCGTTGGCGGTTTCGGTGTTCATCATGTCCGCGTCCTCGATGATGCAGATGCGGTGGCTGGCCTCGTAGGATGAGAGGTTTAGCCGTTTTATGAGCCAGCTCATGCTTTCCTTGCGGATCATGATTTTCGCGCTGAACTGGTAGTCCTCCCAGGGCGTTTCTATCTTGTTGCGGATGTAGCCTGCATATTCGGGGATGAATTCGCTTTTGGTGATTTCGCCGTCCAGGTTGAGGCCCAGGTTGGGAGTGGGGAAGAGGTAGATCAGGTCCGGATGGTCCAGCGCCATGAACTTGCGGCAGGAAGCGCACACTCCGCAGGGGCGGAATTCGCTTTTGGAAAGGCAATTCAGCGCCATGCCGAAGTAGAGCGCGGTGGTGAATTTTCCCACCCCGTCGCTGCCGTGGAACAGGTAGGCCTGGGCGACGCGGTTGTTTTCCAGTGCCAGCTTCAGGATTTTCAGGGCGCCCGCCTGGCCTTTGATATTACGGAACATCTATTCTGCCGCTACTGCCGGTTTCCCTTTCTCAGGATTTTTCGAAAGTGATCTTGCCGCGGCCGGCGTCCTCGCTGGTGCTGCTCTCAAAAAGACCGTTCACGTAGGGGCTGGTGAACTCCTCGGCCAGAATGTCGTAGATCAGCACATCATGGTATTTGCCGGCCATGAAGATGAACTGGCGGCGCAGGCCCGCCGGCTTGAAGCCCACTTTTTCGTAACAGCGGATGGCGCGTTTGTTGAAGCTGTAAACGTCGAGGGTGATGTTGCGCAGGTTCAGCACGTTGAAGCCGTAATCCAGGGTGAGGTTCGTGGCTTCGGTGCCGATGCCGCGGTTCCAGTAGGTCTTGTCGCCGATGAAAATGCCGAACTTCGAGTGCCTGTGAACTTCGCTGACCCCCATCAGGCTACAGTTGCCGATGGATTTGTTGGTGACCTTTTCCACAATGGCGAAGGAATGGCTGTCCTCCATGATTTTCTGCAGTAACTCGCGTTCCTTGTCCAAATCGAAGATGGAAGCGGAAAACTGCATGAAGAGCCCCATCTCCATGTCGTTCACCCATTCGGTGTAGCGCTCCACGTCGTCCAAGGAAATCGGCGAAAGGTAGCATTTTTCGCCAACCAGTTTTCTGAAGTATTTCATTCTTATCTCCCGCTCCCCGCAGCGCAGGGCTTTATTTTCATAGATTTAACTGAAGGGAAATAACATTTGCGCGGGGGCTATCTGTCAAGCTAAATCCGCAGTTTCTGCTTCCCGAGGGGGGCGGGGCTCAAAGCAGGGCGCGGAATCCGGATATTCGCGTTTCCCTACGGACTCAACTGATCAACGGATTCGACGGATTCTTAATCTGTGTAATCTGTGAAATCCGCGTGAACTTCTTCCTTGCCGTTCGTTAACACACTCTATTTGCTGTCTGATGCGCCTCCCGAAAACCTCCCGCAGCCGGCGCGGGAATTGTTGGAGAGCGGTTTGGGGGGCATTTTTGCGCGCGTTAACATGCCCCTCTATAAACATGCGTATGAGAAAAACGGGGGTGGGCGAAAAAATCTTCAGAAAGCGCCAGAAACTTTTGCCAGCAGTATCTTCCGGTCCGCCGATCTGATGAAAGCCATCGCCCAAAACGCCTCCAAACCTGGTTCCTGAAAAACAAAGTGGAAGGAAAATCCTGCGCCTGCTGCAAAAAGCGCCGGAACAGGAAATGACCCACAGCCGGCTGCTGTGCCTTTCGCACATGACCTCCCGGGAGTTCCGAGGCTGCATCGAATCGCTGATCGAGAGGCAGGCCGTCATCTGTCACAACCGGGAGGCGGGAAATAACAAAATCGCCTTGCGATACGTGCTGAACCCTGTCCTGAGCAACATAGACATCCAATGATATATTAACTGGCCGGCACACGCCGGCCTTTTCTCCCCCAAGTCAAATTAGCCAAATTAGCAAATTAGCACGTCTCACACCGGCGCCGGAGCTAGGATGACATGATTATGGAACTGGATATACAATATATTGGTGTATATATACTTATATATAATCTATACTAATTTAGTAGGTATTAGTAGTTAGTAGGTTTAATAGTATGTAACACAGTATGTTGATGTGTCTCTGAGTCCAGGATGCCAAACAACTGCCGGGCGCCGGTGTGAGACGTGCTAATTTGCTAATTTGGCTAATTTGCCCGGTAACAAATTCCGCAAATTCACAGACCCCGGTCTTGACCCCCGGCATTTCGTCCTGATCCCGTTAACCCGGCCATAAAGCCCCGCAGAGGCGACAGACCATAGCGAGGGGCTTACGCTCCCTCGCTATCGTTATGTCGCCCTACGGGCTTGTTTAACCGGATTACCCACTCGGTTTGAAAGTGAGCCGGAAATAATGACCCTTTCTCTTAAACTTGGAGGGCGTTGAGGCTGAAATGGTGTTCAGAGGGGAAATTCCATCTCGCCGGAGAACAGCCAGGGGGGAAGCTGTTCATAGTTGAGGTCGAAATGTTCCAGCAGGTGGGCGTCGCTGCCGATGCTGAACAGCTTTCCGCCCAGGGAGCGGTAGAGCTCGATTTGCCAGAGGTCGGGCAGGAGCCGGGCGTAGGGTTTGCGCAGGCTGGAAAAGTTGATTTCCAGCGCGATGCGGCGCTCGACCATCACCTGGAATATGTCTGTGAGCAGCCCCCGGCAATGGCTCTCGTCGGGCTGCTCTTCCAGATATCGCTTGTGAACGCCCAGATGGGCCAGAACATCAATGTCGCAGCCCGTCACCAGGGCGAGGTTTTGCCGGTAATAATCCTCATGGTCGGCGGCGGTGAGCTCCCTCTTCAAGGGGATCGCCACGTTGGTGTGGTCGGAAAGGAAATGCACGGCGCCCAGCCTCAGCTCGAACTCCACTTGGGCCAGAAACTCATCTGCAAAGGGTTTGACGCGCTGGAAATCGCCAACCTCGACGCCGCAGATTATCCGGAGCGGGGCAGAGGCGAATTGTTCCTTCAGGGCGTCAACTTGTTTGATGTAGCGCGAAAAAGAGGGCAGGCCGTAGCGGGCAAGTTCCCAGGGAAAGAGGTCGAGATGTTCCGTGATGGCAATCTTATCATATTTAAGCTCAATGGCTCTATAGATAAGATCCAAAGCTTTAAGCCTGCTATCGTAACTATACTCTGTATGAATGTGATAATCTATCTTCATGTTGCCGCCAGAATGGCCGCGCCAAGGGCGCCGGTTATTTCCGGAGAGGGGGGGACGCTCACCGGGGTTTGCAGTTGTTGGGCCAGGCACCGCACCAGGTCTGAATTGAGGGCGACGCCGCCGGTGAAGGAAACAGGGGGTTCGAACGCAAGTGCACTGATCTGGGTGAGGACGCGGCTGGCGATGGAATTGTGGACCGCGCGTGCGATATCGGCAGGAGCGGCGTTTTCGGAAATCATGCCCACGATTTCGGATTCGGCAAAGACCACGCAGGTGGAGGAGATGTCCAGCGCCCGGGTGGAAAGAGAAGCGAGGCGGGAAAGCTCGTCCAGGGTGCAATCCAGGCGCAGCGCGGTCATTTCCAGAAAGCGTCCGGTGCCGGCGGCGCATTTGTCGTTCATCACAAAATCGCGAACCTTGCCGTCCGCCGCGAGGGTTATGATTTTGGAGTCCTGCCCGCCGATGTCGATGACTGTTCTGGCCTCGGGATGGAAATGGCGCACCCCGGCGGCGTGGCAGGATATTTCAGAAAGCACCCTGCCGCGTTTCCAGAGTTTGCGGCCGTATCCGGTGCAGGCTGCCACAGCGGGAGTTTCCAAAGCGGTTTCAGCCCTTGCCTGAGCCAGCAGGTTTTCCACGGACAAAAGGGGGTTCACGTCGGTTGAAACCCATCTGGCAAAGAGGATAGAGAGTTTTTCCGCATCGTAAATGACGAGCTTGGTGTTGCGGGAACCGATGTCGAGTCCGAGGGTGATCATGTGAGGATGTGGGCCCATTGGTTGTCCGGACGCAGCCAATCCTGGGCGACGCGGTTCACGGTTTCCAGATCAACTGACCTGATGCGCCGCTCGCGGTTGAGATAAAAGCCTGGTTCATAGCCGAGGGCGCTGAGGCTGGACAACAATACGGCCTGGAGGGCGGCGCTTTCGGCTTCGAAACGGTTCATGCCGCAGAGATAGTTCTGGGCGTGCAGAAGTTCATCGGCGCCAACGCCATCGGCGCATACAGCGGCCAGAACCTCACGCATGAGGCGGAGGCAGGGTTTGCGGTCATCGGGATCGCAATAGGAATAGGTGAACCAGTATCCCAGTTCGTTGGTGCTGCTGAATTCCATCCCGGTCTGGTATGCGTAGCCGTATTTTTCACGCACCAGGTTGAAAAGGCGTGAATCCATGTCTCCGCCGATGATTTGGGCGAGTAGGTGGAAAGCGGTGGTGGAGGTTCTGTCGCTTGCCGGAGCAGCGAATCCGCCCAGATGGATGATGGCCTGGCCGGAATCCAGTTTTTGGGTCCGCAACCGCACGTGACTGGGCTGGGGCAGGGGCGCTTTGAAACCGGGAGAGGGAGAGGCAGGACATTCGCCTTCAAAGAGCGAAGCGGCCAGGTCCAATGCCTTTCGAGGCTCAACGGAGCTAACTATGGACAGGCTGAACCGGTCCGGCCGGTAATAATCCCGATACCAGGCGCGGATGGCTTCGCGGCCGTGGGAGCGCAAATCGCTGATGGTGCCGGAATAGCGGCCGTAAGGGCTGTTGACGCCAAAGAGCAGCCGGAACCAGCGCAGCCAGGCCAGGCTGGAGGGATTCTGGTTGTCACGGCGCAGGAGATCGATGGATGTGCTCTTTAGCAGGCGGATATGGTTTTCCTCAAAGGCAGGCTGCCAGAAGATTTCAGCCAGCATGGAAAGCGCGGTGGGCAGGGCGGAGTGAAAGCATTTGCCCCGGAAAACCGTGGTGTCCGGATGCGGCTCCACGTTTAGGCTGATACCCAGTTCGCGGCAGGTCTTGAGCATCTCGGCGTAGCTGCGGGACTGAGTGGAATGCAGCATCGCCGCCGAGCAGAGGTAATTCAAGCCCCTCTGGCCAGGCTCTTCCGCCAGTTGGCAAAGGTCCGTGGAAAGCGCGAAACCGCTGATGGGGCGCTGGGGCTGCCAGCGGTAGATGAATTTGAGGCCGTTGGCAAGGGTGGCGGTGAAAACATCTTCGGAATACTGTTCCAGGCAGGCTTTCGCCCTCCCAGGGGCAGGAACAGCGGGCGCCACGGAAGTTTTGCTTTTAGCAGGGCTTTTCTTTGAGTTTTTTATTATGGGGACGGACAGGGATAAATCCGCCGCTTGGGGGGATTGATGGATGATTTGCAGACTGGAGGGCTGCCAGTATTTCCGGACGGCTTTCAGCACGTCTTCCAGACCGAGGGACAGGATTTGCCTGTCGTATTTATACAGCTCTTCGTAGCCGGAGATGAATTCCTCGGCTCCCAGCATTCCGGCGAGGTTTTCCACGCTGTCAAAGCCATAGCGCCAGGTGTTGATGATGTCCCGCTTCACCAGGGCGATTTCGCCTGGATCGACGTTCCCTTCAAGCAAAGCCCGGTATTCCTGCTGAAAGACCGACTGGATCCTGCCCACGTTGTTTTTTCCCATGGGGGAGACCACGATGGCTGAAACACCGCTCATCACTCCGCTGAGAGATGAAACCTTCACCGAAGAGGCCAGTTTGTCTTCCTCCACAAGGCGTTTGAACAGCCGCGAGGGACGGCCCACGGCCAGATAGCGCAAGGCGATCAGCAGGGAATCGCTGTCGGGATGGGTGTCACAGAGTTCGGGCAATACGTATGTGAGGAATTTCTGCTTGTGTTCGCGCCATACCACAGGCTGGTCCGGTGTTTCTGGCTCTGAAAAGCTCCCGTCATAAGTGCGGGGAAGCGAAGCTGTGTTCTGCCAGGGGCCGAAGCATTCCCCCAAAGCCTGTTCCGCCGTGGAGCGGTCGAAATCACCCACGACCACCAGAAAGGAGTTCGCGGGCTGGTAGTATTTACGGTGAAAGGCTTTTAAATCAGCGAGGCGGGCTTTTTTCAAAGAAGCCGCTCTGCCCATCACGGGAAGGCGCAGGGGATTGCACTTAAAGGCAGAGGCCTGGATGAAATCGAGAAAATCTATTTCAGGATCGTTCCTGTTCTGCTCCATCTCCTCGATGATGATGTCTTTTTCCATGGCCAGGTCTTCCGCAGTGAAAGTTGGATGCATGGCCAATTCAGACAGGACTTTCAAACCTTCCGCCAAATACTCCGAGGGCAGCAGCAGATAGTAGCAGGTGCAGTCAAAATCCGTGTAGGCGTTGATGGAGCCGCCCATGCCGTTCACGAAGCTTGTTATCTGGTTGTAGCCGAAATCTCGGGTGGATTTGAAGGCCAGGTGTTCCATGAAATGGGAATAGCCGGCTTCGCGCTCCGTCTCCCAGGCACTGCCGACCCGGATGTAGAGTTGCAGGCAGAGCACGGGGTTGGAAGCATCCGAACTCAGGATGTACTTCAGCCGATTGGGAAGAAAACCCGAAACAGCAGGCTGAAAATGAAAATCAGGCAAAATCGGCGGGACCGGTCTCAATCACGCCCCGGGCGGTAAACCATCGCGTAGGCATTGTGGTTGTGGATGGATTCAAAACTATCCGCTTCCACGTAAAACTCAAGCACGCGGGGGTCATCTTCCAGCTTTTGGGTGACCTCGCGCACGATGTCTTCCACGAAGCGGGGCCTGGAGTAGGCGGTTTCAGTGACGAACTTTTCGTCGGGGCGCTTCAGCAGGGGATAGACCTGGCAACTGGAAGCCTCCTCGGCGATGCAAATCAACTCTTCCAGCCAAACTAAGCCAGTATAGCGCACCTTAATGGTCACCAGGGAGCGCTGGTTGTGTGCTCCGGCTTCCGAAATCTCCTTAGAGCAGGGACAGAGCGCTGTCACCGGCACCACGGCCCCGATCCAAAGCTTGTAGTCTTTCGCGAAGGAAGCGTTGAAAAAGCATTGGTAATCCATCAGGGAACTGATTCCGGAGACCGGGGCGCGCTTTTGGAGGAAATAGGGGAAAACGATGTCGATGTAGGCGGCGTCGGCCTTGAGAAGGGATTTCAGCTCCAGCAGGAGTTTATCGAGCTGGCCGATGATGGCGTCGCGGTGATAGCGGTTCAGCACCTCCAGAAAGCGGGACATATGGGTGCCGCGCTTGCTGTGGTGAAGGTCCACATAGATGTTGAATTCGCCAATGGTGGATTGGGTTTTGTTGTCTCGGTCATCCACCACGATGGGGTAGCGGATGCCCTTCACGCCCACCTTGTCGATGCCAATGTGACGTAGGTCTGTTTGAGACTGGAGGTCAGGGATGTTCATCCTTCGTCGTGCCACTCCAATTCTTTCATGCCAAGGCTCTTCAGGGAAACGATCTGGCCGTTGGACTGGTAAAAGATGACAGCGTTGCTTTCGGGATAGCACTTGAGCCTTTCTATCGCTGTCTCGGGCGGCAGCAGGAAAAGAGCCGTGGAGAGACCGTCCGCCCAGGCCGCGGAAGGATGGATGACAGTCACGGAAAAGACATTCTCCACCGGATAACCTGTCTTGGGGTCCAAGATGTGGTGATAGCGGCGGTTTTCATACTCAAAATATTGCTGGTAATCCCCGGAAGTGCTCAGGGAACCGTTTTGGATCTTGAAGTTGCCAATGGTTTGCTGCTGCTGGTTCGCCCGGGGATGGCGCACACTGACGATCTGGCCAAGTGGCTGGCCGAAAAAGGTCATGCCGCTGGTGCAGTCGATCTGACCGCTGATGAATTTATCATTTTCCATGAACTCACGCGCCTTGTCCAGCACATAACCCTTGGCCAGCGCGCCGAAAGTTATCTGCATGCCGCGGGGCATGATGATCCGTTTTTGGTTGAAGCGCACCCGGTTGAAACCCACTTTTTTCAAGGTTTCCTTAATCGCCAGCGAATCCGGCGGCATCAGGGGCAGCGAATCTCCCTGCACCACGGGACGGCTGAATCCCCATAGGTCGTAAAGGGGTTTTATGGTGATGTCGAAAGCGCCGTCGGTAAGCTGATAAAGGCTGTCAGCCAGACAGAGAAGCTCGTAGGCGTCAGGATCCATCGGCACCGCTTTACCATTGGCGGAATTGACCTTCGAGACCCAACTGGCGGGGTCGTAATCGTTGAATTTGGCTTCCAGGGTGTGCATGTAGGCGAAAACAGAGTCGATTTGCGAGCCCACATTCTTGCTTTTGGATTTAGCCGAGATGGTCACCACGGTGTCCATTAAATCCTGGTCCAGCCTGGTGTCGCGGTAGGAACGGTGGAACCAGGTCCATGCCCCGTAAGCGATCACGGCCAGAAGCAGAATCAGGGAAGTGATTTCCTTTTTGGTCAAAACTGCCCCCTATTTGTATTCCCGGATTATTTCATATTCCAGCAGGAGATCCACGTAATCCCGCACAGCGAACCAGGAAAGCGGCAGTGTGATTATCAATGGCACCAAGACCAGCGCGGTGGCAACAAGGTTCATCAGCACCAGGATAAGGCCCAGAAGATAGAGCTGCCAGCGCACAACGTGGAACTTCCGGTAAGACAGCTTGGCAGCTTGCCAGGAGTTCAGGTTAAGGCGCTGCATCAGCACAGGCACGGGCAGGAACACAGCCAGGAAGTAATTTACCAGAACTATCCAGACCAGGCGCAGGATGGGATCACTACTGAACTGGGGCAGGCCAAAGCAAATCAGGTGGATGATCACGAAAAACAGGACAGATATAAGAACCAGGACCAGATAACGGGGATACTGCCTCATTCCAGCCAGCATATCCTTGAGAGTTATTGTGTATCCCGGTTCCGCACAAGCCGGTTTGTAGGGGATTAATAGAATTGGAAGAAAGACGGATAGGCCTGCAGATGTGATAAACAGGTTTAACAGCATACTGCCAGTTGCTTGATTCTGAGAGAGGTTAAGGCGTCCGAAGGCGTTGAGCGCGAACAGCAGGGCGAGGCAGGGAAGCACTCCGGCAAGCACCGGAAAAGCGGCGGCGGGGATGTTCAATCCTTTGAGGGGATTGTAGTTGCTCCAGGTCCTTGTCAGGCTGTTCCAAGAGGAAAGGTCCTGAGTTACCACCTTGGTCTGTTTGCCGCAGTTGGCGCACCAAAAGTCATGGGCGGCCAGGCGGGCGTCACAGTGTTTACAGCGCATTTTCACTCCCTAGTGTATAAGGTTAAAGAGTTGGTCAGCATTTGGTCCATCCACAGGAAGGGCACTTCAGGCAACCCTCAGTGTGTTCGATGGAAGAACCGCAATCCGGGCAAAGCGCTATCGAGGTCTTGGCACCGGCCTCAAGAATTTCTGGTTCGCCTCCGACGATATGGACGGCTTTCAGGCTGCTGCCATTCCAAGTGGCAAGGAAGGTCTCCAAGGCATGGCCCACAGCGTCTCCGCAGGATGTTATCATCCTGCCTTTGTTCCACATGGGCGATTGGCAGCGGATGCCTTTCAACTGGCGGATGATGGCTTCCAGCTTAATATCCGAGCGCAGGGCCAGAGAGGAAAGTCGGGCGATTGCCTCCAGTTGAGCGGAGGCGCAGCCGCCCACTTTGCCCATTTGCACGAACACTTCACAGGCTCCGTATTCATCGGTGTTGATGGTCACATACATATGCCCGCAACCAGTTTCCAGTCGCTGCGTGACTCCATGTGTAACCTCGGGCCGGCTGCGCGGAGCCACCTTGCGTTCACTGGACTGGGGACTGCTTCCACTGCACAGCACCTGGTTTTCACGGCTGCCGTCCCGATAGACCGTCAGGCCCTTGCAGCCAAGCTGATAAGCCAGTTCGTAGGCGATGCGGATGTCCTCCACGGTTGCGGAGTTGGGGAAATTGATGGTTTTGCTTACGGCGTTGTCCGTGTATTGCTGAAAAGCAGCCTGCATGCGGATGTGCCACTCGGGACTGATGTCGTGGGCAGTGAGGAAGATATCGCGAATGGCGGCAGGGATTTCTTCGATGTCAGCGATGCTGCCAGCCTGCGCCACTTTCTCCAGCAGTTCCTGGCTATGCAGTCCCGCTTCCTCCAAGGCCCTGCGGAACCATTTGTTCACGTAGAGCAGTTTGTCACCGTCCATCACATTCTTTACATAGACCAGAGAGAATTGGGGTTCGATGCCGCTGGAAGTATCCAGGATCATGCTGATGGTGCCGGTGGGGGCGATGGTGGTGAGGGTTGCGTTGCGGATGCCCTTTTCGGCGATATCCTTGCCCAGCGCGTCCCAATCCTTCAGCTTGGTTTTACGGCTCAGGTGTCGTGTAGAATAGATGGAACCAGGGAAGTTGGGAAAACTGCCTTTTTCCTCGGCCAGTTCGACAGAGCGCTGCTTGGCTTCGAAATCGATGAATTCCATCAGTTCGCCAGCCAGGTTCACCGCCTGGTCGCTGGAGTAGGGGATATTCAACTGATAGAGAAGGTCAGCCCAGCCCATGACGCCCAATCCGATCTTGCGGTTGGCCTTAACCATTTCGTCGATCTGGTCCAGAGGAAATTTCGAGCGGTCAATCACGTCATCCAGAAAATCCACACTCCGCCGCGTGACTTCCCTTAGCAGCTCCCAATCGACCTTGCCGTCCTTGATCAGCGCAGCCAGGTTAATGGAGCCCAGGTTGCAGGCCTCATTGGGCAGTAGTGGCTGTTCGCCGCAGGGATTGGTGGATTCGATGCTGCCTATGTGGGGCGTGGGGTTGGCGGCGTTTATCCTGTCCAAAAAAACGATGCCCGGTTCGCCGTTCTTGTGGGCCATGTCCACTATCAGGCTGAAGACGTCACGCGCTTTCAACCGTCCCACTGCCTTCCCGTTTCGGGGGGAGACCAGGTCGTATTCAGCGTCGTCAACCACAGCCCGCATGAAGGTTTCCGTGATGCCAACGCTGAGGTTGAAATTGGTGAGTTCGCTAGTATCTGCTTTGCATTTGATGAAATCCAGGATTTGGGGATGGTCCACATTGAGGATGGCCATGTTGGCCCCGCGCCGGGTTCCGCCTTGCTTCACGGCATCCGTGGCGGCGTTGAAGACTTTCATGAAAGAAATAGGGCCGCTGGAAACGCCGTTGGTGGAACGAACCCGGGCATTTGCTTCGCGCAGCCGGCTGAAGGAAAAGCCGGTTCCACCGCCGCTTTTGTGGATAAGGGCGGCGTTTTTCACCGTTTCGAAGATGCTTTCCATGCTGTCTTCGATGGGAAGCACAAAACAGGCGGAAAGTTGTTGCAGATCATTGCCAGCGTTCATCAAAGTGGGGGAGTTGGGTAGAAAGTAACCTGAATCAAGCAGTTCCTTATAGGCTTTTTCTTTCTCCACGTCTCCACCGGCGATATTCTTTGCCACGCGACTGATCAGGGCGTTCCAGTCTTCAATGGTCTCGCCGGCTTCGTTCTTGCGGAAATATCGCCGCTCCAAAACCACTTTGGCATTATCGCTTAGGACCATCACCTCTCCGGCAAGCCAAGTAAGGAGCGCGTTTGCGCCGGAGTGGCAAGGGGACGCCCGATCTCTGCGGCGATGCGGGCCATGCGTGCCACCAATTGGGCATTGGATTCCGCAATCACGCCTTTGTGATAGAAAATGTTGTCTTCAAAACCGACGCGGATGTGTCCGCCATTGACCATTGCGGTAAGCGAGGCAGGGATGTGGAAGCGGCCAATTCCCGCCACCGCCCAGGTTGCAGATGGGATCAGTTCTTTTAGATGGTGCATCATGTAGAGCACGTTCTTCGGGGTTCCGTTCATCCCGCCGGGTACACCCAGTACGAACTGAACGTGTAGCGGAGTGTGGGTGATGATGCCCTTTTTCACCAGTTTGGCCACGTAGTCGATCATGCCGGATTCGTAAACTTCAATCTCCGGCACCACACCGTAAACCTTGAACGCCTCTGCCAGGCGAACAATGTCATTGGGATAGTTGATGAAAACGTCATCGCCGAAATTCAGAGTGCCGGCGTTGAGCGTTCCCATATCCGGTTTCAGTTCCAGGGGCGCCAGACGCTTTTCGAAAGCTTCGCCCACAGCACCTCCTGTGCTGATCTGGATAACCAGTTCGGGGGCAGCTGCCTTAATGGCTTCGATAGCCGCCTTAAACCTCTCCATGCTCTGGGTGGGATTGCCTTCGTCGTCACGGACATGGAGGTGGATCACTCTCGCGCCGGCTTCATAACAAGCCAGGGCGTCTGCCGCCTGTTCTTCAGGCGTGATGGGAAGGTTGGGTTGGTCAGCGCGGGTTGTTTCCGCTCCGGTGATTGCTGCTGTTAAAATGAGGGGTTCCATACAAAATCCTTTATCCTTTATTTACTCAAACCAGCTTTCGAACAGGCGTACACGATGCAGCTGGCTTGGCTCTGTGCCCAGAATGCGTCCCGCTATCTGGGCGAATTTATGTTCGTTGTCGCTAACGAAAAACTTGTCTGTGCCGCCCAAGCCGTCATTATCCACGGGCAGAAGCGACCTCAGATAGTTGGCTATGGCATCGGCGCTGTCCACCAGGGAAACTTTCGGGCCGAGCACTTCGCCGATCATTTCCTTCAGCAGAGGGTAGTGGGTGCATCCGAGCACCAGGGTGTCGATATCCACTTCCTTGTAGGGATCAAGGTATTCGTGCACGATCTGGCGCGTTGTGGGGTGTTCCAACCAGCCTTCCTCCACCAGCGGAACGAAGAGGGGACAGGCTTGGGAAAAAACCTCCGCTTCCGGCAAGATCTCACTTATGGCCCGACTGTAAGCTTCAGAACGCACCGTGCCTTCGGTTCCAATCACTCCAATCTTTTTTGAACGTGTGAGCTTGGCTGCCATTTCGGCGCCGGGGCCGATTACACCGATGATGGGTATGTCGGTCAAGGCTTCAAGGTCCTGCAAGGCTACTGCGGAAGAGGTGTTGCAGGCTACGATTAGGATCTTTATGCCTTTCTGAAGCAGGAAACGGGCGTTTTGAACCGAATACTCAATGATGGTATTGTGGGATTTGGGGCCATAGGGAACTCTTGCCGTGTCACCGAAATAGATCAGATCTTCTTTCGGAAACGCGGATCGGATCGCCTTGTAAACTGTGAGGCCTCCCACCCCGGAATCGAATATCCCGATCGGTTTTTTCATCTCTTTCTCTTGCGCTTTTTTGATGTTCTAACCATCTTTTTGCGCCCGCCATTATAGTCAATGGCATTTCTTTGCCGGGATCTATCTTTTTGTCCTAAGCATTTGTCAGAGGATGCGGTGGCGATTTTTGGCAATGCCATGGCAATATGTTGATGGGCGTTTGGCACATTCTGTAATTCCAAATATATATCGTCACTAACATCCATTATCTGAACCAATACTTTATCCATTAGCTGGAAGTAGTTATTACTGGAAGTGCTTACAAAGCGCATTTCCCTGTCACGGTATTGCCATCTGCCGCCAGGAAGATCAGCTGCTCTCAGGATGGCGCTGATGGGGATTTCGTTAAGCCGGATGATAAGGCCGGCGGATTTGGCGGAAACCACTATGCCGCTGAAACGTTCGCCGACTTGTTTCTTCATGTAGGCCATGCTGTAGTTGCGTTCTATGTCCCGTTCAGCCTGGTCAGCCCTCAGTTCCTGCTCTGATGCCACATAGGCATAATGACGCAGGGTTTCAGCAGGGAATTGCGCGGAGCTGGATTTGAGGATATAGGTTTTGCAGAGGTGGTGAATGAGCAGGTCGCAGAGACGGCGAATGGGGCTGGTGAAGTGGGTGTAGGTTTCCATGCCCAGGCCAAAGTGACGGATGTGCTGGGTAGAGTATTTGGCCTTTTTCATGCTGCGCAGGATAATGTGGTCGAAAACCCTGTGGTAGTCAGGTCCAGGCAGGGTGGTTAGCAGATATTGCAGCGAGGAGTTCATTGAGCCACGATCATAATAGGTAATGCCGTAATGAGCCAGGAGTTCAGCCAATTTTTCGATCTTTTCAGTGTCAGGGTCCTCGTGGATGCGGTACAGGGTGGTGGGGGAGAGCTGCGTGAGTTTTTTTGCCGTATATTCGTTGGCTATCAACATGAAGTTCTCGATCAGTTTGTGCGATTCTGTTTCCTCCGCCAGGTTGAACCTGCGAATCAGGCCTTCGTCGTCATATTCATACTCAAGTTCAGGCAGGTCAAAGAAAATGTAGCCTTCGTCCAGGCGTTTTTGGGTAAGTAAAGCTGAAAGCTTGCGCGCTTCCATAAGGACATTAGTTAGTTCAGCAGGCAGGTCGGTCTGACCATCATCAAAAAGGCTATCCACCTGTTCATAGCAGAGGCGGTGGTTGCTGCGGATAACAGTCTCAGCCATTTTCTGGTCCAGAATTCTGCCATTACTGTCGAACTCCGTGATCACCGTGAGGGTTAGTTTCTCCTCGTCCGGGCGCAAGCTGCAAACCTTGTTGGAAAGCAATTCCGGCAGCATCGGTATAACTTTTTTGGGAAAGTAAAAGCTGTTGCCGCGAGCTGCCGCTTCGGTGAAGATGGCGCTGCCTGGCTTCACGTAGTGTGCAACGTCAGCGATATGAACATAAAGCCGCCAGCCCCTGGAAGTAGTTTCCAGCGAGATGGCATCATCATAATCTTTCGCGGAGGATGGATCGATGGTGAACGTGAATAACTCGCACAGGTCAAGCCTTTTACGGTATTCTTCGGCAGGGATTTCAACTTCGATTTTCTGAGCCTCGGCAATCACTTCCTCAGAAAACTGTAGCGGCAGTTGGTATTGGCGGATCACAGCCATCAACTCCACCTGCGGATCACCGGCTGGACCCAAAACCTCAATCACATTGCCCACCGGCATCTTGCCCAGCACCGGATTTCCCCAGTTGCTTACCTGCAATACCACTTTCTCGCCTTCTTTGGCGTCGCCTGCATCGCTTACCTCAAACCAGTTGTGGATCTTTAGGTTGCTGCTGATAAAGATAAGTCGCTGTCCGCTGAAGCGGATGTCACCTGCCAGGATGTCGTTTGCCCGTTTCACTATCTTGCGAACGAAAGCGCGGTTTGCCTTTCCCTTGCGTAAAATCGGTTCGATGTTGACCACATCGCCGTGATAGGCATTAAGTGTGTCTTCAGCGCTGATGAAATAATCCCCCTTTTCCGTGCGCACAAAGGCGAAGGATAGGTTCTTTGCCAGCGGGGTTGCGTCGAAAACGCCTTCTATCAACTTGGGATTTAGGGGTTTCGATTCAGGAGCCACAGGTGTCTTTTTACTAATGATTAAGCTGAATTTGCGGCTCTTCTTGGCAACTGTTCCTTCAGACACCATCTCCTGCAGGGTCTCAGAGAGCAGTGATTTCTCTTTTTTATTGAGCTTAAGCTCACCAACTATTTCGTTGTATGACAATGGCTTATTATAGTTTCGGGAGAACAACTCGGTCACCCGTTCGCAAATAATCATGTTTTTCAATCTGTACCCCTAATACTGTTTGCCAATCTTGCGGGTAAGGATCTCTATGAGTTGCTCCTTCTCCTTCTGGTTTTTGGAAAAACGCAATGACTGACCTCTGAAGGCATCCAGGCGCCGGGGCAGCTTGAAAGTGCTGAGCATTATACCACGCTTGTCGCAGTAAAAACAGCCGAAATCCTCGTAACGGCGCACGATCTTTAGAAACAGATAGTAGATAACGATCTCATATTCAAACAGATAATAGGTAGTTGGGATGAAGTAGGGGAGAAGGTTGCCCAAAACAAGCAACATCCCCAGAAAATAGAACCAAGGCTGTTGCCATTGTTTTACAGCCAGATTCCAGAGAAACCAAGCCAGAAATATGAGAAAGGCCAGCAACAGGGCGGAAGCCTTCGGTCGCTCCACAAATGGCCAGGAGCGCCATGTTAATAATGGTTCAGGCGACATTCTGCACAATCTCCCGGCATTTTTCCACCTCTTCTTTGAGGATGAGGATATGGGTGTAGGTTTTGGTTGTAGAGAACTTCGAACCTAAGGTATTTGCTTCACGCTGCATTTCCTGCAGAATGAAATTTAAAGTCTTGCCGTTATCCTCATCCTTTTCAATTGTGCATTGCAGGGTGGAGATATGGCTGCGCAGGCGGGAAATCTCTTCCTGGATGTCATATCTGTCTATATAGATAGCCAGTTCCTGAATCAGCCTCTGCTCCAGATTTTCTGTACAGAAAGAATTAAGCAGTTCAGCAGTTCGTGTTTTCATGCTCTCGAACAGTTCTTCCTTATATGGTTTTATCTGTGCCTCGATGGCAGATAGGGCTTCCAGCATATGTTCACAGGAATCGCTAAGTACCTGGGTGATGTTATCTGCTTCGGCCGAAAGGGACTTTACGAGGTTCGCCAACGCTTTGTCCAAGGTATTGTGAAGCATTTCATTAAGTACCCTGTCCTCATCAAGGTTATTGGCGTTTTCAATGATCCCTGGTTCATTCAACAGAAATTCAAGGGATACCTGTCCAGTCATGCCCAAGACGGAGGCCGCCTCTTCAACGATTGCATGAAATATTTTCAACTTTTCTTTGTTGAGCAGGAGACGAGGTTCGCGATGGTCGGTGAAATTGATCCTGGCTTCGACGGTTCCCCGTTTAAGAGTAGCTGCTATTTGTTTGCGAAGGATGTGTTCGAAAAAACTAATTTCACGCGGTAGGTAGAGCCTCAGGTCCAGATATCTTCCGTTGACGGATTTCAGTTCGATTTCCAGATCGATGTCATTGGAATGAACCTTGGCAACTCCATAGCCTGTCATGCTTTTCATATTACATTCCTTATCAATATCGTGGGGGAGAGTGTTCTGAATCTCAACGAATTAACCTCTCTGCATGCAAGTTTACATAACATGTCTTATCAGCATGTTCATATAGGCCGTGGGTCATAAGCATATCAGAGTCCCTGGCGTGGCTTTGATCACTTTGGCCGTTTTAAGTTTGCCGATGTCATTGACACTCCCGCCCAGAACGGCGATCTTGTTATCGCGGGTTTTGCCGGAAACCATTTTATCAGATTTTTTGCTGATGCTTTCCACATAGACCTCCACAGTTTTGCCAACTTGGGCGGAAAACTTAGCCAGGGTGATTTTGCGTTGTAGCTCGATCATCTTTTGCAGGCGTTTCAGTCGTTCCGTTTCCGGTATTTGGCCTGGCAAACTGCAGGCGGATGTGCCTTCGCGTTCGCTGTATTTGAAACAAAAGGCATAGTCAAAACGTACTTCACTCATAACATCCAGAGTATCAGCGAAATCAGCTTCGCTTTCACCGGGAAAGCCGGTTATAAGGTCTGTGGTAAGGGCAATTCCGGGTATGGAAGTTCTCAGTTTGTCCACCAGCTTCAAGTATTCTTCGATCGTGTACTTGCGGTTCATGGCTTTCAGAACAGAGTTGTTGCCGCTCTGCAGAGGAAGATGGAGATGCTCGCAAACTTTATCGCTGCAGGCCATAGTCTCAATTAGAGAATCTGAAAGGTCTTTGGGATGGGAAGTGATGAAACGGAGCCTATATATGGAATCAATATTGTTCAGATCCTTCAGCAAACGTGGAAAGTCGAAATCACCCCAACTGTAGGAATTGACATTCTGTCCAAGTAAAGTAACGTCTTTCAATCCCTTGTTACCGCATTCACGAACTTCTGAAACGATTTGCTGGAAATCCACGCTTCGTTCACGTCCCCGTACGTGTGGCACGATGCAGTAGGAACAGAAATTGTCGCAGCCTCGCATGACGGTAACGAAAGCGCAGGTCTTGTCACCATGCAAGGGACGCAGACCGGGATAGATCTGCTGATAGTTGAATTCCGTTTCCACTCCGCTGTCTTGACTCAACAAAGCAGGAAGCTCTTGATATTGGTCCACCCCAACCACAAAGTCCACTCCGATATCGTTTTCCAGCAGCCTCTGCCCCATTCTTTGAGCCATGCAACCGATCACGGCGATTTTCAGTTCTGGGTTTTGTGATTTGCGGTGCAATTCATTGGAAATACGCCCCAACACCCTGTCTTCGGCGTGTTTGCGCACAGAGCAGGTATTGAAGAGGATGAGGTTGGCAGTGTCAATACTGGAGGCAATCTCCCATCCGGCGCCAATCAGTATGGAACTGACCAATTCGCTGTCCGATACGTTCATCTGGCAGCCATAGGTTTCAATGTAAAACTTCATTCCTTTGGCGCTTGTGTTTCTTCCAAAGATTGTATCCGCTAGATATTCCATGATGGCAAACAATAAATTCCGAAGCGCAGAATTTGTCCAGCAGAAGCGTGTAAAAGAGGGCGCTGAGTCTTAGAAAAGGAAGGGATTGCTTTTCCACAGACCAGCGTTGTATTTCGTCTGTTTCGTCCCCAGCGGCAAGATTTATGAACTCCTCCAGTTCCTGTCTGGAAATGGTCAAGCCGTGGATTTTCTCAGGTTGGTATTTGGGTATCTGTTTGATTATTTTGGCCAGGAAAACGGCAGACAGCCCCACGCAAATCACGAGGTCCGGTTTGGTGTCCGGAACCTCTTTCAAGTGGCTGCGGATCAGCTTCTTAACGTCAACTCCTTCTTGCTGGGCTTGGTTCAGAGTAAGCAATCCTAACGGCAAGCTTGTCATCGGTGGTTTATTATTGTCACCCTTGGAAACTATCTCGGTTGAAAAACCACCAATATCGATAATGACAGCCTGCCTGTCCTGTGGAATTAAATCCAGGGCTGCCAGGGCTGCCAGTTCAGCTTCTTCCCAGCCGTTGAGCACTTTGTAGGGTGCGTTCCAACGCTTTTGAAACCAGGCAGCAAGGTCATCTCTGAAATCACCCCGGCGGTGGATTCCTGTTGCGAGCACCTGTTTTCTGGAGGCAATATCACGATCAAAACGCATAAAAGCAGAAACCGAGCGCTTGAACTCAGCAATTTGCCTGGCAGGAATTATCACACGTCCGTCCTGCATCTCATGATACTTTTGCCCCAGACCGGTTTTTATCTGCGCTGTATGGATGGGCACCGCTTGCCCGGATTCGCAGAGCGCGTAGTTTAGATTGTTGGACCCCACATCAAAGACCGAAATCAGCTTCTTGCCGCCATGCTTTTGTTCTATGAAGCGTTGGATGATCAGCGATGCGATGGCAGCATTGGCATTGGGAACCTTTTTTGCCGGCTTCTGGTCTCGAATTGTTCCAAAAACGCTTTTCCACTCAGCTTTGGAAAGCAGCAAATGCGGCAATTCAGTTTTGGCTGGATAGCTGGCGATGCCTCGGATCAGGACATCCTCCTCGGGGTAGTTGGTGCGGGGGCTGAAGATGAGGTGTTTTCCGTCTTGAATGGCTTCCGCGAAGCTGCCATAACCGGGTTTGGTCAGCAGTATGTCCGCCACGGAAATCAGGGCGGAAAAATCATCATCCTGGCTGACCCGGAAATGGTTAGGTCCCCCAGTCTGGTCCAGGGTGCTGGCAACGGTTCCATCGAAAGCGGCGCAAAGCTTCTTCAGTTCGATCTCCATCTCCCCCGCCCCTCCAAAGGAACATACCAAAAGGGGCTTCTCTGAATCAATGCCAATATCCTTTTTCAAATCAGGGTTTGGCTTGCTTTTGCGAGCTAACAGCCCGGTTTTTTCTATTTTGCGGAAACTGCCCATGCTCTGAGGCGAGCTCAGCGGCAGCCGAAAAGCGCGGTCCACCCTCTGATAGAGACCAAAGATGGTGTTCAGCACCGGCCTCATATCCTTGAGACCATGGAACAGGCGCTCGTAAATAAACAGCCAGTCGAAATTGGAAATGGCGAAAACCGGGACATCTGCGTAGGTGCCAGCTTCCACAGACAGCCAGGGAATGTCGGCAATTATCAGGTCGATCTTTTTCCTGCGCAGAAAATCCACCTCTTCTTCCACAATTTCCAGCCTTCTCCCCATCAAGTCCAACAGAGCGGTCCGGGTTGCCTCCAGATCGATGCCGAGGTTTTTTCCGTGCTTAACACCAACATCACAGGCCTGGGGGTGGATTTCGCTGTAATTTGGGTCAAGAGTGCGCCAGAGGAATTCCGGCCTGGCGCTGCGGATGTGCGTGAAGATGCCGAAGCGGATAAATTCCTCCGCCAGAGCGGCCATCCGGGTTGCATGTCCAAAGCCGTGGTCGGAAACGTAAATGGCGAAATTGAGCATTAAGTATGCCTCACTGGACTATCAGGCTGCGCTCAGCGCTCCGGGAGCGGATTTCCACCACCACCCGGTTTGGCAGGCAAACAATCGGAAGCACATCTCCAGCTCCCTGTTTCACGCAGCGATGGTCAGGGCAATCTGCTGACAGCATCCGCACTTTGCTGTTTTTGATCTCCACCGTGTTGTGCTCGTCTATGCGGACAACGCGGTCCTGGTTCAGAGGATAGGAGCCAACTGCCAGGTTATCCTTATATATGAAAACCCGTCGCTGATCCTCTTTCTTTATGAAAATGAAGGCACTGGCGATGATGGCTGCCAGAACGGCCAGGATCAGCAGAAAATCTGCGAGGCTCATATGTTCCCGCAGGCGACGGAACATCAAAACACTCCATAGATCTGCTGGGAGCAGTGGGAACAGCATCCGCCGGCTTTCAGGGCAAGCGGCTGTCTGCGCGCGGAAATAACTTCCGAAGAGCATTTCGGGCAAAGGGTGGCGTGGAACTCCGCGGAAAGGATGTTGCCGGCATAAACATAATCCAGCTTGCCTGAGGCGATCCGGCAAGCCTGAAGAACCGTGCTTTCCGGGGTTGACGGGATTTGAGACATGAAAGCGGGATGATAAGCTGAAAAATGCAGCGGTATCCTCCTGTCCAGGCCTGCCACATAATCCACCAGTTCTTTGATCTCGGCTTCTGAATCGTTCAACCCGGGAATCAGCAGATTGGTCAGTTCCAGATGCACGCCCTCCCCCATCACCCTCTCAATGCTCTTCAGAACAGGCTCCAGGCGTGCTTCACAGTGTTTTTCGTAAAAATCCGGGCGAATCGATTTGAGGTCTATATTCATCGCTTTGATATGGGGCAACAGTTCATCCAGGGGTTTCGGATTGATGAAACCGTTGGTCACCAGCACGATGTCAACCTCTGGCGCCTGGCGCGCGAAATCGTAAACATATTCATACCAGGTAAGCGGTTCTGTATAGGTGAACGCAACCTGCAGTGGCCCGTCCCCGCATTTCCTCAGCACCAGTTCCTTCAGATCCATCGGGCTAATAATAATGGTTGGGCATCCTTGCTGGCTGCTTTCGGAGTTCTGGCAGAAAAAGCAGCTTAGGTTGCAGGAATTTGAACCCAAGGATACGATTTTCGAACCGGGGCGGAAATGATAGAGAGGCTTCTTTTCGATGGGATCGAGCGCTATTCCGATGCTGCGGGCATAATTGACCGCTATCAGCTTGCCGCCGATGTTCTTGCGCCCGCGGCAAAGCCCACTCTCCCCCACCTCCAGATGGCAGCAATGCGGGCAAAGCAAACAGCACACAGCCTGGCCTTCCATTTTTTGGAAATGCATGCACTCGCGTTCGTTTGTCTCTCTCATTCGTTCAGGTCTCCCGGTCAGGAGGGATCCGCTCTCCCTCAAAAAAAAAGATGCCGTTTCCGGCATCCGAGTATTATGGCGGGAGCGACGAGACTCGAACTCGCGGCCTTCTGCGTGACAGGCAGACGTTCTAACCAAACTGAACTACGCCCCCGGCGCTGTTCATTAACTTATCAAGTCTAGGCAGATTTTTTGAGGCCGCTTTTTCTGTCAAGCGAAAAATCCCGCTCACATACCCCTGTTTTTTGAACAGGGTATCATCATTTGGGTTTTCCCGTTCACATCTCTGTGTATGGATTGATTTTCCTCACAAACCACACTCTGGATTCGATCTAATCAAAGAAAGTGGTGAAGGCCTGTTTTCCCTGCTCCTTGTTATCCCTCCCTGATTTGGAAATTGGGAGCCACCCGCCCAATCCCCGCATCGGATGCGGGCATCTTCCGGGAGGCAGACAAGCGGCGGATGCATGCGCGTTAAGGAGGAACCGGATTGGAGTGGAAATCATGTCAAAGAAAAACCGTCTTACTCTTTTAGACGTTGGTTTCAGCCCATTGATGCAAACTCAGATTAACTGAAATACGTGTATTGGGCCTGACGCGCTCCTAACAGCTCCAAAAAATGATTTCGAGGCGGGGAAAAATATTTTGTCTTGACCGAAACGGAGCTTCTCTCAGAATTGCACGAAAGCTCGCAGCAGCGTGATTTGGGTCGGACGATCGGAAAATTTGCTGCTGCCAAAATAATGATATGGTGTAATATATGCTCATAGCTGCCGTGGTGTTGCTGACTCTGGTATTGATGGCCAGCGTGTTTCACAAAGTGAATGTGCCGGTCATCATCCTATCGTTGTTCATCGGCATTGTCTTTGGCAGCGACGTAACCGGGCTCATCTATCTTGACAACGCGCGCTTCGTGAAAGAGGTTGCCAACGTGGCGTTGATATTCATCCTGTTCATTGGTGGTTTCAGCACCAAGAAGCAGCACTTCCGCCAAGTGTTCAAGCCCGTGCTGTTGATGTCCACGGTAGGGGTGATATTGACCGCCCTGGTGACAGGATTGCTCTTTCACCTGATAACGGGTTGGCCTTTTCTGAGGGCTCTGCTGGTGGGCTCAATTATCTCTTCCACAGACGCCGCGGCGGTGTATGCCATCTTCAAGGGCCACTCTGTCGATAACAAAGTTCGCACCCTCACAGAGCTGGAATCGGTATCCAACGACCCCATGGCGGTGGTTTTGACCACGTTTATGGTCAGTCTGGTTGCAGGGTACGAGGCCAGTACGCTGAAGGCGGTGTTGAGTTTTGTGTGGATGTTGGTAGGAGGAGCGGGAATCGGGGTGCTGATCGGCTTTGCGGCGGTGTATGTCTTCAAAAAAATCCGCCACATCGAGGCGGAGTATTTCTATATCTATCTGCTCTCCATCGTGTTGCTAAGTTACAGCCTGGCAGAAGTGTTCAAGGCCAGCGGGATGCTTTCAGCCTTCTTTGCCGGATTTGTGATGGGTAACCGGCAGATCCCTTACAAAAAGGGCTTGCTCGCCTTCAACAACATCCTTTCCTTCATCACAAACGTGGGGCTGTTTATCCTGCTGGGGCTGCTGGCCTTTCCGCGCGACTTTTCGAAAATCTGGCATTCAGGTGTGATCGTGTTTCTTATCCTCACCCTGGTGTCGAGGCCGTTGATGGTTTGGCTACTCACCCTGTTCACCAATTTGAAGCCCAAGGAAAAGTTCTTTGTTTCAGCGGTGGGCTTGAGGGGCGCGGTCCCGATCGTGCTGGCCACTTATCCGGCTGCGGCGGGGCTGGACAGCGGACACGTGATCTTTAACATCGTGTTCTTCAATGTGGCGCTCTCCATGCTGCTCCAGGGGACGACGCTGTTGCCTCTGGCGCGCAAATTGGGGCTCACCACCAAAGACCGCAACAAGGTGCCCAAGATGTTGGAACTTGTGACCGTGCAGGACACCAACTATGAGATCATCGAGGTCTTTATCGACGCTGAATTCTATGAGGGTTCCTGCCTGGTGAAGGATCTGAATCTGCCGCCGGGCACCCTGATCACCTTTATCAACCGCCAGGACAAGGTTATAGCCCCCTCCGGCTCGGTTGAGATAAGACCCAATGACACGCTCACCGTGCTGGTGGAAAAAAGAAATATCGACATGATCCCCATAGAGATCAAGCGCGGTTTTATGCACAAAGGCAGGGGCGGGCAGGAGGCACATCCGGAGCAGACCGAAATTAATGCCGTGGTTGAGGCTGACGAGGAAGGGGTTGGGCAACAAGGCACCCCAAAATTAACTGATTAATACCGAATCGTTTTCGTTTTTCGCGGGTAAATATCCCTGGCAGGGTTGATTTGAATAGTGTTTCTACGATAGCTTTTGTATATTTCCTGTTCTGATGAGGCTCAGGCGGCGATGTTTCTGGCCCGGGTGAGGGTGGTGAGTTTTAGTCCCATGCCCTTGATTTGGGCGATGAATTTTTGCAGGGCAGCCAGTTTATCCCTATTGTGGCAGTGAGTTATTATCACGATGGGCTCACGGCGACCCTTGAAGTTGCCGAGGGAATTGATCTTGGCAGCCAGGGTGGCATCGGAACTGTCGGGCACATCCAAAAACATGTCACGCTTGAGGGCGGGATAGCCCAAGGTGCGAGCCAGGAAAGGGCCTTTGCTGGAGCCGGAGGTATAGCTGTCCAGGAAAAAGAGATTGTGGGCATGCAGCTCATTGAGAACGATTTCCATCACATCGCGGTTGGCGGTCACCGCGCTGCCCATATGATTGTTGGCTCCGATGGCCATGGGCAGCTGGCTTTTGAAGGCGGTGAGCAACTCCGCTATCTCTGCCTGGGTGGAAGTGGTTTTGATGTAGCGCTTTCCGGGATTCCCGCCGCCTTCAGCCTGCATCGGCACATGGATGATAACTTCATGGCCGTTTTGGGAAGCCACCTGGCCAGATTTTTGTGTAACTGGAAGATCGGGCAACACGGCAAAAACCACCTCGGAAGGAAGCTGGGCATAGTCGTCAAGCAGGGCGGTGCTATTGCCAAAATCATCCACAACGATAACGATGTCTGGAATTCCGGAAGCATCTGACCAGTTGTATTCAAACTTCGCCAGAGGCGATGAACCTGAGTTCGGCTTTTCCGCTTTCTGAGCGTTTTTCAGGCTGTCTCGGGGACTCAGGTCTCCGATTCCGATCTCATCATCCTGCCTGTCCCTATCACGGGACGTTTTCCGTTCCAGCACGGTGCCTTGTTCGGATTCGAAATCCCGTTCCCTGTCACAGGAAAAAAACAGGCTTAAAGCCAGAAGGCTGAGCAGCAATACCATTGTTCTTACTAATCTGTTGTCCATTCTATCTTGTCTCCGACGGCTATGTCGTGTTTTTGGGCGAGGCCGGCATTGATCTCCAAAACATATCTGTAAATGCCGTCCGGCTTTATCTGTTCGGTGCTGAAAGGCACTGTGTCACGCGCGATGTTCAGAACACGCTGATCCGCGTCAATAAAAATGATATCCAGCGGCATGTAGGTGTTCTTCATCCAGAAATAGGTGTCTGAAAGTCCTTCCGGATCAAAGAGCATGCCGCGGTCCGGGGCCATCTCCTCACGGTACATCAGCCCCTGCATGGTGGCTTCCGGAGTGGCGGCTATCTCCACTTCAAACCTGGCCTTGACGCTGCCGTTCGGGGCTGAAACCGTCAGGGTTGCGTCATGGCGGAATTCTGTGCCGGGCATGGCTTCGGGCACGGATTCTTTCTCCTTGTGCTTGCAGGCGCTCAGGACCAGGCAAAGAAGCAAGGCAAGGGATATAATAAGGATCTTGCGTACCATCATTTCATCAGGATCATTTTACGGACCTGGCTTTTGCCGCCACTTACAAGTTTGCAGAGGTAAATGCCGCTAGCCACAGGCAGGCCATTGTCGTCCAGTCCATTCCAGACTGTTTGATGGCTGCCCTTGGCCGTCTGTCCATTAAGCAATGTTTTCATTAACTGCCCGCGGGTGTTGTAGATACCCAGCCAGGCCTCTTGGTCTTTAGGCAGGGAAAATTCGATCCGGGTGCTCGGATTGAAGGGATTGGGATAATTCTGCTGAAGGGCAAAAACAGCCGGAGACTCTACCAAATCATCATTCGCCACGCTGGATGGCAAATTCAGCATATCGGACTGGCCGTTGACGCTGTAAGCAAGGTTTATTCCAGACAGGGAAGTGTTGTAAGCAAAAGCGAAACTCAGGTTTCCGCTGCCTCCAAGCTGCGCATGGGCGTATTTCAACTGATGGGGGTTGAACGCTGAAATACCGTCGAAAATGTCCCCGCTTGGGGTGATCTCCGAATACGTAACGCCATCCTGGGGAAGCAGTTGCCAGTCTATACAATAAAACTCTCCTGCCGGAGTTCCACTCACCAAATAATATATGAAACTTGGGTTGTCGATATGCTCTGCATTCAGCGAAACGGACGGCAGGACAGCCTCCTCCCCACTCTGGGCTTGAAAGCGGAACTCTGGGTCAAACAAATACTGACCTATCAACCAGGCGTCCTCGGAATCCAAAACCAGGCTCAGGTCAACATCCGCGGCGGTTACCCGTTCCGCTGACCAAGGTAGGGGGTCGATATCGGGCAGGGGATCAAAACCAACAGTGTAATCGATCACGGCCTGGGCGTCCTTCACACTGATCAGCCTGTCGCTGTCCACGTCGCCAAAAACAATTTGGTCTGCCCCAATGCCAGCCACGGTTATGTCATCGAGGTAGATGCCATCGCCGTTCACGCTCCAGTCAGAATCCAAAGCAAATCGGATGTAAACATTCTGACCTGCGAATTGCTGCAGGGAATAGCTGAAATCCTGCCAGTCAGCCTGGGTGCCGGTAATCCGGCCCAGCTCCGTCCAGTTGGAGGTAGTGGTCGAAGCCTGCACCAGCACGAAATCGTAGCCGTTTTCAAGATCGTAAACAGCCTTGAAGCTAAGCGTTGGTTCAATTATATTTTGCAAGGAGATAGGATTAGTGATGCGAAGTATTCTTAGAGTATTATTGGCGTAATTACCAGAGGGTGAATCTGTTATCACGCTCTCACCCATGTGGGTCACCGCTGCCCAAGGGCCGTTGGCGGTCCAGTTGGTGATGCTTTCGCAGGAGTCGTAAAAGCTTTGCTGCGGTTCGATTTGCACAAAAACAAGACGGTTGTTAAACATCGTGAGCAGGATGTCCTGTTCGTGCACCAACTGGTTTCCAGACCTAAAAGTTATATGATACTGCCCCTCGGGGATGCCGCTGAAAACGAAGCAGCCCAGGGCATCGGCGGTTGCGTTGCTGGCTGGCACAGTATCAATGCTCACACTCACTCCGGGTATTCCAAAGCCGTCTATGTCCCTAAGCTGACCTATGAGGTCAACTGCCTGGGCTTCGTCAAGCACAAAGTTGTATTCAACAGAACCTGAGACAGGCACAGTGATATCCACAGTTTGAGGCAGGTAGCCCGGAGCGGAGGCCGTAACAGTATAAGTCCCAGGCAATAACAAGCGGTGAAAGTCTCCCACAGCGGGATCGGTGTGCATCACCTTGGCGTTGCCCTGAACCGTGATTGTGGCGCTCAGCGGGCTTCCAGACTGCGAAGTAACAAGGCCGTGAATGCCGCGTTGGGCGAACTCCATAAAGCTCAGCATCGATTCCTGATTTTGCGCCCAGAAAGTTGGCAGTTGCGAAGCTGGGGGCCATTTGTTGTTGCTAATCTCCAGGGTGATGTCCATGCAGTCGGTGAAGCCATAGTTCCAATCCTGCATGGAGCCGGTGATTACATACCATTCAGCTCCGTTAGTGATGCCCTGGTTAAATTCCGTGCTGTTGTACATGGGTAGGTTGTGGCGGGCGTAGGTAAGCGCGGCTTCGATCAGCAGAGCGTTGTCGGGAGCAAGGGCGAAGGTGTAATCCCAAGGGTAGTTCGCCACCAGCGCTCCGCCGTGAAAATTTGCTGAAAGCACGAAGTTGTGAAGGTTGCCAAAGTCCATCACGGCTATGGTTTCAAGCGCCCAGGGGTTGCCGTCGGGATGCTGGTTCCCGCCGAAAGGCATGGGAAAATTCCGGTTAAGGTCGATCCCTGTGGCATTGAAGCGTTGCCCCAGCACGAATCCGTCTGGATTCAGCATCGGGCAAATCCAGATCTCGGTGTTGTTCACTAGATTTGTGATTCTGGTATTATTGCCGTATTCGGAGGTGAGCAGTTGGATCAGGCGGATGCACATATCGTAGCCCACAACTTCATCGCCGTGGATGGAAGAGATGAATTTGAACTCTGGCTCAGCTTCCTCGAGGGAGGGATTGTCCGTAATCTTCATAAAGTAAAGCGGCCTGCCCTGCACAGAGGTTCCTATCTGGCTCAGGGAGCAGATGTTGGGATACTGCGCGGCGGTATCCAGCATGAACTGATTGTATTGGGTAATGCTGTAATAATCATCTTTTGGGGCGTCTTTGGAGCTGTTCTGATGCAGGCGGGCGGCGTTTTCCCGCGCCAGGTCTGGAAGTTTCTCAGCCGAGAAACCCTCATCCAACAACAGTGCCATTTCGCTGTCGTCCCTTAAATAGACAACGATGGTCCCGGTGGCACGGTTCACATTGTCCACGTTGATATTATACGCGTTGAGGGTCTTTAGGTCCCTGTCAACATTCCAGCTATTGATCCGGGCTGGAAAGGCAATGGCCAGCGCGCTCTGCAAAACCAGAAAGAGGATGAGTGAGTGTTTTTTCATCTATAAACTCCTTGATTAACCAAACAATAATGCAATAATCAAGCCATAACCAGCCTTGTAAAAAAGCCAGGCTGACAGCGGCACACGACTCGCGTTGCTTAATGCTGCTTCATTCCTGATCTGACATGGTTCACAAGCTGCCGTTGCACTGCGCCTGGCCAAGCCACAATTTCCCTCCCGCCTCTTTTGTCAACTGATTTCCAACTTTTTCCTTGTCAAAATAACCATGCCTTAAAAGTGGCATCAGGAGCAATAACAATGAAAACATATACCAGTCTGATAATCTTACTGCTGCTTACAGCATATCTGAGTGCCGGCGCCTGGCAAATGGCCACCGGATTCGGCTCGCCAGCCAAAGAATCCGCCTGGGACCTTGCTGTTCAGCCTAACAGCTTCAACCCCCAGTATTTTTGGGTGTGCGGGGAATTCACAGATTCTCTAAGCATCGGCGGCGTGAATTACCTTTCCAATGGCCTTTCGGACTGCTTTGTGGCAAAGATTGGCGTTGACGGCGAACCGCATTGGGTGAGGACTTTCGGCTCCAACGACGGGGATGTGGCCCTCTCAGTCGCTGCAGATATGGACGGCAACTGCTATTTCACGGGCTTTTGCACGGGTCCGGTGGTTTTCAACGGCCAAACCTATCCCCACTCCGGAATGTGGGATGTTTTCTACGGCAAACTCAATCCAGCGGGTGATTTGCTCTGGTTTAAGACCTTCGGCGGCTCACTCAATGACATCGGCTACGGCATCGAAACCTCAAGGGACGGAAGCATCTATCTCACTGGCTGGTTCGCGGATACCATTGTGTTTTCAGACGACATAAGCATCAGCAGTTATGGCGGCAGCGACATCTTTTTACTGCGCTGCGATACAGACGGAAATCCCCTTTGGGCTCGTCATGCCGGCGGCCCGGGAGTTGAATATGGCTACAAAGTGGATACCTTTTCCACCAACACCTGGTCCGTTGCCTACATCACAGGCAGCGCCAGCCCGGGCAGTGTTTTCGGGGATATTGTCACAGACGCCAACGGCATGTTCGTGGCCTGCTACAACAGCGATGGCTCTACCGCCTGGGTTCTACCCTCCTACGGGGTTGGCGCGATAAACATCGCCGCTGATGAGCACCTCACCCCCACCATCAATGCCGTTATCGGCAGAGTGACCGGCACTGGCAGCATCGGCGGGATCACCCTCAACAGCGTGAACGGTTCCGATGACATTTATATCGCCCATTTCGACGCAGCCGGTAACTGGCTGGATGTTGAGCATTACGGCGGCTCAGGTTCCGACAAGGGCCGCGCGGTGGATATCGTTGGCGTGAACAAAGAAATATCCCTCCTCTCCTTTGAGGAAGAGATTTCTTTCGGAAATTGGACATTGGTTTCCAATGGCGCCTGGGACATAGCACTGAAGGATGAATTTCATCCTCCTGTGAGCGCCGGCAGCATGTATTCAGATGTGGGATCCGATGTCAAATGGCTGGGCGACGATAAATTCGTGGTCGCTGGCTGGTTCAGTGGCGTGATGCGCTTTGGCAATCATGTTCTGGACAGCGGTTCGGAAACCAACCAAGATTGCTTTGTTGCAATTTACGACTACACTGCTACAGACGTAAACGATCCGGCCCTGGTGCCCTCGCCAAGTCTTAACTGCCATCCCAATCCAGGCAGCAGCAGCTTTCAAATCAAGTCCCAAAACGCAACCGAAGCCAGAATTTACAACTCCCGCGGGCAACTGGTCCGCAATCTGAGAAGCGTGTCTGATGGAGCTTTCTGCTGGGATGCCAACAATGAAACCGGCAAGCGCTGTCCTTCCGGCGTCTATCTGATCAAGGCCGGCAACCAAACAGGAAAAGTTCTGTTGGTGGATGAATGAACAAATCTTTCTGGCGTCCTTTTCTGATAACAGCCGGGGCCATTGTGCTCGTGGCAGTTCTGGCCCCGCTGGTTCCCGCCCGCGAAAGCAAGGTGTTTTCCATCAAGAAGCTCGATCCCATTAAAACCCTGATGGCCCCACCCGAGGTAGATTCTGCCGCTGATTCCCTCTCTGAGAAAGCGAAACAGATCCACATCGCCAGCGAGTTGCAGCAGCTTGAGCCCTTCCTCCAAAAGCTCCAGCAGCAGGGCCAAAACCGATCCGGAAACCTGCGCATCGCCTTTTTTGGCGATTCCATCATCGAGGGAGACCTCCTCACCGGAAAGCTGCGTGAACTGCTCCAGGCCCAATATGGAGGCCACGGGGTCGGCCTAGTGCCCATCACATCCATCGTTCACGGCTTTCGCCAGACCATCAGGCACGAATTTTCCCGCAACTGGGAAACCGTTTCCTTCATGAAACGCGGGTCTGACAAATATCCCCTCGGCATGGTGGGCTACACTTTCATTCCCCGCACCTGGGGCTACGAAGAATCCGTTATCGAGACCGAAGCCATCCCGGAAGTGCTTGATTCCCTTGGCAATGTGATCTCTACCGGCCAGGAAGCCAGTTCGCGCAAAGAAACCCGCCGCTTCAACGTTAGCGGCCCGGCCTGGGTGGAATATTCCGGTGTCAAAACCACTGGCGGAGCTTCAGAATTCCGCCGTATCCGCCTTTTCTATTCCCGGGCCTCGGCCAATTCCACCGTTCGGGTTTCCCTAAACGGAGGCGAGCAGACAACCTACGCCCTCACCCCAGGCGAAGGTGTTCAGATGCTGGATTTAAGTCCAGCCACTCCCGTTACCAGGATCAGGCTAACTTTCAGCCCCACAGATCCCATTCACGTTTTCGGCGTTTCCTTCGATGACCTCAGTGGCGTCTATGTGGACAATTTTGCCGTGCGCGGTTTTTCCGGAATGTATTTCAACGCCATCCCCGCCGAATACATGAGCGCTTTCCAGCGTTACCTAGATTACGATCTGGTGGTCCTTCAATACGGCGGAAACGTTTCCAGCCCCAAGGTCCGGGATTATTCACGCTACAAAAAGGGAATGACGGAATCCATCCGCCACATCCAGAGTGCCATGCCAGGCGTTCCCATCCTAGTGATCGGAGTTCAGGACCGCAGCAGCAAGCAGAACGGTTCTTACCAGACCTCGCCGGACATTCCCATCCTGGTGCAAACCCAAAGCCAGCTCGCAGCTGAGACTGGCTCCGCTTTCTGGAACCTATATGAAGCCATGGGCGGCTACAATTCCATGATAGGATACGTGAACGCGAGTCCCAGGCTTGCCGCCAAGGATTACACCCACTTCACCAGGGCCGGTGCCGACAAACTGGCCCGGATGCTCCACAAGGTGCTCACCACCGGCAAAAATGACTGAGCTTGGGCACAAATTGCTGTTGCTGCTTCTTCTCTGCCTACTTTTTACAACCTTGGTTTGGGCTGACGAATCTGATGACCCAGATTCCCAGTCAACCCCTGCCTCAGTTGTGTTGACAGAGGATTTGCCGGAATATCCGGAAGCCTGGCCAAGTGAGGAACTGCCGGAGGGAATTGACCCCCTGGACGAGTACATCCACAGCCATTTTGCCCTGCGAGCCGTTGAAGGTTATTTCCACGGTTTGAACTTCCTGAAAAGGGACGCCAACCTCATCCCTGCCACGGATACCCTTCTGGCGCCATTTCTCGAGAAGCTGATGGAACTGCGTTCAGGACGTAGGAAACAGGTCACCCTCTTCCAGTTTGGCGGCTCCCACATCAAGCCAGGCTGGTTCGCCGGAGCCACGGAAAAGGAGTTCAACCGGTGGCTGGCGGAATCAGCAGAAGAGGGCTTCTCCCCCACTCTAAAGTTCCATTACAAGGGCATCAACGGAGCCTCCTTCCGCAACCAGCTCAACAATCAGGAAATCTTTGACCTCTGCCGGAACCTCAAACCCGACCTCATAGTCATTTCCATGGGCACCAACGACGCCCAGGGAACTTACAGTGCCACCCGTTTCCGTACAGCCATAGACAATTTCATGACTAAACTCTACAAATACAGCGGCGACGCCCTCATCCTCTTCACCCTGCCCCCGGATTCCTATAAAAACGGAGTCCCAAACGCCGATGTGGCCAAGGTTGGGGCAGAAATCGCCGCTTATGCCAAAGCCCACGGCCATGTTTGCTGGGATCTCCAGACGGTGATGGGCGGCCAGGGCTCCATGAGCAAATGGCGCTCCGGTGGAATTGCCGGCAAAGACATGGTGCATTTCAGCGCCCCGGGCTACCGTCTGCAGGGGCAGCTTTTTTTTGAAGCCCTCATGCGGGCTTACAAACATTACGCGGAGAACCGTCCTTGATCCTCGAAAGAATATTGCAAAGCCTGGTTTACGATCCCAAGAATCCGTTGATCTTCAATAGTAGCTTCTTCCTCTTTTTCTTTGCCGTCGTGATGCTCTTCTACCCCTTTGTGGTGAAGAAAATCAAGGTTCGCACCTGGTATTTGATGCTGGCCTCGCTCTACTTCTATTACAAGACCAGCGGCGTCTTTGTGCTGCTGCTTGTGATCACCGCCGGCATCAACTACCTCATCGGTTTTGGCTTGGAAAACTCCAAAAGCCAGGGCCGGCGAAGGCTGCTTATCGCACTCAGCGTGATTTGGAACCTCGGTTCCCTGGGCTATTACAAGTATTCCAATTTCCTCATCGATACGATAAACGGCCTTTTCGGAGGCAATCTGCCCGCCCTGGATATTTTCCTGCCCGTGGGGATATCCTTCTTCACCTTCCAAACGATGAGCTACACCCTGGACATCTTCTACCGGAAACTGAAGCCTGTAAACAGCTTTGCCGATTTCCTCTTCTTCGTGTCCTTCTTCCCCCAGTTGGTGGCGGGGCCGATTCTCCGCGCTTCCTGGTTCATTCCCCAGATTAACAAACAACTCTCCCTGAACAAGGAACAGGTTGCCAAGGCCCTGCTGCTCATCTTCACCGGACTGGTGAAAAAAGGTGTCATTGCCGATTATATCAGCATTAACTTCGTTGACCGCGTTTTCGACAACCCTGCCCTTTATTCCGGACTGGAGAACCTTCTGGCCCTCTATGGCTATTCCCTGCAGGTCTATTGCGATTTCAGCGGATATTCGGATATCGCCATCGGCCTGGCCACAATGATGGGTTTCGAGCTTCAGCCAAACTTCAATTCACCCTACCGCGCCTCATCCCTGGGCGATTTTTGGCGCCGCTGGCATATATCTCTCAGCACCTGGCTGCGCGATTACCTCTATATCCCCCTTGGAGGCAGCCGCAAAGGGAAAGTGCGAACCTATGTGAACCTCATGATCACCATGGTGCTGGGCGGCCTCTGGCACGGCGCTTCCTGGAATTTCGTGCTTTGGGGCGCGCTCAACGGAGTTGGCCTCTGCATCGACAGATTCGTGCACAACATCTTCTGGCCCCGCTCCAAAGACAAAAGCGCCCCGCCGCGCCAAACCCCGCTTCTGCTCAAGATCTTAGGCATTCTCTTCACTTTCAACTTCATCACCTTCACCCGGATTTTCTTCCGCAGCCGCACTTTTGACGACGCCCTCACCATGATGGAGCGCATTTTTACCAACCTCAATCCGCGCTTGTTGTTCATCTGGCTTCAGGAGTACCAGGTGGTGGCAGCCCTCATCGCCGTGGGTTATCTGCTCCACTGGCTGCCCAAGAAGTTCAAAACAGGCGTTGAAGGCTTTCTGCAAAAGAGCCCGGTGCCAGCCCAGGCCTTCTATCTGGCCGTGGTGATCTGGGTTCTCTTCCAGTTCCGCTCCGCCGACATCCAGCCCTTCATCTACTTCCAGTTCTAAGCCTTCTCCCTGCTAAAGATCGAGGCGTGACCTTCAGGCCGTTAAGGCCCTTTCTTTGGGCCCATAAACGCCTCACGCATGATACCCGCAATTGAAGCGAGTATTATACGAGGGGTGTGAAAGTGGGATAGAATTGGGCGCTAAGGGTGCATCTGACAGGACAACAAAGGCCCGTGTCCGCTGGCTCTACAGATTGACTTCCACCCAGACGCCGATTCGGAAAGTGCGCAGCCCGGTATCGCGTTTGTTGTCGGCTGTTTTTTCCCAGGTGCCGGTTAGTCCGCCCCGGATGTTGGCATCGAACTGGTAGGTGGCGCTGGGGGTTATGGCGATGCGGGTGTTGTCCTGGTCAATCTGGGAGAGGGATTCGCGACCGAAGGTCTCGTCGTATTTCTTTTCCCAGAGGAAGTTCAGGCTGGAGGTCAGTTCGTTTTTGATGTGGATCTTCTTCTTGGTGAAGGGCACCGTAAAGCCGCGACCGCTGCGGAAAGAATAAGACAGGTTGCCGTTTAGAGAATGCGTGAGGGAGGTTTTGATGATTTCGTAGGTATCCATGTCGGTGGTGTTTTCGCCGGTGGAGAGTGAATAGCTGAGGTTGGTGCTGAGGCTCTTTATGAAAGTGCCGGTGAAGCCCACCAAAGGATTGAGGGCGAGGGTGGCGGTTTCCTGTTTGGGTTTGTCCCAATCCAGATCGCCGTTGGCGCGGGTTGTGTATTGGAATCCGCTGTTGAGGCGGGCGTTGGTGAGTATCTTTCCCAGTCCGATCCAGTTCTGGAAATCCAGCAGGGAGACGGTAAAATCGGGGAAAGTGACGGCCACGGCCTGGTTGGATGCGTTGGAGCGGGTTTGGTCGAAGGACAGGGAATAGCGGAACACGCTGTCTATGGCGCGGGAAAAAGTGACGCCGCTGGCCAAGGAAAGGGTGTTGTTGTCAGCCACGGAATCAAGGGAATCCTGGGGAACGCTGTTGGGAACGCCGAGCTGGAAGAGGAACGGGGGTGTTTCCTGCTTGCGGGAATAGCTTTGCACATAGGAATTCTGATAGGTGGCGGCTACGTTTTTTATTTTGGACAGGAAGTTAAGCGCGGCGTAAGGTAAATAGAACTTTTCGCGAGGCTTTTTTCCACCGCCGCCGGGTTTGTCGCCTTCCTTGGGTTTGTCTCCCTCGCCAATTTTATCCAGGTATTCCTGCTCTTTCAGTTTGTCCAGGTAAGCTTGCTCATCGTCTTTCTTGCGCTGTTCTTCCTCCAGCAACTTCATCTTTTCCTCATCGCTGAGGCCTTCACTTTCCATTTCCTTTAGCTTGTCCAGATAAGCCTGTTCTTCGTCTTTCTTGCGCTGCTCTTCCTCCAGCCGCTTCCTGTCTTCTTCGCTGAGGTCTTCCTTGGGTTCGTCTTTGGGCTTATCACCGATCCCTTCGCCAGGTTTGGATTCGCCGGAAGGAGGTTGGCTGGCCACTTTGGCATCGTGGGCCGTTTTTACTTTTCCTGCCCATCTGGACAGGAGGTTGGAATTCATAAGGGTGAAATTGGCCCTTACGGTGCGGTTGGAACTGCCGTCGCTTTCGAAATAAGCTATCTGTCCGCTGGGGGTGTTCTGATAGTATTTGCGCTGCTGTTCATTAAAGCGGGAGGTGCCGCTCACGGTGAAGCTTAAAATATCCCGCAGGTAGGTGGGATTGTAGTTCAGGCCGAGGTCCTGAACGTATTTGGTGAGTTTTCCGATATTGAAGTTCTGCCAGAGCACCTCCTGGATGAGGTCTCGTTCTGAATTTAGGCGCAGGTTCAGGGCAATATCTGATGTGAGGCCCCAACTCACGTTGCTGTCGGTGGTGAAAACCCGGGTGGGCACTGTCTGGGCGCGGGGATGCCAGCCGTAAACTCCGTCACGGCGTTCCCAGTTCCAGCTAAGGGGATCGGTATTGTTAATGGTGAAGCTGTTGTTGAAAGTGGTGGGAAACCAACCCAAGCGGTAATCACGGAAGAGGCGGAAGCTGACCTTGTCGCTGGGCAGGCTGAGATTGTAGTTCAGGGTCCCGCGCCAGGTTAGGGTTGTGTCAGCCGCTGTGGGCGTGAAGCGGTAGGCTTTTTCGATGCGTCCGCTGAGGGATGTGCGGTAGATGGTATATTGGAGTATTTTGGACTTGGGCGCCGTGCGCTGGCTGAAGCCGAAATCCGCTGAATAGAGCAGGGATTCGTTGCGCTGGCGGTTTTTATCGTTGGGATCGTCTATGTTTTCACGCAGGAGGTCTGAGTTGGCCTGGAACCGGGGTATTCCCAGAGTGTAATTGCGGGTTAGGCTGATAGGAATGTCCAGGCCCCAGGAGGCGGGAAACAGCTTGTTCAGGAAATAGCGGTTGTTGATGTTCAGGGTTTTTGCGCTGGTAAAGGTATTGGCGCGTCCGCGCTGTATGACTGTGTTGAAATTCTCGCTCTTGTCCTCATAATCTATGTCCAGTGAACTGAGGTCAGCGAATACTGAATTCAGTGACACGCGTTTGGCAATGCCGATATCTTCATAGGGCTCGGCTACCCTGAGGTCGTTGATATAGAGGATACCTGTGTAAGGTTGAGGCGCATGAACATCCAGAGGTGAATAAACTCCAAAATAGATGTCCCGGGCGTTGGTGAGCGTGGGCGCGCCGCGGAAGCTGTAAATTGTGTTTCCTTCAATTCTCTGGCCTGAGGTTTCTTCAGGGAATTCCTCCTTGAGGGAGGTCATGGCCTGGAGGTCGTAAACCAGCTCGATCCAGGCATCGCGCTCCATCTTGGTGAGGTAAGGAAGCACCGGCACACGCTGGCGGATCTGGTAATAGTGCAGGCTGTCAGCACCAACGCGGAAAACCACATCCAGTGAATCAGGATAGAAAGTGGCACCTTCACGAGCCTCGGGATAGACCCAGAACTTAACTTTATTGTAGGAAAGCAGGTTGTAAGGATCGAAAAGCCTCTGGCGGAGCAGCACCTGATGGCCTGGCTGAAGGTTTTCCACTGCCAGAGTGAGTGCGGATTCGCTGGATTCTCGGCGCAGATCTATATAGAAGCTGCCTTCCGGAGAAACGTAGTGGGAGCTGTTCTTCTGGTTGTTCACGATGCCGGAGAGGTAGCTGGTGTTGTAGTTGTTGACCTGCACATCTGGGATGATCTGGCCTTCCAGGTTGCGCACGTAGAAATCCTCCCACTTGTTTCCAACTATGTTGAAGTCATAAATAAGCACCTTGGCGGGGAGGTTGGTTTCCATTATCAGACGGCCGTAGGAAACCTTTTTAAGGGTGGGCGGAACACCGGCGGATGAGTTGTTCACCACTTCATAGATATTGGGATCTGTCAATGGTATGCGGTAAAGCCGCCAGCCGTCCTCGTTCACGTTTTGGAGGAAGGTGGAATCGGAAAGGGCGAAGGAATAGCTGAAATAGCGGTCCAGGGTGTTCAGAACGCCGTTTCCGTCCAGGTCCTCAGTATCCAGCACCCGGTTGCCTTCGGTTCCGTTGATCTGGGGATAATCGCCATATTGGTCTATCTCGTTGCTGGCCAGGTCGTTGGGGTCAGCTCCCGGCTCACCGTGGAAGATGCCGTCGAGTCCGGTGTCCTCTTCCAGGGTAAGTACACCGTCATTGTTTTTGTCCTCTGTGTTGAGCACATTTAAGCCGCCGAACTCGGTGTAGAAATCCTCATTGATGTCGCCCAGGTCAATTCGCAGAATGGGATTCGGCTGGGGGCCGCTGTCGCTTCCCACCAACTTAACCATCAGTTCGATGTATTTCTTCTGCGAGAAATCCAACTGATTGCCCAGGTATTTCATCACGCCGCCCCAACTCCAGAGGTCGGAATTGGGCACGCCCAGATTGGCTGGAAAGACCTTCATAGCCAGCACGGTCACATTTTCGCGTTTTTCTGCGTCTGTGAGCGTAGATGGGTCTTCCACTTGTTCGCGGCGGATGTTTTTGGGGTTATACCAGTTGGTGCGTCCTCGGGCCAGGGAGCTGTTGTATGGCTTGCTGGCCTGGCTCCAGGAACCGATGGTGACGCCCATTGGATAGAAATCCATAATGGATTCCATGTCATCCAGATAGGCTTCCTTACGCTTTTCGTTGGGGTCGCCGTATATATTGGGAATGGTATAGGCAATCTCGCCGGAGAAGGTGATGCGGCTTTCCGCTGTGGTGTTGATCAGCGGCAGGGCGTTCAGCCATCTGGTGATGAAAGCCGGCTTGAAGGTTAAAGTGCCATCGAGGTCTGCCATGTACATTTCTATGTTTTCGCTACCCACACGGGGACGGCGGTCGGCAACGTTTTCCGAGCGGTAGATGAAGGTGCCGCCAAGCTTTGCCCAGTCGGTTATGTTCCAGTCGGCCCTCACCCCGGCAAGTGATTTGCTGGACACCTCAAAAGCGCTACGGTATTCATAATCGATCTCGATCTTGGCATCCGGGTCCTTGCCTGCCGTGGTGAGGAAGGTGATCCGGCCAAAATCGTAATCCACGATGTAGTCAACATTCTCCTTTTGCTCAAAGCCATTAACCTTGACTATCACACTGCCCTTTAGGATGCCGCCTTGGGCCAGGTCAACCGATTCGCGGCCGATCTTTCCTTTCACAGACATATAAAGACCGATGTCCAGATAGCTGACGCTTTCACCCTCTTCGGTATAGACAATTCCGTCTCCCAAGGGTCGGAAAGGTTCCAAAAAAGGTATCACCACAAGGCCTGTGGTAAGGTTGACGGTGTTGTCGTCGCCATTGATGAGGCCGTCGCCGGTGCTGTCCATGCGCAAATAATCTGTATAGGTAACAATGTTAGGCGTGGCCAGCGAATCCGGCACCAGATAGTTGCGCGTGAGGTCCACGTTCACGGTATAGACGTTCAGGGTGAAGCCGTCGTTCTTGATGTTGGTCTTGTTCATGTTATAAACGTTTCGCATCTGGTAATGCCAAACGTTGTTGGGGTCGCCCGGATCGTATTCCTGATTGCGGCGGCGGATGACCTTGGCGTGCAGGATGCCGTCCTCGGCATCGCTGTTCAAAGGCACAGGAATCCCATCGCGGCGAACATATTTCACTGCAATGGTATAGCGCCTATCGATGGTCTTGTTCAGGCGGATTATCCCTGAATTGTAGTCTGTAACGTAGTCTGTGCCCTCGATCAGTTCATCATAGTAAGGCGTGTAAAAGTCAGATTCGCTGAAATAGATGGGTTCGCCCTCGGCTGCCGCCACGTTGTTGGTGGTATTGGCGTCATCCAGATAAACCCTCACGCTACCATTTTCGGGCAGGAGATTGGGGTTTTTAATGATCCACGCGCCGGTTGGATCGGTCTTCACGGCGTTGTTCACCCAGCCCTGGGGTACAGTGTTGGATACCTCTGCCTGGGTGTAAAGGTCGTAAAGCTCGTAAGGGTCTTCCAGATAATACATGGTGCGGGGGGCGTAATCCCTGCTGCGGAAGACAGTGGAGTCAGCCTGGCTGGTCCCAACGTAGTTCTGGGTGTTTTTCTGGCCTTCCTCGGTGCTGGCGATGAGGGTTAAATCAAGGTCCTTGTATTTGAGCTTGGAAGTTACGCCAAAAAGGCCTTTGGAAGCGGTTGAATAGCTGATGTAGCGGGAGCCGGAGAGGGCGAGGGTGATGTTTCCGCCTTCGATGCTCTGGATAAGCTCGTCCTCGTTGCCAGTGTATTTGATGCTGATGTTGTTGGGATCAAATAGCTGTTCGTCCTGCTTGCTGTTGTATTTGAGGTTGACGCCGATCTTGTCGCCGATGGTGCCTGTGAGCCTCAGGTTGGTTTCCTGTTCCATCTTGATGTCCAGCTGCCCGGTATTCTCGGTCTCGTAGATGGCAACGTTCTTGCGTTTGGTGCTTCCCACCTCGATGGTGACTTTCTCTGTGCCATCCAGGTTAAGTTTTCCAGCCGAGGAGCCGAACACCTTCTGCACACTTTTGGGCACGGCGATGCTGGGGAGTTCCAGAACGTATTCCTTGATGAGGCCGGTGCTGGTGATCTGGGTTTGGGTGGATTGGGTACGGTAATTTTCGAACAGCGATTTGCGGAAGGCTTTGCTCTTGAGGTTGGCGAAATAACGGTCAAATCTCAGGGTGTAGCCTGGCACCAGCTCATAGTTGCCGGCTTTGGTGGTGATCACCACCTTGCCCTGTTCAAAGTCGATAATCTCATCCTGGCTGGGCGCGAAGCTGCTGATGAACCAGGGGTTTTGTTTCAGGTAATTGTTGCCCCTGTATAGTTTGTAGATATCCACAGTATTGTAAACCAGTGGATTGTAACCCTCGATCCAAAGGCGCGGATAGAACTCCGGGTTGGCGAAAAGCCCGGATACAATTAAAAAGAGGCAGATCAGGACGAGGGATTTTCTCATGCGGTGTAAATCAGCGGCTGTTCTTCCAGGCCAGATGGATGCCGTCCAGGGTAAGTGTTTTGTCCACGATGTCTGCAGAGGGCACCAGCGGCTTTACCAAATCAGCAATTCCGCCGGTAAGGATTACGCGGATGTCCTTGTAATCGAAGTAGTGGAGTTTAACCTGCCTGACATAGTTTTCCAGCATGAAGGCGTGGCCATGAACTATCCCCGAAAGCAGGGCGTCACGGGTGTTTGTTCCCAGCAGCACTGCCGGCGCTGTGATCTCGATCGGGGATAGCAGGGCCGCTTTTTCAAAGAGTTGGGACGCTCCGGTTTTAAGCCCCGGCGCGATGGCGGTGCCCTCAAAACAGCCTTCCGCTGAGACCAACTGCACCTTGGTGGCTGTGCCAAGGTCCAGGATGAGGCAGGAAGATAGGTATTTCTGCCAGGCCCCGTAGGCATTGGCGATAAGGTCGGCGCCAATAAAGGAGGGATCCGGCACCTTGTAGCTGAGCCCGGGAACGCTGAGAGCGTTTAGTTCCCAAACCGAGGCCTTCAGATATTTCTGAAAGAGGTGCTGCCAGATGCGGGTCAGTTCCGGAACCACGCTGGCAAGGGCGATCGAGCCGATGTATTCTTCACTGACGTCCGGCAACAGCGGCTTTAGCAACGCAAAATATTCATCTGCGGTGCGGCTACAAGTGCTGTGGAATCTGGCGAACCAAGTCATTTGGTCGCGTTGGTAGATACCACAGGTGATGTTCGTATTTCCGATGTCCACTACCAGAGTGGCTTTCTCGTCTCTGTTTGAGTGCATATTCTCCACGCGTTGCATAGGTTTGGAAAAACAAAAAACAAGGACTGGTTCGCTTGGGAGACTAGAATTGGCGTGGCTTGATTTGTGTCAATATAATTTCAGCCCCCTGCTTCCTCAATCAAAACCCAATTCCTTCAAAGCTGTGGATTTTTTTCGCCAACCCGGCTTGATTTTCACCCAAAGATGCACTTGCACTTCTGTTTCCAGCCAAGCCGAGAGCTGTGTTTCAGAGTATTTGCGTATCTTGGCCAGGTTTTCACCCTTTTTGCCAATGATGATGGGCTTCTGGCTTTGCCGCTCAAGCCAGATTACAGCGTCAATCACCACCCTGTCCGGCTTCTCAGTGTATTTTTCGATCAGCACAGCCGTGGCGTAGGGAATCTCCTGGGCAAAATGGTGGAAGATGGCCTCCCGAATTACTTCCTGCGCGAAAAAGCGCAGCGGCAGATCAGATAGTTGGTCCTCCATATAATAAGGCGCATGATAGGGTATGTGTTGAATCAGCGAATCCAGCAGCTCCGGAATGCCTTCGCCGGTGTAGGCTGAGATGAAATGAGCCGTATCGAATGAATCGGGAAGCTGGTTCAAAAAAAAGTCCCGGTTCACGTTGGGCTCGAGGTCAAGCTTATTGAATGCAGCGATCTGCGGGGTGCGCAAATCCTTCAGATGCTCAAGGACTTCGGTGTCGTATTGGGTTGGAAACCTTTTCACATCGCTCATGAACAGCACCAGGTCCACGTCCTTGAAGGCGTCGCTCCAGATTTTCTGCATCCTTTCCTGCAGCTCGTAGCGAGGTTTGAGATAGCCCGGGGTGTCGATGAAGATTATCTGGCAGTCGTCGCGGTTGAGGATGCCCTTGATGGCGTAGCGCGTGGTTTGTGGTTTGGGGGAGGTGATGGATATCTTTTCTCCCAGGATGCGGTTCATCAGGGTTGATTTACCCGTGTTTGGCTTGCCGATGATGGCCACGAAGCCGCTGCGGAAATCAGGTCTGTCGTTCATAAAAACCTGAGGGCGGATCTGATGTCCGCCCTCTTTGGCAGTTGCATTGTTTTAGATTGAGTTAAACACTTCTTCAATGATCTTCGCCACTTCGTCAAGCTGTTCTTCGGTGATGACAAGCGGTGGTGCCAGACGGATGATGTGGCGGTGGGTGGGTTTGCATAGCACGCCTCTTTCCTTAAGTTTTATGCAAACGTCCCAGGCCTCGTAGCCGTTCTTGGGTTCCACAACGATGGCGTTCAGCAGGCCTTTGCCCCGCACCAGTTTGATCATGGGGTTCTTGATGGCTTTCAGGGCGTTGCGGAATCTTTCGCCAAGTTCAAAGGCGCGCGCGGCCAGGTTTTCTTCTTTCACCACTTCCAGCGCTGCTTTGGCCACAACGCAGGCGAGCGGGAAGCCGCCGAAGGTGGAACCGTGCTGCCCGGGCTTGATGGTGAGCATGATCTCGCGGTCTGCCAAAACGGCTGAAACCGGCAGCACACCGCCAGCCAGGGCCTTGCCCAGGATCAGGATGTCGGGGCGCACATCCTCATAATCGCAAGCCAGCAGCTTGCCGGTGCGGGCGATGCCTGTCTGGATCTCGTCGGCGATGAACAGCACGTTGTGCTCTTTGCAGAGGTCAAAGCAGGATTTCAGGTAGCCTTCGTCCGGAACGAAGACGCCAGCTTCACCCTGTATTGGCTCAACGATGAAGGCGGCTACGTTCTTGCCGTGCTTTTCCAGATACTCTTTGAGGGCATCCACTGAGTTGTAGGGAATCGTGACGATGCCGGGCAGGAAGGGGCCGAATCCTTCGTAGCAGTCGGGATCGGTGGAAGCGGAAACTATTGCGATGGTGCGTCCGTGGAAGTTGTTGGCGGCAAAGATGATGATCGCGCCGTCTTTTTCCACGCCCTTCACCTCATAAGCCCATTTGCGGGCCAGCTTGAGGGCAGTTTCCACTCCTTCCGCACCGGTGTTCATTGGCAGCACCATATCGTAGCCAAAATACTCTGTGATAAACTTTTCGTAGTCACCCAGCTTGTTGTTGAAAAAAGCCCGGGAGGTAAGGGTCAGTTCCTTGGCCTGGTCAATGAGGACCTGGATGATCTTGGGATGGCAGTGTCCCTGGTTCACGGCTGAATATGCCGACAGGAAATCGTAGTATTTGTTTCCCTCCGGGTCCCAGAGAAAGACTCCCTCGCCCTTGGCCAGCACCACTGGCAGCGGATGGTAGTTATGCGCTCCGTACTTCTCTTCAAGCTCCATGGATTCTTTAGAGCTGATAGTTCCGTATTTGAGTTTCTCGGACATTTTTTCCTCCATTAAGGTATTTTTTTTCTTTGCCATAAGCCAAATCCTATAACTCATCTTTGTGTCAAGGCATTCTTTTCCCGGCAAGCCCGGATCTGAGTTCGGAGGCTCGTGAGAAAACAGCCGGCAATTATGTGGCAGCATGAAATTCCATTGACAGGATTTTCCCTGCCCCCAGTATGGCAATTAAAGGAATTGATTATGCAATACAGAACCATGCCCAAATCCAAAGACAGGCTTTCGGCCCTCGGTTTCGGCCTGATGCGCCTGCCCCAGACCAAAGCCGGCAAGATAGATGAAGATAAGGCCCTCGCCATGCTGCATTTCGCGCTGGATAACGGAGTGAATTATTTTGACACTGCCTGGGGTTACCACGGCGGCGCCAGCGAACCCCTATTGGGTGAATTTATGACCCAAACCGACCGCTCCAAATTGTTCATCGCCACCAAACTCCCCTGTTGGCTGGTGAAAACCCGCGCTGACATGGATTCTTACCTGAATCAACAACTTGAACGGCTGAAGACGGATCATATAGACTATTACTTGCTCCACGCCCTAAACGCGCGTTCCTGGAAAGAGATGCTGCGCCTCGGTGTGCTGGACTGGCTTGACAACTCCCGCGCCGACGGCAGGATTCGCCACATCGGCTTTTCCTTCCATGATGAGTATTCCGTCTTCAAGCAAATAGTGGAACGCTACGACTGGGATTTCTGCCAGTTCATGCTCAACTTTCTGGACACCCAATACCAGGCCGGGATGAAAGGCTACAAGCTCGCCTCGGCCAAGGGCTTGGGCATCATAGCCATGGAGCCTCTGCGCGGAGGGAAACTTGTGGACCATGTGCCGGATTCCGTGCAGGCTGTCTGGGCAAAGAGCAAAAACGACTGGAGCCCCGTCCAGCGCGCCCTTAATTGGGTTTGGAATCTGGAATCCCTTTCGGTGCTCCTGTCCGGCATGAGCAACATGGACCAGCTCAAGGAGAACATCAGCCTCGCCAATGCCTTCAAAACCGGGCAGATAGACGAGAAAGAGATGAGGCTCTTTAATAAAGCCCGTTTGGAATACCTTCACCGGATCGCCATCCCCTGCTCCGAATGCCGCTATTGCCTGCCCTGCCCACACGGGGTGTCCATCCCCTCGGTGTTTGGATATTACAACGAATCCATGATGTTCGGCGAGAAAGAGAGACACCAAAAGGAATACCGGAACTGGACTCCAACCGAAACGCGCGCAAGCAAATGCGTGGGCTGCGGTGAATGCCTCAGCAAATGCCCCCAACACATCCCCATACCTGACTGGATGAAGACAATAGCTGATTATTTCGGGGACTGAGCCCTCCCCCATTCCCTGTGGAAGTTTCGCCTCTGATTCCTCCTTTGCCCCTTCTCATCCACATCCCATTCACTTCCCGCTGAGTTCCCGCCTTTCAAACGGGAAGTCCGCGGGAGGCGAAAAGGAGGCGAGTGGGAAGGGGCAAAGGTCGAACAGACAATGAAACACCAGGGTTGGGTCGTTCGCTTGAGGGAATCTCTGTGATGAAGGGGAAGGCGTCTCTAATCCCGCCCTTTCAGGCTTTCCAGCACCCGTTCGAATATGTAGCCCACGTGGATGCGGTTGGTTAAATCCAGCTTTTCCACGTCGATGTCCAGAATGGGGCCGTCGTGAAAACCGAACTTAACCACATTCTGCCCGTAGGACTTGTACCAGTGATTGAGATTGTTTATCTCAGAGAATTGCCAGCCCCCCTCCACTTCCATTTCCCGTCCGCGTTGCTGGATTCTTTCCCAAGCCAGGGAAGGGCTTCCGTGTAGCAGGATTATCAGGTCTGATGAGGGGAGTTCCCTGTTCACTGTTTGGAATTGGGTTACGAGGTTGTCAAGTTCGTCGTCGGTGAGCAAGCCGTCGGCGTGGAATTGGTTGCAAAAGACCAGCAGGTCTTCTGGCAGGGAGCGGTCCTTTACGTAGCTTCCGGAACCGCTTTTGCCCTTCTGGCGCTGCCTCGCCCTCATTTCCAGAAAATGCTTCTGAAGAGCATAGCAATGGGCTTTCTTGTCACCAAGAAACTTTTCCAGCAGCGGATTTTCCTCCGGCTTTTCATAAAGCGTGTTGATTTTCAGGCTGCGTTCCATGATGGCCGCGAGGGTGGTTTTGCCCAGGCCGACGTTGCCGGCGATGGTTATCAGCTTGGGATGCTCGGCCAGATATTCTTCCAGTTGGCGCTCGACGTCTATTGCCCTGAGGGTGGCTTCTGTTTGGGGCAGTTTCACCCATTCACTTATTCCGGGGCTCGAAACGCGAAGCTTCAGGCTTTTCACTTGTTCCGCGATAAGGTTTGCGGTGCGGCGCTGCCATTCCATCTTTTCCACTGACTTGTCCGCGTTGATCACCAACACGGGGCACTTGACATGGTTGGCTACGAAATCCTCATACAGGTTGTTCAAAAGCTGGAGGTAGTCGGCGGAAATGGCCAGTTCGCTTTCCCGGCCCCGCTCCCTGATCCTTTCCAAAAGGACCGGAACTTCCGCCCTGAAATACACCAGCAGGTCAGGCTCCTTGATCTGTTCTGTCATCAGCCTATAGGTGCGCTGGTAGGCCATGAATTCAGGTTCGGACATGTTTTTGAGGATGCGCTGGGCCTTCCCGAAAATGTGATAATCTTCCGCCAGGGTCCTGTCTTCCAGCACGATTCCCCTGCAGGCATGGATCAGCTTCTGGCGGTCCAGCCGGCCGTTGAAGAACTCAATTTGGGCCATGAAGGCGTTGGCGACGGGGTCTTTGTAAAAAGCATCCAGCACGAGGGGATTGAATTTCTCCGGAAAGGCGAAAACCCCCTCCGTGCCGTTGGGCTTTGGATAAACGGAAGTGAGCACCTTGTTGAGGGGCGCGGAACTGGCTGCTTCAATGAAAGTGGATTTGCCCACTCCGATGTTTCCGACAATGCCAATTCGGATGTTCTCCATTAAAGATCTCCCAAATAAAAATTAGTGCATCCCTTGCCATTCACGCCCGTTTGTTTTGCTGTAATTATATGAGGCCGTTTCATCTTGGAAACACGCATCTGACTGCCCAAATATTCAGCGGAGCGGTAACAGTCAAGACATTATTTCAAGGTCATCATAATTATGGTTGGAGGGCGCAAAAAAGCCCCCGCAAAACGGAGGCTTCCAAACAGGATGGACTGGTTTTTATTCGCGCCCGATGGAGATATAGGTGAAGCCTTGTTCGCGCATGTTCTTGGGCTCGAACTGGTTGCGTCCATCAAAGAAGACGGGGGATTTGAGGGCTTGCTTGACCCGTTCCAAATCCGGATGGCGGAACTGGTGCCATTCGGTGACCAGGATGAGGGCGTCGGCGCCTTCCAGAATGGAATACTGGTCCTCGCCATAGCTGATGCCGTCCCTGTCACCGAAGATTCTTCTGGCTTCGGTCATGGCGGCGGGATCGTAAGCCCGGATTTGTGCCCCGGCCTCGAGGAGGCTGTTGATGATCACAACGGATGGAGCTTCCCGCATATCGTCGGTTTTGGGTTTGAAGGCCAGGCCCCAGACAGCAAAGGTCTTTCCAGCAAGGTTTTCGCCGAACATCCGCTTGACCTTTTGTGCCAAAACGAATTTCTGCCCTTGGTTGATCTCTTCCACGGCTTCTGTAATGAGGGGTTGCAGACCGGCCTGGCGCTGCATCTGGATGAGGGCGCGGATGTCCTTGGGAAAGCAGGAGCCGCCGTAGCCGACGCCGGGATAGATGAATTTATAGCCGATGCGGCTGTCCGAACCGATGCCGTTGCGCACTTCGCCGATGTCGGCGCCAAGGGCTTCGCAGAGGCGGGAGATTTCGTTCATGAAAGATATCTTGGTGGCTAGCATGGCGTTGGCGGCGTATTTTGTCATTTCGGCGGAGCGGACGCTCATGATTATGATGCGTTCGCGGGTGCGGTTGAAGGGCAGATAAAGCTCGCGAAGCACTTCCCCGGCTTTGGGGTCGTCAGCGCCGATCACAACTCTATCAGGGCCCATAAAATCTGCAATGGCAGCCCCTTCCTTCAAGAATTCGGGATTGGAGACCACCGCGAAGGGGATTACCACCCCTCGTTCGGCTTGAACTTCCCTGATGGTTTTGGCCACGAGGTCGGCGGTACCAACCGGGACAGTGGATTTATTAACCACGATCTTGTACTCTTTCATGCTGCGCGCGATGTCCCGGGCCACAGCCAGAACGTATTGCAGGTCTGCTGAGCCATCCTGGTCCGGAGGGGTGCCCACGGCAATGAAGATCACGCTGGAGGCCGCAACTGCCTCAGCGATGTTCGTGGTGAAAGACAGACGTCCAGCGGCACTGTTAGTCTCCACCAGCTCCTGCAACCCAGGCTCATAGATGGGTATTTCATTCTTTTGCAGTCTGGCTATCTTGGCAGCGTCGTTGTCAACGCAGACCACCTGATTTCCCATGTCAGCGAAGCAAGCCCCGCTCACCAGGCCCACATAACCTGAACCTACCATTGCCACTTTCATGATTTCTCCTTTCTGGCCTTGAACCAAGTCACGGTTTCCCTTATCCCGTCCTCAAGGGAGTAGATAGGGCTCCAGCCAAGCTCTTTGAAGGCTTTGGAATTGTCCAGCATGGAGCGGCGCAGATCACCCTTGCGGGCGGGGCCCTTCAGAGGCTGGATTTTTTTACCCAACTGCCAGAGAATGGTTTTATAAAGTTGCGAAGTGGTGGTCTCCTCGCAGGTGCCGATGTTGAAGACTTCATTGCTTCCGCGGTCCAGCACTGCCAGATTTGCGCGAACCACGTCTTTCACATAAACATAGTCGCGGATCATTCCTTCCGGGTCGTCCGGATAGGCATAAATGGTGGGGGCGGAATCCTGTAGCAGCTTTTCTACAAAGATGGAAACCACACCTGCTTCCCCCTGGGCAATCTGACGCGGTCCAAACACATTGGCATAGCGCAAAACGGTGTACTCCAGCCCGTACTGGTGCCGGTAAAAGCGAAGGTAGTTTTCCCCGGCGAATTTGTTGATGGCATAAACGGACAGAGGCTGGGGCGGGTAATCTTCTGTGGTGGGATACTCTTCCGCCTCACCATAAATGGCTCCGCCGGTGGAGATAAATATCACTTTCTTAATGTGATGCTTTACGCAGTTTTCCAGCACGTTAACCAGACCCAGGATATTGATCTGGGCATCCAGCAGGGGCTCCGTGATGGAGCGGGGAACGCTTATCTGGGCTGCGTGATGGTTCACAACATCCGGTTTTTCAGCGGCAAAGACCTCGTCCAGGGCGGGATCGCGGATATCGAGTTGGTAAAACTTCACCGCGGGATTGAGGTTGGCAAGGTTTCCGCTGGAAAGGTCATCCACCACCACAACCTGATGCCCCGCTTCCAGGCAGGCATCGGCCACATGGGAGCCAATGAATCCCGCCCCTCCAGTGATCAGGATCTTCATTTTTCTTTCTCCACAATCGTATATTCGCCCAGAATTTTAACATTGCGCGGATCTATCTTCACCAGCACGGCTTGCCTGAGGATTTGCACCTGCAAACGCACCTCATCCAGCTTGTCGTGGCTTTCCACAACACCTGTCACCCCTTTCAGCGGCCCCTGCATGATCTCGACCTGAAGTCCTTCCGAAAGCCAGATGGTGTTTTGCAGCTCGATCTCGGGCAGTCGGCTGAGCTTGATGTTCCGCAGTTCCTGCAGAAGTTGCTCCTGTTGGTGGACGCGGATGAAGGACACCGTGTAGCCGGAAATGAGCAGGGTCTGGCGGCTACGGGGGCCCAGCACGCAGAAAAGGTAGCTGGGAAACATGGGTTTGGTGAAACTCACCACCCGGCGCTGGTAAACGCGTTTGCTGTCCATCTGGGGCAGATAGTAGGTAATGCCGTTGCGCTGGGCGTATTCAGCCAGTTTCTTCTCGCAGCGCGGTTTGGTGTGGATCACTTCCCAACGCTGTCCTTCCGGTGCGGGAGCCAGCTCTCCGAAAAGCTCGTCAATCAAAACCGGGCTGTGGGTGGCCATCCGGGTCAGTATCTGTAAAAGTCAGGCTTGTAAGGGCCTTCGATCGGAACGTTGATATATTCGGCCTGATGCCTGCTCAGATGGGTAAGCTGAACCCCAAGTTTGTTCAAGTGCAATCTGGCCACTTCTTCATCGAGGGTCTTGGATAGTGTGTAAACCCCGATCTCATGTTTGTTTTGCCAGAGTTCCAGTTGCGCCAGCACCTGATTGGTGAAGGAGCAGCTCATCACGAAGGAGGGATGGCCGGTGGCGTTGCCAAGATTGACCAGCCGACCCTCGGAAAGCAGGATTATCGACTTGCCGTTGGGCAGGTGGATCTTGTCAACTTGGGGCTTAACTGTTTCGCGCGTCACCCCTTCCAGGGAAAACAGCTTGTCCACCTGGATCTCGTTGTCGAAATGGCCGATATTGCAAACGATGGCGTGGTCTTTCATCTTGAGCATGTGGTCAACGCGGATCACGTCACAATTCCCGGTGGCGGTCACAAAGATGTCCGCCTCTTCCAGCATGTTGTCCACGGTGTTCACTTCAAAGCCCTCCATGGCAGCCTGAAGCGCGCAGATGGGATCGATCTCGCTTACCACAACCCTGGCGCCAAAGCCGCGCATCGACTGAGCGCAGCCTTTGCCGACGTCGCCATAACCGCAAACCATCACCACCTTTCCAGCCACCATCACGTCGGTGCCACGCTTGATGCCGTCAGCCAGGGATTCACGGCAGCCGTAAAGGTTGTCGAACTTGGATTTGGTGACCGAATCGTTCACATTGAAAGCCGGAAAGAGCAATTCGCCGGCAGCCAGCTTCTGGTAAAGCCGATTAACGCCGGTGGTGGTCTCTTCGCTTACGCCTTTCAGGTTCTCAGACACCCTGTGCCATTTCTGGGGATCGTCCTCAAGGCCGGAGATGAGCAGTTCCTGCACGATCCTGAATTCGGCGGTTTCAGCGTTTGCCTTGGGCAGAACACCGGAAGCTGCGAATTCTTGTTCAAGTCTGTATCCTTCATGCACCATCAGGGTCGCGTCTCCCCCATCGTCCACAATGAGGTCAGGCCCGCCATCCGGCCAGGACAGCGCTTTCAGGGTGCAGTGCCAGTATTCCTGAAGGGTTTCTCCCTTCCAGGCGAAAACGGGCACTCCGCCGGCAGCAATGGCCGCCGCCGCGTGGTCTTGGGTGGAAAAGATATTGCAGCTGGCCCAGCGGACTTTCGCACCGAGTTCCACAAGGGTCTCTATGAGAACCGCTGTCTGCACGGTCATGTGCAGGCTGCCGGTGATCCTGGCGCCCTGGAGCGGCTTCTTTCCATTGAACTTCCGGCGCAGAGCCATCAATCCGGGCATTTCGATCTCAGCCAGCTTGATCTCTTTGCGGCCAAAATCGGCCAAAGTGATATCGGCCACTGAATATTCCATGTTTTCCATCCTGTGAAAAAGTTAAGTGCCGGACCCAATGACTATGGCTCCGGCACGGTTTAATCAGTTATCTTCTGTGGGACCCGCCGCCGCGTCCGGAATTGCGGCGGTTGCCGCCCCTGTCATCACGCCTTGGGGGACGTTCATGCTTGGGAGCGTTGGGATCGGGCTCGGGATTGCCTTCAACGCCTTTCATGGTGAGCGCCAGCTTGCCTTTGTCCATGCCCAGGCTCTTCACGTGGACGATATCTCCCAATTTGACCATGTCTTCCGGATGCCCGATACGTGTGTGGTGCATCTGGGAAACGTGGACCATGCCTTCCTTGGCGCCGCCAAGTATCTTCACAAACACGCCGTAAGGCTCGATCCGGGTGACGGGACCTTCAAATTCTTCTCCAACTTCTGGATCGATGGCGATGCCTTTGATGATCTCCTTGGCTTTCATGATCGAATCCTTGTTCGGGGAAAGGATGCGCACGGTGCCGTCGTCGTTGATGTCGATCTCCACCTGGCAGGCTTCGATGATCGATTTGATCATCTTTCCGCTCGGCCCGATGATTTCGCCAATCTTGTCCACGGGGACCTTGAAAGCTTCAATGCGTGGAGCTGTCGGGGCAAGGTCTTCCCTGGGTTCGGGTATGCATTCGCCCATGATGTCCAGAATGCGGAAACGCGCTGTATGCGCTTTTTCCAAAGCGATGCGCATGATGTCTCGGGTGATGCCTTCCACTTTGATGTCCATTTGCATGGCGGTGATGCCTTTGCGGGTGCCAGCGCACTTGAAGTCCATGTCGCCCAGATGGTCTTCCAGGCCCATGATGTCGGTGAGGATCACATATTTGTCGCCATCCATGATCAGACCGTTGGCAATTCCCGCCACCGGTGCCTTGATGGGAACGCCCGCGGCCATCATTGCCAGGCAGCCGCTGCATATTGAAGCCTGGGACGAGGAACCGTTTGATTCCAGGGTGTCAGCCACGATCCGTATCGTGTATGGAAAAGCCTCGCGGTCCGGCAAAACGGCTTTCAGGGCGCGTTCAGCCAGGTTTCCGTGCCCCAGTTCGCGGCGTCCAACGGGACCCATTCTGCCAGCTTCGCCCACGCTGAATGGCGGGAAGTTGTAATGCAGGTAAAAGTGTTTCTTATACTCGACCTCGAGGCCGTCGATAACCTGTTCGTCGCTGCCGCCGCCGAGGGTGACGGTGCCCAGGGACTGGGTTTCGCCCCTGGTGAACAGCGCGGAGCCGTGCACGATAGGCAGAACGTCAATTTCGCAGGTGATGTCGCGGATGTCATCCAGGCCGCGGCCATCAACGCGGTGGTGTTTTTCCAGAATGGATTCACGCACGTAGCGGCGGATCAGCTCTTCAAAGGCAGCTTTGTACCATTTTTCATTCTCTTCGAAGCCTTCGGGGTCCTCTTCCAGAGCCTTTTCGAGCAACTCCGCTTCAGCGGCGTCAAAGGCGTCCTGGCGTTCCTGTTTGCCAAAGATGACGGCGGCTTCGGCGATGCGGCTTCCGTAGCCGGCTTCCACTTTGCCCATGATCTCGGCCGGTATCTCCAGCAAAGTCACTTCCACTTTTTCTTTGCCGATTTCGGCGGCCATATCCAGTTGCAGGGCGCAGAGCTTTTTAATCTCTTCGTGCCCGGTGTAAACTGCATCCAGGATGGTCTCTTCACTCAGTTCCAGGGCCGAGGATTCCACCATCACCACCGAGGTGGCTGAAGCGGCCACGTCCAGGTCCAGCCTGGAATTTTCGTCCATCTGGCTCTTGTAGGGGTTCACAACAATCTGCCCGTCGATGTGGCCGACTTTCACGCCCGCGATGGGGCCGTGGAAGGGAATGTCGGAAAGGGTGAGGGCCAAAGAAGCGCCGAAAACGCCAAGGACAGAGGCGTCGTTCTCCCCGTCGTAAGCGAGGACGTTCAGAACAACGTGCACCTGGTTGCGGAATCCCTCTGGAAACAACGGCCTGATGCTGCGGTCAATGACCCTGGCAGAAAGGGTTGCGTCGGTTGTGGGACGGGCTTCGCGTTTGAAAAAGCCGCCGGGGATCTTGCCGCTGGCGTACATTTTTTCGATGTAATCAACCGTGAGCGGGAAGAAATCCTGGTTTTCAGCAGGCTCTTTGCTCATGGTGGCGGTAACGAGGACAGCGGTGCCCCCGTAACGGATGAAAACGCTTCCGTTGGCTTGTTTGGCCATTCTGCCGGTTTCCACGTAGAGCGGACGTCCGCAGAAATCGAGTTCGCGTTTGACAATGTTGAAGTTATGCATATATTTCTCCTGGTTGTTCCGAGGGAGAAGAAGCAATAGGCTGAATTCCCGGAGTGGCTTTCAGCTTATTGCTCGTACTCCCCTGGAGGTTGAAGTCTCGTGTCCGGAACCGTTCCGGACGTTTAAATAAGAGAAAGGTGGATCCCGCCAAAATAATTTAGTGAGAATCCACCTCGTCCTATTTTGGCGGAATTTATCTGCGGATTTTAAGCGCTTTGATCAGCTCGCGGTAGCGGTTGATGTCTTTCCGCATGAGGTAGTCAAGCAAGCGCCTTCTCTGCCCGATCAGTTTCAACAGCCCGCGTCTGGTGCTGAAGTCTTTGGAATGCTCTTTCAGGTGGGTCGTTATGTCATTGATCCGCCGGGTGAGAAGAGCAACCTGAACTTCAGGCGAGCCGGTGTCTGATTCATGGAGTTTAAACTCTGCCATGATAGCCGTTTTGGCCTCAGGTTTAAGTGCCATTTCATTCTCCTATGGAATTTTGTGTCAGCTTTTTGGATGCAGGCGATTTGTCCAGTTCTTTTTTCCGCCCCCTTGCAAATATAATGTTTACCCATCACGAAATCCTGACGGTTAGACCCTTAGCGCTTGATTCCATCCCTCTCCCCCGCCTCCCGGTAAATCCTCTCATCGGATGCGGGTATCGGGCGGGAGGCCCTTCTGTATCCTGATAAAGGGCCTTAACGGCCTGAGGATATCGATTATCCCGACCACGGGCTGGCGTCGAGCGAAGGATGAGCTTCGACGGCAGCAATGAATGAACCTTCCGATACTTCCTGTCGTCCATGTCGACTGCGTTCGCTGTACGCCAGGATACAGGATACGTCATCCCGGACGTCACCGAGCCCGCGAGGTGACATTGATCCGGGATCCACGAAGGGATATGCAATGGATTCCGGGTCAAGCCCGGAATGACGTGGTGGGCTGGCGTCGAGCGAGGAACGAGCATCGACGCCAGCAATGAATGAACCTTTTGATACTTCCTTTCATCCATGCCGACTGCGTTCGCTGTACGCCAAGGGCAGCATCGAAATAGGGACTTTTCCCGTCCATAAAAAAAGAACGCCCGGAAAACCCGGGCGTCTTTACAATCATAACTATTATATTTATTGCAACTTGCCGATGAGTTCGTTAACCCGGCCGAGCCGGTTGTTGATGTCGTTTATAGCGGACGATTCGCTGGCTCTATTTCTGGCGCTGTTCAGGTGATCCCTTGATTTGCCAAGCAACGATTGGGCGTTGCCTTTGGCCGCGTCGCGCTTCTTTCTGAGGTCGGTGGCTTTTTTGCCGACCGCGGCTGAGGCCTGGCGGTCCAAATCCAGATAGGTGTTGTAGGCGTCGGTGCCGCGAGACTGGAAGACCGAAGCCAGGATCACATAAGGCTGATACAGGCTGGAGTCTTTGGAAAGGGTGAGGTTAGCGTTGGTTTCCGCGTCGTTGTATTTATTCTGGGAGAGGTAGATGGCGGCTAGGTTCAGGTAAACGTAAGGATTGTTGGGGTCAACCTTCTTGAGGGCATTGACGGTTTCGATCGCCTTGGAATCCTTATTGTCCGTGCGGTAGAGATTCACCAGGTTCAGATAGGCGTTCACGTTGTTGGGATCGTTTTTGATCAGGCCTTCGTATTTGGCGATGGCGTCCTGGATGCGTCCGCTCTTCTGATAGGCAGTTGCCAGGCGGCTGCTGACGAGATCGTTGTCCGGGGCCAGTTCAAAGGCTTCTTCGAGGAGGGGAATCGATTCGGCATAGCTACCCTCATCGTAAAGCATGAAAGCCAGGCGAACGTTGGCCGCCGAATATTCCGGATCGATGGCAAGGGCTTTCTGGAATGAGGCTTTGGCCTTGGCGGAATTGCCCTGCTGGTCATACAGGTTGCCCACGGCCAGCCAGGTTTCGGCATCGTTGGAAGCTTCTGCGTAACCTTCCATCAGGGCGATGCGCTTGGCGGTCTGGTTTGTTTTTTCATAGATGTCATTCAACGCGCGCATGATGGTGAGGTTCTTGGAGTCGATTTCATAGCCTTTCACGAAGGTGGCTTCTGCCAGGTCGATACGGTCGGTTTTAAGGTAGGTGTTGCCAAGGAAGATATAGGCTTCCACCTTGTCATGCTTTAGCGCCACGACCTGCTTGAGCGATTTTTCGGCTTCAACGTAGTTGCCGTTGTTGTAATAGCTGGTGGCGATGTTGAAGATCTTGTCCATCTCGCCGGAGATGAACCCGTCGAGTTCTTTCATCATGCTTTCGTCCAAAGCCTGCCAGCGGGAGGTTTTTTCCTTGCCAACGTTGAAGCTGATCTGTTTGAGTTCTCCGGAAAGGGTGCTGTACATACGCATTGTGATGTTATAAAGGCCGCGGCTTTCGCTCACATTGCCTATCAGGATCACATCGGAAGCGAGGTTTTTGGATATTTCCACCAACTCTTCCTTCTCGAGGTCTTCCACGTCCCTGTATCCGGTTTCGCGGAAGTGCGCTGCCGTTTCGTCCATGTCCAGAAGAACGTAATTGGCATATTTGTCGAAAGTGAGGTCAAGATCTCTCACAGTGAGGATCTTGGTGATATAACGGCTGGAACTGTCCAGCGCCTTCAAGGGCAGGATCGCCACTTTGGTGGTGATTTCAGCCTTGGGCACGGCCTCAGTGACGGTTTTGGTGCCGGCACAGGCATAGAGGCCAAGCATCGCGGCGAGGACGATTACTATCCATTTGTTCATTAATTCCTCCCGGAAATTATATTTCTCTTCTATTGTCGCAAAGCATTTCCAACGGCCTTATCTGTCAAGAAAAAGCTGCCGGACAAGCCGTCAGATAATTCTCAAACTGCCGTGGGTGATCGTTTCAATCCTGCCTTCATTGTCTCTCAAAAGCAGGAAACCTTCGTCTGAAAGCCCAGATATCCTCCCCCTCAGCATTGAGCCGCCGGATTCAAGCTCCGCCTCCCGCCCCAAGCCATACAGGTGTTTGCCGCAATAGTCAAGATATACCTCCGGCGTGGCAAGCATGGCGGAATGGTTGCGAATACTTTGAACCACCAAGCTGGCAAGACAGTTGTTGGATACAGGCATCCTTATGTAGGAGGAGAGATTGGCCGCATTCAGTTCAAGTAATACATAATCCATTTCGCAGTTGCTGTTCAGGCCCAGGCTGACCAGGTAACGGGAGGGATTTTGCCGATGCTGGCAGAGGATCCCGGCCAGTTTTTTATCCTCCAGATAGAGGTCATTGGGCCACTTCACGTTGAGCTTATCAAGCCCGAATGACCGGGAAAGCACGTTGTGAAGACAATAACCCACATAGAGCGGAAAAGAAGGCACAGCCCGGGGATAATGGAAATCAAAACTGAGCCAGAGGCCGCCCCGGGGAGAATGCCAGATGTTTTCGTTGCGCCCGACCCCGGCGGTTTGGCTTTTGGCGCGGACAATCCAGCGGTCGGAGGCTGAACCGATGGAGGCCAGCCTGTCATATTCCAGAATGCTGTTGTCCAAAGTATCGTATAAAAGCCTTGTGATCATGAGATATACATCGCGTCGCCGTAGCTGAAGAAGCGGTATTTTTCGTCAACCGCGAGCTGATATGCCCGGCGCACCAGTTCATGGCCCGCAAAGGCGGAAACCATCATCAGCAGGGTCGATTTGGGCAGATGGAAATTCGTGATGAGGGCATCGGCGACCTTGATCTCACGGCCGGGATAGATGAAAATGTCAGTCCAGAGCGAGCCGATTTTGAGGCTTTTGCCATCCCAGAAACTTTCCAGGGTGCGCACGGAAGTGCTGCCCACGGCGATAACGCGCCGCCCTTCAGCTTTGGCGGAGTTGATTTCCGAGGCCGTTTCCTCCGGCATGGTGCAAAACTCGCTGTGCATCTTGTGGGCGTCAACGCGCTGGCTTTTCACGGGCAAAAAGGTTCCCATCCCCACATGGAGGATCACCTCCACCACCCGCACCCCTTTTTGCTTCAGCGCTTCAAGCAATTCATAGCTGAAGTGAAGTCCGGCGGTGGGAGCAGCCACGGAGCCAGGTGATTTCGCATAGACGGTTTGATAATCGCCGCGGTCGGATGAATTGTCCGGACGCTTGATGTAAGGCGGCAGGGGAACGTGTCCGATCCTTTCTATTTCCTGCCAGTAAGTATCCGGCTCCCCGAATTCGATTTCCCGCAATCCGTCTTCGTCAGCCAGAGACAGCCTGCCTTTCAAGGTTGGTGAGAATCGCAGCCACTGCTCGGTTTTGAGCCTTTTGCCGGGATGGACCATGCATTTCCAGCGCGCTACATCCAGCTTGTGCAAAAGCAGCACCTCTATCCTGGTGCCGGTGGATTTTTCCCCGAAGAGGCGGGCGGGAATCACCTTGCTGGAATTCAAAACCAGCACCTCACCGGGAGCGAGGAGGCCCAAAACATCCGAAAACCTGCGATGGACAATGTTTCCCGTGGACCTTTCCACACACATCAGGCGGGAACTTTCCCGCCGCGCAAGGGGATGCTGGGCAATAAGCTCCGGCGGCAATTCATAGTTGTAGCTTTCGACGTCAAGAAGGTCCGGCACGGCCTGAAAGTCCTGGTGGGAGATTGGATTTGGCTTCAATTGCCGGTTTCGGGCGAAGCGGGCAGGGGCGCTGAGGCGCCTCCGTCGATCACCAGGTTCTGGCCGGTGAGGTTGTCCAGTTCTTCACTCAACAGCAGTTCCGCCACGCGCTTCAGTTCCTGCATGGAGACGAGTTTTCCGGTGGGGCTGGCCGCCCGGTACGCAGCGAAATAGCGTTGGCGGAAAGCCAGGTATTCACCCTCGTAGTCGCTTTCAAGGTCAGTTTCCACCGGGGCCGGAGAAATGGCGTTGATCAAAACGTTGTCCGGGGCAGCCTCCAAAGCCACACTGCGGACCAGATTCACGATCGCGGCTTTCGCTGCCGCGTAGGCAGAGCCGCTGTGCAGGCCGGTTTGGACCACGTTCGAAGCGAACATCACGATCCGGCCAAATTTACCACTCAACATACCCGGCAGACAAGCCTTGAGGACATTATAGGCCATGCTCACGTTGGCGTTAAAAACTTCACTCCAAATAAGGGGCTCGCCCTTAGCCAGAGTTCTGGCGTCGTAGCTGCGTATCGCGGCTGTGTGCACAAGCCTGGCCGGAACGGCGTCCAAGGCCCGGCGAGCTTCATCCAGGGCGGCTTTGAAAGAGGCAAGGTCGCGCAAGTCGCAGGCTTTGATCATTATCTCCGGCCGGGAACTCAGCTTTTCCAAACGCCGGCCATCAGAATGTATCAACAAGAGCATCGGCAAACGCGTTTCCGCCCAGGCCTGGGCGAGGTAAGACCCCACCTGGCCGTTGGCGCCGGTGATGATCAGCAACTGCTTCATGGCTTTACGATCCGCTCCACAAGACGCAGTGCGACTTCAAACTTGTCGCCGCTCAGTTGCAGGGGTTTTTTGTTTTTGGTGTCACCGGCACTGATGACAGAAAGCGTGGTCTGGTCAGCCCCCGCGGTGTCCAGATGATTCACGCAGATGAGGTCCAGGTTCTTTTTCTGAAGCTTTTCCCTGGCGTTGGCGATCAGATTGTCGGTCTCCGCGGCAAAGCCCACCAGCTTCTGTTTCTTGGTTTTCTGTTTTCCGAGTTGGGCAAGGATATCCGGCGTGGGCGCCAGTTCCAGGTTGAGGCTGCCGCCTTTCTTGATCTTGTGGGAAGATGCTTTGAGCGGCTTGAAATCAGATACGGCGGCACATTTCACGATTATCCGGCAGCCTTTGGCAGCCTTGATAACGGCGTCATACATCAGTTGCACCGTGGGTGCGAAGATGGCCTGATGCAGATAGTAGGGAGGGGTTTCTTCCATCAAACCGTGGACCAGAGTGACCTTGGCGCCCCTGAGGGCGAAAGCCCTGGCGATGGCCAGGCCCATCCTGCCGCTGGATTTGTTGGTGATCAGGCGCATGGGATCTATCGGTTCTGCTGTGGCGCCTGCGGTGACCAGAACGCTGATCCCGTCAAGGTCTTCAGGATATTCCAAATAGCAGCGGATGGCATTTGCGACCTCCGCGTTGGGAGGATACTTTCCCTTGCCCTCATATCCGCAGGCGAGCAGCCCTATATTCGGCTCCAGAACATGGTTTCCCCGCTCTCGCAGGATGTTAAGGTTGGCCTGTGTGGCCTGACTCTGATACATGTTCACATTCATCGCCGGAACGTAAAGAACAGGCTCGGCATGAGCCAGCAGAGTGGTGGAAAGCAGATCGTCGGCAATGCCCTGGGCCGCTTTGGCAAGGATGTTGGCTGTGGCGGGAGCTACCACGATCAGGTCCGCCCAGTCCGCCAAAGTGATGTGCGGAATGGGATCGGCGTCCTCGAAAAGCTGGCTGTGCACGCTGCCGTGGGTGATGGCGGCGAAGTTGATCCCCGCCACAAAACGCGAGGCGTTTTCAGTCAGGATGGTCTTCACGCTGTAACCCGCCTTGCTCAGCTTGCTGGCCAGGTCGATAGCTTTGTAAGCGGCGATGCCGCCGCTCACGCCAAGTAGTATGTTTTTGTCCATGAACCGCTCTTTAGATGTTTGACGCCATAATTTTGTCCTCTCCGCATTGTGTCAATCCAAAACATCGGCCTCTGCCCCACTTCAATGCTCCAGATGCCACACCACGGCTGCTCCGGGCTTCAGATGCCAGACCGAATCCTCCTCTCCCAGCCCGCCCAAGCTGAAAATTCGCTCCGCGCCATGCTCCGGGCGATACTCCCGGGTCACGGTAGAAAGGTTCAGCACCACTTTTACGCTTGCCGATGAATCATATCGTTCCCAGGCCAGCATGCCGTCAGGAACTTCCAAAAACGCGAATTCCCCCTCCGTGAAAAGCTGGCAGGATTTGCGCAGGCGGATAAGTTCCTGATAGAATCCCCGCAGTTCAACGGCCGTATTATCTCTCTCCCAGTTCCAGTTGAACGGCCTGCGGTTGTCCGGATCCCGGCCTCCTGCCATGGCTATTTCGTCACCGTAATAGATGTGGGGAGCGCCCACGAAGGTCATCTGGAAAAGCAAAGCCCGTTTCAGGCGTTCAATGTCGCCTCCGGCCAATTCAAGGATTCGCACGGTGTCGTGGCTGCCAAGCAGGTTCATCATCGCGCCAGCGGCCTGGGTAGGGTATTCTGCCAGCCCCGCTGAGACGCGGTCACAAAAGCTTTTGCGGTCTGTGATGCCCAGGATGAAAAACTCAATGACGGGGTCCTTGAAATGGGCATAGTTCATCACGGAGTCGAAATAGCGGTGATTCACCCAGCCCCGAGCGCTTTGCCAGATCTCGCCAACGATCCAGGCCTCCGGCTTCAGCTCTTTCACGTGGCGGCGGAAAAGCTCCCAAAACCAGTAGGGAACTTCATTCGGCACATCCAGGCGGAAGCCGTCCATCCCCATTTCCAGAAGCCACCAACGCGCGCAATCCAGCAGATGCTCCACCAGCGGCTGATTGGGAACGGCCTGGTTGATGTCTTTCACATAGTTCTCGGCAGGATGGGCGCGGCTGAGGTCAAAATTGAGGTCCGGCATGTCCTTGATGCCCCACCAGCTCTGGTAATACTCCTTGGGCTGGAAATCCGGCGGCAACGGCTCCGGCAATGGCCATTTGTGCCAGTCATACCAATTCCAGTAGTCTGAATCAGGGCCTTTTTCCGCGCAGTCGCGAAAGGCCCAAAAATCCTCTCCGGTATGATTGAAAGCAACATCCAGAATCACCCTGATTCCTTCTTCATGGGCGGCTTTCACCAAGTCCCGCAGCTCAGAGCCCGTGCCGAAATGAGGATCGACCCTCTTGAAATCGGCGGCATCGTATTTGTGGTTCGACCTGGCCTGCCAGAGCGGGTTGAAATAGATAACGTTGATGCCCAGTTCTTTCAGATAGGGCAATTTCTGCCTCACTCCGCGGAGGTCGCCGCCGTAGAAAGACCACCAGTCCGGCTTTCCTTCCGGAAGCCAGGGGCTTTGCTTCAGGCCGCTGATGTCGTTCCAGTCCCGCACCAGATGGAAGTATTCGCGCTGCGGCGGCAGCAATTCGCCTTCCGGTGGCGGGGTCCGGCAATCCGTGTAGTAATCTTCGCTGAAGTCGGGATCGTTACCGGGATCGCCGTTGCAAAAACGGTCGGGAAAGATCTGGTAGATAACGGCGGAGCGCACCCAGTCCGGAACCGCGAACACCGGCAGGCTGGCAGTCTCTAACTGCCTGGGTGAAAGGCTGTCCGGATCGAAGGAAAATCCTTCCGCGCCGTAGCCGAGGGAAAGCCCGTCTGTTTCAACCCGGATCAGCATCCCCACCCTGGGCAGGGAGGTTTGGAAAAAGCAGTGCCAGACTGTGTTTTTGCCGCTAATGCCCAGGGGATGGAGTTTATGTTCCACGCCCTCAATAACTGCCTTCATATCAGCTTCCAGCCCGGGATGCCAGATGAAGCGCAGCTCAAAATCCCCTTCCGAAATGCGGTTTAGCTCCAGATAGCGGTCCCGGCGCGAATGCAGCAGGGAAAGGTCCTCCCGCAACTGGTTCCAGCTAAGGCGTGATGGCCCCTCAGGATCAACTACCAGCAGGGAATTCTCGCCTCCAAAGGGGTCCGGCTCTCGCAAAGGATTGGCCGGGTCCGGCATCCAGATTCCGTCCACTATCAGTTTGTAGCGGTGGCGTCCCGGCTCCACCGATAATTTGAGGATGTAGATGCCGCCGTGGTCAATCAGGTCGAGAATTGCCCAGCCGGTGAAATCTCCGGCCAGTCCGACCAGATGCTTGCCCGCCGTGGGTGCCTGGTATTGAAATCTGATTTCGGGCATGCTGGAAAGTTCCGCGCCGTTTTCAGGCCTTGCTTTTTATACCGCTGGGGCTTTGCGCGGGGTCCGTTTCGGCTTGGATTCAGGCTGGGTTTGGCGCTGGCAGAGGGCTTTGAGATACTGTCCCGTGAAGGACTCCGGATTTTGCATCACCTCTTCCGGGGTTCCCGTAGCCACAATGTAGCCGCCCTCCTCTCCGCCTTCGGGGCCCAGGTCGATGATCCAGTCGGCGGTTTTGATCACGTCCAGGTTGTGCTCTATCACCACCACCGTATTGCCCATCCGCACCAGTTTGGTGAGCACTTTCAGCAGCCTGTTGATATCGTCGAAATGCAGGCCGGTGGTCGGTTCATCCAGCAGGTAAAGAGTGCTGCCGGTGCTCACTTTGCTCAGTTCGCGGGCCAGCTTGATGCGCTGCGCTTCGCCGCCGGAGAGGGTTGTGGAGGGCTGGCCGAGTTTCATGTAGTCCAGCCCCACCTCCATCAGGGTGGCAAGTTTAGGCTGGATGGAAGGCACGTTCTCGAAAAACTCGTAAGCCTCCTGCACATCCATGTCCAGCACCTCGGCAATGTTTTTCCCTTTAAAGCGGATGGAGAGCGTTTCCTGATTGTAGCGTTTGCCTTTGCAGACATCGCAGGTAACATAGATATCAGCCATGAAATGCATCTCTATCTGGTTCACTCCCGCGCCCTGGCAGGCTTCGCAGCGTCCGCCGCGCACGTTGAAGGAAAACCGCCCGGCGTTGTAGCCGCGGACTTTGGAGCCCGGCAGCTTGCTGTAAAGCTGGCGGATGGGGTCGAAAAGCTTGATGTAGGTGCTGGGATTGGAGCGCGGAGTGCGGCCGATGGGGTCCTGGTCAATGCAGATAACCTTGTCGATGTGTTCAAGTCCCTTGATGGAAGAAACTTTCCCCACCTTGTTGGTGCTGCGGTAGAAATGGTTTTGCAGAAAGGGATAGAGGGTCTGGTTGATGAGCGAGCTCTTGCCGCTGCCGGAAACACCGGTCACGCAGACAAACATCCCCAGAGGGATGTCCACATCTATGTTTTTCAGGTTATTATGGCTTGCCCCGCGGATGGCTATCACCCTGGAATCGGCTTTCACACGCTTTTCAGGGATGGGGATGCTCATCCTGCCGCTCAGGTAGGCGCCGGTGATGGAATGCGGGTTCTTCACCACGTCCTCCACGCTTCCCGAAACGACTATCTCGCCGCCGTGGATGCCGGCCCTGGGACCGAAATCCACCACCCTGTCGGCCCTGCGGATGGTGTCCTCATCGTGTTCCACAACGATCACGGTGTTGCCCAGGTCCCGCAGTCGCAAAAGCATCTGGATGAGCTTGTTGTTGTCCCGCTGATGCAGGCCGATGCTGGGTTCGTCCAGGATGTACATCACCCCTACAAGCTGGCTGCCGATCTGGCTTGCCAGGCGGATGCGCTGGCTTTCTCCGCCGGAGAGGCTTGGCGAACGCCTGTCCAGATTGAGGTAGTGCAGGCCCACGCTTTCCAGGAAGCCCAGGCGGTTTTTTATTTCCTTGAGGATTTCCTCAGCGATGAGAAGCTGGTTGCCCTCCAGCCGGAGCCGGTTGAAAAAGTCAATGACCTCGCGCACGCTGAATGCCGTCACCTCGCCGATGTTCATCCCCCCCACCTTTACGGCCAGGGAACTGGGTTTCAGCTTCTTGCCCCCGCATTCCGGGCAGGGTTTGTCGCTGATGTATTGCATGTAATGGCGCCGCATCTCTTCGGAGCTGGTTTCGTGCATGCGCCGCCCCAAAGTCGGGATAACGCCCTCGTGGCGCATCATGAAGCTGCCGGAGCCGCGTGCGTTGGACCAGGCGTTCTTGAACTTCTTGCCTTTGGAACCGTAAAGGATGAGCTGCTTAATTATCTCAGGCAGTTTATACCAGGGCGTTGTGAGTGAAAAATCGTAGGCTTTGGCCAGATTGCGCACGATGTTCATGGTCCAGCTGTCCTGTTTGGCTTCCAGCCTGCCCCAGGGCGCCACAGCGCCTTCCATGATGGTAAGTTCGGGGTCCGGCACAACGAGGTCCGGATCGAATTCCAGCTTGTAGCCGAGGCCGTTGCAAACCGGGCAGGCGCCGATGGGGCTGTTGAAGGAAAAATGCTGGGGCGAAAGCTCTTCGAAACCGATGTTGCAGCGTGCGCAGGAATTGGTGGAGGATAGCAACTGGACCTCGCTTTCCTCCAAAAAGTCTATCTTCACCAGGCCGTCGGTGAGCTTCAGAGCCAGTTCCAGCGAATCGGCGAGACGGGATTCGACCCCCGGTTTGATGACCACGCGGTCGATCACGACGTCGATGTTGTGCTTGCTTTTCTTGTCCAGAGCTATCTCTTCGTCAAGGCTGCGCGTCTGGCCGTTGATCAGCACCCGCGCGAAACCTTGCTGGCGCAGTTCCTCAAGCTGTTCCTTGTGTTCGCCTTTTCTTGCCTGGGCCAGCGGAGCCAGTATCTGAAGCTTGGTGCCGGAGGGGTTCCGCGTCAGGTGTTCAATCATCTGGTCAACGGTCTGCGAACCCACCGGATCGCCGCAAACATGGCAATGCTGCCTGCCCACCCGCGCGTAAAGGACTCTCAGGTAATCGTATATTTCGGTGACGGTTCCAACCGTTGAGCGTGGGTTTTTGCTGGCGGATTTCTGTTCGATGGCGATGGCCGGGGAAAGCCCCTCGATGTAGTCCACGCGGGGTTTTTCCATCTGCCCCAGGAACTGGCGTGCGTAGGCGGAAAGCGATTCCACATAGCGGCGCTGACCCTCAGCGTAGAGCGTGTCAAAGGCCAGGGAGGATTTGCCGGAGCCGGAAACTCCGGTGAACACCACCAGCCTGTCGCGGGGAAATTCCAGGTCGATGTTCTTGAGATTGTGCTCTGATGCGCCTTTTATCACTATGTTGGTCTTCAAGTTTCGTTCCTCATGTCCGAGCAGCGAATTTCAGAGGCAGGGATTTGTCAAATGAAATGTATGGACTCAAAAGATGCGGCGGAAAACGGAACATAATTTGCTACAAAACAAGCCATAGCGCTTTCACCTGCGCCCGGCTTTGAGAACAAGCTTGATTTAACTTGACAATATATCAAGCGGATACAAATTGGCGAACAGAGGTCAAAATGAAAAGAATTATCTGGCTGACGTGCCTGTTACTCAGCCTCTGCCTGGGGGCTGCGGCCCTCACCATATACGATGTCCAGTACACCGCCTCCCGGGGCGTGGACGGCTCCTATCCCTCACCCTGGCTGGGCAAGCAGGTTACCCTGGAAGGGATCGTCACCGCCACCGGCTACCGCGGCGAGGGATTCTTTCTCTCTGAAAAGGTCAGCGGCGCCTGGCGGGGCATCTATGTTCTGGACAGCCGCCACCATCCGGCCGTGGGAAGCTATGTCCGCCTCACCGGTGAAGTCGCTGAAAACTACGGCATGACCTGCCTGCGCGACCTCAGCTCCCTGAAGGTGCTGGATAGGAACCGCACCCTTCCCAGTTCCGTCGTGATCAGCACAGGCCAGCTTGCCAACCCCATGGAAGCCGAAGCCTATGAAGGGGTTTACGTCCGTCTGGTGAACGCCTCCGTCACCGGCGTCAAATCCAGGAATGCAAGCTTCACCGTGAACGACGGCAGCGGCCAGTGCGGCATAACCCTGCAAAGCTTTGGCGGCAAGGCCTCCACCCCGGCCGTGGGCACGCAATTCGCCCAGATAGTCGGCCTGGTCACTTTCAGCTATGGTGAATACCAGCTCAATCCCGTGTCCGCCGGAGGCATGCAGGTCCAGCAGCCCGTTTCCGTGCAGAACCGGAGCTGGGGAAAGATCAAATCAATTTATAAATAAAGCAGCTTAGGAGAGACGACCATGAAGAAAATCTTTAAAAAGGCTTTGATTGTCGGTGGCGTGGCCCTTGCCGCCCACTTCGGCTTAAAAGCTTACAAACGCATCAGCGGACTTGGCAAACTGTCCAAATCCCTGCCTGAATTCCTCAACAACGTTTACGGCGAAAAACCCGCGATGAACATCAACCAGACCCTGAACATGCTGAACATCAGGATCGGCTTCAAACAGGAAATTCTGGACAAGCACGCGGACATCGAAACGACAGTGCGTGAATACATCGACGATTTCTACCCCGAAATGGGCAAATGCGCCATCACCATCGACATCTACGCCAAAACCGAAGAGGAAGGCGAGGAAGCCGTGGAAGAGGAAGAACCCGAAGCCTGACCCGGTTTTCGGAACCTTCTGACCCCACAGCCAATCAACAAACCTTTTACCACCCGCGTTCCCTGAGGGCGCGGGTTTTTCTTTGCCTGGCGTCCATGCTGATGTAGCCTGGCGTACAGCGAACATAGTGAGCATGGACGACAGGAAGGTCAACGGAATGAATGACAGGAGTTATTGCTGCCGTCGATGCTCGTTCCTCGTTCGACGCCAGCTTTCCACGTCATTCCGGGCTTGACCCAGAATCCAATCCTTGTCCCTTCATGGATCCCGGATCATTGCCACCTCGCGGACTCGGTGACGTACGGGATGACGTATGTTTGGTTCTTCCGGCCATCGCCTGCCACGTCATTCCGGGCTTGACCCGGAATCCAGTCCAAGCTCCACCGGGTCAAACCGTCTTTGGCTTAGTATTTATACGCCGTCACACGGTAGAACATCCTGGGCTCGGTCGCGCCCACCATGGAATGTGTGTATGTAGTGCCGCTGGATGAGCCTTGGTACGTGAAACCTCCCAATGGGTCCGTTGACTTGTAAATGCGGTAACCATCCGGTGTGAAGGGCTGGTTGTGGATGTCTTCAGTCACCGCGTCCCAAGTGATCACGGCGGAGTTCCCATTCATCGTTATCTGCACATTCACCGGTGCTTTGGGTGGAATGTATGACAACTTGGCGACGAAGATATCAGTGCCTCCCATTGCTTCCATGGTATGGCTGCCGAAAGTGGCTGTGCCTTCAAAACGCCCGGTCACATAGGCGTTGCCCGCTCCATCCACGGCGATGCCATATCCC
>ERZ795044.23-NODE-23-length-121013-cov-56.660593_pt1 | contig 121013 bp, 85 predicted proteins | sample MGYA00375128_ERZ795044 | MGnify/ENA primary metagenome ERZ795044 (study PRJEB30173, sample SAMN05720213) | anaerobic digester metagenome | isolation source: active sludge of municipal wastewater-treating anaerobic digesters | place: USA | collected 2014-12-22 ...
CTGTTTTTCAATATGCTGATATTGTTTAACTTAATAATTATTTACGGATGAAAACATATTTATTGGCCATTGCGTGCGACCATGCGGGTTTTCAAACCAAAGAAATCCTGAAGGAGTACCTTGCCAGCCAGGGGCACACCCTAAAAGATTTTGGCACCTACTCCGAGCAAAGCGTTGATTACCCCGATTTTGCCCACCCTTTGGCCGAATCTGTGGCCTGTGGCGTGTACGATCTGGGAATAGTGCTCTGCGGTAGTGGGAATGGAGTGAATATGACAGCCAATAAGCACAAGGGAATCAGGTCGGCCCTGTGCTGGACTCCTGAAATTGCTTCGCTGGCGCGACAGCACAACAATGCCAACGTTTGTGCCATTCCTGCACGCTTTGTGTCGGCCGAAATGGCCAAAAGCATTGCCCAAACCTTCCTCACCACCGAATTTGAAGGAGGACGCCATGAGAACAGGGTGGCAAAAATTGAAGGGGAGTAGTAATTTTATTGCTAATGCCTGTGACTGTGAATCTATTTTAACGCTTTAGGCGTTATCGTTTCTTCACAATGTAGTGCGATGGCAGGGTCACCAGCAAGGAGTGGGTGACATGCTCGATTCGTATGACCACCTTATTCTCTCCGGCTATTCTCACCAATTCACCCTCAAAACCCCTCATGGAGCCAAACTCTATTTCTACCTTCTCACCGGGGGATATGTCCTGTTCAAGAACCTCAATGTTAACCTGTTCGCCAATAAGCATTTTGAGCGTATCAATCTGCCTGTCGGGAATGGGTGCAGCCTTTCCCTCAAAGGAAATGTACCGTACCACACCCGGGGTTCCCAGTACCCTGAAGTAGTCCTTTTCCGTTATCCTCACAAAGATGTACGACCTGAGCAGGGGCTCTTCAACCAACTTCTTTCGGTCGCTCCACTGCTTCATCCGCTTTTGCAGGGGCAAAAAGGTTTCAATCCCTGCATCCACCAGACGACGGTACACCTTCTTCTCGTTTCTGGGCTTGGTATATGCTGCAAGCCAGCGGGGTTGACGAATATCTAACACGCTATGCCGTAATTATGGTTGGTACAAAGATAGCATTCTAACGCCACCAAAGTTTTCAATTCCGTTTGATGACTGGAAAATGAATTATGTATTGATGCAGTGGTGTTTACAGTATTGAAATCGCTGCACCGCCCCCCGCTGCAAGGGTTAGTGTTAGCTCGGTATTGCTATTCACAACCTGATGCTCAATACGGTAGCTGGTGGGATTCTTATCCCAGTGTGCATCCTTACCGTCCATGTAAAGGGTGGCATTATAGGTTTTGTTTGGCTCCAAAAAGTCCAACCGAATGGTCAGGGTTCTCGGGTTCTCATTGGTAACCGCACCCACAAACCAATTCCCCGTTTCGCGCTCCTGACGGGCTATGGTAAGGTACTCCCCAATTTCGCCATTCAACACCTTGGTTTTCTCCCAGTTAACACCCACATCGCGGATAAATTGAAATGCAGGATGGTTTTGGTAATGCTCGGGCAAATCGGCTGCCATTTGCACGGGACTGTAAATGATTAGGTAGAGCGCCAACTGATGGGCCAGAGTAGTGTTTACCTGATTGTTCGGCTTATACGGCTTCAGTTTGATGTTAAAAATTCCCGGGGTATAATCCATGGGCCCGGCAAGCAAACAGGTAAAAGGGATAATGGTGTGGTGACTGGGCGGATTGCCCCCATCGGTTGACCAGGCGTTGAACTCCTGACCCCTAAACCCCTCCTGCGATATAAAGTTGGGATAGGTACGCCTCTCGCCCGTTGCCATAAACGGCTCGTGAACATTAACGGCAATTTTATACTTGGCGGCGGTTTCCAGCACCCTTCGGTAGTGATTTACCATCCACTGCCCGTGGTGGTACTCTCCTTTGGGTATGATGGTACCCACGTATCCGGTTTTCACCGTATGGAGGCCCAGGCTCTGCATCAGGGCGAATGCCGTGTCGAGCTGCTGCTCGTATGTGGTTACTGCCGACGATGTTTCGTGGTGCATGATGAGGTCAACCCCCTTTTTGCGACCATACTCTACCACTTCCTTCAGGTTATAATCCTTGTAGGGGGTAACAAAATCGAATACTCCCTCCCGGTCGTCAATGCCAACCCAGTTCTCCCAGCCGGTGTTCCACCCCTCCACCAGAATGGCACCTATGCCATTGGCACTGGCAAAATCGATGTAACGCTTGGCGTTTTGGGTTGTTGCGCCATGCTTGCCCCCGGCCATTTGCCATGTGGACTTGTCGATGTGCATCTCCCACCATATCCCCATGTACTTGGTAGGCTTAAACCACGAGATATCGCCAATCTTGTTGGGCTCGTTCAGGTTCAGGATCAGTTTGGAGTCAATCAGGCCCCCCGGGCTGTCGGCAATGATAATGGTGCGCCATGGGGTGCTAAAGGGGGTTTTGGTTTTTACCTTAAAACCAAAATCGTTGCCCACCAAGCCGCTTTGCAGGCAAAGCGTTGCCGTATCAACCTTAAGGGTGATACCGGCGTAGTTGTCAACCGCAGCCTCGTGGAAGCAGAGGTACAGCCCGTCGTCGGTTTTCATGGTAACGGGTGTGTTCACGGCATTAACGGGGATATGGGTTTGCGCCAGCACATTCTTACTCCTGGCGGCAATGGCATCAATGCGGTTCACCCGCGTTGTGTTGTAGAGATGCTCGTAGATATCCCAGTCGCCGGGCTGCCACCAGCAGGTGTGATTGCCCGTAAGTTGAAAGCAGGTATTCTCATCGGTGATGACCACGTGCTCCATGCCTTCTTGACGGGGGAAATGGTATCGGAAGCCGATACCATCGTCGAATAGGCGGAATACAACGGAAAAGTGGCGACCGGGGGCTTCCCTCTCGCTGAGGAAAAGGGTGAGTTCGTTGTAGCTGTTGTCCACGTGGCGTTGCTCGCCCCAAGGGAGCTCCCACCTCTCGGAAAACTTGCGTGTTTGAAAGCTGTCGATGCCAATGCCCTTATCGATGGAGGGGGCCTCCTGGAAATCGAAACCCAGGTGCGAGAGCCCGATAACCTCCCGACCATTTACCGCAACGCGGTAGGCGGGTCGTCCGTCTCGGTCGGTAAGGAATTGGGCCACGATATGGCCTGATGGTGAGCTGACTGATATTTCTTTCTCCTGTCTGCACGATGTGCCCATCAGTGCAATGAGCAGTAGGGTTATTGCTGCGATTCGGGTCATGGTTAATGGTTGTTTTGTTGGTTTAATGCTGTGTTAAGGTTTTATATATTGGTGAAGATTATTACCCCTAAGTACCAAGAAACGAATTTCAAATGTAGTAAAATAATTCGTGGGTCTATCATAAGTAGGCTTTGCCTCTTGGTGAAACCAAGGGAAATATAACGACAGAGGCAGAGCCGCAGCCGAACGAAATAAATTTTTAAAGACAACAAAACACATTACCATCCCTTGGGCATGTAATCAAGCTAAAAAATCCGTACATTTGGAAAAAACACCATGGTAAAACTACGACATCCCAACCGACAGACCCGCGGAACCGGCGTGGGAATGAAATACTTTCTATTCCTTATTGTCGCCACTATTGTGCTGATACTCTGGGCATACCAGCGGGTTTACACGGGCGAATCCAACGATTGGCTGCTTATCATTGCCGTGCTTCTGGCGGTGAGCGGATTTGCCCTGACGGTTATCAGCTTGTTTAAGGGCAGAAGAAAGCAAAAGTAGGAATTAAGGTATTGGAACTTTGGGCAAAGCATCTGGTGCTTGCCCTGGTAATCAACTCTCTAGTTAAAACAGAAACTTCCGGGGATGATGCCCACCTCGAAGCTATCAACAGGAGCCCCGTTGGGGGAGTATCGGTAAACTCTTCCCTCGCTCATAAAATCTATGGCATCCGATACGTATAGCTCTCCGGTGAGAGGGTCGGTGGCCATGCCCCGAAAGTTTTTTCCCATTCCGGAAACGAAGTAACTCTCAGGTAGTGCAGTATCGTCAATGGACATTTTGTAGATATGGGCCTGTACGAAGTACAGGGAGTCTCCGGCAGGATTGGTGGCAATGGGTCCTGCCAAATCGTTGAGGTGGGGAAAAACGAACCTGCGCTTCACCTGCAGGGTGGTGGAGTTGATAAGCACGAGCGACGGGTTTTCCCACCCGAATGGGTTTCCCTGGTAGCCGCCATCGTTCACAACCCAAATATTGTTGTTCCTGTCCTTTACCATGGCCATGGGCTGAATGCCCACTTCAATGGAATCGGTAACGGTGAGGCTCTCGGTGCTGATAACCAGAACCTTATTATCAAAACTCCAGCAGTTCACAAAGATTTTGTCGCCAATGCAAATCATATTCTCAGTGGAGTGTTGGTAAAAGGGCAGTGCGCTGCTGCCCGTGGGGATTTTCCCAATCACCTTCAGGGTGGCAGTGTTAATAATGCTTATGCCTCTGGCATAGAGGTCGCTGACCAGTGCCCTGTTGTTGTCCAAAAACAGCATATGGCGTGGCGAGGGCAACCCCTCTATGGTGCCCAGGTGCAGCATGCTGTTGGCATCCACCACGTGTATGCACCCCGAATTGTTGACCACAAGGTATCCCTTCCCGCTGTGTATCTGCATTGTGTAGGCCACATCACCCGGTGGAACCCCGTTGGCTTTTGCATAAATGTCGTTGATAACCTCTCTGGTATCAATGTCGTAGTATGAAAGGCTTGCATTGCCATAGAGGTAGTTGCCCTCGTTGACAATGAATACACCCCTGCTCCCAAAAAGGTCAACGGGCGAGGTGGGCAAAACATCGTCGTCCATGCAGCCTGCGAAGCTCAGCAGCACCGAGAGAATGGTTAGATATTTTACTATTCGTATCCTCATTTTTCTGGGTTGATATTAAATCTCGAGCCTTACAAGCAGGCTGAAGTTGCGCCCCGGCATGGGCCTCCACAGGATGGTTTGGTAACTCTCGTCGAAAAGATTATCCACCCTGAGCTGAAATCCCAGCAGGCTGCTTCGCACCCTTAGGTCGTATCCCAGGGAGATGTTGTTCATGTAGTACGGGTAGAGGGGCCTGATGGAATTGGGATTGTTGCTGGTGGTGGTAAAGCGTTCGGAGAAGTGTGTGAACGAGTATGCCAACCGATAATTCCTTAGCTGTATGTTTGTCGAAACCCCGGCCGAGTGGATGGGAATAAAGGGAAGCTGCCGCCCCTTTGCCTCTGCACGCAATACCCCTCCGGCATCCTCCACCGTTGAGCGGGTGTAACTGTAGTTACCCAAAAACCTCAGCTTAAACCTGCCCGGAGAGAGGGATAGGCTAATGTTTCCCTCCAGCCCGCGTGCTTTCACCTTTTCTATGTTAACCGGCTCCCAATAGCCTTTCAGGTGGGGGAGCCACATTATCCAGTGGTTGATTTCCGAGGAAAAAGCGCTTACCTCGATATTCACCCTAGAACCAAACGGGATTGCGGTGTAGCTTATTCCGGCTTCGCCGGTTATCCCCTCTTCGGGCTTCAGGTTTGGGTTGCCTCCGGGTTGCCAGTACAGGTCGTTGAGCGTCGGGTAGTGAAAATTGCGTGCCAGGCCCGCTTTAGCCATTAGGTTTTTTTGAGGAAGAAAGAGGTACTGTGCCGACAGCGAGGCCATGATTGGCGTTGTTCGATTGTCGTAAGCCTCTTCACCAGCCAGAAGCGATAGCGAGAGCCTTTCCATGGGTTTGGCGTGAATAAACGTGCGAATACCCAGCTGGTTTTGCTTGCAGGCAATGGCTGTTGATAGCACTTCTTCGTTGCTCTCAACCCAATGAAGATTGGCATCGGCTTGAAAACCAAGGGTAAGCCAGTTGAGCACTTCTCTGTCATAGCCCAGCGTATTGTACCAGCTCCACGCATCGGAGTGAGAGTCGAGCACGGGCAGTCGGTTCCCCTCCGCTGACAGCTTTTGAAGCTGGTAGCTGAGACTCAGAAGCGACAACCCTGAAGAGAGTTTCCAATTACCGTTCTCACGGTAACTTTGCCAAGCCACCACTGCATTGAAATTTTGGTTCTCCTGCCTGTTGACCTCGTCGTGCGAGAAGCCGGACATGAGCTTGGGAATACCCCTGTCAGTTTGGGTAAACCATAGCTTGGCCGAAATCATGCTGTTTGCCCGGGGTCGAAAGTACAGCTCCTGCATAATGCCATGCTTGGTATAGTCGGCATTTTTCTGAACCTCAGTGGGTTTGCCAATTTTTGCCGTATTGCGATAGGTGAAGTTGTTCTGCGAGGTCTCGCGGAAAAAACGGGTTTGCCCCCTCAGGGTGTTGGTTCCATAGCCGCCATGAATGGCGGTGGAGTAGGTTTGAAAATCGCCCACGGATTGGTACAGTTTCAGCCCATACCTTTTTGACCAGTCGGGATTGCTGTCGATACTAACCAAACCGCCCAGCCCGCCACTTCCGTATGCCATGGAGGCCTGGCCGTAGAGAATGTTCACATCGTCGGCAAAGTAGAGGGGGATAAGCGAAAAGTCCACCTCGCCGCTCATGGGCGAGTTTATCCTTATGCCATTCCACAGCACCCGTGTATGCGAAGAGCTTGTTCCCCTGAACGAAACGGTGGCTGTAGCACCTCGCCCATAGGTTTTTACAAAAATCGGGCTGTTCTCGGTAAGGAGTTCCGAAAGGCTGACCCCGGCCTTTTCCATAAGCGCCAGACTGTCAATTCTGTGTACTTTGTACCCCGACAATGTTCCCGCAACTGGCCTTGTGCTGTATATGGATACGCTTTCCAGGCTAATGGTGTCGTTGAGGGCCGATTGTGAACTTGCGCCCATGGCGCAACCCATCAAGAACATGGCCATAACCACGATTTTTTGCAAATCGCTGCCACAGCAGTTCATGTTCAGTACATGAGGTATAGAGAGGCCTCTCATAAAGTAATCGCTCTAAAACGCACCCTAATCATTATTGCGCCCGACAGCAGAAAGCAAGGGAAGTTTGGATGTGGTTTGCAAGGGTCTCATCCGCGCTTTTATCCCGAAAGCGTATCTGGTGTATGGCAAGCAATGGCAGGTCTTCTGACTTGTTTTCCTCCTGAGCGCCTTCCCGTCCGTTCAACAACGAATAGTGGCTGGGTACTCAATCGGTTGTAAAAACTCACAGCAGCGGGAACTGTTGCCGACTTGCACGGCATTCCCTATTAATCCCTTGGGGTGGAGCCCCTGTGGAACCATTGCACGGCAAAGTTAACCTTTTTACTGAACCTTTGGATTAACGGGGATGATTTTTATACATTTACTCCGATTTTATTGGAGTAATACCAAAACCATTTCCCATGAAGTATGTAGGTGCACACGTTAGCGCATCGGGTGGGGTGGAGAATGCCCCAGTGAATGCCCATGCAATTGGAGCAAAGGCCTTTGGCCTGTTTACAAAGAATCAAAGGCAGTGGGTTGCCGCCCCTCTGACGGAGGGCAGCATCGAGGCCTTCCGCAACAGGTGCGAAAAGTATGGCTATGATCCCCGACATATCCTACCCCATGCAAGCTACCTTATCAACCTTGGCCATCCCGAGGGGGAGGCGCTGGAAAAATCGAGGGCTGCCTTTTTGGATGAGATGGCCCGTTGCGAGCAGCTGGGGCTGGACAGGTTAAATTTTCACCCCGGAAGTTCGCTGGGTAAGATTGGTGATGAGGAGTGCATGAATATCATTGCCGAAAGCATTAATGTAGCCATTGAAAGAACGACTTACGCCATTGCGGTGATTGAGAACACATCGGGTCAGGGGAATAACCTGGGGTACACTTTCGAACAGTTGGCATACATCATCGGGAGAGTGAAGGATAAGTCGAGAGTCGGGGTGTGCATTGATACCTGTCATGCCTATACCGCGGGCTATGACATTACATCTAAAGAGGCGTATGACGAAACCTGGGAGAAGTTTGATAGGATAATCGGCTTCAAATACCTACGCGGTTTGCACCTGAACGACAGTAAAAAGGAGTTGGGCAGCAGGGTTGATAGGCATCACAGCATTGGGCAAGGGCTTATTGGAATTGAACCTTTCCGGTGGATAATGAACGATTCCCGATTCGACGATATTCCCCTAATCCTCGAAACCATTGACGAATCCATTTGGGCAGAGGAGATAAGGCTGCTTTACAGCCTGATAGGTTAATTAGCCGCTGAATTGTTGATAATTATTTGATACCGTGCTAAAACCTTTGTCCTTCAGAATAGTCATATAGGTCAATAAACTCAACCAATTACTTAAACCTAAATCTATGGTTATGCGCAAAACATTTTTTCTTTTTCTAACTCTTCTGTTGCTTGGGGCAAGCGCTTGGGCTCAGCCTCAGGAATTGATTCGCAGAGCCGGTGATGCCAAGGATTACCCGGGTTCGGGTTACTTGCTGGTGTACGACAGTACCAGGGTGGATGTTCAGGAAACCGGGCTCAGCTACTACGTTACATCAACCCTTTACAAAGTTCTTACGCACGCCGGAGCAAAGGAGCTGTCGGCAGTGAAGTTCGATTACGACCCGCTTACTGCTTTCGTTCGCATTGAAAAGGCGAGAATAATCAGGGCCAATGGTGATATTGAGGTTTTAGGAGATGAGAGGGTTTACGATTACCCTGCTCCCGCCTGGGGGATTTACTGGGGTGCCCGACAGAAAATGGTTGACATTGGCCGTCTCGAACCCGGCGACGGGGTGGAGGTAACCACATTTAAAAAGGGATTTTCATACGCCCTCCTTTATCAGGAGGAGCTGAGCGATGATTACTACATACCGCCCATGCGCGGACACTTCTACGATATTGTGGAATTTTACAGCAGGGTACCCATCAAAGAGAAGGTTTATCAGGTAACCATCGATAAAGAGAAAAATCTTCAGTATAAATTTTACAACGGGGAGCATGTTGAAAAGGTGACGGAGATGAATGGCAAGGTGAATTACCTTTTCTCCGTGAAGAACATTCTCCCGTTCCAACGGGAGCTACGCATGGTGTCGCCATCCGATGTTGCGCCCAAGCTGCTGCTTTCCACCAGTCCCGATTGGTATGCCAAATCTAAGTGGTTCTACGGGGTGAACGAGGACTATGGCAGTTTCAACTCAACACCCGAGGTGGAGAAAATAGTGAAGAAAGTGCTTAAGAATGCCAAAACGGAGTTCGACTCCATATCGCTTCTAAACCACTGGGTTGCCGATGAGATTCGCTACAGCGGGCTTTCCATGGGCAAGGGCGAGGGCTATACGCTGCACAATGCCGATATGAATTTTAGAGACAGGTGCGGGGTTTGCAAGGACAAGGCTGGAGCCCTTATCACCCTACTTCGTGCAGCAGGTTTCGAGTCGTATGCTGCAATGACCATGGCTGGTTCGAGAATCGACAGGATTCCGGCCGACCAGTTTAACCATTCGGTCACGGTGGTGAAGCGGAAGAATGGCGAGTACATGCTGCTGGACCCCACGTGGGTTCCCTTTCTACGCGAGGAGTGGAGCAGCAGGGAGCAGCAGCAGAACTACCTGATGGGCCTTCCCGAGGGTACCGATTTGATGGAAACACCCTTATCGCCGCCCGAAAATCACTATTTCCGTATCAACGGAACTTCGGAACTTTCGGAAGACGGAACGCTTACGGGTGAGTTTACGCTCACAGCCGAAGGCCAATCGGATGCCGCCGTCAGACGGCTTTTTACCGGGAGCAGACGCGCTGACTGGGAAGGGAATATTGAGAAGGAGCTGATGAAGATCTCGCCTAGGATTGAAATACTGAGCGTGGAGAAAACCCATCCCTACGAATATTTGCTGCAGCCGGTGAAAATCACCGTTAAGTATCGGATTCCCAACTATGCCATCGCAACCAAAGAGGAGATGGTTTTTATCCCGGTGGTGGCAACCAATCTGTTTGGATACAGCCATAGCCACACCAGTTTCGACCCGTCGCTGCCGGCTCGCAAATACCCCTTTGCCGATGGGTGTTCGAAGTTGATAGAGTTGAACGAAACCATTACCCTACCTGCTTCAATGACTTTGGCATACTCGCCCGAGGCAAAGAGTGTATCCGGTTCGGGAGCCGATTACGAATCTTCATACCTGCTGGAGGGGAATGTACTGAAGATGCATCAGACCGTGAGGCTGAAAAAACGGATTTACCAACCTGAGGATTGGACCTCCTTCAATCAGGCGGTTAAGTATCAAAGCGAAATGGCCAAACAACCCGTAATACTTAAATACTAACGACTATGAAACGAACTTTTTTATATATACCGCTCCTGCTGGCAATCGTGCTGGCATCGTGCAGCACACCCCTGACGGAGGAACAGAAGCAGGCCGACTCGGTACTGTTCAAACAGATACATGAATATACCCTGAACCCTGATGGGAGCATGGTTTATAGGTACTACCACAAAAGGCTTTACAATACCTACCAGTCGTTTCACCGTTATTATGGCGAAACGTTTGTTTCCTTCAACCCTGATTATCAGACTCTGAAAGTAAACCTGTCGAAAACCACAATGGCCGATGGGAAAGTGGTGCATTCGCCCGACAACGCCTTTAACGAGATTCTTCCGTTTCATGCAAGCCTTGCGCCCGCTTATAACCATTTGCGCGATATGGTTATCACCCATGTGGGGCTCGAGATAGGAGCAGTGGTTGAGCTGGATTATACCATTGAAACCAAAGCGGGCTACGTACCCTGCTTTTCTGAGGATATAATATTGAACCAAACGTCGCCCGTTAAGGATTTGGAAATTATTGTGAGGGTGCCCAAAGGGCACAGGCTTAGCAATAAGGTACTCAACGCCCCGGCCAACCTAAAAGAGAAGAGAAAAACGGAAGGCGGTTTCCAGGTGGTCAAATGGCATGCTACCGAAGTACCTCCCATTGCCAACGAAGCTTTACAGTCCGATGGAATGGCCGATTACCATAGGTTAATGTTCAGCGAATGGGATTTGGAACAGGTTATTAACTACTACAAAAATACCTTCACGAAGGAGATTAACGATGATCCATCGCTTGATAAGCTGCTGAACGACAAAAAGGAGGGATGGGATAAGGTTGAGGCCATCAGGAATTATGTTGTATCCAACATCAACACCTACAGGGTTCCGCCCCGGAATTGCGGGTATCAGTTTAGGTTACCCAACGATGTATGGAAAAGTAATGGCGGAACCGAGGGCGACAAGGTAATCCTGCTCTCGGCCCTGCTAAAAAAGGCGGGTTTCGATGCTCGCCCCGCCTTTGGGACATACTCACATTTAATAGACAAGGAAATTGGTTGCGCTTCGGCGTTCGACAGGTATTACGTTGCTGTTGAATTCGATGGCGAAACCCGCTATCTGAGTGCCATTGGCTACAATTCGCCCAAATCAGACTCCAGAATGGTTATTGTTTCTGCCGAACAGCTGGACTCCATTGATGCAGAGGGGAAGAATACCGGAATGGCCACGAGCTTAATCTCAACGCTGAGTGTGGATGCCAAGGGATTTGTATCGGGAACGGGGACTCTTGCCATGAATCCTTATGATAAGGATGGGGGAATGTTGGGTGGCATACCCAGAAACTGTGTGAAAACCGAAAAGATCAGTAACGACAATGAATCTGACATTTTCTCAGTTACCATTTCCAATGCAAAATCCGAAGCCATGGGAGTCTATTTTAGCTTTACCCTGCCTGTTATTGCCCAGGGTTTTGAGTGGGTTAGAACGGGCGAACTTCCAAGCCAACGTATCACCCCTTTACATTTGCCATGGACTGTTGACGAACGTTATGATTTTACCATTTCTGCACCCGATGGGTTTACATTTGTTAACCCGGGCTACGATGAGCAACTGGAGAATGGTGTGGGGAGCGTAAAAATCGGACATAGAGTTCTGGAGAGCGGTGAGCTACACATTGAAAGGCAACTCTCAATTTACCAGAGTGTGATTCCTGCAGAGAGTTACAATGATTTCAGGGAACTTATAAATATATGGAAAGATGTGAATTTGAATAGGTTTATAGTGAAATCGAAGTAAGGCCAACGTATTACTCCAATGTTTCGAGGACAATCCCTGTGGGTTGTCCTCGCTTTTTTTGTTTAAGCCCTTATGGATATTACAATTATCTTATCGACTTTCCCTTGTGCGTCCATCACCGGGGAGTAGGTTTCGTTGAGCACAATGCGCTGGCTGTTGATGGTGGCCTTGAAAAGCCTTTGTCTTATGACTCCCTTCCGCAGGTCGTTCCAAAACTCTTGATAGGCAATGTCATCGTCTGATTTCATCCTGAAAAAGTCGGAGTGGTGTTTCCCGGCAACTTCAGCGGATGTGGCTCCCAGCACGGATTGCATGGCATCGTTAATGCGTATGATAAACCCATCGGGGTTATACTCGGTAATGAAAGTGGCAGCATCCAGAGCTCTGACAATGGCTTTGTATTCGCCCTCCTGCAGCGTGAGCATCGATTTTATTTTTTCACCCTCAGAGGCCAACTGCTGTGCCGCCATTTCGGCTTTTTTCAAATCGGTAACTATCTTGCTGATACCCCAAGTTCCCACCACGTTGCCCTCGGCATTGAAGAGCGGCATTTTAGTGGTGGATACCCACTGGTCTGTACCATCCTCAAAGGTTTCATGAACCACTTTATCTACGACGGGGCTCATGGTTTTAATAATCTCCTGCTCTTCGTTATAGAATACCTGGGCATTTTCCTTTGAGTGGAAATCGAAATCGGTTTTTCCGGTCAATTCATCAGATGATTCAACGTTGAACAGCTTGAGCATGGATTTGCTAACCCTGATAAACTGGCTATGGGTATCCTTAAAGTAAATGTAGTCGGGGATATTTTGCATCAGGGCGTTAAGCAGAGTCAGCTCCTTGCTTAGATTTTGTTGTATTTCTTCCTGTTCTAAGCGTTTGCGTTCCATCTCTTCCTGAGTTGCCTGTAGTTCTTCCATATTTTGGCGCATCTCCTCATCCTGGGCCTGCATCTCCTCGGCTTGCTGCTGAGATCTTGCCAGCAGTTCGGCAGTTCGTATGTTGATCTTTACGCTCGCTATGGTAGAGGCAATGCTCTCGGCAACTTTTTCCAAAAAAACAACCTGATACTTTTCGTAAACCTTAAAGGTAGCCAATTCCAATACTCCAAGGGTATCATCATTGTTTTTGAGTGGGATCAGTATTAGGCAACGCGGGCGTTCTTTGCCCAAGCCGCTGCTAATGTTAATGTAGTCCGATGGGACATCGGTCATAAATATGGTTTTCGACTCCCGTAAACACCTTCCCACTAATCCCTCGTTCAGCTCAATGTGCTTTTGGAGGAAACGTCGGCGGTCGTATGCGTAGCATGCGGTCATCTCTATAAACGGGTGTTCCCTATCGTTCTCGTTTAATACAAAAACCCCGCCCTGATTTGACCCTGTGTAGTCCACAAGATTTTTTATGATGTTATATGTCAGCTCGTTGAGGTCGTCATTGTCCTGCCTTAGGATATCGCCAAACATGGCCATCCCTTGGGTTGCCCAATTCTGCTTTTGCTCTTCGTCTTTGCGTTGCAACTCCTGCTCTTTGGCCTGCTTTAAACTTTTCTGCATCTCCACAAGGGCAGCACCAAGGGTATCCTTTTCACCCAACAGCTGGAATTCGGCATCGAGATTACCCTTTCCAATTTCGCGTGCAAAATTTTCTGTCAGGTTGAGCCCTTCAATCAGCTTATTCACTGAGGTTGCCATCATTGCAATTTCATCGCCGCTGTCGATGGACATTCTCTTGCCAAGGGCAATATCGCCTTGGGCAAGATCATTTAAAACATCTGTGGTTCTGACTATTGGCTCTGTAATGCTTTTCGATATCAGGAATAGTACAAAGCCCAGTACGATGATTCCCATAATGGAGACCCAAATAGCGTTTTGCGTTGTGTTTCGCACATCGGCATAAATTTCCTGCACCGGGATTGACAAGCCAATTGCCCAAGGCGAGGAGATTTCGCCAATGAATATCGGATTGATAAAGTAAAGGTATTCCTTGCCATCAACATCCCACTGAAATTGGAGGGGTGTCCCGCGCCGAACTTTTTGAGATATTTTATGGGCAACCTCCAGTTCGGGGTATATATCGAAAAACTCTTTCCCGGAATATATTTCATTGGTATGTGCAATTATGGTACTGTTGGTGGAGAGTAAAAAAGCCTGAGTGCCAGGGTATGGCTTAACATTCTCTATCCTTTTTTGAAATTTATCCAGGGTTATATCCACACCTGCCAAACCTACAAACCCTCCATCTTTTTGAATTGGAGAACATATGCTGGCCACCAGCACGTCGTTAACCCTATCAACTTTTTCAAAATAGGGATCTGTTATCAATTCCTGATTTGTTGTTTTTGCTAGGTAATAGTCGCTTCCGGTGGCATCTCCAGTGAGATTTCTTTCTTCGGCACGCACATGAGGCTCTCCATCCAACATGAAAGATAAAACGATACGTCGTCCAAAGGTTTTGTGGTAATTAGGTTTAGTGGCAGAATACTCAAGGCTGAACCAGATGGTAGAATAACGGCTGTTTTCTTTAATCTGATCTTTGATAATTCTGAAATAAATAGAATCCCTTGTAGTGGAGTCTAACCTGTAAAAACCGTTGAATGCATTGGCCAAAGACCTGGAATATCCAAGGTCGAACTCCATCTCGGCACGAGCCTGATTGGCAACCTTTTCCGCATAATTTCCCACAATTTGCCGGGCATTGCCCATGGATAGTCTATATGAATGCCACTGAATGTAAAAACCGGTAACTGCAAGAACTATGATCGAAGTAATCAGAACATAAACAAGCATTTTTGTCCTGATTTTCATTTTTACTCGCATGTTCATACCCAAATTATATATGTTGTACTCTAATATGTTTTAAAGTCAGGTGCGGAGAGTAGTATCCGTTTTAAAAATATTTTCCCCGTTAAAAGTACGAAATGTTTTAAAGATAAAAATCATATCTTATTGTTTGAAAAGTTTAATTTACTCACTTATTCGTAGGGTGGTTAAAATAGTTTAACTTAGCAAGCGCAAACGTGCTATTGAAAATTTACTTTTACTGTAATGAATACTCCCATACGCCGACTCTTTAATGCCTTGTTTTCCGCATTATTCTTCGTTTTTTTAAGCGTTCTTGGCTTTACTCAAGTTTCTGATCAGCAGGAAACGGCAAATCAATTCTTGCAAAAATCCATGGAGCTGACCCAAAGTGATTTGGATTCAGCAATGGTACTGGCATATAGGGTTGAGGTTATGGCCAAAAGGCTAAACGACCCAAAACTTACCGCTAAGGCATTGCACCAGTTGGGTTTCATTTACTACAGCAAAAATCAGTTTGACAAAGCCATTGAGTACTTTGAAGGGGCTAAAAAGGTGGCAAAGGAGATAGGCGATCACACCATGGAGGCCATAGCGCTGAATAGGATTGGCAATACATATCAGCTTAAAACTAACTACTTGCTGGCTTTGGATTATTATTTAGAAGCCCTTGCGATTAATAAACAGAGCGGGAATCAGGCCGAGGTTGCGCGCACCCTCGTAAATTTGGCCAATGTGTACAGCGTTATTGGCCAGTACCAAAAATCCATTGAACTTTTCCTCGAAGCCATGGATATTCACGAATCCATTGGTGAAAGGGAGGGTTTGGCTTGGACTTCTCTGGGGATAGCTAGGCTGTTTAAACGGCTCGACAACCTTGAAAAAGCAATGCAGTACACCGAATCAGCCTTGGATTACTATCGCGAACTTGAACTTTCTACAGGTAAAAGCATTGGTGTTACATTATGCCTGAATGAATTGGGAAGCATATACCATAAGATGGGAAATTTCGAAAAGGCATGGGAGTTCACACAGCAGGTTTTGGATATTAATGTAAAGAATCAGAATATCCACGGACAGGCAGCCAATCACCTTAGCCTGGGTATTATTTCGGTGGAGAAAAAAGATTTGGCCCGTGCCCGCCAACACTTAAATAAGGCATTAACCCTTAAAGAGAATGTTGGAGACAGCATTGATCTTTCCAGCTTATACAGATACTTGGGCGAAGTGGAATTGCTTTCCAAGAACTACGACAAGGCCCTGTCATATATTAATCAAAGCCTGCATTTCTCGGAGAAGCACAGGCTATTGCCCGAGGTGAGTGAAACTTACAAAATTTTGTCGAAAATTTATAGCCAGATGGGTTTTTACCATAAGGCTTTAGAGGCTTACATCAACCACTCTGCGTATAAAGATAGCTTGAATTCCAGCGACATTTCGAGGTTGGAGATGCAGTATGAATTCGAAAAGCGGGAGAAGGAACAGGAACTCATCGCACGACAAAGGGAGGCATTGCAGGAGGCGCGTCTCGAAAGGCAAAAGGTGGTAATCATATTTTTTGTCATTGCCTTCCTGCTGGCAGGAAGCTTGGCCATGATCATTTTTTTCAACTATAGGGAGAAGAAGCGAATAAACCAGATTCTTGTAGCCCAGAATAACGAGATCACCCGACAAAAGGGTGAGATTGAAAATCAAAAGGAGGAGATTGAAAAGCAGAGGGATTTTGTAACCCGCCAAAGAGATCAAATAGCTGAACAGCAAAAACTTATCACCGATAGTTTGACCTATGCCAGTAGAATACAAAATGCTGTTCTTCCCAGCGATCAGAGGATGCTTGCCCTTCCCTGGGAATCATTCGTTTTTTATAAACCTAAAAATATTGTAAGCGGCGACTTCTACTGGGTTTCTGAACTACCCAAGGGAAAACAGCTGATAGCTGTGGCCGATTGCACGGGGCATGGTGTTCCCGGCGCATTTATGAGTATGCTTGGAATTACCCTACTGCGCGAGGTTGCCGGGAAAGGCATAGATCTTGCCCCCGCCGGTATGCTGGCGGAGTTGAGAAAAATGGTTATTCTTTCACTTAACCAGCAGGGAGGACATGTGGATCAGGCTGATGGGATGGATATGGCCATACTCATTATCGATTCCAAAACGCTGGAAATGGAGTATGCCGGTGCTTACCTGCCGGTTATAATAGTACGCAAGGGCAATGTGGATGGCATACAGGCCGAGCAGGCCAATATTGTTGCATCTTCCAACGGCTACTCACTTATTGAATACAGGGGCGATAAAATGCCCATTGGATTTCATGTATTGGGAGAAAAACCCTTTACCAATCACCGTTTCCAATTACTACCCAATGATACCATTTACCTGTTCAGCGATGGGTACACCGATCAATTTGGTGGCCCAAAGAATATAAAGTTTCTTCTCAACTCCCTGAAAGATTTGCTGTTGTCCATTCAGGAGCAAGATGTTAAAACGCAAAAAGATATTTTAAATAATACTATTGTTGAATATCAGGGCGACAATAAGCAGGTTGATGATATGTTGATTCTTGGAGTGAAAATTAGCTGAAACGCGAATATTTTTAAAGGAAACCTCAACAAATAAATTGGAGGTAATAAATAGCTATCTGCGCTGACCGGAATTGAAATATCGCGTTTATTAAAAATAACATTTATAAGGTGAATCTTATCAGAAATAAAAGAATAATTTGTTTAATTTTAAGTAGAAAAACTTAATCGGCTGTTTAAAAAACGCTTATTTTAGCAGAACGATAATTATCTTTTTATTTCTTAGTTATTGTATAGTATATCGTTTTTCGGTTTTACCTTATTTTTTTCAGCGTTAATTTTTTATTTCGTCCACTAATCAGTGTAAGTTTATGGAAGCGAATATTGTAAGAATGGTTCAGGATAGAGCCGTTAAGTATAAAAATCGCGAGGTTTTTCGCTTTAAGAATAAGCAGACCAAAAATTACGATAGCATTACCTGGGACGAATTTTGGCTTAATGTGAAAGCCACAGGACGTTCATTGCTTTCAATGGGATGTGGGAACGGTGCAATGGTGGGCATCATGAGCGATAACATGCCCTGTTGGACCATTGCCGATCTGGGGATTCTCTCGGCGCGGGGCGTGGTTGTCCCCTTGTATGCCACTTCATCCAAGGGTCAAATCAAATACATTGTCGATCAAACCGGAATGAAGCTGTTGTTTGTGGGTAGCCAAAAGCATTTGGAGAATGCTATTTGGGCCCTGGACAATACTGAGAGTTTGAAAAAGGTAGTGGTTTTTGAGAAGGGAGTGAAGATGGAGGATGAGCGGTGTTTGACCTGGGCCGATTTTTTGCTGCTTGGCTCTAAGCCCGAATATGATGAGGAGTTGAAGCAATCCATTGATGCCATCAAAAACGATGACCTGGCCACCATTCTTTACACATCGGGAACCACGGGCGAACCCAAAGGGGTAATGCTGGGTCACGATAATTTTACTCAATGCTTTAGCATTCACGATAGAAGGCTTCAGGTGGACGAATCCGACATTTCATTCTGTTTTCTCCCGTTGAGCCATGTCTTTGAACGAGCTTGGACGTACTACATGTTATACAAGGGTGCTGTCAATGCCTTTTTGGAAAACACTAAGGAGGTGATAGACGATATTAGGCTTGTTAAGCCTACGGTTATGTGTACCGTCCCCCGCTTTTTCGAAAAGACGTACGAAGGCATTCAGCACGAAATGCAGAAATAGCCCGTATTAAAACGAAAAATATTTAACTGGTCAATCTGCGTAGGCTACCGCGTATCGGAGTATAGAGGTAATGGTCAACCGCTACCCATGGGGATAAAAATTAGAAGGGTGATAGCCAATGCATTGGTATTCACAAAGATTAAAAAAATATTTGGGGGACAAATTAGGTTTTTTCCCTGTGCCGGTGCGGCCATTATTAATCAGCACTTGCGTTTTTTCCATGCGGCAGAAGTGTTCATAAACTACGGTTATGGTGCTACCGAAACCACAGCCACTGTATCGTGTTACCGAACCGATAAGTATGATTTGAATACCTGCGGAACCATCATGCCCGAGGTTGAGGTTCGTTTTACCGATGAGGATGAAATTCTGGTAAAGGGAAAAACCATATTCAAAGGGTATTACAAGAATCCTCAGGCAACAGAAAGTATCCTTGTGGATGGATGGTATAAATCAGGTGATAAGGGCTATCTCTCGTCGGGCGGCGATTTGATAATGACAGACAGGATTAATGACATCTTTAAAACGTCAGTTGGTAAATTCATCTCACCACAAAAGGTCGAAATGGCCCTGCTGGCCGACCCCTTTATCGATCAGGTAGTAGTGCTTGGAGATAACCGAAAATATATCTGTGCATTGATAGTTCCTTCGATAGAAAAACTTAGAACTGTATGGAAGATTGAAGGCATTGACGAGTATAGCAGCAGCGATTTGCTCAACCATACCCAAATAGTTAGCTTTATGGAGCAAAGAATAGAGCAATGCCAAAAAGATTTTCCGCCTTACGAAAAGGTTGTTAAGTTCAAACTTCTGGCAGAACCATTTTCAATTCAAAACGGGGAACTAACTCATACTTTAAAAATCCGGAGAAGGCTTATCGAAGAGCGCTACAGGGATATGGTTGAGGAGATGTATGCCTAATGCAGGCCATATCAAATGGCTTTCCACCGTTTGTGTGACCATAACCAGTCCTGCGGCTTGGCCCTGATAATCTCTTCAAGCTTTTGAGCATAGCGTTTGGTAATCTCTCCATCGGGGAGAGTTTTCGGATCATCGGCAAGCACCGACAGGGTAATCTCATAAAATCCTCTCTTTACCCTTTGGATATCAATGTAAATTACGGGAATGTTGTACAACCTGCTATACTTTTCGGGCCCGTGGAGAAATGGTGTTTCCCTATTAAAGAAATTAACACGATAGGCTTTGTGTAAACTCTTCCTTATTGTTCGCTGATCGGCAGCCATGAGAAAAATTGAAGGTTTGCTCACATTGGCTTCAAAAGCTTCGGAAGTATTGTGTAGGGTGACGAGGGTTGTTCCGTACTTTGCCCTACTTTTCCGCACCAACCTGTCAACAAATGGATTATTTATTTTTTTGTAGAACGCAATCACGTTTGTTTGTATCTGTAGGCTGGCCGAAAGGCTGCCCCACTCCCAGTTGGCGTAATGCCCGGTAACCCCAATCACGCTTATCCCATCGTTAAGGTAGGGTAAAACCAGCTCGGGATTGAGCAGCTTGTGCCGTTTGAGCACTTGCCTTTGCCCCATGGTGAATACTTTAACCCCTTCGAGTATGTTGTCCGATAGATTGCGGTAGAAATATTTCACCACCCTTTTTCTGTGATTCCCGTCAAATTCGGGAAAACACATCGCCAGATTGCTTTCAACCACCCCTCGGCGATAACGGGCAATCCTATGCAAAATGAAACCAAGAAAATTGGAAAACCAATATAGGACGGGGAAAGGCAATATCCCCACTATCACAATCCCCAAAATAAAGGCAATTGAGGTTACAATGTTCATTATGCTATTGTATCTATTGGTGTTTAAGCGGGGTAAATGTAGCAATTTAACCGTTGCTATTCTTGGTTAGAGAGTATTTTTGAAAAAGAAAAAGGTGGCTTGCCTGTAGGTGCTTTATATTTTAACCATCTCCCTTTGTCTCTTTGTAAATCTTGCTATTTCTTTAAATCCCAATGCTTTTAGCATGGTTAACGCATCGTCAAAGAATTGACCTACGTTTTGCTCAATATGGGCATCGGAGCCAAGTGTTATGGGAACTTTGTGATATGCCAGCCTTTCGAGGAAGGGCACCGAAGGGTAAAACTCGTTACAGGGCTTAATGCGTCCGCTTGTGTTTAACTCTACGGCAACATTGGCCTTTTTAAAAATTTGTGCGGTTTTTTCATACAAATCGTTGAGAGAGAAGGAGGGGTAGTAGGCAAACTTTTTTGCCAAATCGCAATGTCCGATTATATCGAAAAGTTTAGATGCTGCAGATTGTTGAACCAGCTTAAAGTACTGCCTATAGAATCGATTAATGTCAATATTGTCATATTCAATTACATCCGTGTCAAAGTTCCAATCATCCATAAAGTGAACCGATCCGATTACGTAATCAACTGGCAATTTTGCGATTAGCTCCTGAATCTGTTTTTCCATGCCCGGGATATAGTCCATTTCAACTCCGAATTTGATAATCAACCCGTGGGCATTTTCAGCCTGAGCCGTTTGCACCCTCCTCACCATTTCGTCAATATTTTCGATGGGGATGGCCCATCTGGCCGGTTTAATGCTGACATGATCGGAAAATCCCATCTCCTCTATGCCCCGGTACGAGGCAGAGGCGATCATCTGCTCGTGAGTATCGCGCCCATCGGAGAGGTAGGTGTGCATATGGTAATCAATTTTCATAATCAATTGTTTAAAAACTGCATATTCCCGTTTTCTGTAAAACAGCCATCCATACTTTTTGCTTATTAAGCGAGGTGGTTATTCCCCGACGAACCAATGATTTCTTAAATTTTAAATATTGAATATCCGAGATTACCACCAATTGCGCCCACAGGTAAATATTTGTACCAAGATACGCAAATTCCTTTTTTTTAAACAATATTTGTAAGGTCGTTGCGCCGTTTTTCGTCAAAACAGACGATTAATTATTAGCTGAGTTTATGTATGCCGTTGTTGATATAGAAACTACGGGAGGGAGCCCTAAGACGCACAGGATAACTGAAATAGCCATTTATCTGTTCGATGGGACCGACATTGTAGATGAGTTTGTTACGCTCGTTAATCCTGAAACATTTATCCCTTACCATATTACCCGGCTAACGGGTATTACCAACGAAATGGTTACAGAGGCTCCCCGTTTCTATGAGATTGCTAAAAGAGTTGTTGAAATTACCAGCGATGCCCTTTTTGTAGCACACAATGTTAATTTCGATTACCATTTTGTGCAGAATGAGTTTGACCGATTGGGATATCCATTTATGCGAGAGACGTTGTGTACTGTTCGGCTATCGCGAAAATGTATTCCCGGACTGAAATCGTACAGCCTGGGAAATCTGTGTCAAAGCCTTGGTATTGAAATTAACAATAGGCACAGGGCGGCAGGCGATGCATATGCAACAGTATCGGTATTGAAAATGCTATTAGGACTAAAGCCAGAACTGTTTGCCAATGGGTTGGACATCCCCACAGGAATAATGCATTATGCCCCAAATTTTAACTACCAAAAGTTAAGGGATATCCCTGAATGTGTGGGTGTTTATTACCTGTACAATAGTCGGGGAGAGTTAATATTCATTGGGCGAAGTGATAATATTAAGAAGAGCATTAAGGAGCAATTTGAATTACCCCGGACCAAAAAATCAGAGCGTATGTTGGCCCAGACTGTTGACATAGATTACATGCTTACGGGTAGCGAACTTATTGCACAAATTATTGAGGCCGAGGGTATTGTGGAAAATAACCCGGAGTTCAATACCGGAAAGAGAGTTAGGCAGAGGGAAGTGGGGTTGTATGCTGTCATTGATGGCCATGGATATCTAAATTTTACCATCGACACCCTATCGGTTAAAGGCAAAGTTCCAAGGGTTAGTTTCGAATCAAAGGAGAAGGCAAAATCTGTTGTTAACTGGCTAATTAATAACTTCGGACTATGCCAAACGCTTTGCGGACAGTATGGCGGTTCGGGTCCTTGTTTCCATCGTCAAATTGGGCTTTGCATGGGGGCTTGCACTCAGGATGAATCTCCCGGACAGTATAACCTTAGAGCAAATGCCGCTTTACAAAGTTTGTCCATTGAGGGAAAAAGTTTTCTTCTGATAGACAAAGGAAGGAATTATGGTGAACAATCTTTTTTAAAGGTAATAAATGGCCGTATAGCAGGGTACGGTTTTTTTAACCCGGAGTATGTTGGCAACAGCATTGACCTGTTGATCGAAACGGCAACCCCATGTGGACATCATAACGATGTTGTTAATGCCATTGCGGACCGTTTGGCCAACCCAACCGCATATAGAATTATCAATCTGTAAGTTAACCGGTTATTCCCGGGATGGAGATCCCTTTGAAGGTGCGGTACATTTCTAATGCATACACATCGGTCATTCCCGAAACAAAATCCAATGTAGCCATCCACCTTAAGTAGGGAGAAGGATGGGGAGTAATATACTGTCGGGGGATGAGTTGTAGTACCTTTTTAGAATATTTACTCTTCTGGTCAATCATGGCAAAGCCAATGATTTCCAAAAGGGTATTTAGAATTTGATATCCGGCAATTTCTATCTCAACCACAGTGCGATGGTTGTAAACTTGTTCAATGGCAATACTCTTTACTTGGTTATAGGCTGCATTGGCTGCACTACTCAACTGTCCGGTTAGCGGTTGAATGGCATAGCCATTCATAATGCTTTCGTAATTCAGTTCGAAAGCAGTAGCGCACTCCCGGGTTAACTTCCCGATGGTTATCGATCTCAGGAAAGCAATCTGCTCATTGGCATCGGTTACCTCATGGAGTGTTTCTTTCACTTTAGTCAGGCTTTTTTTGTCTTCCGACTGGTCGAAAAAGTTCAGGAACAGGTGATGTACCTGCTCGGTTGACAGGATGCCCAATTTGTGAGCATCCTCAATGTCCATTACCTGATAGCAAATGTCGTCTGCAGCTTCTACTAGGTAAACCAAGGGGTGGCGTGAGAATGCCAAAGCAGCACCCTCCTCAACAGGAATGCCAAGTGTTTGTGCAATAGAAGAGTAGCACTCCTTTTCGGTTTGGAAAAAACCGAATTTCCCTTTTGCGTTGTAAGACGATTCCCAGGGATATTTTACAATTGATGACAAAACAGGGTAGCTTAGCTTGAATCCGCCTGCCCTTTTCCCCTCCATTTTTTGGGTTAAAAGCCGTAGGGCATTAGCATTTCCTTCAAAAAATTGAAAATCTGACCACTCGGCTTCCGAGAGGTTGTTTTTAAGCGCCGATTGGTTGTTAACAAAAAAGGCTCTAATGGATTCTTCGCCACTATGGCCAAATGGCGGATTACCCAAGTCGTGTGCAAGGCAGGCTGTTGAAACAATGGTTGGTATCTGTTCCTTGAGATCGGCCGAGATGGCCGATTTTTTCCTTTCGATTATGTCGATAATGCTATTGCCTAAGCTGCGCCCAACGCTTGACACCTCGAGGCTATGAGTCAGCCGATTGTGAACAAAAATGCTACCCGGTAGCGGGAAAACCTGAGTTTTATTCTGCAGCCGTCTGAAGGGAGAAGAGAATATTATCCTGTCAAAATCCCTTTGAAAGTTGGAACGGGTCTCGTGAACTTGAGAAGAGTTCTCCTCTGCTCCGAAGCGCTGAGCTGAAAGCAAATTATCCCATTCCATCCGATATTCCATGATACTATTTATCAGTTACCAGATTGGTAATGTTATTGGAAATTTTTAGGATTTTGTAAACAGTACCCTGATCGTCTTTGAGTGGATTAAAGGTTTCTTGAAAAACAAAAAGTTTCCCGTTGACCAAAAAACGACTTGTTGTTTTCTTGGGAATGCCATTTCTTAGGTCGTTCCACATGTTACCGTATTCCTTAGCCCTTTCATCGTCGAGATCAATTTTATCCAGGTAATGGGTTCCTATTACCGTATCGCGGGATAAACCCAGTAAATCTAAATAGGCATTATTAACGGATGTAATATACCCCTGAATGTCGTATTCAACAGTATAACTCGTATAATTCAGTGCATCGATAATGCTCTGCAACTCTGCCGTTTTTCTGAACGATTCTTCTTGAGTAGCCTGCAATTCCTCCATGTTCTGTCGCATTTCCTCATCCTGGGCTTGCATTTCTTCGGCCTGTTGTTGGGTTTTGGCTAAAAGCGAAGCAGTTTTAATATTAATCTTAACGGAGGACAACGTTGAGGCGATGGTTTCGCATATCCGTTCCACAAACTCAATTTGGTAGTCTTCAAATGGATTAAAAGATGCCACCTCAACAACTCCCAACACTGTATTGTCTAAGTTCAATGGGGCAATCAGCAGGGATTTGGGATTACTTTTGCCAAGCCCCGATGTTATTTCAATGTAACCATCAGGAATTTCTGTAAGGTATATGGTTTTCTTCTCTATGGCACATGCACCAATCAACCCTTCGCCCGGCAATATCTTCTTCTGTTTGTACTTATACCTGTTATATGCGAAGTTGGCCATTAATTTGAAATGCGGGTCATCGGGATCATCATCGTTGAACAGGAAAAGGCCACCCTGATTGGCATCCAGCATCTCAACCAGCCCTTTAATTACCGACCTCGATAGTGCATTCATGTCATCATTATTCTGACGCAGAATATCACCAAATTTGACTACCCCCTCGTTTGCCCATTGTCGTTGGTTATCTTCAATGCGGCGTTTCTTCTCCTCCTCCTGCGATGTTTTAATACTATGCCTCATATCGAGAAGGGCGGCACCAAGAACATCATCATTCCCCAGAGCCTTATAATCATAATCAATTTCGCCTGCTCCGATTTTTGTTGCGAAAACAACTTTTTGGTTTAATCCCTCTATGGTTTCGTTTAGCGCTTGGGCCATTTGTCCGATTTCATCGCTTGTAGTAACCGGCAATTCCATCTCTTTGGAGATGTGCCCCAAAGCCATTCTTTTAATGACATTAGTTGTGGATATGAGTGAGTTGCTTATGCGCGTTGAGATATAGTATGTTACCACAGCCAAGGCTATAATCCCTAAAAAACCAACGATAAGGGATATGATAAAATTGAGTTTTGCTTTTGCGTTTACCGATGATAGTGGAACTACAATGGCCAATGACCAGTTTGTGCCGGTGTGCCCGAAAAAAATCGGTGTGAAAACGAAATACGATTTCACCCCGTTAATATCTCTGGCGACAAATGAACATGTTTCGCCATTCACAATTTTTTGGGTAGCTTCAAATTGATCAAAGGTGGATTCGTAATCCTCAAGGACACTTTGCCCTTGTTTGTCTTGGTTGGGGTGAGAAACGTATTGAAAATCGTTGGCCATAAGGAAAGCATAGCTTCCCTTGTAAGGTTTTATTTGAAGAATAATGGGTTGATAGCGGTCGAGGCGAATGTCAACGCCCACAACACCGATAAACTTTCCATTGTCAATTATCGGCGAAATGACGCTAGTCATCAGAAGTTGGTCCTGATCCGTTTCGGAATAGCTGTAGAAATAGGGGTTTTCGATACAATCCTTGGCATTTTGCTTAACCCTGGCATAGCTGGGGCTATCGCCACTTAAACTTTGTATGGAGAAATTACTTTTTATCTGTTGTCCATCACGCCAAAATACTGTTCGATACCTTCCATACGGCTTATTATGGGTTGGGTCAAGGTGGCTTAATTCCCAGCTATCCCATACAGCCAATATTTGAGGGTTCCCTTTTAAGTATTCGTAGTACATATCTGCAAATATTTCTTTCCATTGCTTCTCAGGCATTGACTTATAAGTAAGTACTACCCTGGAAAGAGCCTGCATGGCTGAAAGATCGTTTTCGAACAGAGATTGTATTTCGGCCGAATATTTTTCAGCAAGTGTATTGGTTAGTGCAATGGCATCGTTAATAACCGTTTTCTTAGCGCTAATGCTAATATATCCAATGGCCAGCGAAAAGGCAATGATTGAAACGCCAAGGATGGCAATAAGTAGTTTATGCTTAATTGTTAAAATTCGCTTCATTTTCCATTACTTTTAATAAAGCAAAGTGCCAACTTCAACACATTGGCACTTGTATTATTTAAGTTTACTACATCTACGGCTGAACGTTAATAAAAGCCTTGGAATTTACGGGGCAGAGGTGTGATACACATAATGGGCACTCTGGAAGTAGCCTTTTCTTTGCTCTGAACGTAGTAATTGTATTTATCTGCCATGATGAGGATAAGGTCGGCATCAATATTATTGGCAAATTTAAAGACTTCATCTTTAAATACATTTTGCCTTTTAGCCGTTTTGATACCATAGATAATCTTATTCCCATCGAGCATTTTCTTCGTAAAGTAAATGTTGTTGGACATATTCTTTTTCTTACCCTCGTCGGTGATGAAGGGCTTAATCAAGTTTATGTTGCACTTGTAATACTTCGATAGGTAGATAATCCAGTGAAGGGTCTCCTTATACTTCTTATCGTAATCAATGGGAATAACAATCTCGATGTAGTGATTATGAAGTGGGGGTGCCTCAGCAATTAGAAAAGGCACGCTGGCATTTTTTAAGCTGATTTTTTTTAAGAATGAGATTGACTCTATGCTTTTTTTAGCGTGAGTATAAGTTTTCCCGGCAACAATAAGGTTGATATTGGCAGTGATTATCAATTCGTTGAGAAGTTTTGGGGGATTCCCTTCAAGAACCATGGTGATAGGAGTGAATCCATGTTCAGCGTTGATTCTATCGGCAATAATTTCAAGGTTTTTCTTTAACTCTTCTGTTTCAAGTTGTTTAGCACTTTCAGATTTTCCAATAATGTTCCACCAGAACTTTGGAATTAAATGGAGCAGTAATATTTCATTGCCCGCAACGCTTGCAAGCTGTATGGCATGCTTTAAGGCATTTTCACACTCCTTTGTGAAATCCCACGGTACTAATACCACCTTTTTTGAAGTTTCCATAGATGGGCTGTATTAAGAAAAATTGCGATAGAAATACACGTTAAATGTAGCAATAATTATTATATATCAAGCAAAACTAAGGATAAAAATTTAAATTTCAATTTCTATCCATCCATGCTCTTAGCTTATCCAGCTGACTTTGTTTGTTAACATTCCTCTGTTTTCGTGCTGTTTTTGTAAAGTAAAAATGGTTGTTTATGAACTTAATCTGCATTTCATTCCACTCACGTTCTGTGCCAATCTTTCCATGCTCATGCAACTCTTTATACAGCGTATTGGAAACGGGTAAAAAATCCTGGCGTCCAAGATAATCAAGATCAGCATCGCACATAATCTCCTCAAGGAGATTGGTAGGATTGGGTGGAAGCTTCGTGGCCATGATGAGTTGAGCAATTATGTTGATCTGTCTTTCGCTATACTGATACTGTGGAAGTATTTCATTTACCAGCTTCACTGACATCTCTTCATGGGTGTCGTAATCAATTAAATGTCCGGCATCGTGGAACAGGGCAGCCGTTCGTAAAAGTAAAAGTTCCTCTTTGGTAACATTTTCAGAGCGGCCTATAAGCTCTACCTGAGTATAAACATCAATTGTATGTTTTAAATTGTGGTAGTAAAGATTTTTGGGAAGACCTTTTTCCAACTTGTCCAATATGAAGCTTTCCAAATCACCTAAGCGGATGAGTTGGAGTTGAATAAAAAAATCCTGGTTAGGAACAATACCCTGCATTTTCTCCGACAGGCTCGGCTTGATGCCGTTTACAAAGTACATCTGTATATCCCCTTTGTTTTTGATGGGAATCTTGCCTCGGAAGGAGCAGATGAAAAAATCCTTAACCAGCATGTGAGTGTTCTCGGATATGTTGATATGACCAGCCTCGCCTGAAGACTCCATACGACTGGCAGTATTCACTGTACTTCCCCATATGTCATAAGAGAGTTTATTTCGCCCCACAACTCCTGCAATAACAGGACCAGTGTCAATGCCAATGCGTAAATCCCATACTTTGCTTTTTTGCCTTTTATTTGCGGTGATATGCTTCATATACAGCATCATCTCCAGTGCTACCAATACCACTTCAATGGGGTTGGTTTGGTTCTTTTTGGGGATACCTCCTGCGCACATATAGGCATCGCCTATGGTTTTTATTTTTTCAATGCCGTACTTTTCAACCACCGAATCGAAGTAGAGGAAGAATTGATCCAGCTGGTCAATTAGGACTTCGGGATTAATTTCGTCGGTTATCTTCGTGAATCCCTCAATGTCACAAAAAAGTACCGTTACCAGTTGAAAACGTTGAGTGCTTACCCTGCCCTTTTCTTTCAACTCCACGGCTGTTTCCTTTGGTAATACACGGGCGAGAAGGTTTTCAGTCTTCTCCTTTTCTTTGACAAGCTCTTCTGTTCGTTTGTTGATTATGCTTTCCAGCTTAAAACGGGTTTTGGCATGTAAAAATCTGGTCCATTGGAATAGCATAAGAATTGAAACCAAAAACAGAACGATAAGACCAATGATAAAAAATCGGGTTTGGTAATACTTTGGTAAAACCGTAAAAGCAATGGCCTCAATGTCCGATTCTTCACCGGTAAAAGTCCGGGATTTTACGTATAACGTATATTCTCCGGGGGATAGTCGATAAACATCGCGAGTGGGTGTGCTTGTCCACATGGTCCATTCGTAATCATGACCGTCTAAAAAGCTCGAATACTGAACTTTCCCATGTGCTAAACCCCATTCGCTGCAGTCGATAGAAGCCAAAGAGAACCTTAGGTTGCGATTGGCTGAATACAATTTTGTCTTTTTGGCCTCGTAATTATCAACAACATAGCCATTCTTTAGGTATGTACTGTTCTTTTCAGAGTTAAGGCTAAGCCTAAAAATTGAAACGTTTGACCCAAACGCTTTGCTCAACATTTTGCTTTGCGAAAAGTAGTAGAGCCCGGTAGTTGATGATATGAATAAAGTGGAGTCGGGAAGGAGCAACGCCTGACTTATCGATTCGTTGGCCGGAAGAGTGGCAGCAAGCCTAAAAACACCCTTGGGTGGGTTATCTGTTGATGAGTTGTATTGCCAAATGGAGAAGAATTCAGGGAATTCCCTGCAAAACCGCTTGACAAATAGGGTTTCGCCCATTTCAAAAAGTGGCTGATAAGTGCTGAGCGAATCTGCGACAAAAACAGGTGTGAGCGTACTATTCAGAAAATCGAATCGGTAGAGTGCCCCTTTTTGGTAGGTAAATACATTTTGCCCTTTACCTGACGGCAGGCACAAATTGGGGATTTCGCCTAATTGGGTAAAAAGTTTTGTCCAATCAACCTTGCCCATGAATAGGTTGGCGCTATACCAATTACCATCTGTGGATTTTGCCATGACTGAGCCATCGAGGGCCCATAGATTTTCAACCTGACTTGGAGTGGTAAGGAAAGGCATTTGAATTGGATGCTGAGCATTGTCGGAAATGCAGTAAGCCACAACACCATCGCCTTGTGCAGCCACCAACCACAGGTTATTGTTGTGTTCAATGAAGTTGAAGTATCTCAATCCTTCAGCCGGAATCAGGGTTTGAATGGCCCTTGACTCAAAATCATGAATAATGAAAACTCCGGCTTTGCCAGCTGCAAACAGCGTGTTTTTGTATGTATAAAAAACTTCGATGGAGCCATGAATGCCTTTCACTTTCTTGAATGATAATGCATTGGGACGAAAATTGGAATGATTTGCTCCATAAACCGCGGTCCCGTCAGCGCAGTAAAGAATGTCATTGTGGAATGCAATCCCTGCGGGTGAAGAAGAAAAATCCCTGTTGGTGGGGTAGTAACCTGCGGCATCGGGGTAGAAGACCCTGAGTACCGATGTTTTGGTAAGAACGAGCGTTGAACTTTCCGAAATGGGGAGTATGTCGATTGCTTGTATCAATCCCAGGGTTGCATTGTCCCTGATGAACGATATCGGCTCCATCTCTGTGGTTATGGCGATTATCCCTTCGGTGTCGGTTAAAATGCTGATTTTACCATGTTTTTCTTTTACTTTCAGTATTCGGGTATGCTTAGACCGAAAACAATGCTCAAATTTCGCTAAGGTTTTTCCGGTATTCAAATTGATTATCCACGGGTAATCGCTGACAACTACATGCAGCTGTCCGTTTATTGTTAATATGCGGATTGGTTTTTTCGAGGTTAGCCCTTCCCCTTTGTTGTAAATAAGTTCAGGTCCGGAGGTGATATTGTATTTGAAAAACTCTTTTCCATCCTTTACATAAAAAATTTCATCCTCATTATCCAGTAGATATAGCGTACACATTGAGGAGTCAATGGGGCAAAGGGTATCAGAGTATTTCCAAAGCATGTTGCCTGTAGTAAAAAGGAGGTCGCCGTTAGGTGCAATATGCAGTTTTGTAACAGGGTCATTCTTGGGAATCAAAGGGGAGTCAACCGCTGTACTGCGCGCGAAGCCCCCTCTCCCGTTAGGGAGTAATTGCTCAATGCGGCCATTGGTTAGGAAGAAAGTCCGGCCTGTACTATCGGCAACAGGCAGTGCCTTCCCTATGGTTGCTATCCATTCCCAGTTTATACCATCAAAAATTAGAAGCTGATTATCGCCAGAGGCAAGCAACATTCCATCACCAATAGTTGTTACACTTGAGAACGAGTTGATGTAACCACCGGGCAGGGTGGAAATAACCGAGATGAGGGGTTCGGGGAGTTCCTCTCCACGTGGTTGAATGGCTTGGGATGCACATATCGCAGGGACTGCTGCAAAAAAAAGTAGAATTTGAGCAAAAAATAGGTTGAGAAAATTCATAACTTAGACCCCGATAATGACAGCCAGCCTTATCTTAAAATGGCATCAATTTGCTAAAGTTAAAATATTGTGCCAAGATATCATATATTATTTTTTGACGAACGATATTTAGCATTAATTCGTGTGTAAACACACCTAAAAATATGAAATCCCATGAAAAAGACAAAAAAAACCATACTGGTTCCCACAGATTTTTTGCAGGTGTCGCGCTATGCACTTCAGCATGCAGTTAATGTTGCTCAGGTTGTGAATGAGGGAATAACGTTGCTCCATGTGGTGAAATTGCAGAGTGAAGTGGGCGAGGCAAAAGCAAAACTCGCCATGCTTGCCCAGGAAACTAATGAAAAATATGGATTAAAACCCGATTCCGTTGTTGCCCTTGGGGATATTGCCACAGAAATAGCGCGAGTTTCTGCCGCATTCGATGTCAGCATGGTGATTATGGGGTCTGAGAGCATAAAAGGAAAGGATGCTCTCACTGAGACGAGGACATTAAAAGTAATCACCAGTTCGCAGGTACCCTTTGTAACCATTCAGGAACCTCCCATCAATAAAAGGTATGACGAGATTGTTTTTCCCATCGATTTTACCGTTGAAAACAAGGAGAAACATGGCTGGATATCCTATTTTAGCGATTACTATGTTTCCCGGTTCCACCTGATTAAGCCCAATATTTCTGACCCTGAGCTCATAGCCAAAGTTGACCTTAACATGGCATCGGCCATTAAGCATCTTGATGATAAAGGAGCTAAGTATGAGATTTATACAGTTGCAGGAGAAAAACCCTATGCGCAAGAGGTTCTCGAAATGGCCGTTAATATTCGGGCCGATCTGATCGTAATAATGACTACCAAAATTGCCAAGAGCTCTAAATTTGTACTTGAGCCACATGAGCAGTATATCATTGGATTTGCCGGACACATTCCCGTTATGAGCATCAATCCAAGGTAGGGTAAAGGTTATGGGTAATGATTATCACAAAATTGTTTTTGCAACAAACAATTTGCATAAAATCAGCGAAGCCAGGAAAATATTGGGCGATAGGTTCAACCTGCTATCGCTTAGCGATATCGACTATAGTGTTGAAATCCCTGAGGATTATGATACCATAGAAGAGAATGCATTGCAGAAAGCAGGATTTATATACAAAAAGTTTTCTCTTGATTGTTTTGCCGATGATACCGGACTTGAGGTTGATGCGTTGAACGGAGCCCCGGGAGTATTCTCGGCACGATATGCTGGTCATCGATGCACCTATGCAGATAATGTGAATAAACTGTTGGCAAACCTCGAAGGGAAAACCCTGCGTACTGCACAATTCAGAACGGTAATCGCGCTGATCCTGAAAGGGAAAGAGTACCTGTTCGATGGAGTAGTCAAAGGCGAAATCATCACCAAACCAAGAGGGGGGCAAGGTTTTGGATACGATCCGATTTTCCAGCCCCTGGGGTATAGTCAGACATTTGCGGAGATGCCAATTGAATTGAAAAATTCCTTAAGCCATAGAGGAATAGCGCTGCGGAAATTGGCCGATTTTTTCCTTTCGTTGCCGTGAACATAATAGTATGGTATAGTAGCTTCAGCCAATTCTCCATTGGTTTGATTTGGATTTATCGAATTGCCCAAATAATATTTCTTGTGTTTTATGGTTTGTATCATGTATTGTAATGGCTGAACAATGAAAAAAAAGACAATTATTTGGCTCTTCCTGTTGGTGGCGGGTGTGAGCAATGCTCAAATCCCTGTTGATTCGTGGCGCGAGCATTTTACCTTTCTACCTACCATAGTGGCAACCCAGGGTAACGGAAAAGTTTTTGCAGCATCGGCATTCGGGATTTTTTCCTACAACTCCGCCGACGGTACCATTGGTAAAATTACACGCATAAACGGCCTTTCCGATGTTGGAATCAGCGCTATTGCGTACTCTCCATATAAGGATCTGCTCCTTGTGGGATACGAGAATGGCAACGTGGATTTGGTATATGAACGAACTGTTATCAATATCCCATACATTTTGCAAAAACCCATGTCGGGCTCCAAAAGGATTAACCACTTTTTTTGCACTCAGGATGATAAAGCCTACATATCCACTGGTTTTGGAATTGTTGCATTGAATTTAGAGAAAAACGAAATACTTGATACCTATTTCATTGGTTCCGGAGGGAGTGAACTGTGGGTTAATCAGGTTGTCGTACACGACAATATGATTTATGCTGCCACAGCCAATGGGCTTTTCTATGCCCCTAAGGACGATCCCCTTTTAATCCATTATGACAAATGGAGTGTGGATGTAAGCATTCCAAACTACCAGTTTGAGATTAGCGCTTTGGTAGCATTCAACGGGCAACTTGTTTTATCGCAAATTCAAGAGGATTCATCGCCCGATGTTATTTGGTATAAAGACGATTTGGGCTGGACCATTCTTCCCAATGCCTATCAGCAGATTCGAAACCTTTGGGCAAGCGATAACTCATTGACCGTTTGTTCGCGCCAAGGGATTTCAATCTTTCAAAACTTGCAGACGCAACCAATGGTAATTGACGAATACCCCGGGTATGGCGGATTTAAACCGAATTATGCACTTGTCGATGGGCAGGACAACATTATTGTTGCCGACGATTACTACGCACTGATGTACAAATCGCCAGATCGTTGGATTCAAGTTTCTCCCAATTCCCCTTCAAACAGCAGGGCTTACTATGTGCTGCCAACCGAAACGGATGTTTTGGTAGTTGGTGGTTCGCGCAATAGCGCCTGGGGTAATATGTGGTATCCGTTGACACTGCATAGTTTTTCCAATCAGAGTTGGAGTACATTCATTAACTCCGATTATTTCGACCCTGTCCGGATTATTGCCAGCCCTTTTGCGAAGAACGAATACTATGTGGGAAGTTGGGGGCACGGAGTGATTGTGTATAAAGATGGTGAAATCACGGAATGGTATAACCCAGAGAACAGCTCTTTGGAAACGGTTATTCCCGGGGCCTTTTGCAGAATTGGAGGCATGGTCTTCGATAAAAACAATAATCTATGGGTTACAAATGCAGGGGTTAACAATGCGCTTTCAATGCGAACCCCTGAAGGAACATGGAAGGGTTTCCCGTATCTCAACCAGATTGGGTCAAACAGGATTTCCGATATATACACCACCCCTTGGGGGCATCTTTGGGTGGTTTTGCCATCGGGGGGTGGATTGTTTGTTGTTGATCCCGGCGACTCGCCCGAAATCATGAGTAGCCACAAGACTCAGAAATTGCAGCTTAAAGATAAGGACGGAGCTTCCCTTTCAAACGATGTATTTTGCCTGGCTTTTGATAGGGATGATTACCTCTGGATAGGAACAAGCGAAGGGGTTGTCGTAAGTTACAATCCCGAGAAAGTATTTGAACCGGGCGGTATGTCCATGCAAAGGATAAAGGTACCTGATATTTTACCGGGATATGCTGCCTTTCTGTTGGAATACGAAGCGGTTACATCCATTGCCATTGATGGCGCCAACCGAAAATGGTTCGGAACATCAAAATCGGGTGTTTTTCTTCAATCGGCTGATGGGGTTAGGGCAATAAAGCACTTTACCAAGGAGAATAGCCCTTTGCCTTCGAATACCATAAATCACTTGGCCATTCACCCAAAAACCGGAGAGGTTTTCATTGTTACAGATATGGGCATTGTATCGTACAGGGGGGATGCCACTGAGCCCGAAGAAATATTTAAGAACGTGTACGCATTCCCAAACCCTGTCCGTCCTGATTATGATGGCATTATAACCATCACCGGGCTTATGGACAAAACAAATGTTAAAATTACCGATGTGGCAGGGAACCTTGTTTACGAAACGAAAAGTTTGGGAGGTCAGGCAACTTGGGATGGCAAGAACAAGCAGGGAGAGAGGGTTGCCACCGGTGTTTACCTGTTTTTCTGTGCCGATAGCAAGGGTGAACAATCGGCTGTGGGCAAGATACTTTTTATTAGATGATAGTCAAATCGAAGGCCATAGCGCTGCACAGCACAAGGTTTGGAGAGAAAAGCCTTGTGGCATACCTTTATACTCAGGAATTCGGCAGGGTAACTCTGATGGTTAATGCTGCCTTTGGCAGAGGGAAGGAAAGCAAAAAGGCTATCTTTTTCCATCCGCTAAATCTGATTGATACCGTTTTTTATAAGGCAAACAGTGAAACAGGCATGGGCCGATTGCGCGAAGTGTCGTCGGCTTATGACATTTCATCCATCCGTTTTCAAAACGTTAAGCGCGCCATTGCCGTTTTTTTGGGCGAAGTAATCTATCGGACTGTAAGGGAAGAGGAGAGAAACCATAGCCTGTTTGCTTTTTTAGAAAATTCAATCCTTGCCCTGGAAGCGATGGACGAAGGGGTGCAAAACTTTCATATCCTCTTTTTGGCCCAACTCTCTAAATACTTAGGCTTTTTTCCTGGCGGAACCTATTCAGCTGATACCCCATATTTTGACTTAAAAGGCGGAGTTTTTATAAGCCATGCACCCAACCATCCTGTATTTTTAGGCCAAGAGCAGAGCAGTTTGCTTTACAAAGCCCTGCACACAAACTACATGAACGCTTCGGATTTACAACTCAATGGTAAACAACGCAATCTTTTTTTAGGCAACATGCTCAATTACTACTCTTTTCATATCGGTTCATTCTCCGAAATCCTTTCATTGCCGGTATTGAAACAAGTTTTTGAAGACTAATTTTGCTAAAAATCCCCTGACATAGAGTAAATATGTAAAGGAACTATTTGAACATGGCATGGGCTTTGACACCTGAGGAGGCTTAATGAATTATCGATTTTTTTCTATATTTGTTCTGAGGCTGGTTATAGATATTTTAAAAATTTCGAAATGGTATTATTTACCCTACATTAATAGCAGATTCAATGTCTTTCATTACGTCCGTAGTTGGCTGGCTGAATACCAAAAGGCTGCATCAAATTGACCTGTTTCGGAAGTTCCCTCTCCAAACGCAGGAGGAGGTTCTTTTCAAGTTAATCGAAAGGGCGAAAGACACGCAATTTGGAAAAGCACATGGTTTTGCAAGCTATAAAGGGATTCACGATTTCCAAAAAAATGTCCCTTTAACCGATTACGATGCGCTTAAGCCTTATGTTGACAGGCTTAGACAGGGTGAATTCGATTTGCTCTGGCCGGGGGATATCCGTTGGTTTGCCAAGTCGTCGGGGACAACCGGTAATAAGAGCAAGTTTATCCCTGTGAGCAGGGATACGTTGGAAGATTGCCACTTCAGGGGAGGGAAAGACGTGCTGGCAATTTATACCGATAATAATATCGATTCTCGAATCTTCTCGGGCAAAGGGCTTACCCTGGGAGGTAGCCATCAAATAGATAATTTTTACAACACCTCATACTATGGCGACCTTTCGGCCATTCTCATTGAAAATATTCCATGGTGGGCCGATTTCATTAGAACGCCACGAAGAGAGGTGGCTCTCATCCCTGAATGGGAAAGTAAGTTGGAGCAGTTGGCCAGAGAGGCCATTAGGGAGAATGTAACCAACATTGCAGGGGTTCCCTCCTGGAACCTTGTTATGATAAAGTATATACTCGACTACACAGGAAAAAAGAACCTGCTGGAGATTTGGCCTGATCTTGAACTCTTTACCCATGGAGGGGTTTGCTTCACCCCATACAGAGAGCAGTTTCGCAAGGTTATTCCATCTCCCGATATGCACTATTTAGAGGCCTACAATGCCAGCGAAGGTTTTTTTGCCATACAGGACGAACCTTTACGCGACGATATGCTGCTTATGCTCGATTATGGAATTTTTTACGAGTTTATCCCTTTGGAGCAGATGAATAGCCCCAATCCCAAGGCCTATACTGTTGCCGATGTGGAATTGAACAGGAACTATGCTATGGTAATTAGCACAAATTCAGGCCTTTGGAGGTATCTTATAGGTGATACGGTTGAGTTTACATCCACATTCCCGCACAAAATAAAAATTACGGGAAGAACTAAACACTTTATCAATGCCTTTGGAGAAGAGTTAATCATTGACAATGCAGAAAAAGCCCTGAAAGTAGCGTGCGATAGAACAGGTGCGATTATCAATGAGTACACTGCAGCTCCTATTTTTATGGATGAGAACAGCAAGGGGGCGCACGAATGGCTGATTGAGTTCGAAAAGGAACCCGACGATTTGAACTTTTTTATTGATACGCTGGATCGGACGTTATGCTCCTTGAACTCCGATTATGAAGCCAAAAGGTATAAGGGTATTACACTTGGCCTACCCGTCATTCGGCCCATGGGTAAAGGAACCTTTTATAGCTGGATGAAAAAAAATGGCAAGTTGGGAGGGCAGAATAAGGTACCCCGTTTGAGCAACAACCGCGAATACGTTGACTCCCTCCTCGAAACTTCTGAAGTTGAAACCATTTAGTATGGAAAAAGGCACTTCTGAAAAGTTTTTGGTAATTCTCCTTATGGGGATTTTTTCCTGTTTTACAGGGGTTTTTGCTCAATACCCAAGGTTAACAATCGATGCGCTTGGCAACTATTGGCATATTTCAAAAAAGGGTGTTCAAAAGCTAAACTCACAGGGAAAAATTCTAAGGCACTATTCAAATGTCATCCTGGGAGAACCAACCTTCATCGATCCATCCGACCCGTTTAAGATCATGGCTTTTTATTATCAAAGCCAACAATTGCTGTTTCTTAATAATGATGCGGCTGCCATTGGAAAGACTGTAAATCTCTACGATTTGGGCTTGGGGGAGGTGGTAATGGCATGCCGAAGTGCACTTGGAGGCGTTTGGCTTTACCATCGCGAAACGGGTGAACTGCTTCGGTATAATAGCCGCCTCGATTTTGTTGAGCAAAGGATTAGCCTGGATCAACGGTTTATCAAACACAATTCGCTTTGCATGTGCGAAAGCGGCGGAATCCTTTATGTGGGTGTCGACCATGGTGCAATCGCCCGTTTCGATACCTATGGTGCTCAATTAATACCCCTTAAGATTCCCAATGAGGGTTTTTTTAGGATTGAGACTAACTACCTGTGGGTTCAGAACAGAGGAGTATATTATAGATATTTCCTCCAAACCCCCGAGGCAGAACCGGAGATCTTCAATTGCCCTTGCAGTGATTTACCCCTCTCCATTGATAAGCGTGTTGTTTGCTTTGACGGGAGGGAATTTGTTTTTTGCGAAAAAAGCTTACCCTAACAGCATATTCCCCATTAAGTTTTTTATCTTTATCTGTTCGAAAAGGCAATCCTTGGAAAACGATTACTAACCTTTAATATATTTGAAAATCATGCATATAGCTGTTGCAGGGAATATTGGTTCGGGAAAAACAACCTTAACACGCCTCCTTTCTAAGCATTATGGCTGGAAGCCCCATTTTGAAGATGTGGATGATAATCCGTATCTGAATGATTTTTATGAAGACATGCAGCGATGGAGTTTCAACCTGCAGATATACTTCCTCAATAGCCGTTTCAACCAGATTGTGGAGATTCGCCGTACCGGCGATAAGGTAATACAAGACCGCACCATCTACGAGGACGCACACATATTCGCACCCAACCTGCATTCCATGGGCTTGATGTCCACCAGGGATTTTAACAACTATCTTAGCCTTTTTAATTTGATGTGCTCTCTAATCCAACCCCCTGATTTGCTAATCTACCTCAGGGCAACTGTGCCTACGCTGGTTAATCAGATTCAAAAACGGGGCAGAGAGTATGAGAAGAGCATCAGGCTTGATTATCTGCAGCGGCTAAATGAGCGGTACGAAGCATGGATAGAGAATTATAAATTGGGAAAGTTGCTCATAATTGAGGTGGATAATTTGAACTTCCCTGAAGTTCCTGCCGATCTTCGGTCGATTATCACCCGCATCGATGCGCTGATACATGGGTTATTTTAGGGCAGTGAATTTACCCTACCCCTTTTTTCTTTACCATCGGATATGCCATTTGTTTTCCATAACCTTGTAATTGTTTTTGTATAGCGATGTTCAGGATTTGGATTGCAGCCATTCTGATTACTTTATGCCATTTTGCTGTTAAAGCACAGTTGGAGGACTCGGCAAAAAAACAGAGTCTAACATTGATGTTTGTGGGCGATGTGATGGGGCATGGCATGCAGATTAAGGGTGCTTACAACGAGGAGACCGATACATATCAGTATGACGATGTATTTTCGAGAGTTTCATCAGTATTCCATTTGGCCGATATTACCATTGCCAACCTAGAGGTAACCCTTGCCGGGCCTCCATACGCCGGATATCCGCAGTTCAGCTCGCCCGACGAGCTGGTTGACGGGCTGACCAATGCCGGTGTTGACATGCTGGTAACAGCCAATAACCACACCATTGACAGGGGTAAAGAGGGCATTATTAGAACTATTAATGTGTTGAGAGACAAAAGCATTCCCTTCGCCGGGACTTACATGGACGTTTTAGACAGGGATACATCGTACCCGTTGATTATTGAGCGGAATGGCATACGGTTGGCCCTGCTAAACTATACCTATGGAACCAACGGTATCCCGGTGCCACACCCTACTTTTGTTAACCTTATCGATACGGCGCAAATTCGCACTGATTATAATAATGCCCTTTTGCATAATGTGGATGATGTTATTGCATTCATGCATTGGGGTGTAGAGTATGATCGTTCGCCTAACCTTGAACAGCTTATGCTAACCCGCTTTCTTCACGACTTGGGCATAAGGCTGGTGATTGGCTCACATCCTCACGTACTTCAACGCATGGAGGCATCCTTCGATACCGATACTACCGAGGGGAGGGTTGTGGTTTTCTCACTGGGTAATTTTGTGTCCAATCAGCGCCCGAGGTATAGAAATGGGGGTAGCATTGTGGCCATTAACATTGAAAAGGAGAATGGCATAACCCGCATTACCGATGCCGGTTACATTTTGGTTTGGATACACACCCCAACCATTGATGGGAAGCAGAGATTCCGAGTTGTGCCTGTTTCTCAGTATGAGAAAAAGGAGGAGTTTTTCAGCCAAGAAGATAGGGAGCTCTTCGACGAGTTTGCCTCCGATTCGAGAGAACTGCTCAATAGCGAGAATTATAATTTTCCAGAAATAGTCTATCGCGGTGGTAAATGGTTAATTCCTTGGAAAATAAGGGAAACACTAAACCTTTTTCCCATTCAAAGGGTTGAACCGTGGAAAACCATCCATTCCTATCCCAAAGATTTACGCTTGGGAGTATGAACGGTAATATAGGTTAATGCCTAATCACTATTTTTTTGGGCAATACATTTTCAACATGGCTTCAGCCGGTTGAAAGTTAAGTTCTACAGCCTTTTGAAAATCTTCGCATGCACCCTCGGTATCATGCACATTCATCCTGGAAATCCCTCTGTTATAGTAGGCTTCGGGATTTTTTGGATCCTTGAGAATGATATAATCATAGTCGGGTAAAGCTCCCTGATGATCGCCCAGAATGGCCTTGGACACAGCACGGTTGTAGTATGCTTGTGCATAGTTATTATCCAGCTCTATCACCTTGTTAAAATCGGCAATGGAACCCCTATAGTCCTTAGATAATGCCTTGGCAATACCCCTCCCGAAATAGGCTCTTGTGTATTTATCATTAATGGATATGGCCTTATTGAAATCGTTGATGGCCTGCTTATAGTTTCCCAGTTTAATGTGTGATCCTCCTCGCAAACCGTATGCTACATCATAGTTTGGATCCAACTTAAGTGCTTTATTGTATAGATCTAAGGCCTCATCGTTTTTGTCCAGATTACTTTTTGTCCATCCCAGTTGGTAGTAAATCTCCTTGTCATCTTTTTCATGGAGCAGAGCTTCTGTTAAATCTTTCTCGGCACCCGGATAATCCTGAATTTGAAACTTGAAGATTCCCCTTTGTTTATATGCATACCCCGATGCTTCAGATGATTCAATCATTTTGTCATAATCCGCAATGGCCCCTGCGAAATCATCAATGAATGCTCTGGCCTCGCCACGGGTTTGGAACGCTTCAAGGTTATGCCCATCCAGCTCTATGCTCCTGTTGTAGTCCAGAATGGCCTCGTTGTATTGATGTTGGGCAGCCTTAAGCAAGCCCCTTTGATAGTATGCTCTGGCACATGAATCGTTAAGTGCGATGGCCTTGTCAAAATCCACCATGGCCTTTTGGTAATCCGTTAGCTTTCGGAACGATATTCCCCTGTCAATATAAAAATCCGGGATTTCGGGGTTTATTTCAATGGCCCTATCAAAATCCACAATGGCTGCTGAATCCTTTGCCTGTGAGGCCAAGGCCAAAGCCCTGGCATGGTAAAACTTATCAACCTTTTTGTTGAACCGTATTGCCCGCGTAAATTTTTCTACCGCTTGTTCATAAAGGGACGAATCGGAAAGGGCGATACCCTCATTGTAATTCTTGACTGCTAGCCTGGGCCTAAGAATTATAAATACTGTTCCGGCAAGTAAAATGAGAATGATTAGAATATAGATTACCTTTTTCATGCTATCTGCTTTTAATTCAGGTGCAAAGTTAAACAAATTTGGACTGTGTAGATTATTTTTAAAAAAAATGCCCGTTGAGGTAACCAGCGGGCAGTATAAGAAATTATATCCGTTTTTTAATCAGAGAATTTGGCTGCGTAATACTCTCGATTTAGCCTGGCAATGTGCGAAATGGATATGCCCTTTGGGCATTCGGCCTCACACGCACGGGTATTGGTACAACCACCAAATCCCAATTCATCCATCTTGGCCACCATCCTTTTAACCCTTTCTTTGGCCTCTATTCTACCCTGCGGGAGAAGTGCCAGTTGTGATACCTTGGCTGCAATAAATAGCATGGCCGATGAATTTTTGCAGGCGGCAACGCATGCGCCGCAACCGATACACGAAGCAGCATCAAATGCCTCGTCGGCATTCGGCTTGGCCACAGGAATGGCATTGGCATCCTGAGCAGCACCTGCATTGGTTGAAATGAACCCTCCTGCCTGCATAATCTTTTCGAAAGCATGGCGGTCAACCATCAAATCCTTTATCACGGGGAACGAAGCAGCCCTCCAGGGCTCAACAACAATGGTACAGCCATCCTTAAAATCGCGCAGATGTAGTTCGCAGGTTGTCGTTTTGCCCTTCAGACCATGTGGTCGCCCGTTGATGTAAAGCCCGCAGCTGCCGCATATCCCCTCGCGGCAATCGTGTTCAAATGCGATGGGATCTTCACCCTTTAGAATCAGTTGACTGTTGAGGTAATCGAGCATCTCAAGGAATGACATTTCTGGCGATACGCTGTCAAGGTAATAGGTTTCAAATTTGCCCTTGCTTTTGGCATCCTTTTGCCGCCATATTTTAAGTTTTAACTTCATATCCTTTTGTGATTAGAATGGCAATAATAAATGACTTAGGTATAACTTCTCTCCTGAAGTTTGACGTATTCAAATGTAAGTGGTTCCTTGTGTAAGGTGGGTTCTTTATCGGGTCCATTGTATTCCCATGCAGCAACGTAAGCGAATTCCGAATCGATACGTTTTGCTTCACCTGTGTCGGTTTGGCTTTCCTCGCGGAAATGGGCGCCACAACTTTCCTTACGGTTCAAGGCATCAGTACAGAGCAATTTGGCCATTTCAAAATAATCGGCCACCCTACATGCCTTTTCCAACTCCTGATTCACCCCTTCGATTGAACCGGGTACCTTCACGTTTTTCCAAAACTCCTCCTCAAGCTCTTTGATTAATGTCAAAGCTTTTTTCAATCCCTCTTCATTGCGATACATACCGCAGTAATCCCACATGATTTTCCCTAAACGTTTGTGGAATGAGGTAACGGTTTCTTTTCCGTTTACTGCCAAAAGTTTGTCAATTCGTCCCTTAACGTTGTTGGCAGCCTCTTCAAACTCAGGGCGTTTTGTATCGAAGCGTGCAACTTTAATCTGATTGGATAGGTAATCGGCTATGGTGTATGGGATAATAAAGTATCCGTCGCCGGCGCATTGCATCAGCGAACTGGCCCCAAGGCGATTGGCACCATGGTCAGAAAAATTAGATTCGCCTATGGCGAAGAGGCCGGGAATGGTGGTCATCAGGTTGTAGTCAACCCACAGTCCGCCCATGGTGTAGTGTCCTGCAGGGTAAATACGCATGGGGGTATTGTAGGGCGATTCGCCGGTAATCTTCTCGTACATTTCGAAAAGATTGCCATACTTGTTTTCTATGGCTTTTGCCCCCTGTTTTTGAATGGCATCCCGAAAATCGAGGTAAACCGACAAGCCCGTATCGCCCACTCCGTAGCCGGCATCGCATCGCTCTTTCGCTGCCCTCGAGGCAACATCGCGGGGAACAAGGTTCCCAAAAGCAGGGTAACGGCGTTCGAGGTAGTAATCACGATCCTCTTCGGGGATATCGTTGGGGTTGCGCTTATCGCCCTTTTCTTTGGGGACCCATACCCGCCCGTCGTTCCTCAGCGATTCGCTCATAAGGGTGAGTTTACTCTGAAACTCATTGAGAACGGGAATTGAGGTGGGATGGATTTGAATGAAACTTGGGTTGGCAAAGAGGGCTCCCTTTTTATATGCCTTCCAGGCAGCAGATCCATTGGAGTTAACCGCCAGAGTTGACAGGTAGTATATCGTGCCGTAACCACCCGTGGCCAGAACAACAGCATGTGCTGCGTGGCGCTCGATTTCGCCCGTGATAAGGTTGCGGGCGATGATTCCGCGTGCCCTCCCTTCCACAACAACAATATCGAGCAACTCCCTACGGGAGTACATGGTAACGGTTCCTGCCTGAATCTGTCGGGTAAGTGCGCTATACCCACCCAAAAGGCATTGCTGACCGGTTTGCCCTTTGGCATAAAAAGTTCGGCTAACCTGAACCCCGCCAAACGAGCGGTTGTCGATAAGACCACCATAGTCGCGGGCGAAGGGCACACCGATGGCGGTGTAGTGATCGATAACCAGATTGCTCACCTCGGCAGCCCGGTAAACGTTCGCCTCGCGGGCTCTGTAATCGCCCCCTTTCATCATGTCGTAGAACAATCGGAAAACGCTATCGCCATCGTTCTTGTAGTTTTTGGCAGCATTTATACCACCCTGAGCTGCAACAGAGTGAGCACGTCGTGGGGTGTCCTGATAGCAAAAGACTTTAACATTATAGCCCAACTCTCCAAGGGTTGATGCGGCCCCCGATCCGGCCAAACCTGTTCCCACAACAATTATATCCAACTTTTTCCTATTCGCGGGATTTACCAATTTTAGTGATGCTTTATGCCTTGTCCATTTTTCAGCAAGGGGACCATCGGGTATTTTAGCGTTGAGTTTATTCATGGTGGTGTTTTTTTCAGTGAGGAATATCCAATACGTTACTATTCACAAATTAGCCGTACTTAACGTGCAAACCAAAAGTAGATGGGGATTATGGTAAAGCCAACGGCAACAATAACGGCATAAACATACGCAAATGATTCTAACCTGTTCAACCACTTGTTGTTATTTAGTCCAATGGTGTGAAAAGCGCTCCAAAAACCGTGGCTTAAATGCAGGCCAAGGAGAACGGCCGAAATAACATAAATAAGGTTATACCACCAGTACTTGGCAAAAAAGCTGGAGACAAGCAGATAGGTATTGTGCATTTCGGTTCCCTCTACATAGGGAGCTTCACCAAAACGAAGTTTCAGGAAAAAGTTAATCAAATGTAAAACCAGGAAAGCCAGAATGGCAAATCCGAGGATATACATATTCTTCGAAGGCCAGGTTGTAACCCGATTTGATGCCGTTTTGTTGTATCCAATGGGCCTTGTTCTTTGGTTTTTAAGCGTGATAATGGTGGCGTAAACAATGTGAAAGAAAAAACCAAATGCCAGCAAAAATTCAACAATCCTTAGCAGGGGAATTGTGGCCAGAGCATGCGCTGCTCTGTTGTATAAGGAACCATCCCCAACCAAAAGTAGTAGGTTTGTGGTAAGATGAACTACCAAAAAGAGCATCAGGAATAATCCGGTGATGCTCATAATCAGTTTTTTACCAAGCGAAGAGCTGAATATTCCACTCATAGTTAGTTTAATTTTTTTGGTCAACAAGTTAAGTTTTTCTCAGGAATAACAATGTTTTTAAGTGTTTTTTAAAACGTGTTTTTAAACATTCAGTAATAAGAAATTCTTTCAAAGTAGAGTAACCAAAAAACTATAAAAAGATGTTTAGGGCATATTCAGCGAATTAAAAACTATCCCATTAATTTCAAGTATTTATTTTTAATGGCTATTAGCTTATCTGCTGTTAGGTTCTCCCTATAGATTCTTACCAAGTCATTGATAACCCTGTTCTTATAAATGAATGCAGTTGCAGCATCGAAGTATAGCAATTCGGTATCGTATTTTACCTCCGTTGTAAGTTTTCGAAAGTCCTTCCATTCAATGCGTTCGGGAATTGTAAAGTAGCCAAAATTGGGATTTGCATGTTCGAGGTATGCTCCATCGCCCAGCGGGATCAACGAAAAGAATCTATGATTTTTAATCATAGCCATTTCGTTTTGGAATGATTTCACCTTCTTTTTAAAAATAATGCCATGGTCGCGGTAAAGCTCTTGCAAAATGGCAATTTGATTATACTTGGGAATATCGAATAGACGAATGACAGGACATGTTTGGTTAAACAGGGTAACATTTCCGGTTATGGCATCGATGGGGAATTTTACCCTTTCCTGAATGGTGAGGGTAATTCGTATGATCGTTTCAAGCGAAACGAATTCCTCGGTAACCAAATAGAGCACTTGTGGTTTTGTGGAATACTGAACCTGGCTATAGTAGCCGAAAAAGGGAGAGACGGCCTCTAATACACAGGTATTTTTAAGCAGCAAATCATTTTCTACACAGGATAAAGGCTCTTCTTTGGTTATGCCACCAAAATATTCAATTACATTTTGCCCGCTCATAGTTTGTGTGTTTTAGTTTTTTACGAAAAATTCATGATACGTAAAGAAAGCCACAATTGCACGGCAATCTCGTGTGTAAGACTCCTCCGTGAGGTTGCAGACGACTTAATGCAAGCTATGGATTACGATAAAAACTTCAGTCCATGTATTGCAACCGCATATCCTTAGTTGATTGAATAGACAAAAACTCCAGTGCAGTAAAGAACGTTTTTTCAGGCTTATATCCTGATAGTACAACTATTACAATGGCTTCACTGTGAGTAGCCAAGTAAATAGTAAAGAAAACACATGGATCACATTTAACAAATATATAATTCTTTTTTTGATTCAGGTATAGAGTGCAATAAAAACGTTCGTTTTGCCTATGAGTTGTTGTGGCATAAATTGCCATAATCACTCTGTAAAACAAGTTGGTAATAGTGTTTACAAAAAACTTATCCTGGCAATACCCGTTGAATTTGCCCCAAATTTTAAACTCTACCTGCTGCTTTAACGGTTATTATCCTCTTTTTTGAGAATGTCCATGGCATATAACAGGGTGGTGTCAATCCTTTTGATGATAGGGTAGTACCCCTCATTATCAATAAGGTTTCTGGCAATGGCTGCTCTTAACTGTGTTTCGATTAGCTCTTTAGATTTTTCAATTTGCGTTTTCTCGGGTTCGACGCCGCGCTTTTTCGAAAATTCAATAAAGCGATTGAGCAGATTAACCTTGTCCAGATATTTTTCTATGGCAACGTAGTCGTGTAGGCCGGACATCTCTTTTCTGTATGTGTCGGCGAAATCAAAGGCAAAGCGATAGATTAAACCTCTGTTGGCCACCATGTTAAAATAAGGGGTGATCCCGGAGGTATCCAGGGGAACGAAATAGTCGGGCATAATACCCCCGCCCCCGTACACAGTGCGCCCGCCGGGCGTGGTGTATTTCAGAGAATCGGAGAAATGAATGCTATCCTGTACCTGGAATTCGCCGTGTAAATATCTGTTGCTTATATCGTAGTAGTATTCATCGTCCCCCGGAGCATAGGGCTTTTGGATACTCCTGCCTGTGGGAGTATAGTATCTTGCTATGGTTAGCCTTAGTGCCGAACCGTCGGAGAAAAGAATTTGCTCCTGAACCAATCCCTTACCAAACGATCTTCTGCCAATTACGAGACCCCTGTCGTTGTCCTGGATGGCACCGGCCAAAATTTCGCTTGCCGAGGCGGCAAATTCGTCGATAAGAATTGCAACCTGAGTATTTGTGCATTGCCCCTTCGAATCGGAGTAGATGTTATGGCGTGGGCGGGCTTTCCCCTGGGTATAGACGATTAACTTCCCTTCGGGAAGAAATTCATTGGCTATGTTGGTGGCGGCATCAAGATATCCGCCATTGTTTCCTCGCAAATCAACGATTAGCTTAGTCATGCCTTGCTTTTGGAGTTTGCTAACCGCATCGATAAATTCTTTATAGGTTGTGCGGGCAAACCGCGAAATTTTAATGTACCCCATTTCGTCATCGAGCATTAAGCTGATATCAATGCTGTAAATGGGTATTTTATCCCTCACAATCTCAAATACCATGATTTCATCAACGCCTTTTCGGACAATGCCCACTTTCACCCTCGTTAAATTTGGGCCTTTCAGCAACTTAACCACTTCATCCTGAGGGAAACCAATACCTGCTACGTTTTGGCCATCAATGGTTACAATCCTGTCGCCAGCCAAAAGACCAATTTTCTCCGAGGGACCTCCCTGTACCGTGCTTACCACCACAATGGTATCGTTAGGCATATTGAAAGTTATGCCAATGCCATCGAAACCCCCGTCGAGAGGCTCGTTTACAGCTTTCAACTCCGAGGCAGGGATATATACCGAGTGGGGGTCGAGGTTCTTCAGCAGTACGGGGATAGTATTCTCAACCAAAGTGCTTACCGATACGGTATCTACATATTGGTCTTCGATGTACTTTAGTACGTTGGTGAGCTTATCTGCGCGTGGGTAAACCGTCAGGCTTGGTCTTCCGGGAGCCTGTTGAAGTTTAATGCCAATTACTATGCCTGCTATCAGTACAAGCGCCAACCCCAGTGGATAAATGATATCCTTTGGTTTATTGATGTATTTCATCAAAATCAGTGTTTTATCGGGTCGATCTATTGATTCGTATCAACCGATCCGGTTACTATAATTTAATTATTTCAATTTTTGCCCTTTTCAGCAAATCGATGCCTTCGGCAATGCGGTAATCGTCGTTGTAAACAACTCTTGTGATACCCGCTTGGATAATGAGTTTGGCACACTCCAGACAAGGGGAAGAGGTTACGTACAGGGTTGCCCCTTCGCTGCTGTTGTTCGATTTGGCTACCTTGGTTATGGCATTGGCTTCAGCATGCAAAACGTAGGGTTTGGTTTTACCCGACTCATCTTCACAGACGTTTTCAAAACCACTGGGCGTGCCGTTGTAACCATCGGAAATAATCATTTTGTCCTTAACGATAAGCGCACCAACCTGCCTGCGTTTACAGTAAGAATTTTGTGCCCATATTTGGGCCATTTCGAGGTAGCGACGATCGAAATCGGGCTGCTTATCTCCATATGGATATTTCTTCGATTCTTTCATATTGCGCTGTAACTGTACCGATAAAAATAGTTCTCTAAGGGTCAAAGGTATAAACTTTGCAGTGGTTTTAAACCGATTAAAATAAAAAAACCTCGAGTAATCGAGGTTTTTTGTACCCGGGGCCGGGGTCGAACCGGCACAGTATTGCTACCACTGGTGTTTGAGACCAGCGCGTCTACCAATTCCGCCACCCGGGCAATCACGTTAAGAACGTATCGGGCTGCGAAGATAAAAGGTTTTTTTGTTTTGCACAAGAAAAATTAAAGCATTTGTTAGTTGATCTCATCGGGCTTTTAAAAGGCTACAGATAATACAGAATTAAATATTAATTAACCAACTACGAATGTGTTCCAAGCCATTCTATTCAATCACGAACTAGTTTAAGCATGATACTAATTAAGAATTTGCAAGCACTTTAGTCTATCTTAAAATTTAACTTGATTTTTGGCTTAAAAAGGCATTAAAATTACGGAAGAGTCTGCCGGCCTCACGGCTCGATTAATTCCCGAAATTAAGAGAAATGTCTCTCTTGCTCAGGAAATAACATCAGCAAGTATTGAACAGAGTTCTGGTTCAGATCAAATTAGCTATGCCATTCAGCAGTTGAATTCGGTTACCCAGCAAAATGCCTCGGCAAGCGAGCAGCTGGTTGAATATTCACAGAAACTGAAGGAGCAATCGGAAAAATTGGAGATGATTATACAGTTTTTCAAAACCAGCTAACAACACATCATCCTTAAATGGCAGATTTACTAAATGAGAGGCAGAAATTGGGGATTATATTACATTGCCAATTACCCTTGGGCTAACGGTTTTTCGTACAATCTCACAGATCCCTTCGAGATCCATTCCGCACTCGCGATATAGTTCGGCCTGAGTGCCATGTTCAATAAACCTATCGGGAATTCCCAGACGGATAACCCTGGTTGTAAAACCATTATCGTTCAGCCATTCAAGCACAGCCGACCCAAATCCTCCCTGAATGGAGCCATCTTCAAGCGTGACAATAGTTTTAAATTTTTTGCCGATTCTTGCAAGCGTTTTCCCATCCAAAGGCTTTACAAAGCGCATGTCGTAATGTGCAACACTGATTCCCTCTTCACCCAGCTTATCAGCAGCCTTTGATGCTGTAATCCCCAAAGGTCCAAGAGAAAGAATGGCAAGATCATCACCTTGCCGAAGCATACGTGCCTGCCCCACGGTTATTGCGGTGAAAGGTTTTCTCCAGTTAATCATTGAGCCATTGCCGCGAGGGTAGCGAATACTCCATGTGCCCATGCCCGGCAACTGAGCGGTGAACATCATGTTGCGCAATTCCTCTTCGTTCATGGGCGAACAAATGGTAAGGTTGGGAATAGCCCGCATGTAGGAAATGTCGAATGCGCCATGATGGGTTGCACCATCATCTCCAACAAGTCCGGCGCGATCGAGGCAGAAAACAACAGGTAGGTTTTGTAGGGCTACGTCATGGATTACCTGATCGTAGGCACGCTGCATGAAAGAGGAGTAGATGTTACAGAAAGGAATCATGCCTTCGGCAGCAAGACCTGCCGAAAAGGTAACTGCGTGTTGTTCGGCAATTCCCACGTCGAATGCGCGCTCTGGCATTTTTTCCATCATAATGCAGAGAGAGCAGCCCGTGGGCATGGCCGGTGTAATGCCAACTATTTTTGGGTTTTTCTCAGCCAACTCAACCAGAGTATGCCCAAAAACATCCTGAAAACGGGGAGCAGCCGACTCTTCGGTTGAAATGGAAATCCGCTCTCCGGTTACTTTATCGAATATCCCGGGGGCATGCCAAAGCGTTTGGTTTTTTTCAGCCGGAGTAAACCCTTTCCCTTTAACCGTAATGCAGTGAAGCAATTTGGGTCCGGGGATATTTTTCAAATCGTTAAGGATACGGGTAAGGTAAACCACATCGTGCCCGTCAACCGGGCCAAAATATCGAAATCCCAACGATTCGAACAGATTGCTTTGTTTGAAGATGGTGGACTTAATGGCATTTTCCAACTTTTGAACCAACGATCGGGCCCCGGGACCTATGCCATCCAACTTTCCCAATAGATCCCAAACATCCTTCTTCAGCTTGTTATATGTCTTTGAGGTGGTTATGTCTAAAAGATATTCTTTCAGCGCCCCCACGTTGGGATCGATGGCAATGTTATTGTCATTGAGTATAACCAAAAGGTTGGTTTGCTTCGAGCCCCCATTGTTGAGTCCCTCAAATGCCAGGCCGCTGGTCATCGAGCCATCGCCAATTACCGCTATGGTTTGCCTTTCTTCACCTTTCAGATCCGATGCCATGGCCATTCCAAGTGCAGCCGAAATGGAAGTCGAGCTGTGCCCTGTGCCAAAAGAATCGTATTCGCTTTCGCTCCGCTTGGGAAAACCGCTGATACCCTTATATTTCCTGTTGGTGTGAAAGACTCCCCGTCTTCCGGTAAGTATCTTATGCCCATAGGCTTGATGCCCGACATCCCAAATTATCCTGTCGTTTGGGGTGTTAAAAACGTAATGCAGGGCAATGGTAAGCTCCACAACACCGAGGCTGGCTCCAAAATGGCCCGGATTGCTGGAAACGACGTCAATAATGAATTGCCTTAACTCCCTGCTTAATTGCACAAGGTCGTCTGTCCCAAGTTTTTTCAGATCTTCGGGAGAGTTAATTTGATTCAAAATAGAGCCTTCAAAATCCATGATTTAATCTTATCCGGCAAAGTTACAATAAAAAACACAATTAATGATAATTGCTGCAGTACGCGCTTCGTCTGATACTAAGTCAATTATTTATGAGGTTAACGAACTTAAAAGCCAATTGTTTTGTTGAGTTTATCTTTTAAATATTGAGATGAACAACAAGTATAATTATTTATATCTTTGTCAGCAACATGACACCTACACAGCACGAACCATGATAAACAGAACATTTTACCTGGGCATTGTAATCATAGCGGTTTTCCTTTTCGATTCATGCGTACCGGTTAAGGAGTTTCAAACCTTACAGGATAATAATACAAAGTGCGAAGAGGAAAGGGAGAAGTTTTCCATTGAGAACGAGTCGCTTGGAGTTAAAACTCGGGAATTGGAGGCCAAACTTAAGGTACTTACCGATGAGGTTGAGCGGCTTGTTGCCGACAGCGCGAAACGGTCGGTTGAACTCAACAGGCTAAAGGACGAGAATGAGAAGCTGACATCGAGGTATGGACAGTTGGAGGATTTACAAAAAAGCTTCATGTCCGGCAGTCAGCAGGAAACGCGTAAAGTTTTAGCCCAACTTCAAAAAACTCAGGAAGAGCTGCAGGTCAAAGAGGATGCCCTTAAGGAGTCTGAGCGCAGGCTGAACCTCAGGAGGAAGAATCTTGAGGAACTTCAAACTTACCTTGACCAGCTGAAAAAGGATTTGGACGATCGCAATGCCCGTTTGGTGGAATTAGAGCAAATACTTGCCCGCAAAGATTCTGCGGTGATGGCACTCAGGCGAAAGGTTTCGGATGCCCTGTTCGGTTTTGAGGGCAAGGGGCTGAGCGTAAAGTTGCAGAATGGCAAGGTTTACGTTTCGCTTGACGAACGGCTGATGTTTAAATCGGGAAGCCACGTTGTGGATGCCAACGGTGTGGCAGCCATGAAGCAACTTATCCCTGTGCTGGAGCAAAACCCCGATATCAATATTATGGTGGAAGGGCATACCGATGATGTGCGTTTCCCTGAGCGCGGAGAGCTGCTTGATAACTGGGATTTAAGCGTTAAAAGGGCAACCTCTATCGTGCGAATACTGTTGGATGGCACAAAAATATCGCCCGTTCGGATAACGGCGGCAGGCCGTAGCCAATTCCTTCCGGTTGACCCTGCAAAAACGCCTGAAGCCCGTCAGAAGAACAGACGCACTGAAATAATACTCACACCCAAATTGGATGAGCTGTTTGAAATTTTAGAGTCAAACTAAGAGCAGCCTTATTAGGATAATCAACCTGACTTGGGGGTGAAAGAGTTTTTCCTTTACCTGTCGCACCTGACTTTCAGCAGGGTATTAAACCTGCTCCTGTGTGGAGTTGGTTACCTGTTTTCGCAAATCCTGCGCTACCCCGTTGTTCTTGGCAAACCCTGGAGTGTTTCCATTGAACCTACAACCCGCTGTAATTTTCAGTGCCCCGAATGTCCAACGGGAATAGGAGAACTTGGCAGGCGGGCAGGCGATATGGCTTTGGATCGTTTTATCGATATCATTAATGAGATTGAGCATACGACTTTAACCGTTCTGTTGCATTTTCAAGGCGAACCATTGATGAATCCGGATATTTACAAAATGGTTGAATATGCTTCCTCAAAACGCATTATCACTGAAATGGCTACTAACGCTACGCTGCTGGATAAAGAGGCATCGGAAAAATTAGTGAAAAGCGGCCTGAAAAAGATTGTTATATCCATTGATTCGCCATCCGAAAAAGAGTTTGGAATGTACCGCAAAGGGGGGCAGTTGACCGGAGTGCTCTTGGGGATTGAGAACATCCAACAGGCTAAGCTGAAATATAAAACGGGGTATCCTTTGCTTTGCTTAGAGTTGCTTGCATTTAAAAATAATGTGTCCCGGATTGAGGATTTCGTCACGCTTGGCAAATCATTGCGAGCCGATGTGATAAGGGTAAAAACTGTTCAACTGTTAAATCTTGAGGATGCCGCTGACAAAATTCCCATTGGTACCAAGTATTGCCGTTACGAAAAACGGGTTGATGGAAGTATCGCTTTGAAGGGGAAAGCCAACTCACCTTGCTCTGTCCCTTGGTATAAATGCTCGCTAACTCACGATGGATGGATTGTACCGTGCTGTTTCGATAAAAGCGCAACCTATCTTTTGGGTTCAATTAACACACACTCGTTGAACGAGGTGTGGTATTCAAAACATTACAATAATTTTAGAAAAAGGTTAATCAGGCATCGGCGGCTTATGCCGGTTTGTTCAACCTGTCCTCAGGGCCGGGTTAAAATAGATTTCAACGTTGGGTGAATTGCCGTTCTGCATACGCGTTAAATGTGATCTGAAATAATAAAAGCAAAGCAAGAAAAAACCAATGATTGCGGTGTGAATAGTTCATTTTTAGGTGCATTGTGATAGGTAAGGAACCTGATTGCAGCTGCATTTTCCAAACGTATTTCCCTATGATAAAGCAACCTTTTCCCGCCAAATTATATCTGTGTTATAATATACTTTACTTATTTTTCGTTTGCTTAACATCTTGATTTATTGCATTCCTTTTAAAAAATAGTATTTTTGCCCTCTTAATTTCAAACCCAACTCAATGCAGCCATTCAGTCAAAGCAGATTTAGGCAAATAAATTGTATTAGCGGCTGGTTTGCTTTTGCAATAGCAGCCATCGTATATCTTCTCACCATAGAGTCCTCGGCCAGCTTTTGGGACTGCGGCGAATTCATTGCTAGTGGCAATAAACTATTGGTTGGGCACCCTCCCGGAGCCCCTTTCTTTATGTTAATGGTGAGGGTTTTTACCATGTTGTCACCAAGCAAGGAGTTAATTCCTGTTTTGGCTAATTCGCTTTCGGCTCTTGCCAGCGCTTTCACTATCCTTTTCCTGTTCTGGTCTGTTACTCATCTGGCGCGGAAAATGGTGAAAACCGATGACGGTAATTATTCCCTGTCCCAAATGGTATTGATTATAGGCTCAGGTTTAGTTGGGGCGTTAACCTATACTTTTTCCGATACCTTTTGGTTTTCGGCCGTTGAAGCCGAGGTTTATGCCACCTCTTCACTTTTCACCGCATTGGTTTTCTGGGCAATTTTAAAGTGGGAAGATGTGGCCGACGAACCCCATGCCAATAGGTGGATTATCCTGATAGCATACCTCATGGGTTTGTCAATTGGTGTTCACCTCCTGAACTTATTGGCCATTCCGGCCATCGTTATGGTTTACTACTTCCGTAAATATCAGGTTACTACAAGGGGCGTTGTCAAGGCTTTGGCATTGGGAGTTCTCCTTTTGGCCGTGATGATGTATGGGATAATTCAAGGTTTTGTTGTTCTGGCCTCCAAGTTTGAACTGCTATTTGTCAATGGATTTGGATTGCCCTATTCATCAGGTGTTTTCTTCTATTTTGCCGCCATTGCCGCCCTGCTAATTTGGGGAATTCGCTATTCGCATATTAAGGTTAACCCCATACTGAATACCGTCCTGTTGAGCTTTGCGGTCATTATCATTGGCTATATTTCATTCGCAGTTATTGTTATCCGATCCTCTGCAAAGCCGCCCATGGATCAGAATAGCCCCAACAATATGTTCTCGTTGCTGTACTACCTGAATCGCGAGCAGTATGGCGATCGCCCATTGTTTAAGGGGCAATCTTTCGATGCCCCTTTGGTTGACAGGCAGGAGGGGAGCCCTCAGTACATACAGAAAGATGGGAAATACGTTGTGGCATCGCGGAAGTCAAAATTGGTTTTCGATGATCGTTTTGTAACTTTTTTCCCCAGAATGTATAGCTCCGAAGCACGCCATGTTGAGGCGTATAAGCAGTGGACAAATTTTAAGGGTCATGCTGTTCGGGTTGTTGGGCGCGATGGAGAGCCGGAGATTAAATATGTGCCGACCTTTGGTGAAAATTTAAGGTTTTTCTTTTCCTATCAGTTGGGTCATATGTACTGGCGCTATTTTATGTGGAATTTCGCCGGAAGACAAAATGATATTCAGGGTAATGGCGAAATTGTTAAAGGGAATTGGATCAGCGGAATACCTTTTATAGATACTCCACGGCTGGGACCACAGCAGGATCTCCCTTTTACTTTTCGCAATAAGGGGCACAACAGGTATTATCTGCTGCCATTGCTATTGGGTATAGCCGGGCTTATTTGGCACTACTCCCGCAATCAGCAAGACTTTTGGGTGGTATCGCTGCTGTTTGTCTTAACGGGTATTGCCATTGTGGTTTACCTTAACCAAACACCCTATCAACCGCGCGAACGTGATTATGCATATGCAGGGAGTTTTTATGCTTTCAGCATTTGGGTTGGACTTGGAGCAATAGCATTGTTCCAACTTATTAAGAAAGCCATTGATAAAACCCCCGGAGCAGTGTTGACGGTTTTGCTTAGCCTGATCTTTGTCCCCGGCATCATGGCATATGAGAATTGGGACGACCACGATCGGTCGGGAGGTTACCTTGCGGTAGATTTTGCCAACAATGCCCTTAACACCTGCGAACCCAATGCAGTCATCTTCACCTATGGCGACAACGACACTTTCCCTCTTTGGTACGCCCAAGAGGTTGAGGGGGTGAGGAACGATGTGAGAGTGTGCAATTTGAGCTATCTGCGTGCCGATTGGTACATCGATCAAATGCTGCGTAAGGCATACGATTCCAATCCCTTGCCTGTAAGCATGACTTCGGACAAATATGTTGCCGGGACACGTGAGGTGGTATTGGCGCTCGACCGTATCCCCCAGCAAATAAACGTTAAGCAGGCGGTTGATTTTGTCCTAAGCGAAGACCCGAATACCAAACTCAATTCACCATTCGAGAGGAACCAGAAGGTTGATTTTTTCCCTTCCAGAAGTTTATACTTACCCGTAGATAAGCGCATTGTAGAGGAGAAAGGCGTTGTGCCCAAAAGTAAGATGGGAATGGTGGTTGATACAATGAAATGGCGACTCCCTACCAATTATGTTTTAAAAGATGGGCTTTTCCTTATGGATCTTATGGCTCACAACAACTGGGAGCGTCCCGTATGCTTTGCCATTACGGTTAGTTCGGATACTTACCAAAATTTAGATAAATACTTTCAGATGGAGGGCTTGGCCTACAGGATTGTGCCCATTGAGGCCAAAAGGACAGGGGGTAGGTATGGCACCGTGGATAGCGAAAAGCTGTATGAATTGTTGATGAACCAATATCTTTACAGGGGTATTGATGATCCCAAGGTGTATATCAATGAGAATAGCAGTAGGATTATTTCAAACTATCGCAATTTGTTTGGACGGCTTGCACAAGCGTTGGCTGATGAGAACAAAAAGGATTCGGCCATTCTAGCCCTCGATCGTTGCATGACGGTAATTCCTCCAAAACTGGTGCCTTTCAACTTTTTTGCTTTGTCTTTGATTGATGGATACTACAGGGCAGGAGCCAATGAGAAGGCTGTGGAGGTTTCGAAAATCTACGTTGATCAATGTGCCGAAGAGTTAAACTATTTCCTTTCTCTGCCCGATAAGTTGTTTAGAAAGGTGCAGAACGAAACCGAATTGAACCTTTACATACTTCAGGAATTGCATAAAATGGCCTCGTCATATGGGCAGAATGAGCACAAGGAGGAGATTGAAAATGTATATGGATTGGTTGCCCAAAAATATTCTTTTGAATAGTTTTTTATGATTAACCTTAGCCCTCCGAAGTTTTTTACTGATCTTTTTCCAAACCCCATTTGGAGGATGCCCGGTAACAATAGTACCGTTTATCTTACATTTGATGATGGCCCCACGGAAGGGGTAACTCCTTGGGTGCTGGATAAACTTAAAGAGCACAGTGCCCGGGCAACATTTTTCTGCTTGGGCAAAAAGGTGGAAATGCATCCTGATATCTATCAACGGATCCTTGATGAGGGCCATGCTGTGGGTAATCACAGCTATAGTCATCTTAAGGGGTGGGAAACCCGCACAGGTCAATATGTTCAGGATGTTGATTTGGCCGCCGATTTGATTAATAGTAAACTATATCGTCCTCCCTATGGGAGGATAAAAAGATCACAGTTCCGCATACTGAACGAGCGCTACAAGATAATACTGTGGAATGTGCTGAGCATGGACTATAACCGCTGGGTTACACCAAAGCGGTGTGCCAATATTGTGCTCAACAATATTCATCCCGGAGCCATAGTGGTATTCCATGACTCAAAAAAGGCTGAAAAAAATATGAAGTATGGCCTTGAGAAAACCCTTGAGGAGATAAAGAAAAGGAACTTTAATTATGGCTTGATCACCGAGGAGTCGTTTTTATAGTTTTCGCCCCTCCCTGCGTTTACCAAACTTTCTTTTGTAAGCATTGAAATGTTCCCTGTACCAATGCCTGTTTCCCAGGCGGGCAAAAACGTAATTCCTTGCGTTTTTATCAAATAGTGTCCTGAATGGGAGGACAACGTACTTTATCAGTGAGTTTATTATAAAGTGATGAAACACAAGTTGCCGATGGCTCATGGATAGTATTCTGTCGTGTCTTTTTATGAGCAGCGAACGGCTCCGGGTAAGTTTCTCGGGAAGGGGAAGATCAAATACCCTATACATCAATTTGAGGTATGCCATGCTTTTGCGCTCGAAGTGCTTAAAATGGCCTAATGCTTTGAAGGCATCCTCCCTTTGATTCAAAAGCAGCATGTCGTAAAGGTTTCGCAGCGAGACATCGGCATGGTAATGGGCGTTGTGCATCAGCTGCGAGTGTATGAAATTGTGAATGATTTTGTTGGTGTCGCTCATCACCCAAAAACCGGCATGGGTTGGAGACTCTTTTTTGGTTTCAAAAACCTTTTCCCCGGGGAACGATTTAATATAATGGTATTGTACGGGTAGCCTATGCAGTTCCACCCCTGCCATAAAATCTTCGCGTATCAGCACTGGGAAGTGCATGGTTGACGGGTAGGCCAATGGATTAAAAACCTTGTGCGTTTTAAATCCACTATCCATAAGAATCTGAGCGGCTTCTAACATTCTCTCGCCATCAATGAGAATATCCATGTCATAAAGCATTCTCTCACCCATGTCGTGGTATAGCCCATCCAAAATGTTCCCGACGCCTTTCATGAAAACACACCGAATCCCACTGCCATCGAGCAGTGCTTGTACATATTTTGCCTGATTGATAATACTGGTGTTTCGCTCCACGTTCATCCCATGTATTTGACTAAGGTATTGCGAGAGGTCTATTGGTAGATATGACAACAGCCGATTATCCCTAAGGGTAACATAAAGGGATTGGAGTACAAGGTTGTCGCTACCCACCCGTACCCATTTTTCCCAATCGCTTTTCTCCTTGGGCAGGTTTGTAATGACGGTATCAATCCTATCGGCCTTGACATGGAGTGACAGGATGAGCGAAAGAAGGTGGTAAATTTGTTTCTTGTTCATGGCTACTCTACTAACGAGCATAGTGCCTCAATGGCCTTATCGTTATTACCATATTCCAATCTGTGGAAATTCAGCGTGGAAAACCAATCGATGAATTGCTGTGCCCGTTTAATATCATTACCCACCCACGATTCGTTGAGGAAAAGGGCAAGAGCATCAAGCGTTGATACTTTTTCAAAAAGCAATTCCTTCTCCTTGCAATACTTGATGAACACTATATTCTTAACCTTCCCGTGAGTCACTTTTTGGTTTTCAGGGTTATGTTTGGCAAAGCCAATTTTGCCCTGTGAAAAGGTTTGGATTACCATGCCTTTACCCTTCATCAGTTCAATGGCATCGTTCTTAAGGGATAGTGCAGCAGGGAATGCATATACCCTTTGGCTGTCTGACTCAATGGGTACGTAATCATCGGAAAGGAATGTGAGCCCCCTTAGCATTAGAAGTGCTGCCATGGTGCTTTTCCCCGAACCTTCAGACGAAGTGAGGATTAGCACATTGTCATTTTTGGCCAATGCCGATCCGTGAACAAATGAAAGCCAGCCGTCCTCATTCTTATCGTAGAGATAATTGGTAAGTTCCAGGTAGAGTAAACGTTTTATCTGCCCTGATTCGTCGGCCAACCTGCATTCTCCGCCAGGGCCATTGATCCTAAGCGCATAGCGCTTTTCAAAGGGGAATACTTCAAGATTAAAATTACACCTGTCATGGGTATCAGTCTCAAGGTGGGCCAATGGCCAATGGATATATCGTTGGAGTTGTGGTGAGCCGTAGGTGATAGAAAACGATTTTCCCAGGTGGCTATAAAATCTTGTTTTCTTGCCTTGCAGCACATAACCCGAGGCTTTCTCAGCATTTAGCGAAAAGTTTGGTAAATCGAAAGGGGGATTGAAAAGGGCATCCAACGATTGGTAAATACTTTCGACCATGGATTTAGCCTTTTCTTCTGCCATTGAAAAGCGAGAGGCAACTTGGACAGTGGCGGTAACTTGTGCAATCCCTTGCTCATAAAAACAAAAGATGAGCCATTGCAGCTCATCAAATTGTACCCACTGATTGCTCGCCTCAATCCACAGAATATAGGCCTGCCCTATTCTCTTAACTATATATGCCACTTGTGGTGGTTACTGCTTTATTGTAACAAGGTTTAATCCCACTCCCAACCTCCACCGGGATCACCGGGATCGCCAGGGCTCTGGGCGTAAACCTTGGTTGGGTTATTCAGCAATAGAAACATGGTGGAAGCCGCAAAGGCAGCATACCCCATCTTACGAATGGCTTCCCTTCTCGTAATCCCCTCCTTTTCTTCGCGATCCCTGCCTATTTCTATTTCTTTGTCGTTCTTCATGATGCAAATTTATACAAATATAATGTACAATTAACAGTATTTTTTACTAATTACTCGCTAATTAACATTAACAAACCATTATTCACCATTTATTAACGTAAAAATACACTTTCTTAATTTATAACGATTCTTCTTGTGACTTTGTTTTTACCATCGCCGATAGTAATCAGGTAAACTCCCTTGGATCTATCCTTTAGTCTAATGGTCTCCTGAATGTTGCCGTCGGAGGTATTGAAATAGTTGTGGAAAATAGTTTGCCCAACGGCATTATGTATCGTAACACTTACCCTTTGTGACGATAAACCGCTAATGTTAATGTTTATGTCTCCATTTGTTGGGTTGGGATAAAGATTCAAAATCCACGAAGTGTGCGTATCAATGCCCGTAGGCCCTACGTTGACCACAGCACTATCACGAGTGGAACAGCCAAACTCGTTGGTAACCTCTGCCCAGACATCAAATGTACCCAGGCCCCATTCCGATCCCACAAAGAGATATGTTTGATTTGTTGAACCATCGAACCAGAGGTATTCGGCGAATCCTTCACCCGCATCGAACAGGTACTCTTCAGCAACAGTGATGTTTATATCATCATTGGCAAGAATAAACTCGGGGAGCGGATTTACGGTAACGGTAACCTCGGCGGTTGTCTCACAACCCGTGGCTGTGTATGTGGCCGTAGCAATATAGGTGGCGGTTTGTTCCGGGATGAACTCCTCCCCGTTAACCACACCATTGTTCCAGTCAAACACATCGGCATTGCCCGTGGCGGTTAGCGTAACGGGCTCGCCGTGGCAAACGGCAAAGTTGTCGGGTACTTCGATGGTGGGAAGCGGATTTACCGTAACGGTAATCTCGGCGGTTGTCTCACAACCCGTGGCTGTGTATGTGGCCGTAGCAATATAGGTGGCGGTTTGTTCCGGGATGAACTCCTCCCCGTTAACCACACCATTGTTCCAGTCAAACACATCGGCATTGCCCGTGGCGGTTAGCGTAACGGGCTCGCCGTGGCAAACGGCAAAGTTGTCGGGTACTTCGATGGTGGGAAGCGGATTAACCGTAACGGTAACCTCGGCGGTTGCCTCGCAACCGGTGGCGGTATTCACTGCCGTTAGAATGTAACTTGTGGTTTGCTCAGGGATAAACTCTGCCCCATTGACCACGCCATTGTTCCACTCAAACACATCGGCATCGCCTGTAGCGGTTAGCGTAACCGATTCACCGTAACAAACGGCAATATCTTCGGGGAGGGAAATGGTGGGCAATGCGTTTACCACGATTACCTCCGGGTTTGATTCTGCATGGGATCCGCCAACCGAAACCATCACGCTATAGCTGCCCTCCTCAGTGGCATGGTAAGTTTTAAGGGTTGCACCAGCTATTGGCTCCTCGTTTTTATACCACTGGTAGTTAACCCCATCAACATCGGCTGTGAATGTTACATCAATGGCATCGCCTTGACAGTAGTTCAGATTATCTGTAGTGCTGATTGCCACCTCGTTAACACCCCTGCCAATATGCAGGAAGAACCTTCCCAGTGCCTCGGTATTGGCGGCAATGGTTGCTGAGTAGCTTTCGCTGCTAAGGGTGGTGAAAATACCTGTTTCCCTGTCTTCCAGCCATGCGGTGATATCCTGCGGTAAGGAGTTTGATACGGCCGAAAAGACAATTACTCCGCTTGAATTATTGGTAAATCCAAGAGGAATAATTAAAACATTTTCAAAATTATCGGGCAAAGCCTGAATGGCAAATTCCATATCATTATCCTCTTCCTGTGATGCACTGAAAAACCTAAAGTTAACATTGTCAGTGTAGAGCCCTGCGTCAAAACCTTTATCAATACCGTAAGTCATTTCGCTATTAAAGGCAATAGCCGTATTTAAAACCTTTCCGGAGGAATTTTGTGCCATTAAATCAACGATATGCCAATCCTCAACTTTATCGGATTTATAAAATGTTGGGTTTTCATGTGCCCTCATTCCGGATTCAAGGGTAACGGTTCCCGGATCAATTTTAGCCTTTACCAAGAACCCTTGGGCAGATGCCAAATATTTTTGGGATAAGCCGGGTACACCGTTAATCACTTGGTACTGACCGGAAGTTCCCGATGGTACCCAGATGTATAAACCTGAATATTGAGTATCAAATTGACCATTATATTTTCGGTAGAAGCCCCCTGTTCCCTCGTTGGCATTTAAGCCGGAGGCAAATGGGTTACCAATGGCATTCCAACCACTGCTGGTTTCGGTCCGTACCAACTCAATGGTTTTACTTGTGCTGGTTAAAAGCCCTTTATAAGTTATTGTTCCCGGAGAAGCAAGCCCAATGGCGTAGGTAGTTCCTGGCACAAGATTGCCTGCCTGATTTGCAGGGTAAAAGGATGACCATGTACCTGTTGTCTCAATGTAGTGCCTCATGGCATATACGTTATTGGTCGAATTGTATGCAAGCACTCCTGAGTTTTCGGCAATAAAATTTGCAATGGTTTGTCCCTCCACAGGGGTGGAAATTAGGTGGAATTGCTGCGTGCCCGGAACGTAACGCTTAACTGTAGCCGGTACATTTTCGGTATTGTGTATTATGGTTGCCGAACCATCTTCATCTGATTCTAGCACAAGCCCCTCGAAACCATTGTTGTTGTTAAGTGATCCTGTGCTGGTTATTTTGCCTTGCGGCTCAACAATAACCTGGCCTCTGATGCAAAGCTGATCGGTGGAGGTTAAATGTCCTGTTGACGAAATGGTAAGGGTTGCCCCTCTCGCAACATTGGTAATGTTTAACGATAACTGTCCGGATAAAACAGGAAAAACGGATTCCTCGTTTTTTCTGATAAGCACATTACTTCCTGCGGTTGGTACCCCGCTTGACCAATTCCCACTTTTACCCCAGTCTGTTCCGGAGTCCCCTGTCCAGTAGTTACAGTCGCTTGCTGGAAATTCATAGTCTTCCTGCCAAAGCAAGAAGGGGTATTTACCATTATCATGAGTATTAATGCCCCAAATCTGACAGGTGAAGTGCCAACCCGCATTGGTAAAAGTAGATTCAGTTTGCATCTGTGCTGTTGTACGGGCAGTGCCCCCTTGAGAGCCAATACTACCGAAAGAAGTTTCATCCCAAAAACTGTTGGTAATAGTACCAGTATTGCTAATACAGAATCCGGCTATGCTACCTCCTGAAATAGTACCCTGTGCATAGCAATTAGTAATAGTCCCTTCATTTTCCCAAACAAATCCACTTGCAATAGTCTCATCATCTGGGTCATCAGAAGTCTCAATGGTTCCTCTAAAATATGAGTTGGTTATATTCCCAGTGGAGGTATTTGACCCTACAAAACCACCCCCCGTAATTTCGGATATGTCAGAATCAATGTAAACGTTAGAATAACATTGGTCGATATAAGATGTGTTTCTTCCAACCAATCCCCCGAAAACGGAACTTTCAAAAGAAGGCGTTAAAGAACCTTTTGCGTAACTTGTGTTAATGGTACCTTCATTCTCGCCTACTAAACCCCCACTACTGGTTCTCCCTTCTATAGTACAATTGGCAAAACAATTGCTTACAACACCGGAATTAAGATTTTTGCCTATCAAACCTCCGGTAGGGGTTCTCCCCGTAACGCTTCCCGTTGCTGAGCAGTTTTCTACAACTCCACGGTTATATGCAACCAGACTTCCCATGTAATTTCGCCCTGTTATGCTAACATCTGTTAATACTACATTTTTAATAACAGCTGTTGAGGATGTTGCAGCGAAAAGGCCCCGGTTAGCGTTTGTGCCAGTAATTTTTAAATTGCTTATTTCTTTGTTGTTGCCATCATATATCCCATTGAAAGGGCTACTCGTTGTGCCAATAGGTGTCCAATTATTATAACTCGTCAAGTTGATGTCAGCAGTTTGCTTAAAGTGGTAGCCCTCTGTAATATAATTACCGGTGATACCGGCAAGATGAGCGGCAGTAGAGATAATATACGGATCTGTAGCCGTTCCACTTCCCCCGCCGAATTGGGCGGAAGTGTATGCTGTGGCAATAAGAACGGTCAATAGGGTTAAGAAATATTTTCTCATAGCTTTATATTTTTAGTTGCCTTTTTATGCAAAAATTTCAATTACAAAAACAAATGTAAGTACAATATTTATTAAAAAATGGATTGCAAAGTTAATTAAAAATCTGATGTCTAGTTTTATTTAAAACCCAAACATTAACATATTTACGAATATTAATACCATATTGTTTCCGTTAATAGTATGTAATTACTCCTTAATTAGCAAAATGTTATTACAATAGGGTTTCAATACCGCCAATAAATTGTTTAACTAAATTACAAAAAAGTATTGAAGTTGTTCCCCCTAAAATAGTTCATTATTTCACAAAACTTTTCAAATTATTCAATGTTACTGATTGTATTGAGGCCTACGCCATGCAATAATTAGATTTCGTATTAACAGTTATGTGAAAATGTTCTTGGTTAAATATTGTAAATTACCAGTAAATTTCTACTACAAATTTAGTTTTTATACGGTAATCAGCAATTATTTTTTGATGAATGGCTTAATATAATGGATTAATAAACAAAACGATACAAAACAACGGGTTTGATAATATCGTATAAATATTATAATGTATATGTTATGCCAATGATTATTCATAACTTGTTGTATATTTGTTAGTTCATATTGCTGCTAATCATGAGAAGAAAGAGCCCAAATTTGAGACTGCTGTTTCTGTTGGCCTTCTTTATACTGACAGGAACCGTTAAAGGTCAAAGCATTTTTCTAGAATCGTTTGATGACGAAACCTTTCCGCCGATGGGGTGGACACAAGCCCAGGTGTTTGGGGTTGGACTATGGGAAAGAACAGCCCAAGGCTATAATCCAATATGTACGCCACGATCGGGAGAGGGGATGGCTTTTTTTGACAGTTATAAGACGGAGGTGGGAACCAGTGCTGTGCTAATATCTCCTGACGTTGACCTATCAGGTTTTTCTGGCTTAAAACTTCAGATATGGTTGTACAGGGATGGAGGCTCTTCCACTAAAAATGATGCGCTAGACCTATACATTAATACCATTAGTAGCCTGACGGGAGCCCATTTGCTTGGCACGCTCTACCGCCCTATTTCCGCCAATCCTGTTGTGAGTTCGCCCGGTTGGTACTGTTACGATTTTGATGTTCCCAACGATTACAACGGGGATACCAACCACATCCTGATTAAGGGTACAAGCCAATATGGGCGTAACCTATTCATCGATGATGTTCGGCTTTATAAACCCGTTGCGGGAAATGGCACTCCCACAAATTTTGCTGCTTCCAATGTCTCCCGTTCGGAGATGACCATTCAATGGGAGGATAACTCAACCAATGAGGATGGCTTTAGGGTTTATATTTCCACAGATGAGATAAGCTATACTAAGTATGATGATGATATAACCAGCACTACCAGAGAGGGGACGGGCGAAATCTATTCAAAAAACATATCAGGCTTGCTGCCTAACACAACCTACTATTTCAGGATTGCAGCATTTGTAGATATTGATTCGGAATACTTAGAAGGAGAGCAGGCAACCCTTCCGGCTGGTACCGTGGAATCGGAAGGCAGTGGCGATTGGAGCGATCCCGACACATGGAGTTCGGGAAGTGTGCCGGCAATAACCGACAATATCATTATTGCAGAGGGTCATACAGTCACGCTTGATGTTAATGGAGGTTTTAACCAGTTGACCGTTAATGGCAATCTCGCATTGCGGGGATATGAATTGAGTGGTATAGAAGTTACCATTGGCGAAACGGGCTCCCTTTACGTAATTGAAGGAACAACGGCCAACCTTATCATTACCGGAGATCTTAATAATCTTGGCAATTTGGATTTTTATGCCTCCTCTTCCATTTATGGGAGGATTACTTTCACCGGAACAAACTCACAAATACTGGATGCAGTTGGCACTACCAATATTGGTGATATGACGGTGAACAAGGGAGCCAGTTATAACCATATGGTCGAAATTATTGCCAATGGAGCATTCACCATAAAAAGTGGCAGTACTGATAGTTTCCTAACTTTATCCAATGGAACCATAAAAATATCGGGGAGTGCTTCCGTTCAGACGGTTATGTTCCCCTCCGGAGGATACGTTGTTTCGCCTTCTTCAGGTATTTGGCTAAATAACCCCAATTTTACGGTACTTGGACACACAACCGGTACCGCTATCGAGGGGTTTTTTAAACTTACATCCGGAACGTTTACCGTAGGGAGTTCCTCTATTTTTGCAATGACCGCACGGAAAGGTGCAACCATGATAATTGAGGGTGGAACGCTTAACCTTGCTGGACGTTTTTATTCCGATGAAGAATTCAATTTTACGCTCTCAGGAGGAACCATAAATACCGGGTTGTTTTATAACGGCACCACCAAGGCATCGTTTGGCATAACCTCGCCATCGAGTAACGTTACCATAACCGGGGGTGTGATAAACATAAAAAGTGCAAGTACAGCCGATACTCAGGAGGATTACAACGTACAGAGTACGAATCTCAATATCACGGGTGGTACGTTAAGGCTGGGAAATGCCGCTACTTCATCCCCCTATACATTTAGGATTCAGGGCAACGTCCCCAATTTGGAAATTGATAATTCGGTCAACCCCAAAATTGTACTGTTGAGTGGCACAACTAAAATATATGGCGATATAACTGTGGAGAGCGGAGCTGTTCTCAACACAAGGAACCACTCCATTCAAATCATTGGCAACCCAAATCAGGTGGGTGATATTGTTAACGATGGCCTAATCACCAATACATCGGCAAGCGGGAGCAACTATTTTACTTTTGCCGGCTTGCATGGCGGGCAAACACTTTCGGGAACAGGTACATTTGGAGATGTAACCACTCCTTTTGCGGCAATCAGTTTTGCCAACCCCGCAGGGGTTGTAATTAGCTCATCGGTGGTTGCCAACAGAATTGACCTTATAACGGGAATGGTAACCGGAGCAGATAATATTACCCTGGGTAATGGCGGGGTTTCAACCCCTGTGTTGCAAAGGGGAGGATTATCTTCGAAAGTAGTTGGTTCTGTTGACCAAACTCCAATATTTAACCCCGGAACAACATGCAGTGTAATCTATTCTCTTGGGCTTAATCCATATTCTACCGGATTTGAATTACCTGAAGATTTGCAGGGTACTTTGGAAATGGCTTCTAATGTGGATATTACCCTGAACAGGGCAACTTCGGTAAATAGTATTTTCTTGTCGGCTTCAAATGCAGGGAACTTGATTACCTCACAATCCAAACTTCTTACAGTAAGTGGCACAGACCCTGAAGATGTGTCAATTGTTACCGGCAATACGGGTTATGTTTATGGTCCTCTTGCCCTAACACTCCCCGTATCTCTCGAATCGGAGGCCATTTACACTTTCCCCATAGGGAAGGGAAGCAATAACCATTTCGAATTGATAGACCCTATAACCAACGCCTTGGGTAAAACAATTATTGGCGTTGAGGTATTCGATGTGGCTACGGGTGGCAGCGCCGGAAATAACATTGAAGATGGAAGTTTGGGCAATCGCTATTGGAATGCGGAGATTATATCGGGCGAAGACAACTTTGTTGAAACAAAGGTTAGGGTTTCGCAGGCAAATCCAACCCTTGCACTCGATGACGGACTTGCAAGATCGGCTACCCTGACAGGAGAGTACGATTTGGTGAGCATTGATCAGCCCGTTGATAATACCATTACATCCGATCCTTTGACCGAATTGGGTTATTTTACCATTGCCAAAAAGGAGATATCGCAGGTTTACCAATCATCAACCACAATCCATCCCAATCTTGATATTGCCATGAGGGGTGATGCCAATGAGCTAATTCTAAGGATTGAGGTTGTTGCTGTGGGCAATCTCCCGGCCTTAGAGGTATCAAATTTTGATTTTAACACAAGCGGCACAACCGATTTGGCCGACATAGCAAAAGCCCGCCTTTTCTTCACGGGAACCTCTCCTGTCTTTTCAACAGTTTATCAGGTGGGTCAAACCATTGTAAATCCGGGCTCAACGTTTAGCATCACCCTGTCGGAGGAGTTGCAAGAAGGCACAAACTACTTCTGGTTAACCTATGATATAGCGGATGATGCAACCGAAGGAAATGTTGTGGATGCAGGGTGTATCGGAATAACCATTGGTGGTATTGAAAGAACTCCGTCGGTAACCGACCCTGTCGGCAATAGGCTGGTCAGAGCCTACATGTCAGGCAATTATCTGGTTGGTGTGGGGGGTGATTATGGCACCATAACCGAAGCCATTGAAGACCTAATGCTCGTGGGGGTTAACTCATCGGTTACCCTTTTGCTTACCGATGACAATTATTCCAATGATGAGGTGTTTCCCATTACTGTGAATAGCATTAAAAAATCCTCTCCTGACAATACCGTAACCATAAAGCCCGCTGCCGACGTAACGACCGAAATCATTGGTAATAGTGCTGATCCATTGATTATTATTAATGCAAGCAATTTCATAATCGACGGATCCAACTTACCAAATGGTACTACCAGGGATTTAACTCTTGTAAATGAAGACACGGATACTGCCAGCGGAGTTATTCGGGTAAATGAAGATGCTGACAATATCTACATAAGGAGCATAATGGCAAGAAGTGGGGTAACCACAGCAGGATACGGGATCTCGATGGATGGAGTGAGCAATGCGGTTATCAGTAATTGTAAAATTGAAAGGGCCAATGTTGGCATCCAACTATCCGGAGGATCAAGTGGGATTATCATTGAAGAGAATGATCTGGGGTCAAGCATATCAGAAAATAAAATACATACCATAGGCATTGATATTAGCAATACCACCGATTTTACCATTTGTAATAACACCATTTCGGGGATTTCATCCACTAGTTTCGTAACAGCATCGGGTATAGTGATTTCCGACACGTCCACGGATGGCCTTATTTATAGCAATACCATCAAAGACATAAAAAATGTGGCTACATTTGGCTATGGGTCAAACGCTTTGTGGCTTAGCTCAACGGAAATATCTGCCCAAATCCATGTGTTCAACAATTTTATATCCGACATTGCTTCTGCTGGAAATACCACTTGGGCAGTTAAAAGGAATGGGTATGGAATCGTTATTGATAATGGTGGCGGGTACCATATATATTACAACACCATTTATCTTAACACTGATCAAACCAAGGTATCAGGAGGAAACACTGCAGGGATAAATATCTTTTCCACCATTTCGCCAACTGCTTCCCTTGATATCAGGAACAATATCATTGTTAGCACACAAACCAAAGGCACTCGCTATGCTGTTTACAGTGAGGCACCAAAGACTGCATTCTCCGCCATTGATTACAACAATTACCATGCTCCCTCGGGCATAGGATATTTCGGCGGTGCCGTGCGTTCAACTTTAACCGAATGGAAATCAGCAACAGGGAAAGATTCTCACAGCTTGAATGTGCCTGTATATTTCACTTCAGCAACCGATTTAACCCCAATTTCAAATATGAATTGCGCCTTGGATGGGGCTGGAGTACCAATAGCCAGTATCTATGATGATGCTTTCGGGGAGCAGCGTGATGCCGTCAATCCGGATATTGGTGCAGTGGAATTCGCTTCGGGCTTGGCATCACCCGAAATTTCCGATGAATCCATATGTATTGGCGAGGATGTGCCATCGCTCACGGCAACCACAGTGGGCACGGCCAAGTGGTATTCTGATGACCAGTTGCAAACGCTGATCCATACAGGCAATATACTGGAAACAGGAGAAACCGGGGTGGGCAATTATACCTATTACGTTACCGATAATCATGGCACATGTATCAGCGAAGCGGCTCAGGTTTCATTAAGCATTAATCCATTGCCTGACATTGATTTGCCTGACGATTTTGCCGTTTGCTTTGGCGAACCCGTGACCCTGACGGCCACCGGTGATGCTGATATGTATCAGTGGGATAACGATATCGAGAATGGGGTCGAGTTTATTCCAACAGAGACACTTACATATACCGTAATAGCCACCATTTCAGCCACGGGCTGCCAGAATACCCAGCAGATCACCGTTACTGTTAAACCCATACCTGAGCCTACCATTTCAACTATGGATAATCTTATCCACTGCCCGGGTGATGTGGTTAGTACTACTTTTACTGTTGATATTATTGGTGATAGCTATCAATGGCTGCGTAATGGTTTGGAAATACCTTTGGCCACAGGCGATGAGTATACGGCCACAGAAGCAGGTGATTACTCCGTTATTGTTACTGTTGATGAATGCTCAGGGGAGAGCAATGAAATATCGGTAAAAGTGATTGAAAACCCCATTATTAGTACTGTGGATAGGCTGGAGTATTGTGAGGGGGAAGAAATCAACACCACTTTTACCATAGATATGATGGGCGACAGCTATCAGTGGTTAGACCATGCTGTGGAAATTGAGGGCGCCATTGATGATACTTATACAGCCAATTCTCCCGGGTTGTTCTCGGTGGAGATGCTGGTGGAGGGATGTGTAGTCACAAGTAATGAACTGGAAGTTGTAGTTTATCCCATCCCTACACCCATTATCGACACCGACGATGCTCTGGCCTACTGCGAGGGTGATCCCGTTTCGGTAACCATGACGGTTGATATTGCCGATGGGCTGTACCAGTGGTATGTTGATAATGGCGCCATTGAAGATGCCAACCTGCAATACTACACGGCCACCGTTGCGGGTACATACTACGCAGAAGTCACTGTCAGCGGCTGTACAGGTATTAGCAATGCATTAGAGGTGGTGGTTAATCCCATTCCAATCCCAGTAATCGATACCGATGATGCGCTGACCTATTGCGAGGGCGATCCCATTTCGGTAACCATGACGGTTGATATAGCCGATGGGCTGTACCAGTGGTACGATGCTGAGGGAGCCATACCGGGCGCCACATTACAAAACTATGAAGCCACCACCGCTGGCACCTACTATGCCGATGTCACGGTCAACGGCTGTACGGGCACCAGCAATGCCATAGAAGTAGTGGTGAACCCCATTCCAATACCCTTGATCGATACCGATGATGCGCTGGTTTACTGCGAGGGCGATCCCGTTTCGGTAACCATGACGATTGATATAGCCGATGGCCTGTACCAGTGGTACGATGCTGAGGGAGCCATACCGGGTGCCACATTGCAAAGCTATGAAGCCAACGCTGCAGGAACTTACTATGCAGAGGTAACGGTTAATGGCTGCACGGGCATTAGCAATGCACTGGAGGTGGTGGTGAACCCCATTCCCACACCCATAATCGATACCGATGATGCGCTGGCTTATTGCGATGGTGAACCCGTTTCGGTAACCATGACGGTTGATATAGCTGATGGGCTGTACCAGTGGTACGATAATGAGGGAGCCATACTGGGCGCCACATTGCAAAATTATACAGCCACCGCTGCAGGCACATACTTTGCAGAGGTAACAGTCAACGGCTGTACGGGCACCAGCAATGCCATAGAAGTAGTGTTGAACCCCATTCCCACACCCGTTATCGATACTGATGATGCGTTGGCCTACTGCGAGGGCGAACCCGTTTCGGTAACCATGACTGTTGATATAGCCGATGGCCAATACCAGTGGTACGATGCTGAGGGTGCTATGCCGGGTGCCACATTGCAAAGCTATGAAGCCACCGCCGCTGGCACATACTACGCAGAGGTCACAGTCAACGGCTGCACGGGCATTAGCAATGCACTGGAGGTGGTGGTGAACCCCATTCCAATACCCATAATCGATACCGATGATGCGCTGGCCTACTGCGATGGCGATCCCATGTCGGTAACCATGACGATTGATATATCCGATGGGCTGTACCAGTGGTACGATGCTGAGGGAGCCATACCGGGCGCCACATTACAAAGCTATGAAGTTACTGCTGCTGGCATTTACTTTGCCGCGGTAACTGTCAACGGATGCACGGGTATCAGCAATGCAATAGAGGTGGTGGTGAATCCCATTCCAACACCAATTATCGATACTGATGATGCGTTGATCTACTGTGAGGGAGAACCCGTTTCGGTAACCATAACGGTTGATATTGCCGATGGGCTGTACCAGTGGTACGATGCTGAGGGAGCTATACCGGGTGCCACATTGCAAAGCTATGAAGCCAACGCTGCTGGCATATACTTTGCCGAGGTAACCGTCAACGGTTGCACAGGTATCAGCAATGAGTTGGAAATCATTGTTTTCGACTTGCCACAACCCATACTAATAATTCCCGATATACCGCCATATTTCTGTGAAGGCGATGATATTCAAATCGAATTCAGTGTGGACATTCAGGATGCCGAATATTACCAGTGGTTCCTCAATGGCAATCCAATTGAGGGGGCGAACGATTATCACTACACTGCTACTGCAGCGGGCGAATACTATGTTGAGGTTACGGTTAACGGATGTACTGGCACCAGCGACACCTACGCTGTTATCGTAATAGAAAGCCTTTCACCTGTTCTAACCACCGATGATCAGCTTACATGGTGCTCCAATGATGAGATTATCGTCAATTTTGTTGCTGATGTTGATAATCCAAGCGAATACCCTGTGGAGTATCGGTGGCTGCTAAATGGAGAACTCATAGAGAATGCATCGGGTAGCCAATACCTTGCCACCATGGAAGGACTTTATTCAGTTGAGGTTTCACCGGCCGAGTACACCTGTAGCTGGATTAGCAACGAGTTACAGGTGATTGTTAATCAAAGCCCGGTAGTCTCAATTGCAACCGATACGGTTTTCATAAAGATTAACGAAGAGTATTTATTTGATGCAGGTGAAGGCTATTCATCGTACCTGTGGTTTGATGAATCCACAGAACAAACCAACCTGTTTAGGGGAGAAGAGTGGGGTCTGGGGACATTCGATGTATGGGTTGAAGTATCCAATGAATATGGCTGCATTGCCCGTGATAGTGCTGTTGTTGTCGTGGGGCCACTCGGTATCGATTATCACTCCCTGTGGTCAATCAGCGTATATCCCAATCCGGCTAACGGAGACTTTTACATTGAAATTGATGGTGTACAAAAATCCCGACAGATGCAAATATCCATTTACAACGTTATGGGTCAGTTGGTATTTGTTGAGAAGTTCAACCCGTTGGCCACAGTTCACAGACAGAGGATTAGTTTAACAGATCCCGTTAAAGGTATATACATTGTTTCTGTTACGGATGGCAATTTAAAGTACAACACCAAACTTATCATAGAGTAAATTTAATAGGAAAAAAATATTAGGGGGGCTGATTGATTGATCGGTTCCCCTTTCATTTTTTTTAAAGCCGTTGATAATCCCGTACTAATGGATTATTTTTACGAAGCTATTTACCATTCTACTTTTTGAAATGAATGTTTTACTAATTGGCTCGGGCGGAAGGGAAAACGCCATGGCATGGAAAATTGCCCAGAGTTCAATACTCACTCAGCTGTACATTGCACCCGGTAATCCCGGAACTTCTACTCATGGGATTAATGTTGATATCAACCCATTGGATTTTGACAAAGTTAAGGATTTGGTTATATCAAAAAATATCGGTTTAGTGGTTGTGGGCCCCGAAGACCCTTTGGTTAAAGGCATTCACGATTTTTTTTCCATCGATAAGGCTTTAAAACATATCCCTGTAATTGGTCCAAAAAAAGCTGGAGCATTGTTGGAGGGAAGCAAAGATTTTTCAAAAAGATTTATGGTTAGGCACGGCATACCTACAGCAGCATTTCAAAGTTTTAAAGAATCATCGAAAAAGGAGGCGGTTGAGTTTTTAAACTCATTGACACCCCCTTATGTTTTGAAAGCCGATGGCTTAGCCGCAGGGAAAGGGGTGATTATTTGTAACACTTTGGGCGATGCCATTGATACCCTGAATGATTTCTTTGAAGGCCGTTTTGGTTCAGCGGGAGAAATAGTGGTAATTGAGGAATATTTGGGAGGAATAGAGCTGTCGGTTTTTGTGCTAACTGATGGTATGTCATATGTGATGCTGCCTGAGGCCAAGGACTATAAACGTATTGGAGATGGTGATACCGGACTCAATACAGGGGGGATGGGCTCAGTTTCTCCGGTTCCCTTCTGCAATGGCGCATTCATGGAAAAAGTGGTTACGAGAATAGTTGACCCCACCATTAATGGCCTTAAGTCTGACGGGATAGACTACCTGGGGTTCATCTTTATCGGACTAATGAATGTTGATGGGAATCCCTATGTAATAGAGTATAATGTTCGCCTTGGCGACCCTGAAACTCAAGTTGTTCTCCCAAGGATTCAATCCGATTTTCTGGAACTGTTGATATCCGCTTCGAAAAGAGAATTATCGGGATTGAAAGTTGTTTTTTCAAAACAATGTGCATCTTCTGTTATATTGGCTTCGGAGGGATATCCGGGCAGCTACGCCAAGGGCAAGTCAATAGGTGGGAGGCTCGAATCGGATGGGGCTGTACTATTTCACGCAGGCACTAAATACGGAGCCAATGGGGAGTTGATAACCTCGGGAGGACGTGTGTTCTCAGCAGTGGGCTTAGCCGATTCGCACGAAGAATCACTTGCCAATGCATACCGGTTGGCTAATGCCATTGAATTTAAAGGAAAATATTATAGAAAGGATATAGGAAGGGACCTGATGTTTTCGTCGGAAAAGTAATTTGAATGCCAAATGTTGTTAAACTATTTTAAACGGCCTTTGCCGGTAGTTTTTTCCTCCATAATTGTTTTGGCCATTTTGCTGTGGTTACAATCTTTTATTACAAATCAGTTAGTTCAGTTTAGCTTCGATAAGAGTCAAATGCCCCTGTATGCGCTTTTGACACAGTTGTTTAACGGGAATAATTACATTGCAAGGATTGTTGTTTTTGCCATTTTACTTACCATCTCTTTTTATTTGGTACACCTTAATTCAAAACACATTCTGATAAAGCAAAGGTCATACTTTCCCAGTTTGATGTATATTTTGCTGGCATCCAGTTTTTTACCATTACAAAGGCTTAATCCGGCAATATTTGCTTGCCTTCTTATATTAATTGCCATTAATTACCTTTTTTCTCTTAATGAGGGGAATAATCCACTCGATAATCTGTTTAAGGCGGGTATGTTTGTCTCCTTGGCCGTAATGTTCTACCTGCCTGTTTTCATATATATATTTTTGGTGTTTATTGCTGTCGGTGTTCTGAAAACCAGTACTTTTCGTGATTATGTTGTGGCGTTATTGGGTTTTTTGACCCCCTGGTTTTTCTATTTTTCTTATCAATACCTTGTTTACGATAACCCTTTGGCTCCTTTCCATATAATTGATGATGTTTGGCATTCAGGACGTACGACTATGGATTTAGGCCCTTTGTTTAAAATTTATTGTGGCTTCATTGGTTTGCTGTTCACCGTTGCCACTCTTTTCCTATTAAAATCGCTATCCAATCAAAAAATCCACATAAGGAAATACTATACCGTTCTCTTGTGGTTTGTAGCCATTACAATTTTTACCATGCTGTTTCTGCCTTCCCTTTCCATAGAAATGGCATATATAGCAGCCTTTCCTGTTGCGTTCTTCGTGTCCAACTATCTTTTAAACACGCACAATAGGTTTTGGCGGGAATTATTTCTCATCACCATGTTTGCCATGGCAATAGCCATGCAATTTTTTTAATTGCACGCAGTTGATTAACGAGAATTAAAACTTCTACATGATAAACATGGCATCGCCATAGGTGCCGAAGCGATACTTTTCGGCAATGGCCACTTTATACGCCTCAAACAAAAAGTTATAACCTGCAAAAGCAGATGCCATCATTAAGAGTGTTGATAGAGGCATATGGAAGTTGGTTATCAGCGAATCGGGTATGCTAAAATCATAAGGGGGGAAAATGAATTTATTTGTCCACCCCGAGAAAGGCTTGAGGCGTCCATCGGTTGAGACCGAACTTTCCAGAGTTCTCAGTACGGTTGTTCCAACTGCGCAAACCTTTTTACGATTGTCTTTCGCCGTATTCACAATTTTAACGGCATCTTCGGGGATAATAATTTGTTCCGAATCCATTTTATGCTTCGTAAGGTCTTCAACGTCAACGCTACGAAAATTACCCAACCCAACATGCAGTGTTATCTCTGCAAAATTAATCCCCTTAATCTCTAATCTTTTAAGCAGTTCTCTGCTGAAATGCAGACCAGCCGTGGGAGCAGCCACCGCACCCTCGTGCTTGGCATAAATCGTTTGATATCGCTCTTTATCCTCAGGTGCAACCTCTCTCTTGAGCATTTTGGGCAAAGGGGTCTGGCCCATACGATAGAGGGTTTCTTTAAAATCTTCATATCCTCCATCGAACAGAAAGCGCAACGTCCTTCCCCTGCTTGTGGTATTGTCAATTACTTCAGCCACAAGAACATCATCCTCTCCAAAGTAAAGTTTGTTGCCAATTCGAATTTTTCTGGCAGGATCTACAAGGACATCCCACAAGCGTTGCTCTTTATTGAGTTCGCGAAGCAGGAATACCTCTATCTCAGCACCGGTTTTTTCCTTATTGCCATAAAGTCGTGCGGGGAATACCTTAGTATTGTTGAAAACTATCACATCTCCATCAGAAAAATATTGTACAATGTCTTTAAATTGCTTGTGCTCAATGCTATTTGTCTTTCTGTCCAAAACCATTAAACGGGATTCATCCCTATTCTCCACGGGAAATTTTGCAACAAGCTCTGGGGGAAGGCTGTACCTGTACTGTGATAATTTCATTTTTAAAAAGAATTAATTGTTAATTAATAAAGCGAAAACAGAATTTTTATGATGTTTGTTCATTTAATTGTCAACATTACACATCGCTGCATATCAGTCAAATAGCGCAAGTGAGCCAATAAAACTTGCACTGTGCACCTTATACGGAAGAGTTTTCGATTGGTTACAGGTCGATTATTATTTTCTCAAAATTTTCAATTTTCATGGCTTCGTCAACCCTAAAATCTCCGCTTGCTGTTCTGCGAAGTTCGGTTAGATGTGCGCCAGAACCTAATGCGGCACCTATATCCCTTGCCAGGGCCCTTATATAAGTACCCTTACTACACCTTATCTTTAAGGTAAGATTGGGTAATGCAAAGTGCAAGACTTCCAGTTGGTGAATGGTTATGGGAGATGGGGCCAATTCCATGTCAATGCCCTTGCGTGCAAGCAGGTATGCCCTCCCCCCATCAACACTTTTCGCTGAGAAAAGTGGAGGCACTTGCATTTGAACCCCGGTTAACGTTGGCAAAACCCTATCGATAAGCTCTCTATTGATATGTTCCGTTGGGTAATCCTTGTCCTTTTGGGTTTCTAAATCGAAAGATGGTGTAGTTGCCCCAAGCGAAAAAGTGGCCACATACTCTTTATCCTGCATTTGAAACTCGCTTACCCTTTTTGTGACTTTGCCAACGCAGATAATCAAAAGCCCAGTGGCAAGGGGGTCGAGAGTTCCCGCATGGCCAACCTTAATTTTTTTCAAACCCAGCCGATGTTTAAGCACTGCCCGTACCTTACCCACCAGATTATAGGAGGTCCAACCATAGGGTTTGTCGAATAGAAGAACAACCCCTTCGTTCCAATCTGTATCCTTGTTAAAAGTAAAAATCATAGTATTTAATAGATTGACCAAAGAATGGCAACAGTGCCAATGGCCAAACAGTAAATGGAAAACCAGATCAATTTACCTTTTTTTACAAGGGTTATCATCCATTTGCAAGCAAGGCATCCCACTATAAAGGCAGCAATAAAGCCCACCACAATCGCTGGAACACCGGTGCCGGAGTCAGAAGAAAATCCCCCTTTGAGCATGCTGAGCATGTTTGCTCCAAGAATGGGTATTATTACCATTAAAAATGAAAAACGGGCCACCTCTTCACGACTTTTGCCCAGCATCAGTCCTGTTGCAATGGTTGCCCCCGAACGTGACAAACCGGGCAGGACCGCCACCGCTTGAGCAATACCGATAATTAGGGCATCCAGGAACCCAATGGGTTTTTCTTTCCGATGCTTGATGACCATGGATAACATCAGTAATAGGGCAGTGACAAGCAGCATGGAGCCCACAAGAAGCAGGTTGCAGGAAAATAGTTCTTCCACAGCGTCTTCGAAAAACAATCCCACTACGGCCACAGGGACCATTGAAAGTAGAATCAATAAACCAAATCGGGTTTCCCAATTCCATTGAAATCGGAATATCCCTTTCAGAATGGTAGCGATATCCTTGCGAAAAATCACAAGAGTGCTCAATACCGTTGCCCCGTGTACTGCTATGGAAAACGCAAGATTTTCCTTAAGCTCAACACCTAACAACACTTTGCCGATTTCCAAATGGCCCGAACTGCTAATGGGCAAAAACTCTGTTAATCCTTGAACTATTCCAAGAATAAGTGCCTGTAATAAATCCATGGTGAATGATTAGAGAGAATAAGGCTATGCCTTGGGTTTTTTCATGATGGCATATATTTCGAACAGAAACCCGAAAAGTACAATGATGGGTGCCAAGGTAATTCGCCTGAAACTGAATATTTCCTCATTAAAAACGTTTGGATCATCCGAACCACCCCCAATCATTAGGATAAAACCTAAAATAATAATGGCCAAGCCAATGATGAGCAGTTTATAGTTTTCTTTTCCCAATGGGAAAAGGTTGAGTTTGTCTTGGTCGGTGTTTATTGGATTTTGCTTTGCCATGATATACTGAGTTAATTTAAATATGAATGTCCAACGGGAAATTTAGTAGTAAAGGTCATCGGCTTTAAGCCGGAGATACTTGTTTACTGCAAAATATGTTGATAATAGGTTGACGATGATGCCTGCAACGATAACCAGTCCGAAAATTGCCGCTAAGAGTTCAACTTGCCCAAAGTTGATAACTTCGTAAAACTCTTGTTCCGCTAAGTACACAACGCTGACCAGCAGTAGTATGGCTAATAGCGATGCATAGAACCCATGGGTTATCCCTTTGGCTAAGAATGGCTTGCGGATAAAGCCCCAGGTGGCCCCCACAAGTTTCATGGTGTTTATTATGAACCGTTTGGAATAAACGGAAATGCGAATCGTATTGTTTATCAGTACGAAGGCAATGAAAAAGAGCAAAGCACCAAAAAGAAGAATAATGGCACTAATCTTTCGAACGTTATCATTTACAAGGTTAACCAAAGATTTTTGGTAGAACACCTCTTTTACCGGCCTGAAAGCCATGAGTTCGTCCTCAATTTTTTTAATGCTGTCGGGATTGGCATATTCGGCCCTCAGACGAACTTCGATGGAAGACGACAAAGGGTTGTACCCCAAGAATCCGATAAAATCTTCTCCCAGTTGTTCTTTTAGCTCCGTGGCGGCTTCCTCTTTGGAAATGTATTCAGTGGAGCGTACATATGGCGAAGCATCGAGAGTTTTTCTTAAGAAACCGGCCTCCACCTCACGCACATCGTCGTGAAGAATAACGGAGAATCCAATATTTTCCTTCACAAAATCCGAAAGACGCTTCGCGTTAAAAAGAAGAAGAAGCAGAATACCCAGCAAAAACAGAACTAAAGAGTTGCTGATTATCGACGAAAGGGACGAACTCCTTAAGCGCCACTTAATACTTTGCGGTTCCTTTTTCATAAGTGTTGCAAAGTTAACTCATTGGCATTAAATATACCTATGCCTCTTTAATTTTTTCATCTCTTCTTAATGCCGAGTATCCCGTATAGCATGCTCCCATTAGTAGCAATAGTATTAGTAAAGAGGAAGTTAAATCAACAAAGTGCCCTATGGTGAACATTCTGGGTTTAAACCTAAAGATAACCTCGTGACTTCCCGGTTGAAGCACCATAGCCCTCAGTATATAGTTGGCCCTGAAATAAGTGGCCGGCTTTCCATCGACAAGTGCTGTCCACCCTGCGGGGTAGTATATATCGGAGAAAATGGCCAACCGTGGGCTTGCCAGATTGTAGCTATAGATTAACTCGTTTGCCTTATAGTTAGTCAGTCGGATCCAGTCATTTCCATCGGGTGAAGGGTTGTAACTTTCCACCAAATGTGCAAATCGTTTATCAACTATTGCGGTGGTCGCCGGATCGAAATTGTTGAGAGCTTGAATCTCCTCATCAGCATTGTTGACCATGATAATCGAATCGGTAAACCATGCATTGCCTAATGCATCGGGGTTAATGCGAGCCACAGGCCCCTGTTCGCCCCTTTCAATTAGATATTTGGTGTTGAGCATGTTAAGTACAGCCATGTTTCCCTTCGTGATGTGGTGATTAATAATTTCCTGATACCGCATCAACTTTGCCCCATGGTAACCCCCTATTGACTTGTGAAAGTAGGATGTGCTGGCATCGTTAAAAGGACTGACGGTTAGGTTATACACCCTGTAGTATAGTGCTTTGTCAGCTAAGATCTGCTCATCGGCTTTGCTTGGAGAAAAAGGTTTTTCAACTTTGTTTATAGGTATAAAATTTTTACTGTTCAGGTAACGGCGGTTAACGACCCACATGTCGGAAACGATAAAAAGTCCAAGAAGGGCAATAAAGTAAGGGGGTTTAATCTTTTTGAAATAGAAACCCAACAATGCCCCTGCCCCAAGGAGAATAAAAGCCAGCGACCGCAAAGCATCGGCTTGCATAAGCGACTTTCTGTCAGATTTAATCGCTTCAAACAGGTCGAAGTAGGGCGTTCCTTGCTGTTCCGAAAGGAAGCTCAGTTCATGTTCGTTCAGAAAAGTTAGTACTGATCCGCCAAATAGGATAAAAAACAGGCACAATCCGCCGGTAATACCCAAGGCCCATTTAAAAGCTTTTAAAAATTCGGATTTTCCAACCTCCCCATCGTAAATCTTTTTAACTGCCATAATTCCCAGTAAGGGAATGGTCAACTCAGCAATGTAAAGAATCATGGACACCGTTCTAAACTTGTTGTATCCCGGAAAGTAATTGAAAAACAAATTGGTGAGCGGCATGAAATTGCGACCCCATGCCAGCATAATAGCGAGAATAGTTACTCCGAGTATGGCCCATTTATATGGTCCTTTAATCAGAAAAAGGGCAAGGAAAAACAGGAAAAACACGATAGCCCCTATATACACCGGTCCCATGGTCATGGGTTGCGGTCCCCAGTAGTTCCTAAAGCTGGCATTTAAAAATTCAATGGCCTGCCCATGCGGATAGCCATGTTTTCGGAGGAATGAATAGGCTTCGGAATTGGCCCCGGGAGCATCCATGGATGATCCTCCCATCAGGTTTGGAATAAGAAGATTAAAAGTTTCTCCTACTCCGTAGCTCCAATCCAGGGCGTAACCCCTATCAAGCCCCGATGCTTTATTCTCCTTTTCGGAGGTTAGTTCCGATGGTCCGCGGATTGAATATTTCCCCGACTCCCACGTGAAGTATAAACGTGAGAAGTTGGCTCCCACGGCCAGAAGAGCAGCAATCGCAAGAACCCCGATGGCTTTGGAAAAGCCAACATATTCCTTCTTCCTAATAACCCCTGCCAGATGGGCAATGCCAATGGCAAGCATGATAAAGGCGGCGTAGTAGGTTATCTGAACGTGGCCTGCATCAAGATTCAAGCCTAAGAACAAGGCAAACAGTGCCAATCCGCTCAGGTGCTTGCCTTTTAGTGTGAGTATTAATCCGGCAATCATTGGGGCTACGTAGCTGATGGCATGCATCTTAGCGTTATGCCCCGCTGTAATAATGATAAAAAAGTAGGAAGATAGCGCATAGGCAAAAGCCCCCACAATGGAAAGCCATGGATTAACCCCAAGAACCAGCAGCAGGATATAAAAACCAACGAGCGTAAAAAAAATTGTACTGGCAGGACGTTTGCCAAATTGCAACAGGTAATCAATACGGTTTAGCAGGTTGCCGGTGTACTTGGTGGAAATGAGGTAAGCAGGCATTCCGCTGAACATGCTGTTTGTCCAGAGTGGCTCTTCGCCATATTTTTCGCGGTGCTCAATTATTTCCCGTGCCGATCCTCTAAATTGCTCAATGTCATGTTGTTGTAATCCTTTCCCCTCCAGTAGCGGGAAAAAATAAATGTATGAGGTGATGAGAAAAATGGCAATCGCTATCAGATGAGGGTAAGAGTTTTTGAGAAGTGTTTTCATGTTAAGCAATTTAATGATTTCCAAAAGTAGTGGTTTTGTGGCAATAATAGGGGCTTATCGAAAATTTATTTCACACCGGGCAATGATATAAAAACAGTTGAACACTTTGTGTTATTGTACTTTTTGTTTCATTTTTGCAAAACGAAAAATCGTTGACATGAAACCTACACTAATTATCCTTGCTGCAGGCATGGGCAGCCGATACGGAGGGCTGAAACAGGTTGATGGGGTTGGCCCCGGTGGCGAAACCATTATTGATTATTCAGTTTACGATGCCCTGCGTGCAGGTTTTGGCAAGGTGGTATTTGTTATTCGCAAGGATATTGAAAAGGACTTTAGGGAAGTGTTCGGCAGGCGTTTTGATGGTCAAGTGCCCTATGAAATAGCATTCCAGGAGTTGGATATGCTTCCGCCGGGAATTAAGTGTCCGCCAGATAGGATTAAACCTTGGGGTACGGCCCATGCCGTATGGGTTTGTCGTGAGGTGGTTCAGGAGCCGTTCGCCGTTATCAACGCCGATGATTTTTATGGTGCCGATTCGTTTAGGGTGATGTCAAAAGTACTGTCCGATAAAAATCTTAAGGAAGGTGATTTCTTTATGGTGGGCTACCGATTGGCAAATACACTTAGCGATCAGGGTTCCGTTTCGCGTGGTGTCTGTACCGTCGATGCGAACTCATTTCTGTTGGATGTGGTTGAGCGCACCCATATTGAAAGGATTGGGGGAGTTGTAATGTATAAGAATGAGCATGATGAGTTAATCCCCGTTGATGATCAGTCGCTTGTGTCGATGAACTGTTGGGGCTTCACACCTGTATTTTTCGATTACATTGGTGAGATGATGCACGACTTTTTGAGCGGAAATGCGGCCAATCCAAAATCGGAATTCTACATTCCTACGGTTGTGAACCAGCTGATTAAAACCCGAATGGCAACTTGCAGGGTATTGCCTACTACCTCCCAGTGGTTTGGAGTAACATACCCCGGCGATAAGCCCATGGTAACTGAAAAGCTAAAACAGTTGACAGTAAGTGGCGAGTACGTTTCACCCCTATTCAAGTCAACAGCTCCATGATTGAGATTATACTGATAATGGCTGCTGGCATAGCCGTTGGTTATGCCATACGTGGTCGTAAGAGATTGGTAAAAGTTGTGGATAGGTTGACCATGTACTCAATTTGCCTATTGCTATTCCTGCTTGGCGTAGCCATTGGGGTTAATGAGTTGATTGTTAAAAATATGCATATATTAGGCCTGCGGGCTTTTGTTCTTTCTTTGGGTGGTGTCATGGGAAGCGTATTTTTATCATGGATTGCCTACAATTTATGGTTTAAGCCCAAATCCACGAAAAATGAGGAGTAGTATAGTAATCGTTTCGTTTTTTGTAATAGGCGTTTGTGTGGGCTTGATCCGATTTGTGCCTGATGCCATTATTCATAACGATTATAGCCAATGGGCCTTATACCTCCTGCTATTCCTGATAGGAGTAAGCGTGGGAGCTGACCCAAATTCTATTAAGGCCGTTAGGGAACTCAATATCAGAATAGTATTAATTCCGGTTATTACAATAGTAGGTACAACCCTGGGGATTGTTTCGGTTTACCTATTTATGAAGATCGATTTTACCGATGCCCTTGCTGTAGGGTATGGATTTGGATACTACAGCCTTTCCAGCATTTTTATTACGGAGATTCGTGGAGATGAGATGGGTGTTGTTGCCCTGTTGTCGAATATTTTCCGCGAGATTATCACCCTTTTGGCAGCCCCGGCAATGGCATTGTTTTTTGGGAAATTGGCTCCCATTGTTTCGGGAGGAGCCACCAGCATGGATACCACTTTACCCATTATAACCAGGAGCAGTGGGAAGGAGTATGCAATTATTTCGTTATTTCATGGTATCGTTTTAAGCTTTTTGGTACCAATCCTTGTTACTATTGTTTACTACTTTTGATAAAACTTTTTTATTAAACTTTAAACAAACTAAACATTATGCTCATGAAGAAAGTAATCAGTATCTCTTTTTTAATGCTTTTAGCATTTTTTGTAAAGGGTCAGACTACTGAAGCTGAGAAAACCCTTAAAACCCAAACTGCCGATACCACCGCAGGATGGAGTTATGGAGGAACGATTAACACTACTCTTGCCCAGGTTTCGTTGACCAACTGGGCGGCCGGGGGACAGAACTCCATTTCTGTCAATGGATTATTAAGCCTTTTTGCACGTTACAAAAAGGATAATATGCTTTGGGAAAACTACCTTGACCTTGCCTATGGAACTGTTAAACAGGGGGAAAAGGGAGACTGGATGAAATCGGATGACAAGTTCGATTTTACCTCTAAGTATGGGCAAAAGGCATCCAAAGCATGGTATTATGCAGGCCTTATTAACCTAAAAACCCAAATGACAGCCGGATATAACTATCCTAATACGGATGAGTATATTTCGAAGTTTTTGGCTCCGGGTTATTTATTGGGAGCAATCGGTATGGACTACAAACCCAGTGATATTTTTACTGCATTTATTTCACCAATCACCGGGAAAGTTACCATTGTTAACGATACAACCCTTGCCAATAAAGGAGCATTTGGCGTGGAGCCGGGTGAGAAAACGCGTTCGGAATTTGGGGGGTATGCCCGTTTCTTTATTACGTATGAGGTTATGAAAAATGTGACGCTGCAATCTAAACTCGATCTTTTCTCCAACTATTTGGATAAACCTCAGAACATCGATGTCAACTGGGAAACGCTGATTTCCATGAAAATCAACAAGTATATCTCTGCAACCATAATGACCCATTTAATCTATGATGCTGATGTTGACATAGTGATTAAGGAAGCAACCGCAAACGATCCGGCCGTAGTAGGACCAAGGGTACAGTTTAAAGAGGTGCTTGGCGTGGGATTCTCGTATAAATTTTAACAATAAAAAATAAAGCAAAATGGGATTTGTAAAAGAATTTAAAGAATTTGCCATGCGCGGCAATGTCGTTGACATGGCTGTTGGTATAATCATAGGTGCAGCTTTTGGAAAAATTGTTTCCTCAGCCGTAAACGATGTCATTATGCCACCAATAGGATATTTGATTGGAGGTGTGGATTTTACCGACCTTAGGATTAGCTTCAAAGCGTTAAGGGAAGGGTTGGATCCGGTAACCATTAACTACGGGGTTTTTCTTCAAACAATACTCGATTTTCTGATTATTGCTGTGGTTATCTTTGCCATGATTAAGTTAATCAACAGGTTTAAAAAGAGCGAAGAGGAAAAACCGGTTGAAGAACCCGCCCCAAGTAAAGAAGAGGTTTTGCTTACCGAGATACGGGATATTTTGAAAAATAAGTAAACAATCAGTTAAAGGATGCACCCCGGTTTCATGCCGGGGTTTTTATTGCTCTATCCATTTTTCATGGCCTTCCCGTGCATATACACATACATTTTTTGTAATTTTACCCTCGAAATCATTAGCTATGGCGGTTTATACGTGCGATTTTTTGGTTATCGGAACGGGTATTGCCGGTATCAGCTTTGCACTAAAAGTAGCAGAGTTTGGCAGGGTAGTGCTCATAAGCAAGGCCAGCCTTGACGAAACCAATACGGTGTATGCTCAGGGAGGAGTTGCTGCAGTAACATACGAACCTGATACATTTGAAAAACACATTAGCGACACCTTAATATGTGGCGACGGGCTCTGCGACGAGAATGTGGTTAGAATGGTAGTACAAGAGGCCCCCGAACAAATAAAACAGCTTTCGCAATGGGGAGTGCAATTCGATAGAACAACATCGGGGCAGTACGATTTGGCAAAGGAGGGCGGACACTCGCAGCATAGAATTTTACACCACAAGGACAACACGGGATACGTAATACAAAAGGCTTTGACAAGGAGGGCTAAGGCTCATAAGAATATCACCATCTTCGAACATCATTTCGCCGTCGAAATCATTACCCAGCACCACCTGGGGGTGAGCGTAAAGCGTAAAGACCCTGATATCACCTGTTTTGGAGCCTACGTTCTCGACCTGAAAACCCAAAAGGTACACACCTTTCTGTCCAAGGCAACCGTTATGGCAACCGGGGGTATTGGCAATCTATACCACACTACTACCAATCCGATAGTGGCAACAGGCGATGGCATTGCCATGGTTTACAGGGCTAAAGGTGAGGTTGATAACATGGAGTTTATCCAATTCCACCCCACTTCCCTCTATCACCCCGGCGAACGGCCATCGTACTTGATTACCGAAGCCATGAGGGGTTTTGGCGCTGTCCTGAAAACGGCCGATGGGAAAGAATTTATGCATGATTATGATAAGAGGGGTTCGCTTGCACCACGCGATATAGTGGCCAGAGCTATTGATAATGAGATGAAAACCAGGGGCGATGAGTTTGTATATCTCGACGTGAGCTTTAAAAATTCTGTTGAGATCAAAGATCATTTTCCCAACATATATCAAAAATGCCTTTCCATCGGCATTGATATTACAAAGGATATGATTCCCGTTGTGCCTGCAGCACACTACCTGTGCGGAGGAATTAAGGTTGATATGAATGGCGAGAGTACCATCAACCGCCTTTATGCCGTTGGCGAATGCTCATCCACCGGATTGCATGGGGCCAACAGGTTGGCATCCAACTCGCTGATTGAGGCTGTGGTGTATGCGCACAGGGCTGCTAAGCACATAGTACCCAAGTTGAATGGGATTGAAATCAACCACCATGTCCCCGAGTGGAACTACGAAGGGACAACTCACAACGAGGAGATGATACTAATTACCCAGAGTTACAAGGAGATGCAGGAGATAATGAGTAATTACGTAGGGATTGTGCGCTCTAATCTTCGGTTGGAGAGAGCCCTTGCCCGTTTGGAGATAATTTACCGCGAAACGGAAGAACTTTACAAAAAATCTATCCTTACCCAAAAGCTATGCGAATTGCGAAACATGATTAATGTGGGATATCTAATCATTAAATTTGCACAGAATATGCGTGAGAGTCGTGGCTTACACTACTCAATTAACTATCCAAAGGTTAAGGGCACAGAGTTTTAACAATAGGAGGTCTGTTTTGTTTTACCTGAAATATTGTGTGTTGATTGGTTAAGATGGCTGATTAATTACTCATTGTGAAATTACAATTTGAAAGAATGAATAGACTTATTTTTTTACTTACGCTCATGGTTCTGCCCCTTGGGCTTTTTGCCCAACAGATAAATGAGGTGATTTATGACGAGGATGCCGAACAGGATATTCTTTATGGCTATTGTACTATTGAAGCCTTCCGGAATGAACCCTTCAAGGCATGGTTCGAACCAGCCTATAATGATTATAAGCCGGATGAGGCAACGGTTGCCCAATTAAAAACTTTAATAGAAGGAATTGATATCAGAATTGTACTGGGTACATGGTGTAGTGATAGCCGCAGGGAGGTTCCGCGATTTCTCAAAGTGTTGAAAGCCATAGATTATCCTCTTCAGCGTTTAGAGATAATAGGGTTGAACAGATTGAAACGCGCTCCCCATGTGGGCATCGGTGAGGGCTATGTCGATTTTGTGCCCACGTTTTTCTTCTTTTCCAACGGTGTTGAGGTCGGGAGAATTGTTGAAACCCCTTACGACACTTTAGAAGCAGATATGATGCATTTACTGGAAAGACAAATTGGATTGTGATGCATCGTATTAGGACCGTATGTCGTCATTATTAAAACTCAATTTCAAAAAGGAAAGCAGTATGGATAATATGACTTCTCCCCCAACAAGGACTATGGGGTTTATTGGTATAGTATTGTCGGCTATTGCCATTGGATTGGCCACAGTGCCTTCATTCAGATTAGCTGCTTTTATCCCCGGAATATTGGCCATTGTTTTTAGCACAATTTCCGTATTTCAGGCCTCAAGAAACAGAAATGATATGGCGTTGTGCTTCGCATCCCTTGGGATTTCTTTACTTGTTAATATAATTATTGCAGTTTTGACATTGATTTCCGATGGGAAAGGTAGTGCAGATGGCAACACAACCGATTTTTCCGACAAGCATCATCTTTTTGAAATGAAAGAGGATTCAAAACCGGATAAAGAGAGCGATGATAGGGAAAAAACAACGGCTAAACTCGATAGCCTGGTTGAAAAACTTAAAAGTTTAGAGAGCGAAAGCGTTGATAATGAGTAGCAAATAGTCAAATTGTTGTTTTTAACAAGATTTTAAAATGGAAATTACCTTTAAATCGAAGGGCAACTTCTTCTCAATAGTGCTTTCATGGATGGTTTTTAGCGCTATCACATATGTTATTTTCATGGCATTCCATTTTGCCATTTATTTTATATTCTATTCGGGGAAGATTTCGCTGGGAGAGCATTTCTCGCCGGTTTGGGTTACGGCATTATTTTATTCACTGCTTTTACCTCTAACCATTGTCAATAACCAAAAGGCCAGGCAAATGATCATCAAACATGATGGTGAGGTAGATCCTGAGCGGATTAAGGACTTTTTTCTGATCAATCAATACTCTTTAGTAGAAGATAGCCCCGGGAAGTTTAGGTTTGAATCCAGAAAATGGTTCGACAGGCTTTTCAGCGGTTCGCGAAATGTAACCATAGAATACACCGACAATGAGGTAATCATAGTGATGCCAGCGAACAAGGTGTATCACGTTCATCACGGTTTCAGATTTGGTAAGATTTTCCTAAGGGATAGTTAGGGAACGCCCCAAATGAATTTGATCCGTTTAAATTTTAATTTATTACATCAGCCAATTTTAACTTCTCGCCAGCACGGATCCCCTTGGGAGTTTGCTGTAACAAGCTGCATTCGCAGTGGTAATCGTGTTGATAGTAAATTACATAGTTCTTTTCGTAGGCCTCCTCGAGAAAAGTCTTTTTTTCATCCATTGATACCAGAGGCTCCACATCGTAGCTGGCATTCCATACAGGGTGAATATGTGCCGTAGAGGGGAACAAATCGGCGGCATATACCAATACTCTGCCATTGGGCAGGTGGATAAGGGGTATAATCTGCCCGCTGGTGTGCCCGTTGAAAAACCTGATCTCAATGCCCGGCATGAGAAAACCTTCCTTTTCAACCAGGTTGAGCGCTCCCAACTCCTCAATGGGAATGATATTCTCGCGCAGAAACGAATCGGCCTCGCGGGGATTGGGGTTTATTGCCGATTCCCACTGGTTTTTGCTAATGTGAATGGTGGCGTTGGGAAAGGTTAGTTCAAACTCGCCACGGGCATTACGTTTGATGCTGCCACCGCAGTGGTCGTAGTGTAAGTGAGTGAGGATAATATCCGTTATGGCCTCGGGCTTATACCCCAATTTAGCGAGTCCATCAATTAGTCCAATATCCCCAAAAATGCTGAAGTGGCTAAAAAATTTTTCGCTCTGTTTGTCGCCAAATCCGTTGTCAATCAGAACCGTTCGTCCATTGGTTTCGATTACCAAAGAGCGTAAAGCAAGGGGGATAAGATTATTCTCGTCGGCCGGATAAACCTTGTTCCATAATAGCTTGGGCACTACGCCAAACATGGCTCCGCCATCAATCAGGAAGTTGTATATGTTAAAGTGCTGTACTTTCATTTTGCTGCGAATAATGGTTTTGGGTATAACAAACTTGTAGGATTTTTGATTAGCCAAACAAAAATATAAAAATTGGGAATGTCTAAAATAAAAAAAGGTCAACCATTCCGATTGACCTTAAACTGAGCGGGAAACGGGGATCGAACCCGCGACCCTTAGCTTGGGAAGCTAATGCTCTACCACTGAGCTACTCCCGCCTGTAATAATGATTTTAAACGCATGGTAAAAATAGTTACAATTCTGCTTATGCCAATGAAAAACGGATAATTTTTTATGCTCTTTGAAGCTATTAATGGCTCAATCATGATGGTATTGCCAGATAATCAGGTGTTTGCAAAACCGACGGTTGGGATATGGCTCTGTTTAACACCCTATGGTTGTGAAGCTGAAAGGTTTGGATATTTTTTCGGATTACATTAGGCTCATCTTTACTAACTTTAAAAACCGGAACAGGCGGATGGAATTAGAATTAAAAGAACTACTTTAGTGGTACGTTATTTTGTGCGCCAATTCAATGGCTTAAGCCGTTGAATGGATTGATAATCAGGATTCGACATAAAATGTTTGAGATATATTTGCGGGTATTGCAGGTGAGGATGGCATTGCAATGATTTGCCTCTTTAACCCAACTAATTTTATTCTATTATGGACAAAACATTGACAAACTTTTCTGACATTTCTATCGATGGTTTTTTTGGCAAAGCCGAAATTGGTTACTGCCTCGAAGCAGTTGAAGATCGGATTGCCAATCATAAAACAGAGAAAACGTATTCCCACAAGGAGGATTTGGAGGAATGTATTCTCCATAGCTTTGATCACTCGAAGTTGGTTAATACGCTTTCGTCGCTTACCCCATACAAGTTTCAACCCTACACCCTATACCGGATAATCAGTAATAGAGCTAACAATTACATGATAACCGTATTCTACAACGATATCACATCAGTAAGCCATACATCCGTTACACTTCCCGATATCGATGAGAATGTGGCCGAGATGAGGGAAAATGCCAGGGGGTATCTCTTCCGGTCGGAGGTGACGAAAAATCGCACTACCATTGTTATCAAAAGCATCAATTCGGCAAAAAGTACCGTGATAAACAATGTGGTGGAAACGTTTCAAAAGCACAACATATTCCCCGAATACATGGAACTATGGTATATCAAGGGACGCGACAAGAGGGTTAAATCGTTGTATATTGTCAAGTGCGTTGTCAACGAGGCCATAAAGCCAAAGGAGTTGCAATCGCTCCACGACGATTTTGAGCGCTACCTGCACAGGTATATCAAACCAATGAGTGTGTTCGATATCGTAGGCCCTTCAATGGTTGGACCCTCCAGCTCGCATACGGCGGGAGCCAACAAGATTGGGCAAATCGCACGGAATATTATCCTGGCCAAATCGCGTTTTGAAAAGACACCCGTAAAATCGGTAGGGGTTAAACTTCTGTCATCGTTTCGCGATACGGGGCCGGGGCACTACACCCCATCGGCCATTGGAGGAGGGTTGTTTGGGCTTGCGCCCGATCATCCCCAGATGTTGCAGCATGGCGATCCGTCGTATATCAATGTTCATGGAGTTGATTTCGGTGACTTTACAGCTCGGTTTTCCGGATATATTAAAGGCTCCGTCGATGAAGAACAGAAATATAAACCGGAGAACAACAACAATATTGCCGAGATTATAGTTGAAACTGAGGCTGAAACCTATACCATTACCGGCTTCTCCATCGGTGGGGGGAATGTAGAGGTTAGGTATCTTAACCAACGGCTTTCCACTCCTCTTTCAGGCAAGGAAGATTTCTATTACCATTCGGGGAAAATTTTAAAGTTTTCCGAAGCGAGGGGTTTAACCGGGGCGGAACTAATTCCTGCCATAGTGGCTGTATCGTCAACTGCCAACCCCAAGTACCTTATGCCGTTTAATTCATTCGAGGAGCTTAACCGGTATGTTAAACGGGAGCACAAAAGCCTGATAGAGGTTGTTCTGGAGGTAGAAAGGAACCTGCAGGGTACAAGCACCGAGGAGATTATGCTGAAAGTGGCCGAATATTGGCGTGTGATGAAGGCATCCGTAAAAAAAGGTATAAAAAGCAAAGAGTTATCGCTGCTGAAGCTTACAGGCAAGGATGCCGAACGGATTAACAGGCATGTACGAAAGCGTACTCTCTTCGACAATATTTACGGCAGGGCCACAGCATACGCTGTGGCGGTAAATGAAGTTAACGCCAAATGTGGCGTTATTGTGGCATGCCCCACAGCCGGTTCGTGTGGAATATTGCCCGGAGTGATTCAGGCCTACTCGGAAATGGAAAAACCCGAACGGAAGCTATTGTTAGAGGCCATACTCGTCGCTGGTTTTTTAGGGATGATTCTTTTTAACGATGTTACCACGGCCGGAGCCGATTATGGTTGCCAGGCCGAGGTAGGAGTGGGGTCGGCCATGGCGGCTGCAGCATTAGCCTATTTAGAGGATGGAACTGCTCCCAAGGTTGTACAGGCCTTTATTCTGGCTCTGAAGAATTCGCTGGGCCTTATCTGCGATCCGGTAGCCGGACTGGTGGAGGTACCCTGCGTTAAGCGTAACGGGGTGTTCGCTTCGGTGGCCATCAGTGCGGCGCTTATGGCGCTTAGCGGTGTGGAATCGTTTATCTCGCCCGATGAGGTGGTGCTGACCATGAAGGAAGTGGGCGATAAGTTGCACCAGGATTACAAAGAGACCGCCGGAGGCGGATTGGCTAAAACCCGCGATGGCAAAGCGGTTGATAGGGCATTTGAATCGGAGGTACGTCGGTTCTTTGGTGATAATTAGTGAGGCGTGATCCCGATCCCGACAGGCCGGGAGTCGGGAGTGAGCCGTAATCCCGACAGAGTCGGGAGTGAAACGGTGGATGGCTGTTGGCTATTAGCCTATTTCAGATTACACATTGGCGAATTAGCGAATTTGCATCTGTTCTATCTACAGCGCGCAGTGTTAAAAAAGGAGACTATTAGTGAAAGAATAGAAATGTGCGTGAAATTGTGTGTCAAATAAAAAAACCACCTACTGCAAAAATGCTGTAAGTGGTTGTGTTTGAAAGTGGAGGTAAGGGGAGTCGAACCCCTGACCTCTTGCATGCCATGCAAGCGCTCTAGCCAACTGAGCTATACCCCCAATCTTTTTTCCTTTTATGGCGCTCTAGCCTCCCGCCTCCAGATGAATCGGGATAAGCTATATCCTTAAAAAAGGGCACGCAAATATATAAATAATTTTAAAAAATGTTAATATCAATAACAATTCTCATCTCCTTTTCGTTAATAAACTACAGGGTTTACCTTGAATTTTCAAGAAACCTATAGTTTTTCAATCGGTTTGTTGGATTTTAAAAATTGAAATTTGTACCTTTATAGCCCAAAAATAATCAAACCATGGAACTCAAAAAAACACCGAAAGCTGATCTGGAAAAGAAAAAATTAATTTTTTCGGAGATTGGACTTGTCATTACCCTTGTGCTAGTATTAATGGCGTTTGAGTGGACAAGTTCCGGAGGCATAAAAACTGAATTAGCTCTAACTCAGGATGTAGTGATTGAAGAGGAGATGATACCCATAACGGAACAAGAGGAGATAAAAGCACCACCGCCGCCTCCACAGATTATCCAAACCATTGATGTAATCAACATTGTTGACGATGATGTTGATATTGATGATTCCTTTGACCTCTTTGACTCGGAGTACGATGAAAATGTCGCAGTGCGAATAGTTACCTTTCAAGAAGAAGAGGAGGAGGTAGAGGAAGAGCAAATATTTATTGTGGTTGAGGATATGCCTGGATTCGCTGGGGGTAGTAGCGATTTGTTCCGAGAATACATTGCCAAAAACTTGAGATATCCTGATATAGCAGCCGAGAACGGAATACAGGGAAGGGTTTTTGTGAATTTTGTTGTCGAGGCCGATGGAAAGGTTTCCAATGTGAGGGTTGTGAGGGGAGTGGACCCGGCACTTGACAAGGAAGCCATCAGGGTAGTTGAATCAAGCCCTAAATGGAACCCCGGAAAACAAAGGGGTAGGCCGGTAAGAGTACAGTTTACCTTCCCAATCATTTTTGTACTGCAGTAGCATTTTTTTATATAAGGCATTATATAACCCTGATGTAAATCAGGGTTTTTTTCGTGTAACCTATGGATAACCTATGATAAACAACGCCCGGCTCAATGGAGACAGGAAGTGTGAAAGATAAAGTTGTACTTGTTGGTGTGCAATTGCATGGGCAACCTGATGCAGTGGTTGATGAATACCTTGAAGAATTGAAATTCCTTGCCGAAACAGCAGGGGCTATCGTAGTGAAATGGTTTGTTCAGCGACTGGATTCTCCCAATGCAAGGTCGTTCATTGGACAAGGGAAAGTTGCAGAAATTAAGCAATTTATCGATAGTAATGGTATAACCATTGTTGTTTTTGACGATGAACTCTCATCGACACAGTTGCGAAATCTGGAAAGGGAGTTAGGGATTAGGGTTTTGGATAGGACCAACCTTATTCTGGACATATTTGCCCAAAGGGCAAAGACGGCTTATGCCAAAACTCAGGTTGAACTGGCACAGTACCAGTATCTTTTACCACGCCTAACAAGAATGTGGACACACTTGGAGCGCCAAAGGGGAGGGATTGGCCTCAGGGGTCCGGGAGAAACGGAGATAGAAACCGACCGCCGTATTATCCGTGACAGAATAGCCAAATTGAAAGCAGAGCTTGTTAAGATTGACAGGCAAATGGCCACTCAGCGAAAAAACAGAGGGAGTCTGGTTAGGGTTTCCCTGGTTGGATATACCAACGTTGGCAAATCAACCATTATGAACCTGTTGAGCAAGTCTGATGTTTTTGCCGAGGATAAGCTATTTGCCACCCTTGATACAACGGTGCGTAAAGTGGTAATTGATAACCTTCCCCTTTTGCTATCCGATACGGTTGGCTTTATCCGCAAGTTGCCTCACCAGCTGGTGGAGTCGTTTAAATCCACTTTAGACGAGGTGCGTGAGGCAGACATACTGCTCCATGTGGTGGATATTGCTCACCCAACTTTCGAAGAGCAGCTAAACGTGGTTAGCCAAACGTTGCACGAAATACAGGCCGATAACAAACCCATACTTTTGGTTTTTAATAAAATCGATGCTTACCAGTGGGTAGAAAAAAATGAGTTTGACATTACTCCAATAACAAAGGAGAATTTCAGCCTTGAGGAGTTAAAACGCACATGGATTTCCAAGAGTAATTCCCCCTGTGTTTTTATTTCCGCCAAGTATAGGGTGAATATTGATGAGCTACGAAAAAGTATTTATGGCCTGGCAGCAGAAATCCATCGGAAGAGGTATCCAAAAGACAATTTTTTGTACTGATTAATTGCCCGTGGGGCAAGTGGACATTGCGCATTATTTACCCACCCAGCCCCTTTCAATTATAAGTTCTGCTATTTGAACGGCATTGGTGGCTGCGCCTTTTCGAAGATTATCCGAAACAATCCAAAGGTTTAAACTCCTGGGTTGCGAGGGATCTCGTCGAATTCGGCCTATGAATACATCATCTTTTCCTTTGGAATATAGGGGCATAGGGTAAACATTATGGGACGGATCATCCTGAATGGTAATTCCTTTGGCATCACGCAGGAGTGAGAATACTTCATCCATATCGAATTCACTCTCAAACTCAATGTTTACCGATTCGGAATGTCCGCCCACAACCGGAACACGAACAACAGTGGGCGAAATCATTATGGATGAATCGTTTAAAATTTTTCTGGTTTCATCGATAAGTTTTTGTTCTTCAGTGGTATATCCGCTCTCTAGAAAGGTGCCACCATGGGGAATACAATTCAAATCGATGGGATGGGGGTAGGCCATCTCGGTTTTTTCTCCTGCTCGTTCGGCATACAATTGGCTTACTGCTTTCACCCCCGTCCCGGAAACCGACTGGTAGGTAGAGATTACTATCCTACGGATTCCATACCTCTTATGTAAAGGGGCAATGCCAACAACCAACTGAATGGTGGAGCAGTTTGGGTTGGCAATTATTTTATGATCGGCTTTGAGTATATGGCCATTCACTTCAGGAACTATAAGGGGAATGGTATCGTGTTGCCTCCAAAAGCTAGAATTGTCAATAACAAATGCCCCTGCCTCGGCAAAAAGTGGTGCCCACTCCTTTGAAACCGATGACCCTGCAGAAAAAAGAGCGATATTTGGCTTGGCTAAAACCCCATGCTTCAATCCGACAACGGGAACATTTTTTCCACGGAAAGTGATAACTTTACCAATTGACTTTTCGGAAGCAACGGGAATGATTTCGGACACATTGGGAATTCGTTCGTCAACAACTTTAAGCATCTCAGTCCCCACCAAACCGGTACTTCCCACAATGGCAATTCGCATGGTATCGCATTTTTTTATTTCTTTGTAAAAGTAATACTTTCACTAAAAACAATCACCATGAGAAAACTGGGTTTTATTTTACTCTCACTTTTGTACCCAATGATCATCATGGGACAAACGGTTTCTTACAATTTTGAAGATGGAAGCCTTGAAGGATGGATGCAATTTCCTGAAAACAGATGGGAAGCCCTGGATACCAGCCCCATAAATGGGTCATTCTCCTTGCAACACAATCACTGCTCACCCACAGAGAATGGCATCGACAGGATTTCGGTACCACTGCCTGCATGGGACGAAAACACGGGCAGTATCACCTGGAGATTTTTGCTGAAACACACATACGCCCCCTCTTCAATGAACCACTGGGTGGTGTTTCTGACATCGGATGTGGGAGCCGAAGGGATGATTGCTGCCGGCAATCCCAATGGCTATGCCATAGGCGTAAATTTGGTAAGTGCCAACGATATACTCACGCTATACCGGGTTACCAATGGGAGTTTTACTGCTATATTATCCACTGCAATCAACTGGGAAACAGATATTGGAACAACACAATCATCGGTTGGGGCAGTGGAGGTTGAACGGAAGTTCGACGGAACTTTTATAGTGAGGGCATCAACCGAGGGGTCGTTTGCTTCACTTCAGCCACAGGGTAGCGTTGTGGACACGGAACATGAGTATGGGGGATATTTTGGGATATACTTCCGCTATACCACTAACTACGCGTGCAGACTATTTGTGGACGATATTTCATTCTCATACAACCCTGCCAATTTGAACGAGCCAAATGCACAAGTGGTGGCTCCCACACAACAGGTTGAAGGGGGCATTATCAGTTCGCTGTTCACTGAAAGCGATCTGGCCACGGATATTTTTCGTTTTCGCATTGAAGATTTGGGCGATGCCCAGGCATTGCCAACCTACACCACAAAATTGCGTTTCAGCAAGGTTGATTTACCCAATGCAGCCAACTGGATGGAAACCATTGGTGGAATTAGGTTAAGAAGCACTACAGCAGAAATACCCATACTCTCCACATATATTTATTCCAATTCGATTGAGGTGAACGTTGACCAGTATGCCATGACGGTTAATAATAACTCATCTAAGGAATTTACCCTTTCCATATACCTCAATCCCGATGGTATTGCCGATGGCTCAGCCATCCAAATGATGGTTGACAACCAGGATCATGGATGGGAAACTCATGCTGCGGGTTCGGAATATCTGCCCGAATTCCCGGCTCAGGTGGTGTCGAATATATTTACCATTCAGGTTATTCCCACCCACCTGATTTTTCCCAATCCTCCAGTTCAAATATTGGTAAACGAGGTGTTCTCCATCACTGCTCATGCCGCTGATATTATGGGTAATCTTGCCACTAGTTTTGAGTCTTCCTCAGTTATCTTAAGTCTGGAACAGGGAGAGGGCGAACTGTTGCCTGTGCATGCATTGACAACCAATGCTGTTGGAGGCATTGCTACATGGGGAGATATATCGTACAACGGGAGGGATGTTTTCCGATTGAAAGCTACAACGGATGGCTTGGAGCAAGCGATTAGCGAAGAGATAAACGTCATTAACGATACCACATCACATGTTGCGGCTCCCGTAGCACAGCCTGAGGGGATGCCCTTGTCATCCACTATTACCACTCCGGGACAGGCGGTTGAGGTCTTTCGGTTTTTGGTTGTTGACAATGGCAACAACGATGAGTTGCCCACCGACGTTAGTCAGATTTTCATTAAACGACCATCGGGGGCAAACATGACTTCATACAGTGCAAGTATTGCCGGTGTGGTGGTTAGGGCCAATGGTAAGATTGTTTCTACCGGTCCCCCACAAATTCTGGCAGCATCCATAAGCATACCCATTCCCGAGGGCATTCTGGTGGTGGAAGACGGTGAAAGCGTAGAGGTATCCCTAAGTATTTATTTTAAAACCAGCGGGTTGGTTGATGGGAGCAACCTGCAGTTTATGGTTGATACCGGTGAACATGGATTTGCAGCTTATGAAAGCGGGTCAACGTTTTCATCGGTTTTTCCACAACCCGTTGTTTCCAATGTATTTACCATTGATGTTCAGGCCACAAGGCTAAAATTTTCATCGGTTCCTCAGCACGTAGGACTTGGAGAGGAGTTTTCGGTACAGGTTTCGGCTGTGGACGAGAATGGCAATCTTGACATTAATGCAACCGGAACGGTTACCCTATCGAAGAACAGCGGCACAGGTTTTCTCAACATCCCTTCGCCCAACCAGAATCTGTCGCAGGGTAAGGCTACGTGGACAAAACTGGTGTTCTATCAACCCAATCCGTTTACCCTGTTGGCCTCGTCCAGTAAATATGACGATGTCATTTCGCCGTTGATCTACTGTGCCGATTTCACCTCCACACTGGTATTGCCCGAGGCACCTCCTGAGGATTTAACCATAAGCAGTCTTGCTGTAGATACGCTGAGTGCTGTTGAAATTTTTCGGTTTAGCATTGCCGATGGTGGCGATACCGATGGCCTTCCAACCTACGTCACGCGGCTGGCCTTCCAATCTTATGGTTTGCCCACCGATATGCCTTTGAGCAAGGTTATAGAGGGGGTGGTTCTCTCGTCAAACGGAGAAACGATTGACATATCAGAGGTGACCATTTCGTCAACAACTATTCAGCTTGATTTTGAAACGGGTAGTTTGGAAATTGCCGATGGCGATACCCTTAATTTATCACTATCGGTTTTCCTTAAAAAGGGTGGTTTGACGAATGGCTCAACCATTTGCCTTTACGTTCCCCCGACAGGACATGGTTGGCAGGCCTCGCCATTGGGATCAGGGTTTATTACCGCTTTCCAGGCGGGATTGGTTGGGCCTGTGGCAAGCATCGAGGTAAAAGCAACGGATCTGCTCTTCGTTAAGCAGCCTTTCATGGCATTACCCGATATCCCCCTTGGGCTATGGGTGGGTGCAACTGATAGGTATGGAAATATTGACAATCAGGTTGATGGTGTGGCTGCCATAACCCTTGAATATGGCCCGGGCTCCTTCCAAACCAATTTCTACGAAATGGATTTTAACGAGGGCATAGTTCAGTGGAACGATATAAAGTTATCCTTATCGGGGATTTATCAGTTTAAAACCAGGGCCATGTTTGAGGGAATGACTCCACAGGCGGTTTCTCAGCCCATTTGGTGTGGTATAAGTCCCCATACATACATCGATGAGGATTTTGATTCCGATCCACTTTCCTTCAACCTTTACAACGACTGGATTGTATCAACGGTATCGCCCATTGAGGGCAATAGATCGTTGAAACACGGCCTGTCAGGTGTAGCGGGTATCAGCACCCTCTCCATTCCTCTTAACATTGGGAATATGGGAGCAAGCCCCATGGAGTGGTCATTCACCTTACGAAACGGGAACTGGGACCCCTCATCAGAAAACGCATTTTGGTTTGTCCTGGCATCCGATACCACATCAATAAAACCGGGTGATTTTAACGGGTATGCCGTTGGCGTGAACCTTTCGGGCTCTACCGATTTGCTTTCGTTGTGGAGGCTAAGTAAAGGTGAATCACCCAAACTTTTAATCCAGTCCAACTTCGATTGGGATGAGAGTGAAACCGTACTAATCAGAGTTAGCAGGTCGCCCCGTGGTATTTGGAGCCTTTGGTTCCGACCTGAGGAGGGAAATTCACCCATTCGCCTTGCCGGACAAATAGATGATACCCGACATTCAACGGTTGTCACCTGTGGCCCGGTTTTTAAGTTTACCGCATCCAGGGCAGGTGAATTTTGGTTGGATAACCTGAAAATCCATTCGGTAACCTTCCCGCCCGTTATTCAAAGCGTGCGCATGCTGAACTTAACCTCGTTGGATGTGACTTTTTCTACCCCTGTTGATCAGGAAGATGCTGCCAATACGTCCAATTATTCCATAAAAACGCTTGCCGGTAGTTCGATACCTGTTCTTGGTGCATATCCCATGGAGCATGACCACTCGGCGGTATCCATTCGTACGGATGCCATGCCATTGGATGACATGAGGCTGGTGGTAAAAGGCATTCACAATGAGAATGGAACCCTTACGGTACGCGACAGTATGGTCTTTGGTATGGGAGAGGGAGCGTTTGGCAGCGTGATAATAAATGAGCTTATGGCAAGGCCTTCACCTCCTGTGGGGTTGCCGAACGTAGAGTTCATTGAACTTTTCAACAGGAGTGGCTCACCCATGTTGCTGAGAGGGTGGAGGCTGAGGGGCAATAATAAATATGTCAATATCCCGGAGGTTACAATTGAGGGCAATGGCCACCTTATCCTCTGCGGAAATAGTGGGGTGGAGGCCATGAGCGAGTATGGGCCGACCCTTGGGGTAACTTCGTTCCCCTCGTTGCTGGTTGGTGGCATGTTTCTGGCTTTGTACAACGAGAGAAATCAGGTAGTGTCGTGGGTTGAATACAACGACACCTGGTATGGCGATGATATCAAGAAGGCGGGAGGATACTCTCTGGAGCGTATCGATCCCAATAACTTGGCGGAAGGTAAGCCCAACTGGATTGCCTCCAACGACCCGTCGGGAGGAACTCCCGGAAGGGAGAACTCTGTTTTGGCCGACAATCCCGATGTTACATCACCACGGGTGGTCGAGTTGAAAGTTGTGAATCCATCGTTGATAGAAATTGGATATTCGGAGGCCATGGATAGTCTTTCCATTGCCATGGTTAGCCATTACAGCATTTCATCAGGAGTAGGCAATCCCATTTGGGCAATATCGCATGGTCCAAAGTACGACAGGGTAAGCCTTACGCTTGGCCAACCCATGCAATTGGGCGAGATTTATGAAATATGCTTCCATGAAGACATTGTAGATTTTGCAGGAAACGGATTGGTGACACCATGTATGGATATGGCCATTCCGCAGGAGCCTGCACCTGGAGATGTCATTGTAAATGAGGTGCTTTTTAACCCCTATGCGGGGGGAGTTGATTTTGTGGAGATATACAATAAATCCCGAAAGGTGTTTGATATAAGTAAACTTTGGATTGCCAACCGGAATAAAACAACCCTCAACCTCAACGAGTACTATCCGGCCTCGGATAGTTCCAAACTGCTCTTCCCCGAGCAGTATGCCGTACTGACGGTGAACCCGGGGCTTGTGGAACAGTTTTATTTCATTGAGAACCCTCAGGCCATGGTATGGACTAAAAAAATGCCATCCTATCCCAATGACCTTGGCTATGTGGTTGTTCTTGACGAATTTGGCACTGTCCTCGATGAATTTGGCTATACCGAGAAGATGCACTTTAAGCTGCTATCCAGCGTTAAAGGGGTATCGCTTGAGCGCATTCATCCCGATCTTCCCTCGGGCGATCCATCGAGCTGGCAATCGGCAGCGCAGGCTGCCGGATTTGCCACCCCCACGGCAAAGAACTCGCAGTATAGCGAACCCGCTGAGGGCGAGGACGAGTTTATCCTCACACCTCAGGTCTTCTCCCCCGATGGCGACGGTTTTGATGATGTCCTGCTGATTACATACAACCTGCCCGAGGAGGGATATGTGGCCAATATCATGGTTTTCGACTCGCGAGGCAGAAGGGTGAAACGGCTGGCCGCCAATATGACCTTGGGTACATCGGGTGCGTTGAAATGGGATGGAACCACCGATGAGGGTAGGAGAGCCTCCATAGGTGCTTACGTTGTCTTTATTGAAGCCTTTGACCTGAAGGGAAATGTGAAGCGATACAAGAAAACCTGCGTGGTGGCCACGAGGTTGGGAGGATAATAACCTTAGTCATCATGTTTTTTTAATCTTAATCAAAAGATTTTCAAACACTTCCCTGGAAGAAGTTCCTTGGTTCTTCTTAATGCATTGGATAATTTTTAATCCTCTTTTCTTAATGTTCACAAACACAAAAATTATGGCTCAAATTATCACAATTCTGAGCCGAAATTTCCTTTTAAATGATTAGTAACAGAACTTAACATGGCTTTACGCACCAAAGACATAATAAATCAAAATCAGTGGTTCTAAATTTTTAACGCGGTGTTGCATTGTAATACACAGCGCATTATGTTGTTATTTTCAATAAAATGAAAATCTATGTAATGCGTATATTTTTGCAGTGTTGATAATGGTTTTAATGGCCATTATCATTGAATCGGACTAAAGGGGTTATTAAAAATATTCCACTATTTTTGCAATCAATTTTTGGATTAGAAATATTTTACACATAATGCAATGACCCAGGAGGAACTTTTCAAAAAGCTTATTGCCCACAGTAAGGAGTATGGCTTTGTTTACCAGAGCAGCGAGATATACGACGGGCTAAGCGCTGTGTACGATTACGGACAGAATGGAGTTGAGCTGAAAAACAACATCAGGCAATACTGGTGGGATGCCATGACCCGCCTGCACGAGAATATTGTGGGGTTGGATAGCGCCATTTTCATGCATCCCCAAACCTGGGTGGCATCGGGTCACGTGGGAGCATTCAACGACCCCCTCATTGATAACAGGGATAGCAAGAAGCGCTACCGCGCTGATATTCTGATTGAAGAGTGGATTGCCAAGCAGGAGGAGAAAATCGAAAAAGAGGTGGCAAAGGCCTCCAAACGATTTGGCGACTCGTTTGATGAGTCAATGTTCCGCCAAACCAATCCCAGGGTAAAAGAGGTACAGGCGAAGATTGATGTGGTGAATGCGAGAATGATTAAGGCGCTTGATGCCAACGATCTGGCGGAGGTAAAAAGAATTATTGAGGATTGCGAAATAGTGTGTCCCATATCGGGTTCGCGCAACTGGACGGATGTGCGCCAGTTCAACCTGATGTTCGATACCAAACTGGGTTCGGTATCCGACGAGGCCAATACCATATACCTACGTCCCGAAACAGCACAGGGTATCTTTGTTAATTTCTTAAACGTTCAGAAGACGAGCCGCCTTAAGATTCCCTTTGGGATTGCACAGGTGGGAAAAGCTTTCCGCAACGAGATTGTGGCCCGCCAGTTTATATTCCGTATGCGTGAGTTTGAGCAGATGGAGATGCAGTTCTTTGTCCGCCCCGGCGAGGAGATGAAATGGTACGAATACTGGAAGGAAAAACGTATGCAATGGCACAGGGCTATGGGTTTTGGCGATGACAAGTACCGTTTCCACAAGCACGAGAAGCTGGCGCACTACGCCAATGCCGCTGCCGATATTGAGTTCAACTTTCCATTCGGCTTCAAGGAGGTGGAGGGTATTCACTCCCGCACCGATTTCGACCTCTTAAACCATCAGAAGCACTCGGGTAAAAAGTTGCAGTATTTCGACCCCGAAACAAACGAGAGCTACGTTCCCTACGTGGTGGAAACTTCCATCGGGCTCGACCGCACATTCCTTATGGTTCTTTCGGCGGCATACGCCGAGGAGAAAATTGCCAAGGAAGACGGTGGTGAGGATGAACGCGTTGTTCTACGTATTCCACCTGCATTGGCCCCGGTCAAGTTGGCCGTTTTCCCGCTGGTTAAAAAGGATGGATTGCCCGAAAAGGCACGCGCCATAATGAACGATCTGCAGGTTGATTTTGCCTGCCAGTACGAGGAGAAAGACAGCATTGGTAAGCGATATCGCAGGCACGACGCCATTGGTACGCCATTCTGCATAACCATAGACCACCAAACCACGGAGGACGATACGGTTACCATACGCTACCGCGATACCATGTTGCAGGAACGGGTGCAGGCTACGCGCTTACGCGAGATAATGGAAGACAAGGTGAGCATTAGGAAGATGCTCATGAGCATTAGGTAAATTGGCAGAACTGCACAATTATTTATACCACATTGATTTTTAAAACATTCAGGGCCAGCCTAAGGGCTGTGGTATAGTTTCCCGGTATAACCAAATGGTGATTCCCAAGGGGGTTGTTGAGAAAGTAATCACTCACTTTCTCTCCAATTTCCAGCACAACTTGTGTACGGCACACACTCTTTTTCTTGGGCTCGGTAACCAATCGTCCTGTGCCAACAAATGCTTTGGTAAGAGTATTGTTAAATCTGAAAAGTGTTACCTCATGGGCATCAATCTCGCCATCGATGGCCAATCCCTTACCTGTTTCGAAATGTGTGTCAAGAGAAAAATCTTTTAAAAGATTTGTGGGAACTGTGCAATGGGTTAGCAGTACTTTCTCACGGCTCACATGTGCAACGTTGGTCATCCAGGGAACCATGCCCGTCAGTTCCTTCAATAGCATCATCCCCGTTATGGCAGTGATATCGCCCTCGCATCCTGCTGGAATGCCATCGGCCGAGAGTTTGGCCAGGGCAAGGCATGCGGTGGCATTGCACGACTCAATCATGGAAAAGCACTCCACCGTAATGGCATTTAGGCCCAAGTTCTTTATCAGTTTGGATAACGCTTCGTAAACTTTACCCGATTGGATAACGGCAGCGGTATCTGCGTGGTTGAAGGTTGAAATGAAATCGGGAGCAATGCTCTTTTGCCCATTGATGTCAATGCTTTCCCAGCCTATATCCACCTGTTCAACTCCAAGCTTTGTCTCAATGATAAACGGGTTAATGGTAGAGTTCACCAACCATTCCGATGGCTTTCCCACCATTCCGAATTTCTGCCCACGTAAACGCCCCACGGCGTGCTTTGCCATGTGGAAAGCATCAACCGTCTCAGCCGACTTTGGATTATCCTTATCAAGCAGAATGCTTGAGATGTTGTTCTGGTTCATCCATGCTTTCACTTCGGTAGCTGCTGCCCACGAGTTGTCATCGGCCGAAGCGATGAGGAGGTAAAATCCATACTCCCTCACCGATTGCAAAGCGATGGCCTCCGAACCGCCCGTAAGAAAAACGAGGATATCGGGGTCCTTGTCCACAAATTCAACTTTGTCCTTGTGGAGCAACTTGGTAAGCTTCTGCTTTGCCTTGGAGAAAAGTTGCATATCGGTTGAAGAGTATGCCACAAGCTTTGCTCTAAGCTTTTCCATGATGCTTTCCTTTTTTATTGGTTAAACAAGAGCGGATGCAGGTTGCGAATATACAAATTTTGGAAAATCTAAATACCCCTGCTCTTGCCAATTCTATTCAGCATGACGAGGGCAATGGCCACAAAAACCATTCCCACAATGGCAATGAGGGTTGGGCTCTCGTTGGGAAGAATCAGCCAGCTGAGGACAGCACCCAGCACCGGAATGATAAATTTCCAGAAATTCAGCTCCGACACCTTGACCCCGGGGCGTTTGAGTAGCGTGTACCAGATGGATATGGCTGCGGCCGACAAGAAGCTGAGCCATCCCAATGATGCGTAGTATTCCAAAGGAAAGGGACCGGAGCGGTAACCCTCAGTAATAAGCCCAAGAACAAATAGCATGGCTCCGCCCAATATCATTGAAAATGAGCTGAGTATCAGTGGGGGTATTCGTCTTTTGTCGGCTGCCACCAGTATATTGCCAAATCCTGACATGATATTATTGGCAATCAGAATGATAATTCCAATTCCGATGCCTGCCGTTTCAGCCGCACTGCCAAATCCCTTTCTACCAATGCTGATAATGGCAATACCCACAAGACCCACTGTGATGCTAAGCAATTTCTTACCGGTGATGGTATCGCCGGGCATAAGGAAATGGGCAACAATGGCAATGAAAAGTGGTCCCGAACCTACCACCATGGCGCTGAGCGCACCGGGGACAAAACTCAATCCTTTGTAGAACAGTGCGTATTGCAGAAAGGTTTGAACGAATCCCAGAAGGATTAGTTTACCAATGTTATTCCCAACCACTTTCATTGTGGATTTGAAACCAGGGATGAATGGTAAAATCATAAGACCGGAAATGAAGAAACGGATGCCGGCAAACTGGAATGGTGCGTTGTATTTTAGGCCAATCTTAACCCCCACAAAGGCAGTAGCCCACAGCATGCATGCTATGATGGCCAAAAAATGGGTGGATTTATGTGCTGGTTGTGAGTTCAATTTTCTTTAAATAGTTTTAAGATTAACCCCAAGGCGAACTGCTTTGACTTTCATCCTGTACAAAACCGGCATACCGTTGGGCGATTAAATCCAACAATTGGATTATCTCCTCGGGTTCGTTGCTGGTTACCAGCTGCAGCCTTAGCTCCTTGAAATTGGGCAAACCCTTGAAATAGCAGCTGAAATGCCTTCGCATTTCCAGAATACCCCTTTTGTCCGGTTTAACCTCCAGCGATTTTGCGAAGTGCTCCTTGGCAATATCTACCTTTTCTTCCACTGTCAGGGGTTTCATTCTCTCACCGGTTTGCATAAAGTGCTTTATTTCCCTAAAAATCCAAGGTCTTCCATAGGTTGCGCGCCCTATCATTATGCCATCAACACCATAACGGTTAAACATCTCTACAGCCCTTTCGGGGCTGTTCACATCCCCGTTGCCAATGATAGGGATGTGCATGCGCGGGTTGGCTTTCACCTCGCCAATCAGAGTCCAGTCGGCCTCACCCTTGTATAGCTGAGCCCTTGTCCTGCCATGTATGGTCAACGCTTTAATACCTACATCCTGCAGTTGTTCAGCAACGGACACAATATTCTTCGTGTTTTCGTCCCACCCTAACCTTGTTTTCACGGTAACGGGAATTTGCGTTGCATCCACAATCCGGCGGGTCATCTCCACCATTTTGGGGACATCCTTCATCATTCCCGAGCCCGCTCCGCGGTTGGCAATCTTTTTCACGGGGCATCCAAAGTTGATGTCTATCACATCGGGATGGGCTTCGGTAACCATTTTGCATGCTTCAACCATGCTTTCTATCACATGGCCATATAGCTGGATTCCCATGGGCCTTTCATGTTCGGAAATGTTGAGTTTCAACTGGCAACTCGAGGCATTGCGTATGAGCCCGTCGGAGTTGACGAATTCGGTGTACATCATATCCGCCCCAAACTGTTTGCACATGTATCGAAACGAGGGGTCGGTTACATCCTCCATGGGTGCAAGCAGCAGGGGTTTGTGCCCTAAGTCTATGTCTCCAATTTTCACCGAAGTCCAAAATTTTGGCAAAAATAGGCAGTAATGTGCAAATAAAAATATCCTTACCTATCTTTGCCATCAAACATGTTAACATGGTTGACTCTTCGAGATATAAATTATCCCCCTTCGCATCCATTTTACTTCTACTTTTTTTGGTTGCCATTGGGTTTGTTCTGTTCCTTGCTGTAGGCGTTCTGGTTGCAGCTCTGATTACCGGTAACTGGGAGTTTACTTCGCTGATTAGTGGCGACTCGTCTTCCTTTCAGGGGTTGATGGTGCTTAGGATAATACAGATATTCCAAACGATTGGCGTTTTTCTTTTTCCTGCATTGGTATTTGCGATTATACTATCGAAAAGGCCTTTTGCCATGCTGGGATTCAAAAGTGCAAACAGAGAATTCTTTTGGTTATCGGCTATCCTAATGTTTTTCTCTATGCCTGCCATCAACCTGGTTGCTTCCATCAACGCCGAAATTCCGATGCCGCAATGGATGGTTGAAATGGAGCAAGCTGCCGAAGCTTTAACAAAGGCATTCATGATTACCGAAAACTACGGAATTTTTGCACTTAACCTGCTTATGGTTGGAGTTTTACCGGCATTAGGAGAGGAGCTTTTTTTCAGAGGAGTGCTTCAAAAATTCTTTTGCAAACAGTTTGGAAGCAATTTTTGGGGAGTAGTATTAACTGCCCTGATCTTTAGTGCCGTTCACTTGCAGTTCCAGGGGTTTATTCCGAGATTCCTGTTAGGTATGGTATTTGGCTATCTGTTCGTTTGGACCGGCTCCATCTGGATACCGATTCTTATGCATTTTATAAACAACAGCCTTGCTGTTGCGGTCTATTTTATGATTGGCAGGGGTTTAATTCCGGCCGAAACAGAGACCATAGGAGGGTTGGCTGAACTATGGCAAATGGGAGTTATCAGCCTGGTGATATCGGCGGTATTACTTTGGGTGATCAGGAAGAAGGCAGTTACTTAGGTATAAATTCGGCCAATTCTCTTTCCAGCAGTTGAAGCCCTTTAATTTCATTTTTTCGGTATATATATACAAGCCCGTATTCTTTAGCGCGTTCGCGGCGTTCGTCGTCGGGTAGGTCTTTAAAGGTCTCTTCCACCTCGTTCCATGTATTCAGTATTATGTCATCGGCTGTTTTGCGCAGATTTTCCAACTCGCCTTGCGCCCTTAACGTATTCTGTCGAAGTATCCTTTGGCGGTTGTACATATCAACAAAGTTTTCGAACCTCACCTTAACAACGGCAATGGTAGGATTGGTTATTGGCGGATGTCCTTTGCTAATACGCTCGGTTTCGCCGGCAATGATTTTTTTACCCCACTCCATCAAATCCTTATCGAGGGTTATGTCGGGTAATTTCCGTTCGTCGATATCCATGCCATAGGTTTCTCTCACCTTGTCGGGGAGTTCTCCCCGGATTATGGCCATGTTAAGAACCTGTATGAAATGCGAGAGGTACAATCTGGCTTTTTTATAAACAGCTTGGTATTCCTTGTTCCTTTCCACCTGGTTGTTGTAGGCCGCTTTGTAGTGGGCCATAGCCTTTTCAAAATTGTTGATAAAAAGGCCAATCCTGGCGTAGGTGCTCTGCGAAAAGGCCAGCTTAAAGGGAGGGAGTTCCTTCCCTTTTTTTGCTGCAACCTTAAGTGCCCTAAGGCGGGCGTTATCGGTATTTGGAAGACGACGGTAAGGCATAATTGCGGTGGTTAATTATGTGTTAACAATGTGCGAATATAGTAATCGGAATATAAAAAAGCAAGCCATTCGCAATTTTTTTATTGGGTAATAAAAATTATTTCGCATCCTGTTTTCAGGCCGATGTACATCAGGATTTCACTTAATCCTGCCCAAATGATTCGTATTTAGTTTGCTGTGTAACAGTTATTTGTTTATGCTTTGGGATGCCTGTTCTAAAAGTTTCAAGATGGAAGTTATGGCCTCTTTTCAGATGAGTTTGTAAATATTTTGAGATTGTTCCATCCATTCGTGCCATTGAAAATGCTTACGAAATGATTTAGAGGATTGGCATAAACCCAAAAATAATCAATAAAATAATACTTTAAAAACCAATGGATAAGTTCAATTGAATGGCTGGTTACGGTACAATAAAATAATCGAATCCCGTTTTTTTTTGCTTAAATAATGGTTACAGCGATTTTATGTATTTTGCTATTCTCTCCGATGCCTTGCCGTTTCCATAAAGGTCGATGTTGAAGTTAGGTTTTAGATTGATCATTTGCTCCCATGCTTTAAGAATAGTTTCTTTCTCGGGATAGGCAAGTAGGTTAAATCCATGTTCAACCAGTTCAACCCATTCGGTCTCTTGACGCATGGTTACACAGCATTTGCCGAAGAAAAAGGCCTCCTTCTGTAATCCTCCGCTATCGGTGAGCACTAACGAGCAGCCTTTCAACAATTCCATCATATCGAAGTAGCCTACAGGGGGTATTTTCCGAAAATCGGTAATTATTCCCATCGACTTAATCAGCCCCTCTGTTCTGGGGTGAATGGGAACAACAACCTCCATTTTGCGATGAATTTCGTTGAGGGCTTCCACTATTCCTTTCAACTTTGCGGGGTCGTCGGTATTTTCTTGTCGATGGAATGTGGTTAACGCAAAGGGAGAATTTATTTTCAGATCCGACAAGATTTTAGAACGTTCAGCCGATTTTGCTCCGTAGTAAAGGGCTACATCCTGCATAACATCGCCGGTAATTTCGATACGGCAGTTGAAATTGCCGAACCCTTCGGCCAAAAGATTTTGCACGGAAGCTTGCGTAGGGCAAAAAAGATGTGAAGATACCCTGTCGGTAAGGATACGGTTCACCTCTTCGGGCATTTCCAGATTGAATGAACGCAGTCCTGCTTCGACGTGCGCCACGGGTACGTGCATTTTAACTGCTGCCAAAGCCCCTGCCAGTGTAGAGTTAGTATCTCCATATACCATGACAAGGGTTGGTTTTTCTGAGATGATAATTTGTTCAATACCCTCCAGCATTCGTCCGGTCATCGCGCCATGACTTAAACTATGTACGTTAAGATTATAATTGGGCAGGGGTATATCCATCTCATCGAAGAATACTTTTGACATGTTATCGTCGAAGTGTTGACCTGTATGCACAATGATCTCCGGGATATTGTTTGTTTTAAGTTGCCTGCTAACAGCGGCAGCTTTGATAAACTGGGGTCGGGCGCCAATGATGGTTAAAATTTTCATTGAAAACACATATTATTAACCACAAAAGTAATGATAATACTGATACTTGAAAGGCTTAGCCTTGCCCTTCGGAGTGTTTGGTAAGGTTGGATATGAGTTGTGCCAATCGTTTAGTTAAATGCTCTCTGGAGTATTCATCAATATTGCCTGTTGTTTGATCGGTAAGCGACAGTTTGTACTGATACCACAGCAATTGAACGCTGTCTTTAATGGCTTGACTGTTTGCAAACGATGCCACCATTCCCGAGCCTGTGGCAGTTAACAAATTGTCCAAATCGCCGCCGGACGGAGCAATGGCCAGTATTGGCCGTTTGGCGGCCAGATATTCAAATACTTTGCCGGTTAGTATGCCCGAAGCATTGGGGCTGTTGTTTACTAAAAGCAAAAGGATTTGCGAGCGTTGCATTAATCTTATCCCCTCTTCGTGGGTAACGTAACCCAGAAACTTACAATGGTTTATGAGCCCTTCGGACTTAATGCTATTAATAACTGAGGAATCGACATTGCCCACCAGTTGAATTGAAAGTTTTGCAGAGAATTCTTCATCGGCTTTAGCCATTTCGCTTAAAACATTCCAAAGGACAGGGCAATTCCTATTAGGGGGTATGGTACCTACATGCGTTATGGTAAATTGCTCATCGAGCTTCTGAACGTTCTTGGGGAAGTCGTCTGCATCAAATCCGTTGGTAATCACCTCAACTTGTTTAGGCTTATAACCCTCAAAGTCTTTTTTCATTTGAGGCGACACTACCACCACGCAATCAGCAGATTCTACCACCTGTTTTTCTAAATGCAGATGTTTGGCCAGGGAGCGACTGTTCAGTTTAAGATTGTCTATGAAATCAATATTTGTCCACGGATCTCTAAAATCAGCCACCCATGCAATGTTTAGTTTTTTCTTCAATGCCATGCCAATGAGGTGCATGCTATGTGGGGGGCCTGTAGTCACAATGGCTACGATACCATTTTTGCAGATATACTCTTTCAGAAATCGAATGGAGGGCTTTACCCAAAGGACTCTGGGATCGGGAATAAAGCAATTTCCTCTTATCCAAATGGACAGCCTTGTAAATCGGTTGGGAGGATGGCCCTCGAAGGAGGTAAAACCAACGCCGAAGTTGGTTTTCCGCCTTGCGAAAAGTCTAAATAGGGCATACGGCTCGAATATCCGCCGTTGTAATACCGTTAAATTATTTGGGATATCTTTTTGGAGCGAAGTATCGAAAAGGGATATATCAGGGTTTTTTGGCGTATAAACTACCGGCTCTATGTCAAATTTTCTTAGGTATTTGATAAATTTCAGCCAACGCTGTACCCCACTTCCACCGGATGGTGGCCAGTAATATGTAACAATCAGTACCTTTTGCACTTACCGTTCAAACCCCTTTTTATAGGCTTAGTTAATACCTGAAAAACAGCCCTTATTAGTTAGAATAGGCATTAAAATGTAACTTCAGGGCTATACTGTAAGAATATCATGCTCTTTTCGAGCAAGAAGTTCATCCACTTTTTTGCTAAAACTGTCGGTCAACTTTTGTATTTCAGCCTCATGGTCCTTGGCTAAGTCTTCAGCAAGCCCCCCTTTTTGAAGTTTTTTAATCTCTTCATTGCCATCGCGACGGGCATTCCTAAGGCTCACTCTGGCGTTTTCCCCTTCGTTCTTAACCTGCTTAACCAACTGCTTGCGGCGTTCTTCGGTGAGTGCCGGAACGACAACCCTGATGATTTCCCCGTTGTTTTGTGGATTGAATCCCAGGTTGGCAGCCATGATTGCCTTTTCAATGGTGGGAATCATGGTTTTTTCCCAGGGTTGTATGGTTATTGTTCTGGCATCCGGAGCACCAATGCTAGAGACTTGTTGAAGTGGAGTGAGGGTCCCATAGTAATCAACCATTACACTCATCAACATAGACGGACTTGCTTTTCCGGCCCTGATTCCGCGCAGCTCATTTTCCAAATGCTCAATGGCTTTGTTCATGCGCTCGGTGGTGGTTTCAACAATAAAATCAGCTTCTTCTTTCATGGCGTGAAAACATTTTTTCGTATAAAATTATCTATTTTTTAACCAAAGTACCAATTTTCTCACCCATTACAATACGTTTTAGGTTGCCGGGGGTATTCATGTCAAAAACAATAATGGGTAGCCCGTTTTCACTGCACATGGTAAATGCAGTAAGATCCATTATTTTCAACTTTTTGCTGTATGCCTCGTCATAAGTGAGAGTGTCATATTTTTGGGCCTTTGGGTCTTTCTCCGGGTCAGCGGTGTAAATACCATCAACTCGTGTTCCTTTCAGCAAAGCATCAGCCTCTATCTCAATGGCTCTCAAAGCCGAGGCCGTATCGGTGGTAAAGAATGGATTGCCGGTACCTCCCGCAATTATTGTAACATGGCCACTTTTCAGGGCATCAATGGCTTTAAACTTTGTGTAAAGTTCGCCAACAGGTTCCATTTTTGTAGCTGTAAAAACCTTGGCTTTACCACCAACATTTTCGATGGCGCTTTGCAGAGCCAGGCTGTTGATAACCGTGGCCAGCATACCCATTTGATCGCCCTTAACCCTTTCGTACCCCTTGGTCAAGCCGCTTAGTCCCCTGAAAATATTACCCCCTCCAATCACAATACCCACCTCAATTCCAAAGGCTGCAACATCTTTAATTTGCTCAGCGTAGCTGTTTAGGACATCGGTGTTGATGCCATAGGCATCTTTCCCCATCAGGGCTTCGCCACTGAGTTTCAGGAGAACACGTTTATACTTTATCATACCATCGGATTTATGCGTAAAAATAATTAAAATTCTACACATTGCTTCATTCTTAGCATTTTGATTGTATTTACGCGGTTATTTGATGGAGTGATACCATAGTTAGTTCACACTCAAGTTTTGTAATTGTTATCATGGGGAATAGTTATTCCCCAACAGCCTAAGACGGTAGGTGAGAGGTATTGGATTTACGTTTTTTAATTGTGCACTTTTTTATAGCAAAATAACACATCCCGAACAATATTGACTGAAAAAATCAGTACAGCGTTGCACATCAGATGTATGCAAATATTTAACTACTTCGCTCGGAAGCCTATTTCGACCGAATGCAGTATTTTTTAGTCTTTTTTTTGCGCTTCATGCTAGTGCTCCATATCTTAGTTAAACAATTAAACATTTTATTAACCTAAAAAGTAGTGCTATGGAAACTAGAAAATTATCTTTGCAAGAGATGGAAGCCATTGAAGGTGGTACAATGAGTTGTGCAGCTGCTATTGCTGCATTAGCAGGTGCTGTTGCTGCTATGTTAGCTGGTGCCGCCAGTGGTGTTGGAATCTTAGCGGGGTTTGCTTTACTTAGTACGGTTACTGCACTTTCAATTGAAGTAGAATTGGCCTGTGGTGATTAAGTTAATTTTGCACATTAACTAGATGACTAGATGGTTTGTTGTGTCAATTTTAACAAATCATCTTTTTTTTTAATTTTGAATTTAGTTCATAAATGAAATTATTTAATAATATTATTATTAAAACTTTAAATTGATACGTACTTCCCATGAAAAAATACATTCCAATAGGTCTTTTTTTGATTCTGAGTGTTTTGATTTTTATAAATATTTGTTTTTTTAACAGTAAAGATGGACTAAACCTATTATTTGTTGTTTTTTTTATGAATTGGTTAGTTTTCTTAACTTATCCTTTAAATTTAAAATACAATATTGACTTTTTTAACCAAGAATACTTTTTTATGATGCCGGTAAAGAAAAAACATATTATCATTAAAGAAGTTACCCATCATTTTTTTTCCATTAAAAATCTAATAATTCTCTTTGTGATTTTTTTTAGTTTATGCTCTTACGAAAACTTTTCGCTATTTGTTTTTTGTATTATTACCATTTTAATACTGTTTCAGAATTTTTTGATTTACTTTTTTTTGGTTTGTGTTAAAAATCTTTTCTACAATAGTAAAAGAAAAATAAAAGTTTTAGGTGAAATTTCAGTATGGTTTTTTTTATTTTTTGTACTTAATATTTTACCCGAAACTAATTTTAATCATTGGCTATTTCAATTTGAGTATGTTTTTTTTAATAGGAGTTGGTGGTTTATTACTGTACTTATCTTTTTTTCATGTTTGATTATTTACCCCCTTTCAAAAAAATGGGTAATAAAATAATTTCATTAATGCTTATTCGTCTTAAATAGTTATTGGATGGGATTAAAAAAATTGATCTATTTTTTTGCTCTTTTTTCTAAATTATTAAAAACCGACCTTTTGCTAATAGGTCTTGTTAATATAGTATTTTTAACAATAACTCTTTGCTTTTTTAAATTGCCTCCTATAAGCATTGTTGCATTTGGTTTATGTTTTATTAAAATCAGGAATATTCAAAGAGTAGATCAACTTTTTAATTTAAATTTTTTTTTTCATATTTTACCCATTAATTATAATGCTGTAGTTTACTCCAAAACACTTTATGCTAGTATGCTTATTTTTTTTCAGAACATAATGTTAGTTCGGATTTATTTTGGTTCCTTTTCGTATATATATCTTATTATTAATGTTTTATTTGTTGTAGTTTACGCATTCATTATATTTACTCTTTATTCGCTAAAATAACCGGCTATGCCAATTCAGTTTGATAATGTAAAAATGAAATATAACAAAACCCTAAAATGGGCTTTAAATAATTTTAGTTTTACTTTACATGAACATGATTTTTGTGCTTTAATTGGCAATAATGGTTGCGGGAAAACCACTTCTATAAATTTAATGTGCAACATTTTACCATTAAATTCTGGCTCCATTCGAATGTTTGGCAATGTATTAACTCCTGATGAGGTTAGCTATAGGAACAAAATTGGTTTTATGCTAAGTGAACCTAGTTTTATAAAAGAGTTAAGCATTGTAGATTATCTCCAATTTGTTTGCAAATTTCAGAATGTTCCCCGTCAAGTAATTACTAGCAGAATAAAAGATATTGTTAGTTTATTTGGTTTATATGATAGTTTACATGATAAAATTGAAGAATTATCCAAGGGAAATCAAGTTAAAGTATCTCTTTGTAGTGCATTAATTCATAATCCAACCCTTTTGATTCTTGACGAACCTTTTGTTCACCTTGATGTTTCAACCACCCAACTTATTATCGATGTACTTAAAACTTTTAAAGGGAGCAAAACATTACTGATATCATCACACAGTATAGATCTTATTATTGATTTATGTGACCGTTTTTTAATTATGGATGAAGGTAAGTTGTTACTGGACTTTAGAAAAGAAAAAGAATTTCCAAAAGATACACTTAAAAATAAAATTAAAAATGCCCTTTCCCAAGAAAATCTTGTTGTAAAAAAGTTAGACTGGCTTAGATAAGGCAAGGACCCCTTGTTCGGAGAGGTCAAATGAAAAATGGCCACGCAGTTCAGACGAGGCTCTGTTCCGACTCACTGTGCCGAACATTTTCTTTGGTTAATGCCATAATGATTCCATTTAGTATAATAGGGCCAGTGGTAGAATAAGTAAATTAACAACAAATTTTCTATCCTAGCCTATCCATTAGCAGTTGTAATTGCTCTTTCAGGTATTTGTTCTCGTTGTGCAGTTGCTGTAGGTACAGTTCATAGCCCGACGACAGTTCTTGTCCTATCATTTTTTGACTACCATCCACATTGTGTTGGGTAAGTTGAAAAATATTCGCCACTTCAAGCGAAAAGGCTTGCTGCAATGAAATGTTGTAATGATTGCACAATTTTACCAGCAGGTTAATTTGAAGATTCTTGTATCTGCCGTTTTCTATACGGCTGATAATGGGGTGTGTAACCCCAATATCTGAGGCCACAGCCTGCAATGTTTCTTTACGGGCATTGCGTATTGTATGCAAGTTTTGTCCTATGATAATGAGTAACGAGTTGATTTCTATTGGCTTCATGTCAAGCGTTACCTTTTTAATTAAAAACAAATTTACAAAATGTAACCAATGTTTACAAATTGTATGCGTAGATTTTTTGTTAATATAACATTAGTTATATTCTTTGTATAACAAGCGTGGTGTCTCCTAGAAGCCAAAGGATTATTTTTAAAGGATCAATATATTTTATCTTTTTTACCGATTGATATTTTCATCCGTACAAAATTCTAATGTTATTAATATGTAGTAAGTTACGATCTTGACCTTAACACTCTTTAACGCTCGGATGGAACACCCATGGTTTGTTCATCGGTGTTTGCGCAATCTGCATTACATGGGTGTTTCATATGATTTAATTGAATACAAACGTTATGGGCAAGTTTATGTAGACCCGCAGCGATTTGCAAACCTTAGTAACAATTTTCAATAATCGCTTTAGCATCGTCCTATCATGGTAAATCTTAGTAAGATATGGATAAGACATATTCTGGGATTTATTGCTATCACCCCAAGGGAGTTGATCTATGTTAAAGGATACAAAGGTGGTAGTACAATACATTTATCTACAGAAAACAATCTTAACAATATCAGAACTATTCATACAGGCCTAACTATTAGCGTTATGGAAAAAGAGTTAAATGCATTTGGATTTATACGATGCCATCGCAATTTTCTAATTAACCCAATGTTTATTACTTTCTATCGCCCCAAAGAATACATTATAAAAATAAATGATAGAATATGTATTCCTGTTGCTCGCAGGAAACATGCTACAATAAAGAAACTGTACAACCAAATTTAACCTAATATACATGAAACAGAATGATTTACATTTGATAGTTAAACAACTTGGGCAAATAGCCCATGTTGAAAAATGTAAGAGTTACACTATCGTCAGCAATTTGTCTGACAACCAAGTGATTACCGAATTAACCCTGAAAACATTTGAGGAAAATGCGAAAAAAATGAATCTTTTTAGGACCCATCAGTCTCATCTTGTAAACCTAGCGTTAGTTAAGGAGATTATTGATAAGGGACTTGGGTCGAAATTAGTTTTAGAAAATGATAATACGATTCCCCTATCAAAGAGGAAACGAATGAAACTAAAAAATTTGCTACAATTTAAATAGCGAAAAAAAAGAAAAAAATGAAGAGAGTTTTCAACTTTTTGCTTGACGAAAATGTGTATATCCTCTTTGCGTCTATCGTTCTATCCTTTTTCCTTATTGGCTACATTACCAGCAATTATGTGCTTACCGATGGAGTAATGTATAATATATTGTATGGGCATGTGCCCGACCCTCTTATAGATCAAACCATTGCCTTCCATAAGAAATGGGCTTGGGTTGCTTATCTGGCAAATCCCCTTATTTTATTATTAAAATGGGTGTTTATTACCGCCTTCATCGGCATGGTTTCTGTTTTTATGGGGTACAGTTTGAGTTTTCGTCAGATATTTAAAAGCGTTATGAGTTGCGAATGGCTTTTTGTCTTGTTTGCAAGCATCAATCTAATCGTTCTTCTATTCTCAGAAATCACTTCCATGGCTGATATGGAACATCTCAATGTTATAAACAAATTTTCCGCAGGGCATTTGCTAGGCACCTTTTGCAATGCCAAATGGTTATCCAAACCATTTTACTCTCTTAATATCATTCAGTTACTTTACATTCTTTTACTGCCTGTACCTCTTAGCGTTGTCTCAAATAAAGATTACCCGAAAAACCTAGTTCTTGCAGTGCGAAGTTATGTGCCCGCACTGTTGCTTTGGATTGTACTACTAACTTACATAACAGTTTCGTATGTATAACAACAAGGTAAAAATAATCATAACAATACTATTCATAATCTTTGCTGTTGGGGTAGTTGTTTTAATTGTAGGTATTGCCAAAAGAGCATCACATAATGCATCACCAAAGTTGGATGTAATCCGTACGCTCACCCTTAATGGCATGGAGCAAACTGTAGAACTGGTATCAGCCGATACTACGATTGTATTAATCTTCAATTCCGAATGTGATATTTGTGTATATGAGTTGGAGGAACTACTTGATGACAGTTACCTTTTCATGTCGTATCGAATCATCATTCTTTCAAGGCAGAGTTTTGAAGATTTACAAAATATTGCAGAACTATACGATTTATGGAGTTATCCTAATATTGATATTCTAAAAATAGAAGACCAGATTACTGGTGAGCCCTACATTTCCAGTCCTAACCCCTCTGTCTTTGTATATGATACGAATGCAAAACTCATTTATTCCAAAAAAGGATATGCCAAACCCCGATTTTTAATCCAAGTTATAAAAGAAAATTGATGAAAATAGATAAAAGAATCAGCAAGTCTTTCGTTTTCCAAAAAGATAAGTCTGACTGTGGGGTTGCCTGTCTGAGCAGCATCATCAACTTCCATGGGGGCATTGCCAATTTTGAGAAAATAAGAATTGTTAGCGGTACCAGTAAGCAGGGCACTACTTTACTGGGATTATGCCAAGCGGCAGGCGTTTTTGGCTTTGAGGCAGAAGGCTTACAAACTGATATCTCATACCTTGAAGCCCTCTCAAATCCTGCAATCCTGCATGTGGTAACTCATGATAGGATGTTGCATTACATGGTCTATTATCAGACCCACAACGGGATGTATCTTATAGGCGACCCTGCTTTAGGTGTTAAGTGGATGACTTCTGAGGAATTAAAAGGCATTTGGGTAAGTGGTAAATTACTCTCTTTAAATCCCATAGCAGGTCGGTTCATACTAGAGGAACGAGACAGGCAGAATAAATGGAAATGGTTTCTTCCTCTACTTCGCGCTGACATCAGCATACTTTTCACCATATTAATTATTGGTATTGTTATGTCTGTGTTAGGCTTAGCCACAGCTGTTTTTTCGCAAGTTTTTATTGATAACCTTATTCCATCTGGTGATAGGCTACGCATTTTCATAGCCATAACCTTAATTGGTTTTTTAATGATAGCCCGCACTGTTATCGGATACTTCAGGCAACATTTGTCGATAAAACAGGGTGTTGATATAAATATTAGGATTACAAAAAGTTTCCTTACCAACCTTTTTCTTCTGCCCCTTCCATTCTTCGCTACCCGAAAAATTGGTGATATGGTAGCAAGACTAAACGATATTGGCAGAATACAGCAAGTTGTTAGTTACCTTTTTGGCGAATTGCTAATCAGCGTTCTTGTAGTGTTGGTTTCGTTTTCTGCAATTTTTTTGTATAGCGTTTGGATTGGGATTATATTGCTGGCAAGCATCCCTTTTTTCGGATGGGTTGCCTATAAGTATCAGAAACCTGTAGTAACTCAGCAAAAAGAGTTAATGAACTCGTATGCTCTGAACGAAAGTAACTACATAAGTACCATAAGCAATATCCAACCTATAAAAAGTTTTAAACGGGAGAAGTTGTTTACCTGCGTTGCTGTTTCGGTTTTTAGTAATTTTCAGGAAAAGGTTTATAACTTAGGCATGTTGGGTGCTACCATGCAACTGTTTACGGGGCTTATTGTGCTTTCAGTTACAATAGGTATTATTGCTCTTTCAGCCCTTCAAATGCTAGGTGGCAATATGTCAACGGGTGTTTTCATGGCTGTGTTTAGCCTAAGTATGACTGTACTGCCCGCTTTGGCAAATATCGCCTTTACAAATATTCAAATACAAGGAGCCAAGGTAGCCTTTGAACGTATGTATGAATTCTCAGGAATGGATAAAGAGTTCGACGATGAAGAAGAGCGTAATAAATTGCAAGTAAATAACTTTACAAGCCTCACATTTCAGGAGGTAGCCTTTCGATATCCTGGTAGAAGCCTAATCATTGACCAGTTTTCTTTCAATGTGAAGCGAGGCGAGATCGTCAGCATTTTTGGCGACAACGGTACAGGCAAAAGCACTCTGTTTTCGCTTATACAACGGTTCTACAAACCCGACTCTGGATTTATCTTCATCAATGACCAGCTCATTGACGAAATCTCCCTCTTGTCTTATCGAAACTTATTGGGAGTGGTTCCACAGAATATTACGCTTATAAACGCACCTCTTATAACCAATATCACCCTTTCTAACAGTGAGCAGGATACCCAAAATGCGTTGGGTATTCTTGAGAAACTCGGTTTTCATCCCTACTTCGAACGTTTTCCGCAGGGTTACCTTACTATGTTAGGTGATGGCGGCGTTCAAATATCAGGTGGTCAAAAGCAATTGGTTGGGTTTGCCCGGGCCTTAGTCTGTAACCCTCATTTACTGTTGCTCGATGAGTTAACCGTACACATGGACAGATGCACAGAAAATTTTGTTTTAGCGTTGCTAGCAAAACTCAAAAACAGCATGGGCATCCTCAGCATTACCCACAGCATCCGAAATGCAGCGCTGGCCGACAGGATTATCGTGCTTTGCAATGGCCGCATAGAGGCCATTGGCACCCACGTACAGTTACTACAATCGAATAATCAGTACAGCGTTGCACATCAGCTGTATGCAAATATATAGTACTTCGTCTGCCGGTATGGTAAAAAAGGCAATGTGGTAACAAGGGGCTGTCTCAAAAGTAATTTGAGCAGCCTCTTTTTTTTTACCTAAACCCTT
>ERZ795044.24-NODE-24-length-120519-cov-58.579717_pt1 | contig 120519 bp, 103 predicted proteins | sample MGYA00375128_ERZ795044 | MGnify/ENA primary metagenome ERZ795044 (study PRJEB30173, sample SAMN05720213) | anaerobic digester metagenome | isolation source: active sludge of municipal wastewater-treating anaerobic digesters | place: USA | collected 2014-12-22 ...
ATGCGAAAGTTTTTTACCCCCGAAGCATTGTCAACTTAGCGGTTTACGGCAACGATGACATAGTTGGCGAGAAAATGTTTACAAAGGGGCTTGGAGCCTATGGCATCCATTACCGTGAGTATTCCCTGGGAATTGCACAGGATTTCGAATCGTACTTTTTGTGGGGTCTTAGGGCTAAACTTCTGTTTGGTAAGGCGAACCTCACCACCCGCCATGGTGCAATCAGCTTGATGACTGACCGGCATACCTACGATTTGCTTTCGGAATGGTCGTACCAAATCAACACCTCACTCCCCCTGGAGGTGCCGGGCCATTCAAACAGAATTGACATTGAAAATATCAGCTTGGCAGAAATTAATCCCACTCAGTACCTGATGAATCCCAACAACCCGGGGTTTGCCATCGACTATGGGCTTGTTTATGTGGCTGATGCCCTCACCTGGTCGGCTTCCATCCTCGATTTTGGATTTATTGCGTGGCGTTCGGACACGCACATATTCAAAAACAACGGTTCGCTGGCATTCAATGGCATTACCGTTGACGATATCCTCAACCCCGGTGAATTTCTTGAGATGGTGCGCGACTCGCTTAACAACCAACTTCCTGTAAGGCACTCCCAAGGCACATACCTCACCATGCTGCCCACCATTGTGAATGTGGGTGCCACATACGAATTACACCCCAATCTCAATGCAGGCGTACTGATGCGAACCGAGTTCTATCCCCGTCGGCCGGTGCCCTCGCTCACCCTTTCGATTAATACCATGCATTTGAAATATTTTACGGGCAGCCTCAGCTACTCCATCATGAACGGTTCGTTCAACAATCTGGGCATAGGGCTGGGATTTGGTTTCCAAAACATGGGCTTCCATGTAATCTCCGACAATATACCGGCATTTTTCATCCCACACAAAGTCCAAACAGGCAACGTGCGCTTTGGCATTCACCTGCTGTTGGGTTGTTCCGAGCGCTTCAAGCGATTGCCCTACAAAGGGCCCGGCTGCTACTGGGACCCCCACAACAAGGAGCGTAAAAAGTAGCTACTTTTCCCTAACCCCCTCTTTGTTATACCACGGAAACCAAACCGCTATCAGGGTTGGAAGCGCAACGTTTAAGCCCCATAGCAGTATGGTTGATGCAACAATTGCCACAGTATTGGGGTCGATTAGGCCTATTAAAGCAACCGCAAATCCCGACCTGACCACCACCTCGGTAACGGCAAACGAGGGAACCACGCCGGCAAACAGGTAGGAAAGGAAAACACCTGCGTAGAGATGCGCTGTATCGCCATTAACACCAAAATATTTTAGCAGGAGAACAAATTGGGTTGAGAAAATGGTGTACCTTACCAAGCTAAGCATCAATATTTCCAATGATTTCCAAGGCTTAACGGTGATTTCAAGCGATTCGCCCGCCAGCAGCTTTTTAACCGGGGCCAATCTTTGCAAAACCCTTGAGATACTCCCAACTTGCATAAAAACCAAGATGGCAACGACCAATGCAACGATAAAGAGGATAGTATAAATGGTATTACCAAAGGGTACGTCCACGCCGGAATGGTCCATCCCAAGCCAATAGAAAAGCCCCACGAATCCAAAAAGGAGGGTTGCCAGCAGCTGGCTAATTCCACACCAAATTCCCAGAACAATGGCCTTGCCCCTCTTGTGGGGGCTGATAAATACCATGCGACCAAAAGGGTCGCCCGTTCTGTTGGGGGTCAGCAATCCTGCTGCCACCCCATACCAAACCGATTTCAGAGCTCTGAAAATACCCACTTCCTCCACTTCCATCAACGCCCTTTGCCATTTAAAGGCTTCCACAATCCACGACAGGGGCATCAAAACTATGGCCATCAACAGGCAGCCCAAGTTTCGGGAGAATGCAATGCCGTTAAAATCTTCCAAAATCCCTGTTACGCCCTGCCGGTAAAGCTTAATGAAGATAAAACCGTACGCTGCAATGGCAAAAACAATCCTAAAGGCAACAACCCATTTTTTTGAAAAGTAGCCCAATTCGTTTTTTTGGCTAAAGTACTCTATTTATCCCAATCCAAAACCGGTAGGGGAAATGGGCAGTATCCTTTTTGTATCCATTGACTGCTGATTACCTATTAGCTGATATGAACTTTGCAATAAATTAATACCTTTACCTAACGGTTTTGCTCACTTAAGTGATTACCACGACAAGGGGTTTCAACGCTATCCCTTCGTAACGTCGGGGTGCATTTACCGATATTTACAGGGTACATGATAAAAACATTAACGCGAATAAGTTTTGAAGCCATGAAAACATCAGGAGAAAAAAGGAAAAGCCCCATAATGATTTTCAAAAAAATTCAAGCCTTTGTTACTCAGGATATTTGGAGTTTAAACCTTAATGATTTCCCTCCGCTCAGGGCAAGGATGATAAGAATCCTTAGGGTCCTTCTCCTTGCCTACCGTGGCTTTGTGGAGGATAGGGTATTGCTGCGCGCATCGGCATTAACCTATTTCAGCCTTATGTCCATTGTACCCATTCTGGCCATGGCCTTTGGTATTGCCAAGGGTTTTGGAATGGATAAATATCTGGAGGTTCAACTAAGACAGAGCTTTCAGGCCCAGGGGGAAATTGTGACACAACTTATCGATTTCTCCAACTCGTTGCTGCAGAGAACAGGCGGAGGCATCCTTGCAGGGATTGGAATTGTGATACTATTCTACTCGGTTTTCAAAGTGTTCAACCACATCGAACGCTCACTGAACGATATCTGGAATATAAAAAAGACACGTCCTTTCTCACGCAAACTCAGCGACTACCTGGCATTAATGCTGATTGCTCCCATTCTGCTCATTGCTGCCAGCGGGGCCAATGTGTTTATCTCAACGCAGCTCACCAGGCTTTCGGATAAGATTGAGTGGATGGCCTACTTCAGCTCCACCGTCCTGTTTATTCTCCGTTTTTCTCCATACTTTTTCACATGGCTCCTGCTAACGATTATATATATTGCCATGCCCAACACCAAAGTAAAGGTAAAGTCGGGGATTGTGGCAGCTATTCTGGCAGGAACGGTTTTCAATATCACCCAATGGATTTACATTGATTTTCAGGTAGGCGTTTCGCGCTACAACGCCATTTATGGCAGTTTTGCCGCGCTGCCACTATTTTTGGCGTGGCTTCAAATCAGCTGGCTGATTGTGCTGTTCGGTGCCGAATTGGCGTTCTCACACCAAAATCAGAACCTGTACGAATTTGAAAAGGAGTCTGAAAACATTAGCGACAACTCGCGAAAAGCCATGGTTATAATTATTCTGAACAGAATAATCAAACAGTTCATTGCGGGAGACAAGCCATTGTCATCGGGAGAGCTGTCGAAGGAGCTCAAAATCCCCATCCGTCTGGTGCGCGAATTGCTTCAAAGCCTGGTTGAATGCAACATCCTTACCCAAACCATTACTGTCCAGCCCAAAACCTACGGTTTTCAACCTGCTACCTGCGTTGACAAGTTAACCATTGCCTATGTGTATAATGCCATTGAGCAAAGCGGAACCGAAATCAAACTCAACAACCCTCAGCTGGACAGGATTGTGGGCATCCACAAAGTGTTCATGGGAAAAATATCGGAACTACCTGAAAATATCCTTATCAGGGATATTTAGCCATGCCGACAGGCATTAACTAATTTGTAATCCTAAGAATTCTCCCCGATACAGTTACGGAATACCGTTTAAGGGGATAGCCTTTATCGGGGTAGCCAAGGTTCATAAACCGGTAAATGGCTTTGCAATGCGGGCATGTGGCGGTGCCTGCTGCACCATTATCGTCGAGATCCACAGAAGTGCTATTGCCAATATGCTGAGGGCAGGTTGCATCGAAAGCCAAAAACTCGTCCTGGGTGTAGCGATAAATAATTATTCCATTCTTGTCGTATCCCTGATTCGCCACCTTAACGGCATTATTGATGGCATTGAGTGAGGTAAACTCCGGCAAATCGAGGTTTACGTAAAAATCGACGTACACGTCAGGCACAATCTTGGGCTCTTCCTCAACACACGAATGGAATATGGGCGTTAACAGCGCAGCTAATCCAAATAAAACTATCTTTGCAGTACGCATGGCATTATTTTTCTCAAAAATAAGCATTCGTTGCGGTTTTTTAATAACAAAGGATGGCATACTTTTTTTGAGAGATTCAACGAACGACAAATTGTTTATGCTTCGTCGCCGAACATATAGGATCCAATTCTTCATGGTCATTGCTACCCTTGCCGTGGCAAGTGCTTCGTGCAGTCCCAAGGTTTACCCCTCGGGGTTGGAGGGTAACCTGTTTGGCTACCAGAAAAATTTTCAGAGAGAACAGCTCAAAAGGAAATTCGAAGCCACAAGGAACAACATTAAAATGGCCAGACAAAAACGTAAGGCGATGAGGCCTTTGAAAGCACAGGCACACGCAGAGGAAAAGATGAGGAAGCAACTTTACGCAGAGCATATTGCCAAACAGGAGCCACATGTTCAAATGCGCATGAAACAAAATCTTAAGGAAACAGAAAAAAAATACCCATCGAAGAATACCCTCAGGAAAAAATTACTATTTTGGAAAAAAAATAGCTGCCCCAATGGATTCAGATAGCATATTCTACATTGTCATTGCCGTTATCATTGCAATTGTCAACGCCATTGCCCAGAGCAAGAAGAAAAAGGCCATGGCAGCAAAGAAAGCACCTGTTGCGCCTGCCAATACCTCTGAAATATTTGAGCCTATTGGCGAAACCGCGACATTCAGGAAGGACGTTCCCCTGCATATTCTGCTTGATAAGGAACTATACCAGGATGAATTACAGCCTACCGGTATGCCCCACACAGAAGAAGAGGATAATATTGAGAGCAGCCTTTATGGAACTTCCTTTGAGAAAATCGAACCCAATGATGGTTCACAGGAAGAGGCATCAAATGATGAATATGGCGAAAAGCCTTTTCATTTATCAGAGTATCAGTTTGATTACAATAAAATTGGAATTGAAAGCCGCTTGGAACACAATTCACCGCATGGGGAGTTGCATTCGGAAGCAAAGGAGGAAGCGGAAGTTGATTCACCTTTTGCCAGCCTGAAGGAAGAATTCGATGTAAGAAAAGCGATTCTCTACTCCGAAATTATCAACCCAAAATATTTCTCCATTCACCCAAAAATCAACCATTAGTTTTTGATTATTTGTAAATAAGTCTTAAATTAGCTGCAAGAAGAGTTCCGATATTTTATCGGGATTCTTTTTTATTTACCCCTTAAAAAACCAAATTCTATGCGCAAGGTGATTTACATAACAAGTGAGGGTTTGAAGAAGCTGCAAGATGAGCTGGAACAGCTCAGAACCGTTGAAAGGCCCGCCATATCACAAATGATAGCCGAGGCACGCGATAAGGGTGATTTGTCGGAGAATGCCGAATACGATGCGGCCAAGGAAGCACAGGGAATGCTTGAAATGAAGATAGCGAAGCTGGAGAATACCATTGCCAATGCGCGAATCATTGACGAATCGAAAATCGATACCGATAGGGTGCAAATCCTCACACGGGTAAAGATTAAAAATACACAGAACAATACCATAATGGAATACACTCTGGTAGCCGAAAGCGAGGCCAACATTAAGGAAGGAAAACTATCAGTCGGAACCCCCATTGCCAAGGCTTTGATTGGACGAACCATCGGAGAGGTTGTGGACGTACAGGTACCCTCCGGAATGATTAAGTTTGAGATAATCAGCATTTCACGATAACACGATTAAAAATTTATTGTACCATGGCAACCATTTTCTCAAAAATTGTAGCAGGCGAAATTCCCGCGTACAAAATTGCCGAGGACGATCGCTTTTACTCGTTTCTAGATATTAACCCCCTGGCAGCAGGGCACACACTGGTAATTCCCAAGCAAGAAACGGACTACCTGTTCGATTTGGATGATAAGACCCTGGCCGACATGATGGTCTTTGCCAAACGGGTGGCTGCAGCCCTCAAAAAGGTAATCCCGTGCAAAAGGGTTGGCGTGGCGGTGCTTGGGTTGGAAGTACCACATGCCCATATCCACCTTGTTCCCCTCAACAGGGAAAGCGATATTAATTTTTCCAGGCCACGGGTAAAGCTAACCAAAGAGGAATTTGCAGAGCTGGCCGAAAAGATAGCCAAGGCAATGGCATAGAACCATTGCTACACGCTACTTTGAGAACAGCCTTGCGCCATTAAGGGATGATTCCGATGCAAGGGTCATCCCTTTTGTTTTTGCATTGAACACCATTATTCTCACTTTTTTTCCTACCTTTATTTTTTCATTACTCACAACATCCTTATGCTGGTAAAAACATACGGAAGTGCTGTTTACGGAATAAAGGCAACCACCATCACCATTGAGGTAAGCGTTGGAAAAGGGATTAACTTTTTTTTGGTGGGTTTGCCCGACAATGCCGTGCGCGAAAGCCAACAGCGCATAAATACCGCCCTCGATTCCAACCGTCTGAAGTACCCCAAGAATAGGATTGTCATCAACATGGCCCCCGCAGATATTCGCAAGGAGGGCGCAGCCTACGACCTACCCCTGGCCATCGGGATACTGGCAGCATCGGAGCAGGTAAAGCCCGATGGGCTTGCCGACTACGTCATCATGGGCGAGCTCTCTCTCGATGGTGGTGTCCAGCCCATTAAGGGTGTGCTACCCATAGCCATACAGGCCAAGGAGGAGGGTTTCAAGGGGCTGATTGTTCCCAAGGCCAATGCCCGCGAAGCGGCAGTGGTGGGGGATATAGATGTGTATGGGGTGGAGCATATCGGTGAGGTGGTTGATTTCTTTAACGGCAGGAGCACTCTCGAAACCACCATCGTGGACACACAAGCGGAGTTCTGCCTGCATGCCAATGCCTACGATGTGGATTTTAACGATGTGAAGGGGCAGGAGTACGTGAAGCGTTCATTCGAAGTGGCAGCATCCGGCGGGCACAATCTGCTCATGATAGGCCCTCCGGGGGCCGGGAAGACCATGCTGGCCAAACGGCTCCCTACCATAATCCCGCCGCTCACCCTTCGCGAGGCGTTGGAAACCACTAAGATTCACTCGGTAGCAGGGCGCATAGCCCACGACACCTCGCTCATGACCCGCCGTCCGTTCCGAAGCCCCCACCACACCATATCCGATGTGGCATTAGTGGGTGGAGGCACCTATCCACAACCCGGCGAAATCTCCCTTGCACATAACGGGGTGCTCTTCCTCGATGAGCTGCCCGAGTTCAAACGAACCGTACTGGAGGTCATGCGGCAACCCCTGGAGGATAGGAATATCACCATATCACGCGCAAAGTTTTCGGTGGAGTACCCCGCCTCATTCATGCTGGTGGCTTCCATGAACCCCTGCCCCTGTGGGTACTACAATCACCCCGAAAAGAAATGCGTATGCTCACCGGGAGTTGTGCAGAAGTATTTGAATAAAATATCAGGCCCGCTGCTCGACAGAATAGACATCCACATTGAAGTAGTACCCGTACCATTCGATAAGCTTGCCACATCGCCCCCCTCTGAAACCTCAAACGATATCAGGGAAAGGGTGATTAAGGCTCGTCAGATACAGGAGAAGCGATTTGGCGAATGGAAAAACATTTACTGCAACTCACAGATGACCAGCAAGTTGATTAAGCGCTTTTGCGCTTTGGACGATGTGGGCAATGCGTTGCTGAAAAATGCCATGGAGCGGCTGGGGCTCTCAGCCAGGGCATACGATAGGATTCTTAAGGTTTCGCGCACCATTGCTGACCTGGGCGATTGCAATGCCATCAGGCCTGAGCATGTGGCCGAAGCCATTCAGTACCGAAGCCTCGACAGGGAGTCGTGGGCGGGGTAGTAACCGATGACGAAGGTTATTCTTAGACCTATCAATGGGAGAATGGCAAATGGCCCAACTCCACATTTCCTCCGGAAATAATTATCCCAACCCTTTGCCCGGCAAATTGCCCCCGATTGGCCATCAGCGCGGCAACAGGCACCGCCGACGAGGGTTCAATGATAATCTTCATTCGCTCCCACACCAGCCGCATGGCCTCCACTATCTGCTCCTCCGAAACGGTGAATATCCCATCGGCATACTTTTGCACTATGGCAAAGGTCAAAGGGCTTAGCGATGTTCTCAGTCCATCGGCTATGGTATTGGGGTTGACAGAGGGGTACAAAACGCCATCGCGCAGCGACCGATGGGCATCATCGGCATTGCGGGGTTCTCCCGCATACACTTTTATACTGCCATTGAATCCTTTGGAGTAAATCAGCGTTCCCGAGAAAAGACCTCCACCGCCAACAGGGGTAATAATGGCATCGAGATTGCCAATTTCATCCAGCAGTTCCAGCGATGCGGTTCCCTGTCCGCATATCACGTCAACATTATCGTAGGGGTGAATAAATACGGCCCCCGTTGCGGCTTGCACTTCCTGCAACATGGCCTCTCTGGCCTGCTGGGTGGGCAGGCATGTAACAACCTTTGTCCCATACCCTTCCACAGCCTTTCGCTTAACGGGTGGCGAGTTTTCGGGCATCACCACATGGCACGGAATTCCCCTCAGTGAAGCAGCCAATGCCAGTGCAGCAGCGTGATTGCCCGAACTGTGGGTACAAACACCCCTTTCCGCCTCCGCTTGCGACAGGCTAAAAACGGCATTGGAGGCACCCCGAAACTTGAAAGCGCCCACACGCTGAAAATTCTCGCATTTAAAGAATACGCTGCAACCCGCTATGCCATCAATCAATCGCGAGGTTAATACCGGGGTTCGGTGTACAAAGCGCTTCACATTCCGATACGCCTTTTCCACATCCTCTTTACGGGGTAAGTACATCAGTTGTGTGTTGATAACGGTTTTTTATAGTAGGTCTTATACTTGTCCAATATCATCTTCCGCACTTCATAGTCGCTGGCCACAAGCAGAAATCCCTCGGTAAAATCGCAGTACTCCATAAACTTAATGGCTTCAAGACCCATCAGCCCGGTTAACTCCTGCACAATTCCCGCCGAGAATTTATTGAAGATAATATCCCACTTCTGCTCTTCAATGCGCTTGGCCTCAATTTTCTTCTTTTGCTTTGCAAACCAATCTTCGCCAAAAACTAATCCTGATGTGGGCGGCGAAATATTCTTAAAATCCATTTGGTTGATAACCTTACTAATGTATTCCTCCAGCCTCTTTTGCATTATTTCGTCCTGCGATAATGGCATCTCCATTGAGGCAACCTCCTTGATAAACCGCTGGTACGACCCAAATCGTGTTATCCTTACCTCTTTTATTTCGTACAATCGCGGTGTGAGACGAATGGGAAAATAGAGCGAATCAGCGCTAAACTGTCCCCACGAAGGGATTCTCATGTCATAATAGCCTATTGCTGTTACCATTAACGTATCGCCCACGGATATCGGAATATGGAAATAACCAAGCATATCGGCAATGGTAGCCCTGTGGCTATTGATATTTACTACGTGTGCCAATGGAACAGGCTTTCCGACAGATGCATCGGTAATCTGAAAATGGATCACGGGGATGGTATCCCTACCCGTAGCGTGAGCCCATGGCAAAGCAATGCGTGTCAGAGCAAAAAGTAATGCAAGCCTTTTCAATGTATCGATTATTTCCTACGCAAAAATAGTTCGATGTTTAAAATAAATGGTCTTCGGGGCCAGACTTAACCTTTTTTAACCTCGTAGTACCGGAAAATTCATCTGCAATCCTGCCCTTACAGTCAGTACGGCTATTTTTTCAGGTACATCTCCAGCCACCTGTCCATCTCCCAGGTGGAATGCATCAACGATTGGCGGGCTCGGTACCCATGCCCTTCGAAGGGCAGTATCACCATGCGTGCAATGCCCCCATGCCCCTTGATTGCCGAGTACATTCTCTCGGTTTGCATGGGGAAAGTACCGCTGTTGTTGTCTTCTGCTCCGTGAATAAAGAGGATAGGGGTCTTAATCCTATCGGCATACATAAAAGGCGACATCTTCAGGTAGGTATCGGGAGCTTGCCACAGATTGCGCTCTTCTCCCTGAAATCCGAATGGGGTAAGGGTGCGGTTATAAGCTCCGCTTCGGGCAATCCCTGCAGCAAACAGGTTGCTATGTGCCAACAGGTTGGCTGTCATAAAAGCCCCGTAAGAATGTCCTCCTATGGCAATACGGGCGGGATCGGCTATCCCCCTGCCAACCAGATAGTCCACAGCTGCCTTGGCATTGGCAACCAGTTGCTCTGTAAAAGTATCATTGGGCTCGAGAGTATCACTGCGTACAATGGGCATTCCCAAATTATCCAGCACAGCATACCCACGCGCAACCCACAGCACAGGCGACAGCCTGGATGGGCGGATGAACCGGTAAGGCGATTCCTTTACCTGTCCGGCTAAGTCGGGATCAACATACTCCTCAGGGTAAGCCCACATTAATACCGGAAGTGGCCCGTCGCTCAGGCTATACCCTGCCGGCAAGTAAAGATTCGCTGTCAACTCAATTCCATCATCCCTTTTATACTTAACCAGTTCCTGTTTCACATCTTTCAGCTGTGGAAAAGGGTGAGGGAACCGTGTAAACTGTGAAACTTTTCCCTTCTTCAAATCGTGAATAAAATAGTTTGGCTGTTCATCGGTGGATTCGCGCCTTGTAAGTATCCTGTCAACTTTATTACCGATGAAATTTGAAAACGACTCGTAGTAGGAGGCATGGCATTGCCACAGGCGTTTAGTTTTCAGAGTTTTTATGTCCAACTCATCAACAAAAGGCATACTACCTGCTGGCGAATCACCCTCGCCCGACAGGTAAAGCCTCTGCTTCCCCTTGTCAGTCTTTAACACCCAACCTCCTCGCATATTAGCCTCTGTAATAAACTTCCCCGGATCGCCATAGGCATCCTGGCTCGACCTGTCCCACACAATCTGCCCGCTCTGCATTGTGTTGGAGGGGTTGAAAAAAATTGTTCTCTCCCTTCGGGTTTCCCACCACGACTCGTAGGCCACTGCCAAACTGTTCCAGCCCCAGAGAATCCCGCCATACCTAAACTTCAACGACAGCAGTGGCTGTGCTTTGTCTTTAAAAGGTGCCTTGAGTGAAAAAAGCTGATCGCGCACCTCGGCCTCTTTCTTGGGATCACCCCCATCCATCGCCTCTACCCACACAACGGTTGCATCTGCATCGGACTGCCACTGGAAATTTCTGGGACCCTCGCGCACTGCGCTGAATCCCTGTGGGATATACTCCACCAAAGGAATTTCGGCTAACCTTTTGCATACTCTGCCTTCGCTTGTCCAGATATCAACACAGGTGGGAAACCGGTAATAGGGAACGTTGTACGAAAATGGCCTCACGAGCTGTTCAACTAAAATGTACTGCCCGTCAGGTGATATGGAAAAGCTTTTGAACATCCCCGGATTCCAAAGCATTACCGGCTCCTTCCCGGCTTCAACCTTCATAATGCAGCTGGTGGCAAAGTGTTCAAATTTCATTTCATCGGTCATGTTTTTCAGCAAATCCTGATAAGTGCGCTCCTGAGCGGCTAAACCACCGGTTTGCTGTACCGTAGGCCCTTCCGGAAGCGGGTCGGCATAGTCGAACTTTTCCCGGTATGGCACCCTTGAGGAACATAGAATATAGCTTCCATCGGGTGCCCACGCAATGGGCGAAGCGTTAATGGTGCTATGAAGGTTGGTAGCCCAACGTGAAGCTTTTCCCGAATTAACATCCGCCACCCAAAGTTCAATAGTGTGTGGGAGGTAAATCATAACGGCCAGCTTGGCTCCATCGGGCGACCATCGAAAAAGGTTAATTTTAGCTTCCTCGGGTAATCCAACAATGGGGTATTCCTCGCCACTATCATTTTCAATCTTTCTCAAGGTCAACTTATTAAAAAATAAAGTTCGGCTTGCCCCGTAATTTGCAGGATTTATCCTAATGCCTGCCAGCTTTAACTCGGGCTGTGCCAATTCCGATATATCAGGCATTCCCTCAGGGTATGCATATAATACATGGGTCGAGGTTGGGTTTACCCTAAGAACAGGTGTCGAAGGTGCTTCTAACAACTCTTTCAACTCGTCAGGAGGCTCGGTGTAACGCACAGGCTCCTGTGACAATGCATTTGCAGTCAAAGACATAATCATTATTATTGTTTGAAATAGCTCTCTCTTTTTCACAATGGGTAAAATTTTGTATTATAGTAAACAATTAATTACAAAAATAAGGCAATTTTGCGCCATTTGAATACTATTGGACGCCCATTGTAGTTTCTGTATATAAAGTTTTAGATTAGATTTTTTGGTTACCATTCGAACAGCGACGGCGCATAAATATATCCTGAATGATTTCTCTGCCAATTTTCATTACTTTTGCATTTTAAAAATTTACTTATGCCCAAAATATCGGCAGTAATCATAACCTACAACGAGGAGAAATACATTGAACAGTGTATCAACTCGCTGGTTGATGTGGCCGATGAGATTGTGGTGGTTGACTCCCTCTCCACAGATCGCACCGTTGAGATTTGCAAAAGGCTTGGGGCTAAGATTATCGAACAGAAATTTCTGGGTTATAAGGAGCAAAAGAATTTTGCCGTACAACAGGCCGAATTTGACTATATCCTCTCGCTGGATGCTGATGAGGCACTCTCGGCTGAACTTCGCAATTCGATTATTAAGGCCAAAAAAGAGTGGAAATACGATGGGTATCGGTTCAATAGGCTGAACAACTACTGTGGACGATGGATGTACCATACCAGCCTGTACCCCGAACGAAAGTTAAGGCTTTTCGATAAACGGAAGGGTAAGTGGGGAGGTATCAACCCACACGACAGGGTAATCATGGATTCCGATGCATCCATAGGCTTCCTAAAAGGACAACTACTGCACTGGCTGTACGATAGTTACGAAGAACACCTGCAGAAAATCAACCATTTCACCACCATTTCTGCCAACGACTACTATAAATTGGGGATAAAGCCCACACTCCGTAGGCTACTCATCCATCCAGCATGGCGTTTTGTCCATTCCTTTTTCATCAAAACCGGATTCCTTGAAGGCATGGATGGACTTGCCGTTAGCAAACTATTGGCCATGCAGTGCTTTTTAAAGTACTACAAATTAAGGCGATTATACCAAAATGATAAGAATAAAACCAAAGGTAAGAGTCCGGTTATAAACAGAGTAACCATCCGACATGGTTTAATCTCTTCGGATAATATACATCTTAGACTTGGATTCGATGCCAAGAGAGCTTTTTACAACCATAGCGGGTTGGGTAATTACAGTCGTAATCTTCTCAATACACTTACCAAATGTTACCCCGGCACTTTCTTCTCCCTTTTCTCGCCCAAAACTGAACGCCGTATTCGTTTACAGGATGAGGAGTATTTCACTATTATTGAACCGTCAGGTTTCTTTAGCCGGAATTTCACCTCGCTTTGGAGAACCAAATTAATTGTTAAGGATATTAAAAAGCATAAAATTGATATCTATCACGGCTTAAGTCACGAATTGCCCTACGGAATTCACAAATTAGGGATAAAGACAGTAGTTACTGTTCACGATTTGATATTCATTCGCTTCCCTCATTATTTTAAAACTACCGATGCCTTCATTTATCGCATTAAGCTTAAACATGCCTGCAGGATAGCTGACTCTATTGTGGCTATTAGCCAGCAAACCAAAAAGGATTTGGTGGATTTTTTGGGGGTGGATCCAAATCGGATTACGATAATTTATCAGGGTTGCAATAGCGTTTTCTGGAAAGATTATCCCGCTGAAGAACATCGTGCCATTCAGCAAAAATATAACTTACCCCAACGATACTTCTTGTATGTGGGGACCATTGAAGAGCGCAAAAATCTGTTAACAGCCATCAGGGCAATTTACGAAATGGGCATTAATATACCCCTGTTCGTTGTGGGCCGTAAGACCGATTATTATCATTTGAAAATTTTGCCCTATATCAAAGAGAATAATGTGACCCACATTCATTTTCTTGAAGGGGTTACAAACAACGAACTACCCCTGATTTACCAAAATGCGGAGTGCTTTATCTACCCCTCATTGTTCGAGGGTTTTGGAATTCCATTGCTTGAGGCTTTGGTATCAGGGATTCCCGTTATCACAAGCAAAGGGGGATGTTTTCACGAAGCAGCTGGGCCCGGAAGTATTTACGTTGACCCGCAAAACCATGTCGAACTGGCTGAGGCCATTCAGATAGTTTGTTCGAATCCAGATTTGAAACAGAAAATGATTGAGCAAGGGAAAGAGTGGGCCGTGCAATTTAGCGATGAGAATATTGCCAAAAATTATTTCAACCTGTACCGCTCACTATTTGAACAATAAACTGAAGAGTATGAAAGTTTGCGGATTCACCATAGTTAGAAATGGGGTGAAATATGGTTATCCCGTGGTTGAGTCCATTAAATCGGTACTACCCATTTGCGATTATTTTGTGGTGGCCGTGGGCGATTCAGATGATGGTACGCTAGAGTTGATTAAATCAATTGATCCACAAAAAATATCGGTGATAGAAACCATTTGGGATCAATCGCAAACAACAGGCGGCAGGGTGTTGGCCATTGAAACCAATAAGGCCTTCGATGCGATTGGCAAAGAGTTCCATTGGTGCTTCTATATCCAGGCCGATGAGGTGATTCACGAGAAGGATCATGCAACCATTAGGGAGGCCATGCTAACTTGGAAAGACAATCCCAAAGTGGACGGGTTGCTTTTTAAATACTACCATTTTTGGGGTACATACAACTACATTGGCGTAAATCGTCAATGGTACCGCCAGGAAATCAGGATTATAAGAAACGATAAGCGCATTCGCTCGTACCGCGATGCTCAAGGCTTCAGAAAGGACAACCGAAAGTTACATGTCAAACCAATCAAAGCGCATATATATCACTATGGATGGGTTCGGCCACCAGCTGTAATGATTGAAAAAATTAGGGGGTTTGTCTCGCTATACGTGGGCCAAGAGAAATTGGAAAAAGAGATAGAGCGCATTGGCGACTTCACCTACGATGAGGTTGATGCGGTAAAGCGTTTTGAGGGAACACACCCGGTGTATATGAATGATTTAATCAATGGTATTTCGTGGAAAGTGAATATCGATGAAACCCAAATCAAAATGAAGTTCAAGGATAAAATACTCTACATTTTCGAAAAGCTTACGGGGTACAGGCTTTTTGAGTACAAAAACTACATTATTGATTAGCAACATACTATACCATAAATCGCTCCTCCACCTTTTCCCAGTTAAAGTTTACAAAAAGCCTACTATGGCATTCAAACAGATTTCTCCTCTTTAAAAGTGCCAACTTATCAAGCATTAACTGGTAATTGCGAGTTGTATCCCTGCTAAGCGAATGATATTGATCATCTTTTGTAATCTTTTGTACAACTATGGCATCCCTTCGGTTGAAATATTTCTGCCGTATGCCCATCCTTCTCTGAAAATGGAAGAACATGACATCCTCAAAGCCGTAACTGCCACAGAACTCTTCATCGTAACCTAGCGTTTTGAAAAAAACCGATTTCGAAGAAAAGAAAATATTACAGGCACTCGACATTTTCTCACCCTCGCCATCAACCCTTTTAAATTTATAAAGGCTGCGTGGTATTGAGTGATTTAACATCTTCCTGAAAAGAATTTCGGAAAAGAAATGATCCACATCCGTTAGCACTAACTTTGCTGTGCGCGACTGGGAAACGCCCAAGTTTCTTGCCCCCGCCTGATTCCATTGAATATCATCGAGAATCCGAAGCAGAAGGATGTTAAGGTTCATGTCTTTGGGAAGAGAAATTGGAACAGGAGAGCAATCATCAACAAATACAAACTGAACCCGCTTCATTAATTCGGACGAATAATTCGAGTAGCGCTTAAGCAAATTATCGAGCATTTGTGAACTTCCCTGATTGAAAAAAACAGGAACAATGTAGCTCAACTCAAGGTGATTATATAGACTGCTCTTTTTTTGAATCATATTTACAAAATATTTACTTTGTAATAGAAATTGCTATTCATGATTAGTAATTGGTTCGATGTAAAGTTAAAAAAACTACCTTTACCACAGTTCGGTAAGTTCATTTCTCATTGACAATTAACTATACTCTTTTGTTATGATTGAATGGTTCTCTGCCAAACAAAACGACAAGCACAAATTCTCCATAATGATTCCTACCTGGAACAACCTCGAGATGCTCAAGCTATGTTTGGCGAGTATCGAAAAAAACTCAAAGTACAAACACCAAATTATTATACATATCAACGACGGTTCCGATGGAACCCTGCAATGGATTAAAAATCAGGGTTTCGATCACACGCATAGCGCAATTAATGTTGGCGTTTGTTGGGCAGTGAATGCTTGCAGGGCGCTGGTTAAAACCGACTATATCGTTTACCTTAACGATGATATGTACCTTCTTCCCAATTGGGATGCGGAACTCTGGGATGAGATTGAAAGAATTGGTCATAAATATTTTTTCCTCTCGTCAACCACCATCGAACCCAGAAAATCACCACACCCGGGCATTCTCTCGCCCTACGATTTTGGAAGTACCCCCGAAGATTTTCGCGAAAGCGAACTTTTGAATCAGTTCCAGAGTATTAAAGCACCCGATTGGAGTGGCGCAACCTGGCCTCCCAACATTGTTCACAGGGATATTTGGGATTTGATTGGCGGATACAGCGTTGAGTATTTTCCCGGGCTCTACTCCGATCCCGATTTCTCCATGAAACTATTTGAGGCAGGAGTAAGAGTTTTCAAGGGTGTTGATAAAAGTAGGGCATACCATTTTGGATCAAAATCGACCAAGCGTATTAAAATGAACAAGGGGAGCAAGCAGTTCCTCAACAAGTGGGGTATTACCTCAGCATCGTTCACCAAATTTTACTTGAAAAGAGGACAGCCCTACAGTGGGGTTATTAATGTGAACCATTCGCACCCCGGGCTGAAAAGGGCCATTGCAAAAAGCATCCTGAAAAGGATAATGTGGTCGTTTAGCGGACATGGCCGGACATTGGGACCAAATTCAAAGTAACGGAACTCATGAGCCACTCCAAAAAACTGATTATGGGTGCTTTGCTACCCCATGTAAAGCTTTACGGAGGAATAAAACGATTCCTCGAATTGGGTAATCGTTTTGTTGAAATGGGACATAGTATGTATGTTTTCACACCAACTGGCGAAAAACCCGATTGGTTCAACTTTAAAGGGGAGTTTTTAACACTAAACGACCTTAAGGCTAAGCAACTAAATACCCTTTTTTTTACAGAGCCCGATTTGCTCCAAATAGTTCTAGAAAGCAATGCGCAAAGAAAGATTTTCTATTTTGTAAGAGCAAACGAAAGTTTAACCAAGTTAAAACGCACTGGCGAAATAACGTTTTATGCTAATTCTACAAACTTGGTTAGGTTAGCAAAACAAAAATATGGAGTTGATGTATTTCCTGCCATTGGTGGGGTAAACCTAGCAATGTATTCGGCTAAACCGATTTTGCCAATCGAAAGGGGTGAGACATTTAACATTTTAGCTTACGGTCGTTTAGCCGAAGGCAGAAAAGGGACAATGTATGTAGTAAAAGCATGCGAACGATTAATAAAAAGGGGTAGAAATGTGCATTTAATTCTCTTTGATACTCCCGTTACTGAGAAAATGGAAAAGGCAATTGCTAAATTTTCAACAAATATTCCATACGATTTTATCCTTAATCATCCCGTCGATCGAAATGTTGAAATATTCCATCGCGCCGATGTGTTTGTTGCACCAGAAAAAAAGGCAGGCTGGGCAAATACCGTTGCCGAAGCAATGGCTTGCGGAATACCAGTAATTGCCACTGAATCTGGGTCGAAAGACTTTCTTATTAGTGGAAAAACAGGGATAGTTATTACTCGAAATTCAAGAAAAATTGCCAACGCCATTGAACTGGTAATGGACAATGAAAGCCTACGAAGGGAATATGCCGAAAACGGGAGGAAAAAGATAGAGGAGTTCGGCTGGGACGTATTGGCAAATAAAATAATTCAAAACCTTCTATCTGTTCAGGAGTAAAAGGGGATTTAAGCGTCAATTATTTCTGTTATGCAAAAACTAAGAATTGGTCTTTTTATTACATCTCTCGACCGAGACTACAATAAAACAGCTGCATCATACTGGATTAGAATCCTTCAAATGATGGAGTACTATGAACAGCTGGGCGCGAAAGTTTATCTTAACAATTATTTCAGGAAATACGATGTGGCCATTGTTTTTCGTAAGTCCAAACCCAAATACCTTAAGATTATTAAATACCTGAAACTCTTGAGCAAAAGGGTGTACTTCGATACCTGCATCAACATTTTTAGCCTGCATGAGGAGATTGGCCCCGAAAGGTTGGCCACAGCCTACAAAATAGCAAAAACCGCCCATGGGATTATCTGCGCTTCGCACCGCATTGCCGAGCATGCAAAACCCCATGCCCATAACGTTTACGTGATGGAAGATCCCATTAACCTAAGGCATTTCAACCATATCAAAGAAAACATCAACTTCGATTCACCGGTGTTTGGCTGGTCGGGGGTTGGTGCAAAGTCGGTCTTTTTAAACCGGTATGCAAACCATATTTCGGGCCGCATAATCCTTATCTCAGAGCCGCAAATCGAAAAGGTAACCCTTAACTTTCAGTTCGAATATGTGCGCTGGAACTACGAAGCATTCCCCGATGAATTGCTCAGGTGCGATGTTGCCCTTCTTCCACGCGACTATAACGATCCCTATAACGACAGCCATAGCAGCTTCAAGGCCCTGGTTTTCGCCGTATTGGGAATTCCGATTATTGCAAGCAAAGTGCCATCATACGTTAAGTTGGCCAGCTACTACGATGGTATAGTTTTTCTCGAAGATTTCAACGACAGCATTGATGATTGCCTGGCCGAATTGCGCACCAGAGAACTCAAACCCAATAGGGTTAGGGCACATTACAGCTGTGAACATCAAGGGAAATTGCTGCTAGATTATTTCAACCTGCAATTGCAGTATTAATCCGATTCTTAACACTTATTTATTTTACATTTTAGTCATCGTATAACAATCAATTTAGAGAATCCCTAAAAAAATCTCTAAGAAAAAAAGTTGATTTGTACCGATTGTAGGTGATTGCATTACCACTCATATTCTAATCGGTGTTTAAAAAATTTCTTCTTTTTTATTTTTTCTACAACAAATTATATTGACACTTTCATCATTATAGGTTAACTTGTGTCGTTCTAACAGGTTTCTTTATGATTAAAATTTTTCACAATCCACGGTGCAGGCATAGCCGATCGGGATTGGAATATCTTAAATCGAAAACAACTGATATTCAGGTTAGGGAGTATCTTAAAGATCCCATCACGAAGGGTGAAATAAAGGAGATTCTTTTAAAAACCAACCTTGCGCCGCATAAGCTGGCAAGGGAACAGGAGGAGTACTACCGCAAGAACCTGAAAGGAAAGAATTTTTACGAAGATGAGTGGATACAAATTTACATGGAGAACCCTAAACTCATCAAACGTCCTATTGTGGTAGGGAAGCTAAAGGCGGTGATAGCCATTCCTCCGCAGGAAATGGATAAACTATTCAAATAGTTCGAAAATGAAAGCCATTTTTGCCACTACCATAATGCTAATACTATTGGGATTGCCCAATCAACAATCGTTGGATCCCGATCTGTTGATCATGGAGCGCGATATTGCCAATCTGGTCAATGTGCATAGGGAATCATTAGGGCTTGAGGTGCTGGAATTTACAGAGGCTATTAATCAGGTGGCAAGGCAGCACAGCTTCGACATGGCATCGGGAAGGGTTGATTTTGGCCACGATGGATTTTCCCATAGAACTTCGGCCATTTCAAAAATAATGGGAGGCATGGCATTTGCTGAAAATGTGGCCTACGGCCACACCAAAGCCGAGAACGCCGTGAATAGCTGGCTCAACAGCCCCGGGCATAAGAAGAATATTGAGGGTAATTATAGCCATACCGGTGTTGGTATTGCCAAAAATCAGCATGGCACACTTTACTTCACCCAAATATTTGTTAAAAAATGAAAAGTTAAATATTCCTATTTCGAAACATTAACCCTTAAAAAATTAAGCATATGCCAACTCCGGAATTTAAGTACTACGACCCTTGTCCCACAGGTGAAGATAAAACAACGTATTACCGGTTGACCAATGAATATGTTTCGGCTTCGACCTTCGAGGGCAAAGAAGTACTGAAGATTGACCCACAAGGACTTACCCTATTGGCCCAAAGGGCCATGAAAGATGTCTCGTTTCTGCTCCGTTCCGAACACCTTGAGCAGATGTCGGCCATACTGAACGATCCAGAGGCCAGCGACAATGATAAGTACGTGGCTCTCACGCTTATTCAGAATGCCGTGGTATCGGGTAAAGGCAAATTGCCCTACTGTCAGGATACGGGTACAGCAACAATATTTGCCAAGAAAGGGCAACAGGTTTGGACAGACTGTAACGATGCCGAAGCACTTTCGCTGGGTATTTATTACACATACACCGATGAATACCTTCGATACTCTCAAATTATACCCCTTGACATGTATCGCGAGAAGAACTCCGGGACCAACCTTCCTGCCCAGATTGACATCGCTGCCGTTCCCGGGAACGAGTATAACTTCCTATTCGTAGCCAAAGGGGGAGGATCGGCCAATAAAACCATGCTCTTTCAGGAGACCAAAGCATTGCTCACCCCCGAAAAACTTGAGAACTTTCTGGTGGAAAAAATGCGATCGCTTGGAACGGCAGCATGCCCTCCATACCATGTAGCTTTTGTAATTGGCGGAACCTCCGCTGAGGCCTGTTTGAAATATGTAAAGTTGGCTTCGGCCAAGTATCTCGACAATCTTCCTACTCAGGGCAGCGAGGGAGGTCAGGCCTTTCGTGATGTGGAATTGGAAAAACGGATTCTCGATGCTGCATACAAGCTGAGCATCGGTGCCCAATTTGGCGGCAAATACTTTGCCTTGGATATCAGAATTATCCGTTTGCCACGCCATGGAGCATCCTGCCCAATTGGTATGGGGGTTTCCTGCGCTGCCGATAGGAATATAAAGGCCAAAATAAACAAGGAAGGGCTTTGGATTGAGAAACTCGAAGATAACCCGGGTAAGTATATCCCCGAAGAATACCGAAAAGCCGATGTTGAGGGTGGGGTTAAGATTGACTTAAACATCCCCATGCCAAAAATATTAGCCGAACTGTCGAAGCATCCAGTTGGCACCCGCCTCTCGCTTAGCGGAACCATAATTGTGGGGCGCGATATAGCCCATGCCAAACTGAAAGAGAGACTTGACAAAGGAGAGGGGCTGCCTCAATACATTAAGGATCACCCTATATACTATGCCGGTCCGGCAAAGACGCCTCCGGGTATGCCTTCGGGATCCTTTGGACCAACTACGGCAGGGAGGATGGATTCATACGTTGATCTTTTCCAAAGCCATGGGGGAAGTTTGATTATGATTGCCAAAGGCAATAGAAGTCAGGCCGTTACCGATGCATGCAGGAAGTACGGAGGGTTTTACTTGGGAAGCATTGGAGGACCTGCTGCTATTCTTGCTCAGGATAATATTAAGAAGGTGGAACTGCTTGAGTACCCCGAACTGGGAATGGAGGCCATTTACCAAATAGAAGTGGAAAATTTTCCTGCCTTCATCCTGGTGGATGATAAAGGCAATGATTTTTACAAAATGACATAGACACCTACCCAATCTATTGTCTCCATGCGGCTTCTACCTTATTATTAAAAGGAGAAGCCGTATTTTTTTAATCCCATGCAGCATATCAAATCGAAATATCGTCATTCTCTCAACTACTAACTAAACCATAATCATCATGAAAAAGATTGTTCGAAGTACAGTTTTTGCCTTCTCTTTTTGCATCGGCATTGTAGCCTTTGGGTGTACAGATCTTAGCGGCATTGTTTTACAGGAAGAAAGGGATTTACAAGGATTTACGGGCATAAGTTTGGCTGTTCCTGCCAATGTTTCACTCACGCAGGGTAATGAATATTTTGTGAAGATAGAAGCTGACAAAGTATTGTTAGAAAAGATTGAAACAAAAGTTGTGGGCAATACCCTAAAAATCTACACCAACGGGGAACGGTTTTTTTCTACCCGTGGAGGAAAAATAGCTATCCACATCACCATGCCTAAGGTTGAAGAGCTTAACATTGCCGGATCAGGCGATATTAACGCCATTAGCCCCATAACTACCGATGAGCTTACAATCAACATTGCGGGCAGCGGAGACGTTCGTATCGACAACCTTACCGTTGATGTAGTGAACGCTAAAGTAGCCGGCTCAGGCGATATTGCCATTTCGGGGGAAGGAAAAGCCAACAGCGCCAATATTAAAATTGCCGGGTCTGGAGATGTTGTCTTTAAAAACATTGAATTTACCAATGGTGATGTTAACATTGCCGGATCGGGCGATACCTATCTGTCTGTGAGTGAAAACCTTAAAGCAAACATTGTTGGCAGCGGCGATTTAATTTACTCCGGTAATCCGCAGGTGGAGGCCAAGGTTTTAGGGTCAGGAAGCATAAAAAACAAATAGAATCATTTTTCCGGTTGGTATAATCCGGTACGCTATTAATAGCCGCTGACCTATTTACCTACAGCCCACAAGCTGCGTAAATTGGAAAAAGTGCTCAAACTATATCCATAATTTTTCACCGGATGCGTCATCCCGATATTTGTAAAGGCTACCCTCGTAGCCTTTTACTTTTTCCCAGCAATATTGCTCTAAATATCTGAATTATTTTTCTTTAAGGTTGCCACCACGGGATAGTGGTCGGAGTAGTTTATCCTGGGAGAATGGTAGCTTGTTGCCCTGAACATGGGATTGTACAGAATGTAGTCGATACGAAACGAGGGAAAATATTTTTTATAGGTATGCCCTACGCCTTGCCCTGCTTCCACAAAAGCATCGCTCAGATTATAGCGCATCTGCCAATAGTTGTACGATATGGGGGAATCGTTAAAATCGCCGCATACTATCACCGGATAAGGGCTGTTCATGATGTGCTCGGTAACCCGCTCAACCTGCAATGCCCTTTTCAGCAAAGCATCTCGATAGCGAAACGATAGGTCGCGGATTTCGTCCATGGCCTGATTCTCCCTGCGAAACTCCTGACTCAGTAAAAAGTTGATATTCCTCTCATTGAGCCTTAGGGATTGCAAGTGGTTATTGTAAACTCTTACGGTATCCTCATCAATTAGTAAATCGGTGTAAATGCAAGAGTTGGCTGTGTTTTCAAACTTAATCACCCCCTGATTCACTATGGGAAAGCGGCTATAGGTAGCCAGTCCATAGCCTGAATTATTGCGCTTTACAAGATACCCAATATGCACCTGATAATTGCGTAATGACTTGGCCTGCTTTTCTGTAAACTTATCATCAACAACGTAAAATTCCTGTAAGCAGATAATATCGGGGCTCTCCTTGCGGATAAAGTCAAAAATCTGTTTGTGGGTTGGCGGATTCTTTTCCCAAGCCGACAGCTGAAAAAGGTTAACGTTATATGTTAAAATCTTCACATCATCCTTGCCTTCCAACCCATCCTTCCCAAAGGGAAACCGGAAGAAACAGGAAAAGTGATTTATACCTAAAAGAATGGCAATCAATGGAATAACAAAACCCCATTTCCACCGAAGTACCCAGAAGACAAAAAGCGCAAGGTTGAGCAGTAACAGGACAGGGTAGGCCAAACCGAAAAGGCTAATAACCCAGAAAAGGGTAGGCTTAACGTAAATTGACAGGTATGCCAGCAGCAGAAGTATGGCCGAAAGGAGGGTTAATAAAAGGAATATTCTATCAATAAACCTTCGCATACCACAGCGTTTATCTATCCTTCATTTGAAACAGCGTTTTCTTTTCCTCAGCCGAAAGACTATCGTAACCGGCTTTGGAAATTTTATCTAATATCCTATCAATTTCAGCCTGTTTTTCGGCTTTCATCCGATTATACTCGTAATCATCCGAAGTTTTCCTGTACTCCACCCGCATTTTCTTTCTGCGCATTTTTGACGGGCCGGCAAAAACAAAATCCATAAACCAGTCAACAGGTTTTATCAAATTCACATTTAACTTCTGAAAATAAATGAACAGATAGCCAAAAAGTGCCCCGCCAAGATGGGCAATATGTCCGCCGGCATTGGAACCTGCCATCCCAACAATATCTAAAAGAACCATAACCAATGCTATGTATTTAAGCGCAACGGGACCGATGAACATTAAATTCAACCGAAGGTTTGGGGCGTATGTTGCAGCTGCAAACACCACTGCCAAAACGGAAGCTGAGGCACCCAAAGCGTATGATACGGGGAGCACTCCCGAAAAAACCGGGAAAACATTGTAGAAAAGGATGTAAAACGCAGCACCCGATAGGCCTCCCATGATATAAACCCCAAGTAGTTTGCGTTCCGACATGAAGTTGAGGAATATTCTTCCCAGCCAGTAAAGCCACAGAAGATTGAACAGGATATGGATGAACCCTTCGTGAAAAAACATATAGGTAAAAACAGTCCATGGGCGATGCGCAAGGTTGGGCAAATAAGCAGGGACTGCCAAAAAACGGGTGAGCTCTGTATGAAAAGTGCTACCTCCTAAGAATAAAAAGACTTTAACTAAATTGTAAATCAAAAATACTCCAAGGTTAATATAGATTAATTTAACCAGAATTCCCCCGTTTCTAAAGGATTGCCTAATTTCTTGCCAAATGTTCACCATGCCATTCGCTTAAGCCGATTAATAAAATTTGTGTCTGCTCTTACGCCAAAGCCTGATAAGGATAAATCCAAAGAGCATGCCACCAAGATGAGCAAAGTGAGCAATATTGCTGTTGGCCTGCGTTATCCCAAGCCACAGTTCAATGCCGCCATAAATCATTACAAAGTATTTGGCCTTGATGGGTATGGGGGGGAATATGAGCATAAGCACCGTATTGGGGAAATACATACCGAATGCCAGTAACACCCCAAACACCGCTCCCGATGCCCCTACTGTTGGGATATTCATAATCAGATTTAAGGCTCCCATGGCCTGGTGGCTGTAGTTCTGTCCTTTTAGGAAAACTGCTGTCCCCTCCGACTTCACCACCGCTATTTGCTCGGGGGTAAGGTTCGACATTATGGCCTGCGCTTCTAAATAGTTAACAAAATTATGCAGCAACGCTGCACCTATGCCTGTGAAGAAGTAGTAAACAAAAAACCGCTTACCTCCCCATACCTGTTCCAAAACTCTCCCAAACATGTACAGCGCAAACATATTGAAGAAAAGGTGTGCAATCCCTCCGTGCATAAACATATGGGAAACCAACTGAAATGGCCTGAAATGCGGCGACTGAAAAAAGTAAAGGCCCAAAGTGCGGTTAAGGTCAACCCCCATATTACCAAGCACATAAGTGGCTAAAAGCATGATAACATTGATGATTATCAAATTTTTAACCACCGTTGGAGTATTCTGAAAAAACGAAATGCGACTGTAATTCATGGCGTTTGCTACTTGATGCTTACTACTTTCTTAAAAAAAGGGAACAATGAGATAACAACGTTCTCGTACTCAATGTTTAAATATGAGAAATTGATATCAATCCCCTTAAAAAATGCACTAATGCGCTCTTTTGACATCTAAGAAATGTCAAAGTTAAAAAATATGGTCTAATTAAAACCGTTTATCCAACTCATCGGTGGAGATGGTGGTAATGGCAGGTTTACCATCGGGCGAAATACTTGGGAACTGACAGGCAAAGAGTTTGTCCACCAAATCCTGCATTTCTATGGGCTCTAACTTTCGGTTGTAGGGAATGGACGAAGCCTTAGCCAATGCCTTGGAAAGCTTCTGATGGATATCAATACTCTGATTTCCAACATCCTCTTTAAACGAATTGATAAAATCGTGAATAAGCTGTTCGGGACTGGATATTTTCAGATTGGCAGGTAAGGCGTTCACCGAAATGGTATTTTGCCCCAAGAAGCTGATGCTGACGCCAAGGGTAGCCAAATCATCCACAAGAGACGAAAGCAGCGCCAGGTCGCCGGCGCTAAGATCGATTGATTGCGGGAACAACTCCTGTTGGGTACTAACAGGGCCCATGGAAAGGTTAAGCAGGTAGTTCTCGTAGAGAATTCGTTCGTGTGCCCTCTTCTGGTCAATTATCATCAACCCCGATTTTACCGAGGTGAGGATATACCTGTTTTTCAGCTGGAAAAAACGCTGTGCCGCGTTGGGGAATACCACACCGGAACTTCCCTCATCAAAAAGATCGGTCGATTTTCTGGTTTCAGTATCCTCAAAACCGCTCCCCCTTTCCTGATGGAAAAGGTTTTGCCATCCCTTAACCGAAGTCTCCGATGGTTTGTGCGAATAGCCCTTGGGTATCCTTCCGGCATGCTCTCCATTAAAAGGATTGTAATTGGGATTTATCTCCACTTCGGGCGGGCTTACAGGGGCACTTTTGGGGAAGAAGGGTATGTCGATTACCATTTCGCTTTCGAAGTCAATGGATGGAACAACGGCAAATTTCCCCAGGGCTTCCTTCACCGATGCGTGAAGTATTTGCCATAGCACCCTCTCGTCCTCAAACTTAATTTCGGTTTTGGTGGGATGAATGTTCACATCAATGTTTTGGGGATCAACCTCAAGGAAAATGAAGTAGGGTGGAATGGCGTCCTGTGGCAGCAACTTTTCGTATGCCATCATCACGGCTTTGTGCAGGTATGGATTTTTCATAAACCTACCATTGACAAAGAAGAATTGCTCTCCGGGAGTTTTCTTTGCACTCTGGGGATCGCCTATGTAACCGGTAATTTTCACCACCGATGTATTGGTGTTCAAATCGAGTAAATGTTGATTAAGCGACCGCCCCATTAAGCTGATTATACGCTGCTTGAGTGGTGCTGCCGGAACATTGTAAATACCTGCCCCGTTGTGATTTAGGATAAAACCGATATGGTTTTTCGACAAGGCTACGCGTTGAAATTCGCCAATGACGTGTTTTAACTCCAATGAAGAACTTTTTAAAAACTTGCGGCGTGCGGGAACATTGAAAAAAAGGTTTTTAACTGTTACCGAACTGCCCACGGAGCATCCAACGGGTTCGTGTTCCACCACCTCTGAGCCCGATATGCGGATTAATGTGCCTACCTCATCAGCTGAACGGCGGGTTCGCAACTCCACCTCAGCAACTGCAGCAATGGAGGCCAAGGCCTCGCCTCTGAAACCCATGGTTTTAATGGCAAACAGGTCATTCGCCTCGCGAATTTTCGAAGTGGCATGGCGTTCGAAGCAAAGTCGGCTATCGGTTTCGGACATGCCAATGCCTTCGTCAACGACCTGTATGAGCGCTTTACCCCCATCGCGAACGTTAACCTCAATGCTACGGCTTTGAGCATCAACGGCATTCTCCAGCAACTCCTTAACAACGCTGGCCGGGCGTTGAACTACTTCGCCGGCTGCAATCTGGTTTGCCACCGAATCGGGTAAAAGTTGAATTATATCGGGCATACTCTTGTTTGTTAATGGTACAGGAGGAAGTACATAAGAATGCAAAGGATTATTAACGTGATAATAAAACGGATATTCCCTCTGCTTTTGTGTCGAAGGTTATGTTTATAGTATTCCCTCATCCTGCCTTTAATGTTGGAAACCCTTGGTTCGTTGGGATCGGCCAGCCCCAACTCCTGCTTAATCTGCTGCTCACGGAGTTTGAGGGCTTCTTTCCGCTCGTCGTAAAATATGGGCTCGTACTTAAATTGCTTTAGTTTCGGAACCCTAAAAAAAGAGATCCTGCTCATGGTTTCCTATCCTCCTTTTTTTATTGTTAAATCAAGATGTGAGTAATCAAATTCCCTCTCACATCACCCTTCCCGGATTGTTCTTAATAAACTCATTCCATCCGCCCGATTTGCCACTGCTCATCCCCACTTTCTGCTGAAAGAAATGGCAAACTGCAGCAGCCAGGCCATCAGTTGCATCGAGCTTGTTGGGAGCCAACTCATCCATTTTCAGAATGCTTTTAAGCATGGACGCCACCTGCTCCTTCGAGGCATTGCCCTGGCCGGTAATGGCCATCTTTATCTTCCGCGGGGCATACTCGAATATGGGCACCGACCGCGAAAGTGCAGCGGCCATGGCAACACCTTGTGCCCGTCCCAGTTTCAACATGCTCTGCACGTTCTTCCCAAAGAAAGGAGACTCAATGGCCACCTCATCGGGTAAGTATTCTGTTACAAGTTGTTGTATTCGTTCGTAGATTGCCTTCAATTTAAGGTAATGATCGGAGTATTTGCTCAACTCGATGATACCCAAAACAACCAATTCTACCCCATTCTTTCCGAAGGTTCTGATCACACCATAACCCAGAACGTTGGTGCCGGGATCAATGCCAAGGATTACCTTTTCGGGCTGTTGGTTCATTTATCAATGGATTCCGTTTCGAAATACAAAGATAGCAAATAGGTTTCTCACCTGAATTGAAATTTGAAACGGATTGTAAAAAAGCCAGCGCTACCACGCTCCTATTTCGCCATACAGCCCTTTTTGCATGGGGTACTCCAGCCTTTCGGATGCAGATGGCATGCCATACTTGGGAGCAAGCCCCTGGATAAAGGCCAGGGCCGAGTTTAAACACGGCTCATCAAGGTCGCCGAAAGGATAATTGATGCCATCAATTTGATTAATATCAACAGGAATGCCATTGTAATAATCGCCCTCATTATTGGCATTGAGTATTTTAAAGCAAATGGGAACGAAGGCCCAGTCATAGCTGTCCGAAGTAAAGACATACATACCCACCGGCTTTCCGTAGGTTTTTGATCCAACCAGAGTTAAATCCAAGTGAGGAAATAGCCCGTTGATTGCCAATTCACTGGCCGATGCCGATTGGCCGGAAGTGATGAAAACGGCCCTGCTAATATTCAGCGAGTTATCTCTTTTCTTAATGTAAATGGGCTTATTCAACTTCGATTGTTTTTCGTTGTGGACGTAAGTTCCAAGGATTTGGTTATTGGCCGTGTACCCAGCCATCAGATCACTAAGGTATGAGGCTGCACTCACCAATCCTCCTGTGTTATACCTAAGGTCAACAATAAGATCGCTAACCCCCTGCGAATGGAAGTTGCCAAACGCCTGATCCAACTCCTGATTGGTTTTCCCAATGAAGCCTTTGAGAACGATGTACGCCACCTTCCCCTGTCCGGCGGAATAAACCGTATCCAACAGCACAGTATTCATGGTTACGGCTCTTTTGGAGGCAGAAAAGCGTACCGTTTCGCCATCGGGGTTAATCATCACAAAATCAACTGTAACACCGGCATTCGACGGTCCAAAGAGGTCATTGACATTTGAGAGGGTGGGTTTAACGCCATTGAGTGCATCAATTCTCCATCCTCGCTCCACCCCATGCTTTCTAAGAGGTGAATCATCGAAAATAAATGTAATCCACAGCTTGCCATTCTGGTCAAAGGCCATACCTATTCCAAAGCCAATAAATTGAGCATCATCGTAGTATGCCTCTATCTCCTGCCTTGTGGTGATGTAACTCCATTTGTCCAACTCTCTATATCTCAAAGCCTCTAAAAGTTCGTTGGGCGAATAGTAATTCTCATATTTCACGCTGGGCATCTTATCGTACCAAAGATAATAGTCGTCCATTTTGGACATAAGGTCTTTGTTGGCTTCCAGATTGGGCGATGTATCGGATTTAGAACAGCTTACCAATAGCGTAACAGCCAATGTGCAGAGTGCAAGCCTTGCATTTGTTAAGTGTTTTGCCTTCATATCTCTATTATTTTAAGCCTTCTTCGGTTTTGCGCCAAATTGCTGAAACAGAATACTCCCCACAATAATACACAACCCCGCAATTGTGGTCCAATAAATAGTTTCGCCCACAAAAAAGTGGATGAAAAGCAACGATATAAAAGGAACCAAATAGATTATATTATTCAACTTAGCCTTACTTTCTGCCATGCTCAGTGCCTTGAGCCACAGAACAAAGGTAATACCCATTTCGAAAGAACCAACGTAAAATGAGCCCACTATACCATAAAAATTAAAATCCCAAAAATCTGGAAAGAACAAGGTTGCCAGTAAAGCATAAACCGAGGCAAACAGGAAGTTAAGGAATAAACGGACAACGGTATCAATGCGCGAATATTTTAGGTTTAGTATCCAATACAGCGCCCAGATAATGGAACTTAAAAGTGCCAGCATTACCCCCAAAGGGCTCTGAATCTTTAAGCCCAAAGGATTTCCTTGCAAAGATATGAGCACCACGCCAAAGAAACTGACTATCAAGCACAAAATGCTTCTCATCGACAACCTTTCGCCAAGGAATGGCACCGAAAGCAGCACCAACACCAGCGGCCAGATGAAGTTAAGCGGTTGCGCCACCTGGGCAGGCAGTAGCTCGTATGCCCTAAACAAAAAAATGTAATATAAAAACGGATTGATGAGCCCTAAGAAAACCGATGGGAAAATCTCCTTACGGGTTGCTTTCCTTAGTATCGGAAATTTACCGCTAAATAGCAAGATTAAAAACAGCAGAGCCGTTGAAGCAAGGGACGACCAAACTAAAAGTTGGATAAAACTGAAATGGCTCAGCGTAAATTTAAAAGCCGATGCTGCTGTTCCCCAAAAAAGGATGGTCAATCCGGCATACAGATAAGCAGGGCTCCAACGCTTCATAGGGGTATTTGTAAAAATAAGTTAGCCTGTGTTACCAATTAATGGAAATTGATTCTTGCAACGTCTTTCAACAACAAGAGTACAAACTATATGGTATCAAACCCGCAGTAGGGTTGCAACACCTTTGGAATTCTTATGGTATCGCCTTCCTGATTGTTTTCCAGGAGTGTTGCCACAATTCTCGGTAAGGCCAATGCGCTTCCGTTGAGTGTATGCACCAGTTGGTTGCGCTTTTCTCCCTCCTGACGATAGCGAAGCATAAGCCTGTTGGACTGAAACGTCTCGAAATTGGATACGGAGCTCACCTCGAGCCACATCTTTTGAGCTGCGGAAAAAACCTCGAAGTCATATGTCAAAGCAGAGGCAAAGCTCATATCTCCACCACACAGGCGCACAATTCGATAGGGCAGTTCCAATTTCTTTAGCAGCCCCTCCACATGGTTCACCATCTCATCGAGGCTGTCGTATGAACGGTCGGGATGCTGAATTTGAACAATCTCCACCTTATCGAATTGATGCAGACGGTTCAAGCCCCTCACATCCTTGCCGTAGGAGCCTGCCTCGCGGCGAAAACAGGGGGTGTATGCCGTAAGTCTTATGGGCAGATCCTTTGCTTCCACAATCTGATTTCGGTAGATATTGGTAACCGGTACTTCTGCCGTGGGAATTAGGTAGAAATTATCGGTTTGCACATGGTACATCTGCCCATCCTTATCGGGCAGCTGGCATGTTCCGTAAGCTGAGTCCTCGTTTACCATCAATGGAGGCATCACCTCTAGATATCCGGCGGTGGAGTTCTCATCGAGGAAAAAGCTGATAAGTGCCCTCTGAAGTTTGGCACCCTTCCCCTGATAAACAGGAAATCCGCTACCGGTAAGCTTCACACCTATCTCAAAATCGATGATGCCATGAATCTTGGCCAGTTCCCAGTGTGGCTTGGCATCGCCCGGGAGTGATGGTATGGCTCCTCCCGAACGAACGACCTCGTTATCCGCTGCCGAGGTCCCTTTTTGCACCGACAGGTGGGGCAAATTGGGAATGATCACCAGGGTTTGATTGAGCTGCTGCTCAACGGATGTCATCTGCTGATCGAGCCGCTTTGACTCCTCCTTCAAGTCGGCAACCCTTTGTTTTAGGGCATTGGCCTCTGAAGTTTTGCCCTGCTTGAAAAGGATGCCTATCTCTTTTGCATGGGAGTTCTGTTCAGCCAAATTGCCATCGAGTTTCACCTGAATCAACCTCCTTTGATCATCCAATGAAAGGACGGAATCAACAAGTTGTTGGGCGTCAAAATTTTTTATGGCAAGGCGCTGTATCACTTCATCCCTGCTCTCGCGAAGCAACTTAACGGTTAACATGGCTACTGCTTATGGTTGTTAATAAAAAATCTCCTGAACTTACGCAATTTCAGGTAAGCCTCAGGAGATTGAAATAACGATGTAAAAACTACTAATTTTCTGATGGAATAACTGAAACGTAAGATTTGTTCTCAGCCTTCTTTTGGAACGACACCACTCCATCCACAAGGGCAAAAAGAGTATGATCCTTCCCCATTCCTACATTTTTCCCGGGGTTATGCTTGGTTCCCCTCTGACGCACGATGATATTACCCGCTTTGCAAGCCTGTCCACCGTAAAGCTTTACGCCTAACCGTTTACTTTCCGATTCGCGACCGTTCCGTGAACTACCAACTCCTTTCTTATGTGCCATTTTGCTATCTTTTTATGCTGTTATGCAACAATTTCTTCAATCTGAATCTGGGTAAACATCTGACGATGTCCCCTTTTCACCTTGTAACCCTTGCGTCTTTTCTTCTTGAAAACAATCACCTTATCGCCCTTTACCTGATCGAGAATCTTTGCTGTTACCTTAGCATTCTCTACTGTAGGGGTTCCAATGGTTACCTTGCCCTCATTATCCACAAGGAGAACTTTGTCGAAACTCAATTCTGTTCCGGCTTCGCCTTCCTGGCGCTGAACGAAGATCTTTTGATCCTTCTGCACTTTAAATTGCTGTCCTGCAATATCTACAATAACGTACATTTGTTATAGTCTTAGTAATGAATCTATCCATTTTGGGCTTGCAAAAGTAGGAAAGATAATTTGAATAACAAAAAATTGCTCAAATAAATTTATCGGATGGATTTCCAATAGTAATACAAACATATGCTTTATCTAATTATGGATATACGTGAAATTCTAAATAGATGAATCTAAAATTTTTATACATTTGCCATGGGATAACCATCAACTATATTGGCTAAACATATTATTTACAAAAGGTTGTGGATAATTAAATTTAGTTTTTATGACTCCGATTGAGAAACATTTCGCTCCTTTCAGGAGTAACACCATAGGCAATGAGCTGATCTTCAAAACTCCCTACGGGAATAAGAAAATGATCTATGCCGACTGGATTGCCAGCGGGCGATTGTACAAACCTATTGAGGAGCAAATTGCTACTGTATTCGGGCCCTTTGTGGGCAATACCCATACCGAAACCAGCGAAACGGGTACCCTGATGACCAAGGCATACCACCTTGCGCATCAGCTCATCAAGAAGCATGTCAATGCCGGGCCCAACGATGTCATTATCACCGCCGGCTCGGGGATGACCACCGTGATAAACAAAATGATACGAATACTTGGGCTTAAAACCTGCGGATTGATACAGAACGCAGATTGCATGCAGAATCACGAGAAGCCCATTGTGTTCATCAGCCACATGGAACATCACTCAAACCATACCAGCTGGTTCGAAGCCAACGTGGACGTGGTGCTGCTTAAGCCCAACAGCGAGCTGCTCATTGACCTGAATGAGCTACGGCAACAGCTTGAAAAGCACAAGAATAGAAGTTTCAAAATCGGAGCCTTCACTGCATGCTCCAACGTAACCGGAATTGAAACCCCCTACCATGAAATGGCTAAACTGATGCACGAATACGGAGGTGTAGCGTTCATCGACTTTGCCGCATCGGCACCCTATGTTGATATAGACATGCACCCGGCCGATGATGAGATGAAGAAGTTGGATGCCATCTTTTTCAGCCCTCACAAGTTTTTAGGCGGCCCCGGCAGTTCGGGTGTGATGGTGTTTGATCAGGCTCTTTACAAGAGCGAAACCCCTGACAATCCTGGAGGAGGTACCGTGGATTGGACAAATCCGTGGGGTGAGTATAAATACATCGACGACATTGAGCTGAGGGAAGACGGTGGAACCCCGGGATTCCTTCAGGCCATCCGCACTGCGCTGGCCATTGAGGTGAAAAACCGCATGGGAACTGCCATGATGCGTGAGCGTGAGCATCAACTGGTTAAAAAGGCCTTCAGCGAGTTTAGAAAGATTGACGGAGTAAAAATCCTGGCCGACAATGTTGAGGACCGACTGGGGGTATTCTCGTTTTACCTCGAGAATGTCCACTTCAATCTGGTTGTCAAACTGCTCAACGATCGCTTTGGCATTCAGGTTCGGGGGGGCTGTGCCTGTGCAGGCACATATGGCCATTTCCTGCTCGACGTTAGCTACGACCAATCGAAACATATCACCGATCTGATTAATCACGGTGATCTGTCGGAGAAACCCGGCTGGATTAGGGCTTCGCTACACCCCACCATGACCGATTGGGAACTGGATGCCCTGATCGATGGGGTTAAGCAAATTGCGAAGCATCACAAGGAGTGGAGTAAGGATTACCTCTACAACAAGCACACCAATGAATTCAGGCATAAAGATGAGCCTGAGGACAAAACCCAACTTGTAGAACCTTGGTTTAAAACATTTTAGCACTTCTACTATCATATTCCACCCATCATAATTGTCCCTGATTCAACATGTATGATGAGTATGCTAAAAAACAGCATTGCAACATTTTGTGATGTTAATCACGGGGAACATTCCATATAGTTTGTAAATTTGTACCTTCATTAAAATAAAACACTTGCACTATGGCAGACAACACCAAGGGTTCAAAACTTTTCAAAGAGTTTCCGCCCATCCCCACAGAGAAATGGGAAGAGTTGATAATTAAGGATCTAAAGGGTGCCGATTACGATAAGAAATTGATTTGGAAAACCAATGAGGGTTTCAACGTAAGGCCATACTACCGGGCAGAAGACCTTGAGGACATCAAAAACGCCCACACCTTGCCCGGCGATTTTCCCTACGTGAGGGGTAACAAATTGTCGGACAACGGCTGGTTGGTCCGTGAGGATTTTAATGCCTGCAACGTGGAGGATGCCAACACATTGGCCGACCATGCCATAGGCAACGGGGTTGATTCGGTTGGCTTTATAACCTGCTCCGACTGTAAATTTTCGGCCGATGGCATAAAAACGCTCCTCACGGATATTGACACCGAAAAGATTGAAATCAACTTCGTTTCGGGACACAATTCACCTGTAATACTTCCCCTGCTGGTTGAGGTATATAAAAATAGTAAGGTTGATACAAAAAAGGCCACGGGGTCTTTCGATTTCAGCCCACTCGCTGCTCTGAGCCTAAATGGCAAGTTTTGCGACAACGAGAAAGCGGTGAGAGAACGTACCGGAAAATTCGTGGAATCCGGTCGTCAGCTACCCGGTTTTCGGCTTATGGCCGTTAGGGGCGACATTTTCCGCAGCGCAGGATCGTCGTTGGTACACGAGCTGGCATTCTCGCTAGCGATGGGAGCCGAGTACATGACATGGCTCACCGAACAGGGTATCCCCGCCGATGAAGCCGCCTCCAAGCTGAAATTTACCTTCGCCGTTGGATCGAGCTACTTCCTGGAGATAGCCAAGTTCAGGGCTGCACGCATGCTATGGGCTAAAATTGTGGAGGCCTACGAACCCAAAGATTTGGATTGCGCCAAAATGTGCATCCACGCGGTGAGCAGCACCTGGAACAAAACCATCTACGACCCCTACGTTAACATGCTCCGCACTACCACCGAAGCCATGGCAGCAGCCCTGGGAGGAGTGCACAGCATGACCGTGCTACCCTTCGACGCCACTTACCAACCCCCCACAGTGCTATCTGCAAGGGTTGCCCGTAACCAGCAACTCATCCTCAAAGAGGAAGCCTATTTCGATAAGGTTATTGACCCCGCAGCAGGAAGCTACTACATTGAGAGCATTGTTAAGTCCATGGCCGAACATGCCTGGGAGCAGTTCCTGAAAGTGCAGGAGATGGGTGGTTATACCGAGGCATTTAAGAAAGGGTATATCCAAACTCAGAATAAAGAGGTGGCCCAAAAGAGGGAATCCAACATTGCCACCCGACGCGAAACGGTGCTCGGAACTAACCAGTACCCCAATTTCAACGAAGTAGCCGATCCCAAGGTTGTTTACAGGGAAAGCGTTGAGAAACCCGGGTTTGCCAAACCCGCCGATGCGCCCTACGAACCTCTTGTGGCATTTCGCGGTTCGCAATCTTTTGAGGAGCTGCGTTACAAAACCGATACCTCGGGTAAGCGACCCAAAGCATTTATGCTTACCCTTGGCAAGCTGGCCTTCCGCCGTGCCCGTGCCCAGTTCAGCTGCAACTTCTTTGCCACTGCCGGATTTGAGGTGATTGACAATATCGGCTTCAACAGCATTAATGAGGGATTAAAAGTTGCCCTGGGTGCCAAGGCCGACATTGTGGTACTGTGCTCATCCGATGAGGAGTACGAAACATTGGCTCCCGAGGTGAACGAAAAATTGGGCAACCGGGCCATCCTTGTGATTGCCGGAGAGCCTGCCTGCAAGCCCGACCTTGAGACTAAAGGTATTAAGAACTATATCAGCCTGAAGAGCAATGTGCTGGATACACTTAAATATTATCAACAGCTACTGAAAATATAAGATATGAAACCGGATTTCACAAAAATAAAGATAAACCAGGATCATCAGCCGAAGGGGAAACACACTTTCAAAGACACTTTTGTTACCCCTGAGCAGATTGCCGTTAAGCCTGTTTACTCGGCATCCGATCTCGAAAAGATGGAACACCTCAACTATGCTGCAGGCATCCCGCCGTTTCTGCGGGGCCCATACAGCACTATGTACGTAATGAAGCCCTGGACCGTAAGGCAGTATGCCGGTTTCTCCACCGCCGAGGAGTCCAACGCATTCTACCGTCGTAATCTTGCGGCAGGGCAAATGGGACTTTCCGTGGCCTTCGACCTGGCCACTCACCGCGGATACGACAGCGACCACCCCCGTGTGGTTGGCGATGTGGGCAAAGCAGGTGTAGCCATTGACTCCATTGAGGATATGAAGGTACTATTCGATGGCATTCCTCTAGATAAAATGTCGGTATCCATGACCATGAACGGTGCGGTACTACCCATCATGGCTTTTTACATCGGTGCTGCGCTGGAGCAGGGAGCCACCCTGGAGCAACTGACGGGAACCATTCAGAACGATATCCTGAAGGAGTTCATGGTGCGCAACACCTACATCTATCCTCCGGAGTTTTCCATGCGTATCATAGCCGATATATTTAAATATACGGCCAAGAATATGCCCAAGTTCAACAGCATCTCCATCTCGGGATACCACATGCAGGAGGCAGGGGCCACCGCCGACATTGAGCTGGCCTATACCCTTGCCGATGGGTTGGAATACCTGCGCGCCGGTGTCAACTCGGGTCTCGATATCGATACCTTCGCACCACGGCTTTCGTTCTTCTGGGCCATTGGCATGAACCACTTCATGGAGATTGCCAAAATGCGGGCAGCGCGCCTGCTCTGGGCTAAAATTGTGAAGCAGTTTAACCCCAAGAATCCCAAATCACTGGCCCTGCGTACCCACTGTCAAACTTCGGGCTGGAGCCTCACCGAACAGGATCCGTACAACAACGTGGCCCGTACATGTATTGAGGCCATGGCCGCTGCCCTGGGGCATACCCAGAGCCTGCACACCAATGCGCTGGATGAGGCCATTGCCCTGCCCACCGATTTCTCGGCGCGTATTGCCCGCAACACCCAGCTTTACCTGCAGGAGGAGACCCAAATCACCAAGGCTGTTGACCCATGGGCCGGATCGTACTACGTGGAAAAGTTGACACACGAAATTGCCCACAGGGCATGGGCGCTGATACAGGAGATTGAGGAGCTGGGCGGAATGGCCAAGGCCATTGAAACGGGCCTGCCAAAGATGCGAATCGAGGAGGCATCGGCACGCAAGCAGGCACGAATCGACGCTGGACGCGATATCATAGTGGGTCTTAACAAGTACCGTCTTGAGAAGGAAGACCCCATCGAGATACTGGATGTTGACAATACTGCCGTGCGCGAGAGCCAGATACGCCACCTGGCGGAGCTGCGAAAGAATCGCGATGAAATTAAGGTGGAGAAGGCTCTCGATGCCATTACCCGCTGCGCCGAAACCGGCGAAGGCAACCTGCTGGAACTTTCCGTTGAGGCCGGCCGACTGCGCGCCACGCTGGGAGAGATATCCACGGCTTGCGAAAAGGTTGCAGGTCGCTACAAAGCTGTTATCCGATCAATATCAGGAATTTACTCATCAGAATCTATGGACGATAAGGATTTCACCGAAGCGCGCCGGCTGTGCGATAAATTTGCCAAGTTAGACGGGCGCCAACCCCGAATTATGATAGCCAAAATGGGACAGGACGGACACGACCGCGGTGCTAAGGTTGTGGCCACCGGATACGCCGATATCGGTTTCGATGTGGACATCGGGCCGCTGTTCCAAACCCCCTTCGAAGCAGCCAGACAGGCCGTGGAGAACGATGTCCACGTGCTGGGCGTTTCGAGCCTTGCCGCAGGGCATAAAACCCTGGTTCCGCAGGTTATTGAGGAGCTGAAGAAGTTGAATCGCGAGGATATCATGGTAATTTGCGGCGGGGTAATCCCCCCACAGGACTACCAGTTCCTGTACGATCATGGGGTGGCCGCCATATTTGGCCCCGGAACCTCAGTTTCGCTGGCCGGGAAGCAGATCCTAGAAATACTGCTGGAAAGGTTTGAGTAACAACTAAGGATATTGAATATCAAGAGGCTGTCTCCGGTAATGGGGCAGCCTCTTATTATTTTATTTTACTCACCCCTGTTCGACTTAGGTGCCAGCCTAAGCCGAGCATATTTCAACAGGATTAGCCTGCAGGTTTGTATTTACCCTGAATTAAACCGAAACGCTTCCATGTGTCTTCGCCACGATGGAAGGTTTCTCAAGAAAAGCACTTTCCATCGTCCGCAGGACATGGAAACGTGCGGGAACGAGGGGTTAGACCCCCCAACCCCCATCCCGACTCCGAGGCCTCGGAGTTCGGGAGGGGAGTTTGGGGTGGGGGCCTGAAATTTGATACGGTGCTACGCACCTTGGTTTTTCTGGGGATACCTATCTCCTACAAATGATTTCAGGGCTACGCCCCTTAATCTCTCTTGTTTGTTCTTTCTACGAAGATTGCGGGGCTGACGCCCCTATCACGTCGTTATAGCCCTATGGGCTAAGCAATTTTCTTGTTATTCTATTCCTATTAATGTTAATGCCCTAGCGGGCAAAAATCTAGTGGAAATAATGCTTTTGTTAAATTAAATACGGTTGTTTATAGCGTATCAAGAATATTTGTTATGTCATTTCTCAGAGTAGGGATTTTATTGTTCACAATTTGCCACACTTCCTCCGCGTCAATGCCAAAATAGTCGTGAGCAACAATATTCCTAAATCCTTTGATTTTGTTCCACTCCAACTCAAAATATGCATTTTTGAGATCATCGGAAAGTTTCATCACCATTTCACCGATAACCACAAAATTCATCATTGTAGCATCAAAGACTAAATAATCTTTGTCGAATTCATCCGCCGAATTGTATTCGGAAGTGTATTCCAAAATCTTGTCTATTGCTTCAATAATGGCTTCGAGGCAGAGCTGATCCTTAGTCTGCATATATTGCATCTTTTAAAATTGCCTGTTTAATCCTGGGTTTAATGTACTTTTCCCGGCATATATCGACCTCAACTCCCAAATGTGTTCTAAAAAATTCTTTGATTTGAATTTTAAGCTCATAAAGGTCGGGTGTATTCTCCTCAAATTCCACCAATAAATCAAGATCACTTTTATTATTCTGCTCACCTCGGGCAAACGAACCAAAGAAGCCAATTCTCTCAATATGAAACCTGTTGCGCAATAGAGCCCTGTTTTGAGAGAGGAAGTCCAGTATTTGTTCCCTTGTTTTCATCAGAACACAAAGTTATGAAATTAAACAACTCTTATGCCTCAGGTATCGGCTAACTATAGTCACGCAACTTGTTTAAATGCTAACCTTTTTCATGCATATCAATGTACCAATATACATAATAATTGTACAATATGCTTAATTGGAAGTGAAAGATATTTTCAGACTACTTAAAAAAGTGGTTGACTCATTGCCGGCTAAACTTTTCTTGCTACACCTCATTCTACTTAAGCTCCAGCCTAAGACGAGCATATCTTAACAGGCTTGGCCTGCAATAATAGACCGACGGCGGCGCAACGGCTGCCGAACGGAGAAATGAATCGGTGCTACGCGCCTTGATTTTCCTGTGGATGGCTATCTCCTACAAATGATTTCAGGGCTACGCCCCTTAATCTCCTCCTGTTTGTTCTTTCTACGAAAATTGCGGGGCTAACGCCCCTATCACGTCGTTAAATAATGGCTTCAAGGCAGAGCTGATCCTTAGTCTGCATATATTGTATCTTTTAAAATTGCCTGTTTAATCCTGGGCTTAATGTACTTTTCCCGGCATATATCGACCTCAACTCCCAAATGTGTTCTAAAAAATTCTTTGATTTGAATTTTAAGCTCATAAAGGTTGGGGGTATTCTCCTCAAATTCCACCAATAAATCAAGATCACTTTTACTATTCTGCTCACCTCGGACAAACGAACCAAAGAAGCCAATTCTCTCAATATGAAATCTATCGCGCAATAGAGTCCTGTTTTGAGAGAGGAAGTCCAGTATTTGTTCGCTTGTTTTCATCAGAACACAAAGTTATGAAATTAAACAACTCTAATGCATCAGGTGTCGGCTAACTATAGTAACGCAACTTGTTTAAATGCTAACCTTTTTCATGTATATCAATGTACCAATATACATAATAATTGTACAATATGCTTTACTGGGAATTAAAGATATTTTCAGGCTGCTTAAAAAAGTAGTTGACTCATTGTCGACTTAACTTTTTTTGCTACAACTTATTCGACTTACGCTCGAGCCTGAGCCAAGCATATTTTAACAGGCTTAACTTGCAACAATAATCCTACGGCGGGGAAACCGCAGCCGAACTGGCGTTCCCAAGTCCTGCCAGACGTTGAAAAGTTTGCGCCTTTCATCGTCGCGAAGGCTCATGTAAATGTAAAGGACACTTCGCGATTAATAGCTGCAGAGCAGCGGAATATTTGTTGTATGCCATGCATACCCACCCCCAAAGCCGCAGCGCGGCGAAACTGGATTTAAGGTGGTTGCGGTGCGCTGCACCTAAGTCTTTTCTTTGTTTGACCAGTTACAAAGGTTACGGTGCTACGCACCTTGATTTTCCTGTGGATGCCTATCTCCTACAAATGATTTCAGGGCTACGCCCCTTAATCTCCTCTTGTTTGTTCTTTCTACGAAGATTGCGGGGCTGACGCCCCTGATGTGTCCTATTCGAATGAGGATCCAGCCTTAGTCGCAGCATAACTTAACAAGCTTTTAAATACTCCCCTTCTTTAGACAACTTTATTGCAAAAATAAGCTGGATTTTCCTTTCCGCCCAATTGGGCGGAAAGGAAAATCTAAGCGGCCGCCCGGTACACCTTTTCTGGTCTTTTATAGCCCAATGACTGGTGTCCCCTTTCAGTATTATAAAAATTAACATACCCTTTTATTTTGGCATACAGTTCATGACCATCCTCCGATGGTTCCAGGTAAATCTTTTCGTATTTGATATTCCTCCAGAACCGCTCAATAAAGATATTGTCAATCGCCCTACCCTTACCATCCATGCTGAACCGGGTTTGCTCAAGGCTGCCAACATATGCTGTAAAGGTAGGGCTGGTGAATTGGCTTCCCTGGTCGGTATTGATCATTTCGGGTGCGCCATGCTCAAGCACCGCCATGGCAAGGCAATCCCTGCACCATGAGGCCGTCATGGTGTTCGACAGGGACCAACCAACGATAAATCGGCTATAAAGGTCGATTATGGCCACTAAATACATATGCCCATCGCCCACTGGAACGTAGGTTATGTCCATCCCCCAAACCTGATTGGGGCGCTCTATCTTTACCCCTCGCAGCAGGTACGGGTAAATGGTATGCCCATCCCCTTTATGCGGCTTGCTCGTGTTGGGGCGGGGGCCGATGGCATGTAAATCCATCTTCCGATAGAGCCGCCTAATCCGCTTGGGGTTCACCCTATGGCCGTTTTCACGCAGGTGCTGGACCATGCGGGGGACGCCATAGAACGGAGTCTGGGTATACTGCAGATCGATCAGCTTCATGAGCTCCTCGTTGTAGGAACTATCCTTCTGGGGAATATAGTAGAAGCTGCTCCGGCAGACATCCAAAAGTTCGCATTGACGTTTTACGCTCAGACCGTGATGCGAATTAACCTTTGAGATGCGACGGGTTGTGGCTATTTCCCCAAGACTTTTTTTAAGAAGTCGTTCTCCAGTTGAAGCTGACCGACTTTTCTGAAAAGGGCATCCTTTTCCTTCTCATCGTCAGATCTTGACGCTCCTTTTTCAAAAACGCTGCTAGCATTGGCCAAAAACTGGCTCTTCCATGTCGAAATCTGGTTCGGGTGGAGCTCATACTTCTTCCCGATTTCCTGAATCGTTTCTCGTTCCTGAAGGGCTTCTAATACAACTTTTGTCTTAAAACCCGATGTGTGATGTTTTCGCTTTTTCATAACAACAAGTTTAGTGATTTTTCAAACGATACTTGTTGTCTAAATTTTGGGGGTAATTATACTTGGCCTGCAAGAATAGACTGACGGCAGTGCAATTGCTGCCGAACGGAGACTGGGAAAACTTTCAATAGTGGCGAAGCCACATAGTTACAATATAAAGGATAAAACCACCCGTGGTGGGTGAGTACGGTGTTTTACCTTAGGTTAACCCCAATAAGGTGGATGAACTCCTCCCTTGTTTTTATCTCGGAAAGGAAGATGCCGGTAAAGGCAGAGGTAGTGGTAACCGAGTTCTGTTTCTGCACCCCCCGCATCTGCATGCACATGTGAGCCGCCTCAATAACCACAGCTACCCCGTAGGGGTTTAAGGTCTCCTGGATGCAATCACGAATTTGAACGGTGAGCCTTTCCTGAACCTGCAGCCTTCGGGCATATGCCTCCACAACCCTCGCAATCTTGCTCAGACCGGTGATGTACTCGTTGGGGATATAGGCCACATATGCCTTGCCGTAGAACGGTATCATGTGATGCTCACACATGGAGTAAAGCTCAATATCCTTCACAATCACCATGTGACGGTAATTCTCCTTAAACTTGGCCGACTTAATAATCTCATAGGGGTCTAAGTTGTATCCATGCGTCAGGTACTGAATGGCTTTAGCCACCCTAATGGGAGTTGTCTGAAGGCCCTCGCGCTGAGTATCCTCGCCAAGCAGTTTTAGGATTTCCATGTAATGCTCAGCCAACTTCAGGGTAGTTTCGGCATTCCAACGCTCAACCCGTTCGTAGCCTTCATTCTCATTCTTGAGAATCCCGTCATTTATCGACTCTAAATTCATCTACAAATACTATAAAAATTATCCTGCAAAAGTAGCTAAAATAGGGCAACCCAAACCTTAAACAGCGATTATTAAGCATAATAAGGTTGCGAATATGACGAAGGTCAGGGGAAAACGGCTAATGGTACTGGAGATGTCCGGAAGGAAGAAATCTCTACAATCTCTGCAACATCTCTTCCATTATTCTGGTCATTTTTTGTTCTGCCTGCTGACCAATGCGCTGAACCTCCTCGTGGGTAATCTCCACAATTTTCCCCGGCACACCCAAATCGGTTATTATGGAGATGGCAAAAACCGGAAGTCCCATTTGGCGGGCTACGATAACCTCGGGGACGGTTGACATGCCAACAGCATCGCCGCCAATAATCCTAAAATATTGATATTCTTTTGGCGTTTCGAAAGTGGGGCCTGTAGTACCCACGTAACAACCAACCTGCGTTTTAACGCCCTGTTTTGCAGCAATCTCCTGGGCCAATGCGATAAGGCCATGATCGTAGGGTTGGCTCATATCGGGAAAACGAGGGCCAAGCTCATTATCGTTTGGTCCAATCAGCGGATTGGGTATCAGGTTAATGTGATCGTTGATAATCATTAAATCTCCTATTTCAAAATAGGGGTTAACTCCCCCACTGGCATTGGAAACAAAAAGATGCTTAACGCCAAGAAATTTCATGACCCTTACCGGGAAAGTAACCTCTTTAATGCTATACCCCTCGTAAAAATGGAATCGTCCCTGCATGGCAACCACACGCTTGCCTCCCAGAGTGCCAAAGATTAAGTGCCCTTTGTGCCCCTCCACAGTGGATACGGGGAAATTGGGGATATCGGCATAGTTGAGTACCAGCTGATCCTTTATATCTCTAACCAGCCCGCCCAGCCCTGTTCCAAGGATTATTCCCACCTCGGGAATGCTATTAACCCTGCTCTTTATATAGGTTACTGTTTCTTTTACTTTTCCTAACATAGCCTTCGATTTGGTTAATAAACTGTTGTTCTGTATCGATATCAAAAATCACCTCAATGGGTATAAAATGGAAAATATCCTTTTGAAAGCCCTCCATACCTTCCATTGCCCTCAATCTGGCAGCATCCTTCTCAGTTGTAAGGATAGCCTTATGCTGCGAGGTAATCTTTGAAAAACTTTCAAAGATAGCTTTTATATTCTTTTCGCTATACCTGTGGTGGTCTGGAAAAGCTATGCAGTCAACCACATCATAGTTCGATTTTACATAGTCGAAAAAGGGTAAAGGATTTGCAACCCCTGCAAAGGCAAGTACTTTCAACTTTGAGTTGAATTCTATTGCAGGAAAATCGCCCTTAAAAATGGGCAAAGGGCTACCGTAGCTTATGGATGAAAAGAAAATAGCCTGGTACGGAAAAAGGTTTAAATCCTTGATAATTAATCGCTTTTCAATGGGCTTAATGGTTTTAGGGCATTTGGAGACCACCACGCAATCGGCGCGGTGGAGCTCCGAAAGGCTATCGCGTAGCCTTCCCAAGGGGAGGAAAAAATCCTTGGTTATCATATTGTTGAAGTTGGTAAGCACTATGGAGTACCCCGGTTTAATCCACCGATGCTGAAAAGCATCATCGAGAATAATAATCTCAGTATCGGGCTGGTGGTGGATAATGGCATTTGCTCCCCTCACCCTATTGCCGTCAACGGCAACCAGAACCTCAGGGAACTTGGTCTTTATCTGCAATGGCTCATCACCCACTTCCGTGGCAGTGGAATGTACCTCAACAATCCGAAAACCTTTGGTTTTTCGTTTATACCCCCGGCTAAGCAACGCCACTCTGTACTTGGGCGAGAGAACCCTGATCAGAAACTCAACATGTGGAGTTTTTCCCGTCCCTCCCACCGTAAGATTACCCACGCATATGGTTGCCCTGTTCACGGGAATCGACCTAAAGAATTTCAAATCGAAAAGCAGGTTTCGGGTTTTGACCACCAATCCGTAAATCATTGCCAATGGGGCTGCTATCAACTTAAGCATGAGGGTCGGTTTTTCCGTTTAATTACGCCAAAATACAACCTAAAAAAAATCTTTCCAAAAAGTAATTGCAAAGATTGGTTTTTTCAACATACCCGTCCATTTAACAATGGAACAGGGAAAGCCAGTATTCAAGGAAATAAAAAAAAGGGAGGATGTTTCAACTCTCTCGAAACACCCTCCCGTTATACAAATTGTTTTAGTAAACCTCTATTTCGTATGGCATGCGGGCAATAATGCCACGTGTACCGGCCAATTTTAAAAGGTAATCGTAATACTTGTACGACATTCCAAGTTCGTCCTTAAATAGTTGTGCTTTTACCGATCCGGAAAAACACTCCATTATGATTTCAAATGGATCCTTTTGTTTGGGCAGTTCCGTAATCCTGTAATTCTCCAATCCGGCTTTCTCGGCAGCCAATTCTATGGCCCTTTCAAGGCCGCCAAACTCATCAATCAACTTAATCTGCATGGCATTAATACCGCTCCAAACCCTGCCCTGCCCTATATCATCAACCTGTTGAGTGGTCATGCCCCTGCCGTTGGCCACATGCCCGATAAACACTGAGTATATATCCTCGATGCCTTGAAGCATGTAAGCCTTTTCCTCGGCAGTCATTGGCCGGTAAACGGAGAGTATATCGGCATACTTGTTGGTATTCACCACGTCTATATTGATTCCCAACTTCTTATTCATTCCCTCCTTAACGTTGGGTATCATTCCCAACACCCCGATGGAGCCTGTAATGGTAGTGGGATTTGCCACAATGGCATCGGCACTGGCAGCGATATAGTAGCCACCCGAAGCCGCCACATCGCCCATGGAGACAATGACAGGCTTTACAGCCTTGGCAAGGGTCATCTCACGAAGGATTATTTCTGATGCCAGCGCGCTCCCTCCGCCTGAGTTCACGCGTAGGACAATGGCCTTGATACTGCTGTCGCGTCGAGCCTCGCGAATAATTCTTCCATAGCGGTCGCCTGCTATATCCGATTCGCCGCTATCGCCGTCAATAATGCTACCCAATGCATACACAACGGCAATCTTATCTTTGGCCAACCCTTTGTGTTTACGGGGTGCCGGCACCTTGATGTACTGATCAATGGAAACAGAATTGATATCTTTTTCAGGCTTGGTATTGGTCAACTCCTTCAACCTGTCGATAACCTGATCCTTGTAAACAAGGCTATCCACCATGCCATTCTCGTAGGCCGATTGAGCATTCCGTATTTTCAGGTTATTGGCCATTAAATTTAACTCATCTACACTGATATTCCTGGCCACAGAGATTTCCTTAAGCCAATGGTTCCAAATAGAACCTACATAGGTTGCAATCTGCTCACGATTCTCGGGGCTCATTTTATCGAGCATGAAAGGCTCCACCGCCGATTTGAATTTTCCATGGCGTATGATCTGCATTTCGACACCCAACTTCTCCAGGGCATTTTTAAAGAACATCACACTGCTGCTCAAGCCTGTCCATTGCATACTTCCCTGGGGGTTGATATATATGCTGTTAGAAACAGAGGAAAGGTAGTAGTTCTTATGCCCGTAATTATTGCTATAGCTAACAATGAATTTACCCGACTCCTTGAACTTGATCAGTGCATTCCTAATCTCTTCAATGGTAGCCAATCCGGCAGGGATATTCTCATTCTCAAGGTAAATACCCAAAATATTGGGGTCTTCTGTAGCGTTTTTTACTGCCTTAAGAATATCGTTCAACCCAAGGCTGGTAGTAGGTTTCATGCTAAGGTAATCGAACCCTTGAAAGGGATTCTTTGACCCTCGATCTTCAATGGTGTTGTTGAATTTCATAACCAGCAGCGAGTTTTCTTTCACCTCTACCGCCTTTTCCGACTTTGAAATCGCAGTTCCGATTATGCCCATAAAAATTAAAAAAAGCAATATCATGGTTACTAGCAAACCCACTATGGTAGCCAGCAAGTACTTAAAAAAACCTTTCATGGTAATAGGATTTATTTGTTAATAATTGTTTATGAATGTTGTAAAACTATAATGATTCAAAATTAAAAAATTTAAAGCAACAATTTTGATATATAGGTATCTTTTGTAACCTTTGTGTTTTATTATCATTTTATGCATACGGTTTATTTAATTATTGGTGGGAATATTGGTAATAGAGAGGACTACCTGTCACAGGCACGTAGGTTGATATCGCAACAAGTTGGCGAAATTGTTTCATCGTCCGATATATTCGAATCCGAACCCTGGGGGTTCGACCATCATGTGGCCTTCCTCAATCAAGTTTTGGAAGTAAGGACAACCCTTTCAGCATTGTGCATGTTTGATATATGCCAGGAGATTGAAAAATCACTTGGGCGCGACATGCTGACTTCGGGTTACAGGCCTCGTACAATCGATATTGATGTTCTCTTCTTCGATGATTGTATTTTCACCCTTCCGCCATTGATTGTACCTCATAAACTGATGCATAAGAGGATGTTTGTCCTTGAGCCATTGGCTCAAATTGCTCCGCACTTCACACATCCCATCTTTGGGCTGTCCATTGCCGACCTTAGGGAGGCATGCACCGATCCCTTAAAAGTATGGCGCTTTGAAAAGGTTGCCGAACAGGTATAGGGATTAGTCCACTATTCCGGATAGTTAAAGATATATGATGCGCGGTATTACTTTCCGCCATATGCCAAATCGCCAGCATCGCCCAGTCCCGGGACGATGTACGATTGCGCGGTCATCTCATCATCAATGGCCCCAAGCCAAAGCGTTATGCTTTTGTTTGGCAGGTTCTTCATGGTGTACTCAACCCCCTCTTTGGAGGCGATGATAGACGCAATATGGGTGTATTTTGGTTCACCCCTCTCCATAAGGGCATTGTAGGCCAATACCATGGAAGCCCCCGAGGCCAGCATGGGATCGACGATTATAAGCACCTTGTCGGTAATGTTAGGGCACGATAGGTGCTCGAATTGAATTTTAAATGACCCATCCTTGCTATACTTGCGGTAGGCCGAGATAAAGGCATTTTCGGCGCCATCGAAAAAGTTCAGAAATCCGTTGTGCATAGGTAAACCGGCCCTCAGTATGGAAGCTATAACCACCCCATCGGCAGGGAGGAACATTTCGGCTATGCCCAATGGTGTCTGTGCCTGAGCCCTCTCATATTGCAGCTCCTTGCTGATTTCGTATGCGAATATCTCGCTGATTCGTTCGAGGTTTCTCCTGAATCGCATGCTATCCTTTTGAATATCAGCGCATCTTATTTCGTAGATAAATCTGTTGAGGATGGAATTGTTCTGCCCTATGATTTTTATCATCGCCAATCTAATATTAGGTATCCCTACTTTTTATTGCATGCCAAAATACAAAAAAAATGAAAAAGTTAGGCTCTTTACCATTAACCATTTCCTAATGGCAGAACCTGAGTCATCATCCATCATATCATATGATTGTCGGCCATGGAAAAGCATTGGTTTCCGGTAACAATAATATGGTCCAACAGTTTGATATCAAAAGTGGTGGCTGCTGCCTTTACCTTCTGGGTTATATTTACATCATCGTCACTCGGGTTGTGATTACCCGAAGGGTGGTTGTGACAGAGTATGATTCCCAGCGCATTGTGCTCCAATGCAATTTTCATTAGTTTCCTAATATCCACGACGGTTGCAATAAATCCACCTTCGCTGATCTTTACCTTCTCGATAATACGATTCGTCCGATTTAGCAGCAAAATCCAGAATTCTTCATGGGGTAGATCGGCAAGCATTGGCTGAAAAAGTTCAATCACATCCATGCTCGATGTAATTTGCTTTTTGTGCAGCACTTCAGTGCTTTTGCGCCTTCGGCCCAGTTCAAGGGCTGCCATTATTTTCACTGCCTTCGCCTTGCCAATCCCCTTGATATCGGTCAACTCCTTGAGGCCTAATTTACCCAGTTCGTTCAAATTATTTCCAACTTTCGTTAGGATCCGCTGCGAGAGCCCTACGGCGGTTTCATTTGTGGTACCTGTGCCAATAAGTATGGCCATCAGCTCAACATCGCTTAGGGCCGAAACCCCTTTACTCACCATTTTCTCGCGAGGGCGATCATCTAAAGCCCACTCCTTTATGGTCAAAGGCTTATTTTGCTGTTCCATTTACTTTCCCAATTTGATAGCCAAGTTAACAATTAATAGCCGATTGCATTGGAAAAGTCAATAAAAAAAGCTCACCCCGAAGAGTGAGCTTGGAAAAACAAAAAACCTAAAACTACTGTAGGCTGTTCACATGAAGGCTCAACGAGCTTTTCAGGTTTGCAGCCTTATTCTTATGAATAATATTCTTCTTGGCCAATTTATCCAACATCGATGAAACCTTAGGGTACAATTCCTGAGCGGCAGTTTTATCGGTTGTTCCCCTTAACGCCTTAATGGCATTACGGGTAGTTTTTGCATAATACCTGTTATGAAGCCTCTTGGCTTCAGTCTGCCTGCTTCGTTTTAATGCTGATTTATGATTTGCCATAGTACCTTGTTAATTTATAAATTATAGTAGCCCGTAGGGGAATCGAACCCCTGTTACCAGGATGAAAACCTGGCGTCCTAACCCCTAGACGAACGGGCCCTAAGTAAGAAAAGATCCTCTTACAACTTTTTTAAAGCGGCTGCAAAGATAATGGAAAAAAAGTACTTGCAAAAGAAATTGTAGTTTTTTTTAAAAAACTACCGTAAAGTGTATCGCAGCGAAAGTCCGGCATTGAACCACGGATATAATTCGGGCATTATCGATACGATGGGACTCAGGTCAAGGCTGAGCGAAATGGGAATATCGGGGAACACATACTCGGCTCCGAATATACCATCCACTCCCAAAAACAGCTTCTGATCTTCCGTTCTTGAGAATGGGTTTCCGCCGGAAGCTTTAGCAATGCCAACGTGAGCACCACCGCCATAGTACCAATTAAATCCGGGTGCATCTTTAATGGGGACATGAATCTGGTAAAGGGCTGTAAAACCTAGTCCCCAGCTACCGAACGACAAAACTCCTTCAACAGCTGAAGAACCATCTATGAAATGCTTAACAGTTAATCCCGAGGGATACCCCCCTCTTAAACCCAAACCCGTTTTGTAGCTCTGCTGTGTAAAGCCGTTAAAAGGGAAAAATAACGAGAAGCAAAACAGAACGCTGAAAGCCTTTTTTTTAAATTCCATATCCAGAGCCGAAAAAAATAATGTTCATAAAAAATGCTAAATGTCAAAATCCAGATCTTCGCAATCATCACTCTTGGGGCAAACTACCTTGTAGTACTTCGATAAAGCCTCTTCCTTCGCATCATCATCCGGTACTATTTTTTTAAAACCCAACCTTTTTAACGATGCCATGGCCGCTTTATTGTTTTCACCAGCCTCGACGACAACAACACGAAAGTGCTTCGTTTTATTGGCCCAGCAAAGTATTTTTTCCATTGCCTCGGTGGCAAGGCCCTTGCGCCTATAGGGTGGTTCGATGCTGAAAAATATTTCCACTTCGCCGTTGGCATTGGGCTTCCCATTGAAGGTAAACATACCAATTATGGTTTTTATGTCCCTTAAAACCATAAGCCACAGGGTGTAGAAAAGGTAGTCTATGCCTGTCGATTTCCATATATCGGGCTCTCTTTCTATCATTTCCAAAATCTCTTCCCTATATGCATCGTTAAGTTCACCTTTTGTCACCTGTAGATTCGCCTGTTTTTCAAACTCGCTTCGCGATTTGACAAAAGTTTTCAATTCGGCCGGGGTTAATGGGAGTACGTCTAATCTTCTACTTTTGAGTTTCATAGGCTCTCCGTTTTAGCATTATTAAAAATCCATGTAGCAACCGGGAAAATCATCATCCTCTGTGATGGACATTGCCAGTTCGGAAACATCGATGCCTGAGAAATTGCCCGATGACATCATGAGCAGGTTGACATTATCCCAGAAAGAATTGAGAAGGTGATCATGAAGCAGAGCAGGATCGGTGAATACAATCAGGTGAGGATTGTCAAATTTCTGCTTCACCATGCCAGGATCTATAGGGGGTAGTTTTTTGTGCTCCAGAGTTGCCGGGTTATAGTACACAATGGGAATATCAGCCTCATCGAGCGTCCCTTTGTACTCGTTTAAAAAGTCGGGATTGAGGCTGCTAAAGGTATGCAGTTCGAGGCAAGCCACCAGCTTTCGATAGGGGTACTGGTCTTTAACAGCCTTAACCGTTGCCAAAACCTTGGATGGAGCATGGGCAAAATCGAGGAACACATCGGTGGTATTCTTTCTGCCAACCCTTTGCATGCGCTTGGCGGCCCCTCGAAACGATGAAATGGAATTGTAAAAATTTTCATCGCTAATGCCCAACTGGTTACAAACACCCTTCGCTGCGGCAATATTCTGCATATTGTGTATGCCAAATACTTTAACCGAAACTTGGCCATGGTCGGTTATCAAAGCGGTGCAATCGAAATTAACCGTATGGGGATGGGTAGTGTATGGGATTGCGTTGACCCCTGAACCAGCATTTTTACAAATACGCACAACCTCGGGGTCTTCAGCACAAAAAAACAGATGCCCTTGGGGTTCAATGGTTTGGATAAACATTTCAAACTGCCGTCTGTATGTATCGAAATCGGGGAAAACATTGATATGATCCCACGCGATCCCTGATATCACGGCAATATGAGGCTTGTAAAGATGAAATTTGGGTCTGGGGTCGATGGGCGACGTAAGGTATTCATCCCCTTCGAAGATTGCAAATCTTGCGCTTTCGGACAAACGCACCATATTGTCAAAACCATCAATTTGTGCTCCCACCATGAAATCGAAGTCAACGCCTATGCTTTTCAGAACGTGCATTACCATGGAAGTGATGGTAGTTTTTCCATGGCTTCCGCCAATCACCACACGGGTTTTATCCTTGGTTTGCTCATACAGGTATTCGGGATACGAGTAAATTTTTAACCCTAATTGTTGAGCTTGTAAAAGTTCAGGATTATCGGCACGAGCGTGCATGCCAAGCACCACTGCATCGAGGCTACTCGTTATTTTTTGGGGGAACCACCCCACCCTTTCGGGGAGCAAACCCTCGCGCTCCAAACGACTTCTGGAGGGTTCGAATATCTCATCGTCAGAACCGGTTATAGTATAACCCTTCTGCTTAAGCGCTATGGCAAGGTTGTGCATGGCGCTCCCACCTATGGCTATAAAATGGATATTCATATCATCTTTCTCCATGCAAATTTAAAACGAAGTTTTTAAGATTGGGGCTATGTAACCCATAAAGTGATAAAAAAGACGTACCTTTGCAAGGGTAATCTGAAGAAAACGAGGATGAAAAATAGCGACAAATGTTCATTTTGTGGTCGCCCAAGGCGTGACGTTAATATGCTGATCTCGGGTGCTGACGCCTTTATCTGCGATCTATGTGCCGAGCAGGCTAATTTTATTATTAATGAAGAGCTTAAGAAAAAGAGTAAGTTTGCTTTTAGCAAAAGCAAATTGCTAAAGCCGATGGAAATAAAGTCCTTCCTCGACCAGTATGTAATTGGACAGGATGAGGCGAAAAAATATCTCTCCGTTGCAGTGTATAATCATTACAAACGCTTGCTCAATACCCCCGGCGAGGGAGATGTGGAAATCGAAAAGTCGAACATCCTGCTGGTTGGCGAAACGGGAACGGGAAAAACCCTTCTGGCCAGAACCATTGCCCGAATGCTACATGTACCCTTCACCATTGTGGATGCCACAGTACTCACTGAGGCCGGATATGTGGGCGAAGATGTGGAAACCATTCTCACACGGTTGCTGCAAGTTGCCGACTACAACGTGGATGCAGCCGAGAAAGGCATCGTTTTCATTGACGAGATTGATAAAATCGCCCGCAAGAGCGACAACCCATCCATTACCCGCGACGTATCAGGCGAAGGGGTTCAGCAGGCCATGCTCAAGCTGCTGGAGGGGTCAAAGGTGAGCGTACCCCCTCAGGGCGGACGGAAACACCCTGAACAGCACCTCATTGAAGTGGACACAACCAATATACTTTTCATTTGTGGCGGGGCCTTTGAGGGTATTCAAAAGAAAATTGCCCACCGCCTCAACACACAGGTTGTGGGTTATGGTGCCAGCAAGCAAAGGGCCCTGATTGACAAGGATAACCTACTCCAGTACATCACCCCTCAGGACCTCAGATCCTATGGATTGATTCCCGAAATAGTGGGTAGGCTGCCCGTTATAACCTATTTAAATCCGTTGGACCGTCAAGCCCTACGGAATATCCTAACCGAGCCCAAGAACGCCATTACCAAGCAGTATATCAAACTCTTCGAGTTGGACAATATTAAGTTGCAGTTCAAGGATGATGCTTTGGACTACATTGTGGATAAGGCCATTGAGTTTAAACTGGGAGCCCGTGGCTTACGCTCCATTTGCGAAGCCATAATGATGGATGCCATGTTCGACCTCCCCTCGAACCCACAGGAAACTGTTACCATTGATGCAAAGTATGCAGCTAAAAAGTTGGAAAAAGCAAACCTGAAGCGTCTAAAAGTGGCGTAACCCCTGTGGCTCTCACCATTTAACCTAATCCTTTTAGAAGAGATAGCTTTTCGAAAAGGCGAGCATCAGGAATAAATGCCGTGAATGTGCTTATCGCCTGATAATTATATCAACGGCAGCGCTCACCTCATCGTAGGTGAATCCTCGCGATAGCCCAAAGCGAATAAGTTTTACCTTCAACTCTTCGGGATTGGAATACTTCACCGATCTGGCCTTTTTCTCCATCAGATCACAAATAGACTCCAAGGAAACCAGCTCCCTCACCTCGTCAATGGCCTTTTTGATATTAGAAGCAGAAATGCCCTTTGATTTCAAAGCATACTCAACCTTTCTCAAACCCCACCGGTTTAAATGCACCCTATCGCGGGCAAAGGTTACAGCGTAACGCTCCTCGTCGATGTAGCCCTGCCGCACAAGCGTTTTAACAATTTCTTCCATGCTCCCGGGATCAACGTTCCACCGTACAAGGTCTTTCCTCACTTCAGAAATGCACTTTTCCCTTCGGCTGCAAAGTCGCTGTGCCCTGACAAGGGCTATTTTCTCATCCAAATATCCAGTCCGCTTGGTATTCATTTGTTTAGTCGCAAAATACTCATTTTTTCACAGCCTTCACCATCCTCTCCTTTCCGTTGATGTCCCCTTTAACCTGAACATCGGCAAAGCCGTGCATGGCAAATAAATCGGCCGTTTCTCTTCCAAAGGCTTCGTTAACCTCACAAAAAACTACTCCTCCCGTTTTTAACAAACTATCGGCATATCTCGCTATGGCATCGTAGAATATTAGGGGTTGGCCATCATTTACAAACAGTGCCATATGGGGTTCGAAATCCAGTACATTCTTTCCCATCAGCCTTTTTTCGCTTTCGCGAACGTATGGAGGGTTACTGACGATTATATCAAACTGATTCCCGCTTGGCCATGGGGAATTGCCCAGAATATCGAAAACAAAGAAATCAACTTCTATCCCTACAGCTGCGGCATTCTGCTTTGCCAAAGCGATAGCCTCAGGCGAAATGTCAAGAGCTGTTACTTCGGATGACGCTATATTCTTGGCCAATGCAATGGCTATACAACCCGACCCTGTGCCAAAATCAAGTATTCTTGGCTTAGGCAACACATTGGACTTGATAACCCAGTCAACCAATTCTTCCGTTTCGGGGCGTGGTATCAGCACATCGGGAGTTATCCGCAGGTTGATGCCAAAAAATTCTGTCTCGCCAATGATATATTGAATGGGCTTTTGTAACTTTAGCTGCGAAAGGTATTCCTCAGCTTCGCTGAGTTGAAGTGCACTCAGAGTGTTGGAATTATTGGCAAGAAAATGGAAGATGGGCTTTCCGGTAACCCTTTGCAGCAGTATCTGCGCAATGCGTTTTGCCTCATTTTCAGAGTAAAGAGGGGTTAAACGGTTACAGATATTCCGATAGTAGGTAATGATATTTATATTGCCCACCGGTTGAAAGTGTTTTTGATGAAAACAAAATTAGAGAAATAATATGGAACAACAGAAACTCGACAGGATATTCATGGGGCGTTGCCTGGAGTTGGCCCAAAAGGGGATGGGGCATGTGGCTCCAAACCCCATGGTAGGTGCAGTTGTAGTTTATAACAATACTATTATTGGCGAGGGATTCCACAAGGAGTATGGACACGAACACGCTGAGCGAGTGGCAATCAACTCTGTAACCGACAAAAGCCTATTAAGCCAATCCACCCTTTACGTTTCCCTTGAGCCCTGTTCACACTTTGGAAAGACCCCTCCCTGCACCGATCTTATCAAGGAGAGCGGTATAAAAAAAGTTGTGGTTTCCGCCAAGGATCCTAATCCCAAGGTGCAAGGGCGTGGCATAGAAATTCTTCGAAAGTCAGGGTGCGAGGTAGTTTCGGGTGTGATGGAAAAGGAAGGGAAGGAGTTGAATCGCCGCTTTTTTGTTTACCATATCAAAAAGCGACCCTACATTATCCTTAAATGGGCTCAAACTCTCGATGGTTTCATTGATGCAGTGAGAGAGCCCAACCAGCCCATTGCTCCGGTATGGATATCCAACGAACTGGCCAGAACTTTAACTCACCGTTGGCGAAGTGAAGAGCAGGCCATTATGGTGGGAACCAATACGGTAGCAAACGACAACCCCAGGCTCGACGTACGCCTATGGAGCGGGAGAGCGCCACTGCGCATCGTGATGGACAGGTTGCTCAGGCTTCCAATGGAATCGCATGTCTATGATGGCTCGTTGCCATCGCTTGTATTCATTGGCAACAATTCCAGCGCCCAGGCCAATAAGGTCAACTTTGCCTCCATCCCAAATATAGAGATGATCACCACCGACTTTGCCAAGGGTATAGAAACACACGTTTGCAAAGAGCTTTACGAAAGGGAGATTATTTCGTTTATAATTGAAGGTGGGGCAAAACTCATTAACAGCTTCATCAAGCGCAACCTATGGGATGAAATCAGGGTATTCGTCGGGAACGATTTTTTTGGGGATGGGGTAAAAGCACCATCCTTCCAGGGTACTCTCCATTCATTCGATCAGATGGGGACCAATAAGCTCTTCACCTATCGGAATCTGGTAGCCAGCAGTTAGACGGCAGCGTACTTAATGGCCGATTTGCCCCACTGTGGGGCATTGACAATGGCCGGTATTACCTCGGACGGATGATCAACAAATGTCCACATGTTCTTATGCTCCGGACGTAAAAATTTCTCATCCACCATCCTCTCAACCAGCATCTCCAAATGGTGATAAAACTTGTTGGTGTTAAGCACCACAATCGGTTTTGTAAACTTTCCAAGTCGTTTTAGGGTGAAAACCTCCATCAACTCCTCAAGAGTGCCACATCCGCCCGGTAGCGCTACAACGGCGTCAACCTTATCAATCATCCTCTTTTTGCGATCGCTCATATCTTTCACCAACACCAACCGGCTTAGGCCTTTATGACCCCACTCCACTTTCTCCATAAATCGGGGGAGAATTCCCTCAACGGTTCCGTTAAGGGACAACGCAGTATCGGCAAGGCATCCCATTAGCCCGACAGCTCCGCCGCCGTACACAATGGTGGTACCTGCATTAACCAATTCCTCGGCAACAAGTCGGGTGTTGTCGAAATAGATGGGATCAACCTTTGCGCTCGAAGCACAAAAAACGCAAACACGCATATTAGTTATTCAGGTAAATAAGTTTTTAACCATAAGAAATAGAAATCCTGTGGCCAATACTCACTGTATTGCCTCAGATAAATGAGCAGCAGTAAAGGGAACGTATGCTATAGCAATGCGTCCAACTTTGCCGCAAGGGTATTCTTGGGAACAGCACCCACCTGTTTATCCACCATGTTGCCGTTCTTGAAAAAGAGGATGGTAGGGATATTGCGGATTCCGTATTTCCCTGCAATTTGCGGATTGCTGTCCACATCAACCTTGCCTACAACAGCCTTCCCTTCATACTCTTGCGAGAGCTGTTCAACAAATGGTGCAATCATCCTGCAGGGGGCGCACCACTCAGCCCAGAAATCCAGAAGGACAGGCTTGTCGGATTTTAAAACCATCTCCTCAAAGTTGGAGTCTGTAATTGCTATTGCCATTTTTTAAGATTTTTTTTGCTAAAAATAACAGTTTTATCTGAGAAAAGTTTTCAAACCAATTTTTTTCCAAAGTAAATGAATTTAGTTGACCTTAAGGCTTACCGGAAGTTTTTTCAACTGCGCAATCAATTCGTTGGTAATATTCACCCTGACGGATCGGGAGAACATTCCTAACGATGTTTTAGTTTCAGCATCGATTACCCTAAAATTCAGCAGCACCTTCCCCTTCTCTTTTGACACCACTGCCCCAATGGAGTCAACAATATCAGTGGTTAGGTCATCAATCATAATGTTAACGGTAAGTTTCTTGATCAGTTCATCTCTCACTTCGGAAAGCATACTAATACTCGTAACGTTAAAAACCAGCAGATCTTCCTTGAAACGGTCCTTTTTAAAACTGCCCTTCACCAGCAAGGGGTAATCGTTGTAAAAATACTTGCGATTATTCTCAAAGTCTTTCCCAAAAAGGGTTATCTCAAATGAAGTGGAAAAATCTTCAATGGTTAATCTTCCGTAGTGATTTCCATTTTTCGCTGTGAGCACTTTGGCCGAAGAAACGACTCCTGCTACGGTCAACTCTTTACCTTTGAACTGCTCGGGGGATTCAAAATCGCTAAGAGTTACATTGCAGAAACTATCTATTTCGAATTTAAATGAATCTAATGGATGAGCCGAAAGGAAAATTCCAATTACCTCTTTTTCCTTTTTAAGCTTCTCAAACAAAGGCCATTCGTTAGCATTGGGGATTTCAGGCTTTTTCAATTCAAACCCGCTGCCCATGGCTCCAAAGAGGGTTTGCTGTACATTTTGCCTCTCTTGCTGCACCCTGGAGCCGTAACGCATGAGCTGCTCGGCATAGGTTATACCCTTTTCATCCACAGCAAAATAGTATGAACGTTTTATATCTCCCAGATTGTCCAAGGCTCCGGCTAATACTAGGGCTTCGATACTCTTTTTATTGACAGCCTGAATATTAACACGCTCAACAAAATCGAAAATATCCTTAAACATACCCGCCTTTCGTACCTCCACAATGTTGGCAACTGCTGCTTCGCCCACGCCCTTTATGGCAGCAAGCCCAAAGCGGATGTCGCCGTTAGGCATAACGGTAAACTTCAAATTGCTGTGGTTCACGTCAGGACCCAACACCTGAATGCCCATTCGCTTACACTCATCCATAAAAAGGGTAATCTTCTTGATATCGGAAAGGTTTCGGCTGAGTACAGCCGCCATATACTCGCTGGGATAGTGTGCTTTAAGATATGCTGTCTGGTACGAAACCAGTGCATAGCATGTGGAGTGCGATTTGTTAAAGGCATACTGGGCAAACGATTCCCAGGTACCCCATACCTTCTCAGCCTTTTTCTTGTCGTAACCGTTTATTTGGCATCCGCTGATAAACTTCTCGTTCAACTTATCCATTTCGCTCTTTTTCTTCTTGCCCATTGCCTTTCTGAGCGAATCGGCTTCGCCCTTGGTGAAACCTGCCAATTTCTGCGACAGAAGCATCACCTGCTCCTGATAAACCGTTATGCCGTAGGTATCCCCAAGAAATTCTTCCATTTCGGGGATATCGTACTCAATTTCTTCAAAACCATGCTTTCGATTGATATAGCTGGGTATATAGTCCATGGGCCCTGGCCGATAGAGGGCGTTCATGGCAATTAAATCCTCAAATCGATTGGGCACCAGATTGCGTAAATGCCTTCTCATGGTAGAAGACTCAAACTGGAACAGCCCCGTTGTTTCGCCCCTTGAATAGAGTTCATATGTTTTCGTATCGTCCAGCGGAAGATTGTCAACGTCAATTATTTGGCCCTTCGATTCCTTGATTATCTCAACAGCATCCTTGATAATGGAAAGGGTTTTAAGCCCCAAAAAGTCCATTTTTAAAAGACCAACCGATTCAACATGAGTTCCATCGTATTGGGTAACATTTAGTTCAGTATCCTTTGCCGTACAAATAGGGATATGATCTTCCAGATTGTCGCGGCCAATGATTATTCCGCAGGCATGAACCCCTGTCTGCCTTATAGACCCTTCCAAAAATTCGGCATACTGAAGGGTTGAACGTACCAGATCGCTTCCCGATTTTCTGCTCTCGAGCAGATCAGGGCTCTCCTTGTAAGCCGTAGCAAGCGTTATTCCGGGACGCTCGGGAACCAATTTTGCCAGCCTGTCGGCCTCGGGAAGTGGCAACTTTTGAACCCGAGCCACATCGCGTATGGCCATTTTTGCAGCCATGGTGCCAAAGGTAATTATATGCGCCACCCTTTGCTTACCGTACTTGTTAACCACCCACTTCAGCACATCCTCCCTGCCGTCCTCATCAAAATCGATATCGATATCGGGCATGGATATGCGCTCGGGATTGAGGAAGCGCTCAAAAAGCAGATCATACTTAATGGGATCTATGTCGGTAATCCTCAGGCAGTATGCCACAGCTGAACCAGCTGCTGATCCCCTGCCCGGGCCAACGGATACGCCCATCTCTCTGGCTGCCTTCAGAAAATCCCATACGATCAGGAAGTAGCTGGGATACCCCATACGGGCTATAACGCTAAGTTCGAAGTCGATTCTTTCACGTATTTCGTCCGTAAGGTTTTCACCCCAACGCGCAGTGGCCCCTTGGTAAGTAAGGTGTCTTAGGTAGCCATTCTCATCGGGGAACTCCTTTGGCAACTCAAAATGAGGCATAATGGGTTCGTGGTCAATGGAGTACACCTCCACCTTATCGGCTACTTCAAGGGTGTTATAGATGGCTTCGGGATGGTCTGGGAAAAGCTCATGCATCTCGGCCTCACTTTTAAGAAACTCCTGCATGGTATAGTGCAAGCGATTGGGGTCGTCCACTTCTTTCGCCGTGTTAATGCAGATGAGCCTGTCGTGCGCCTGAGCATCTTCGGCATCAACAAAATGAACATCATTGGTGGCTATACACTTCACCCCCGTTTTGGCCGAAAGTTCGAAAATTACTTTATTAACTTTAAGCTGACCCTGGTATGTATCCTCCGAGAAACCTCCGGGACTCACAGGGTGTAGCATTACCTCAAGGTAAAAATCATCGCCAAAAATGTCCTTGTACTCATATACCAACTCCTCGGCACGTTTTACATTGCCAGAAAGGATAGCCTGGGGAATTTCGCCGCCAAGGCAAGCAGAACTTGCAATAATCCCTTTGCTATATTGTCTGAGAAGCTCCTTGTCCATGCGGGGTTTATAGTAGTACCCTTCAGTCCAAGAATATGAAACCAGCTTAACGAGGTTGTGGTATCCCTCCTTATTCTTGGCCAAAAGCACAAGATGATCGCCTCCCCTGTCATCCTTTTCAGCACGTTGAAAACGACTGCTGGAGGCAATATAGGCCTCGCATCCCACAATGGGTTTAAAAATCTTGCCCTGCAGTTCAACCAGTTTCTCTTCCAGTTCAGCCAGCTGGTCAGAAACAGGTTCCTGAGAAGGACTACCACCTTTTTTCGATTCTATCTCGTCCTTTATGGCTCTTATGTCTGAGAATATGGGCTCATTCACCTTTGCCACAACATTAAGGAATTCTTTGATCCCAAACATATTGCCATGATCAGTTATGGCAACTCCCTTCATCCCAAGCTTTTTGGCCTTATCAACTATGCCATTTATACTTGAAGCTCCATCGAGAATGGAATACTGCGTGTGAACATGAAGGTGGACAAACTTACTCATCTTAATATCAATATAATGCTTAATTATTTCTGAAGAATTACCCATTTTCAAAGTTAGCTATTCGGTACCCTTTTATAAGGGAATGTTGATAACTTTAGGAAAAGAAAAGATATCAACAGTTATTTATTAACTACTTCAATTTGTGACACATAATGACAAGAAACTGTTTCTTTAGCCGTTAAAAAAACAATGGATTCAGCCATGGATGGTATTATTCCCAAATTTTAACGATTACATCAATTTTTTAATCCATCAGATTGGTTAAATTAAACACAAACGACAGAATATCTGAACATTACCCTATTTTACAATTAATTTTGAATTGTTATTGTAATATGTTCCAATTTTATATCACGAAAAAATGGCGAACATGATATCCATTGATAAAAAAATTATACCTTTGCGCGGCAAAAAAGTAGGTTTAACCAAAAAAGCGTGATTAAGTATGCCTGTAAAAATTAGACTTAGCCGCCACGGAAGGAAGAAAGCACCTTTCTACCATATAGTGGTGGCAGATAGCAGGGCGCCACGGGATGGCAGATTTATTGAAAGGGTTGGTTCATACAATCCTATCACAGATCCTGCTACTATTGAATTGAACTTTGATAGGGCATTGGACTGGCTGCAGAAAGGCGCTCAACCTACCGACACCGTTAGGGCTATCCTATCGTACAAAGGTGTTTTATTGAAAAAGCATTTGCTTGAAGGGGTTAAGAAAGGTGCTTTAACCCAGGAACAAGCCGAGGAGAAATTCCAAAACTGGCTGCAAGAAAAAGAATCGAAGATCAGGGAGAAGAAAGAGCGTATTGCCAAAGGCCAAAAAGAGGTTATGGCACAGCGCATTGAAGCCGAATCGAAGATTCGTCAGGCCCGTGAGCAGGAATTGGCCAAAAAGTTGGCCGCTGAGGCTGCAAAAGAGGCTGAAGCGTCAGCCCAGGAGGAATCATCCCCTGCAGAGGAACAACAGGTCGATGAGCCCGTTGCCGAAAAGCAGGATGATACTCCCGAAGGCACACCCGCTGAAAATTAGGGTCACTCTTCATGAAGCTTCCCCGTCTTGCTGAAATTGGGACTATTCAGCGCACGCATGGCGTTAATGGCGAATTACAGCTAATTTGGACGGTCAGTTTCGACCCTGAAGAACAAACTTTGGAATCGGTATTCCTTACCATTGATGGGATACCGGTTCCTTTTTTTGTGGAATCGCTAAGAAGCAAAGGCGATGGGAGTTCAATAGTAACTTTCGAAGGGATTACCACTAAAGACCAAGCTCAGGAACTGATCAACAGCAAAGTTTATGCTCCTGTAAAGAAAACTGATGGGAAAAGCCAACCATATAGCGAAGATCTGGTCGGTTATACCGTAATCACACCCGATGGCGTTAAGCACGGCACCATAACACATGTAGAAGATTTTTCGGGAAATCTGGTTTTTCAAGTCCGCCAGGAAACCGGGAATCATACGTTAATCCCTGCCAATCCCGATTTCATCCGCAACGTGGACGAAGATAGTAGAACCATCACAATGGATATTCCCGAAGGCTTACCCTAATCTATTCTCCACGGGTAAATCGGTTTCAAAAAGCGAAATCTGTTGCCGCCAATGCGTGGGAATGGGAATGCTCTGCCGGTTTTTGGCGCTGTAGCCTACCATAACGGCCTTACTTTCAGCAGCAACTTCTCCGGTGGTGCGGTTGAATAGTTTTTGAACCATCTCTAAGCTCTTATTCCCCAACCTTACCACTTTTGAAAGCACCTCGATGCTGTGATTAAGTTCAATAGGAGTAAGGTAATCAATGCTTATGCTGACCAGAACCAAGCCCTCTTTTTGCCAATCTAATTCAGTTCCAAAAACCTCCCTGAAATATGCCATTCTTCCCAAATCGAAATACTGCTGATATACTGAATTTGTGGCATGCCCCAGAATATCAATATCGTTGAAACGAATCTGAATGGTGTGGGAATGGTTGAATCCTTCTATTCCTGTTTGTGTATTCATCATTTGGTCAACTATTGTCTGATTACTTCAACCTCACCCCTCAAGCCTACTCTGATAATACCTGACGGCGAAGAACTGTGTATTGTACAGTATTCCTCAGGAACCACCATATCCACACCATTAACAATGGTCCTGTCAATTTCGCCAAAGCTACCGGGCAAGGGTTGTCCCGACAAGTTGGCCGAAGTGGACACTATCGGTTTGCCAAAAACCCTAATAAGCTGTTCGCAAAAGGGATGGTGCACTATCCTTATTCCAATGCTGCCGTCGGGGGCAATGAGATTCGATGCCAAATTTCTGGCATTGGGATAGATAATAGTTAAAGGCCTATGGGCAACTTCTATTAAATTCAAGGCTATTTCGGGGACTGTATCCATGTAAATATTGAGCCAATCCGGGTTCTCGATCAGTACCAGCATGCCCTTGTGATCCTCACGCTGCTTTAATTTATGCACTTTGGCTACTGCCTCGGGGTTAGTAGCATCGCAGCCAATACCCCAAACCGTATCGGTAGGATAAAGTATAAGCCCACCGTTTCTCAGCACATCCACCGCAACTTTAATATGGTTGGTCATCATTTCCGGCTGAAGAAAGGGCGAATGCCCTTACGTTAGAAATACATGAACTTTTAGTAGCGATAATGATCCGGCTTGTAAGGGCCATTGACATTTACCCCAATATAATCGGCCTGTTTTTTTGTAAGTTTTGTCAGTTTAACTCCCAACTGATCAAGGTGTAAGCGAGCCACTTCTTCGTCGAGATGTTTGGGTAAACGGTAAACATCAATGGGCATCTCATTCTTCCAAAGTTCGAGCTGTGCCAGGGTTTGGTTTGTAAAGCTGTTGCTCATTACAAAACTGGGATGGCCTGTGGCACAGCCCAAGTTAACCAATCGCCCTTCGGCCAGAATGAAAATGGAACGACCATTGGGCAGGTAGTACTGATCTACCTGTGGCTTAACAGTTTCTTTTCTTACCCCCGCAGCATTATTCAATTTCTCAACCTGTATCTCGTTGTCGAAGTGACCAATATTGCAAACGATGGCCTGATCCTTCATGGCCAACATATGATCAAGGGTAATCACATCGCAATTGCCGGTAGCGGTAACGAAAATATTACCCTCGTCGAGGGTATCCTCCATTGTTTTCACCTCGAAGCCTTCCATTGAAGCCTGTAGGGCGCAAATGGGATCAATCTCGGTGACTATAACCCTTGCACCGTATGAACGCATACTTTTTGCACAACCTTTTCCCACATCGCCATAGCCAAGAACAACCACCACCTTGCCTGCAATCATTACATCGGTGGCACGTTTAATGCCATCGGCCAGCGATTCGCGGCAGCCGTAAAGGTTATCGAACTTGCTTTTGGTTACCGAGTCATTCACATTTATGGCCGGTACCAGCAGTTCTCCTCTCTCCTTCATCTGGTAAAGCCGATGAACACCCGTGGTTGTCTCCTCCGATACACCTTTCCACTCTTTCACCATTCTGTGCCACTTGCCGTTATCCTGAACCAAAATCTTCTTCAAAAGGTTAAGAATCTCTCCTTCTTCAATGCTTTCGGGTTTTTTATTCAGTACCGAAGGGTCATCCTCGGCCTTATATCCAAGGTGGATCAGGAGGGTTGCATCGCCACCATCGTCAACCACCAGATTCGGCCCCTTTCCCCCGGGGAAAGTCAGCGCCTGTGCAGTACACCACCAGTACTCCTCAAGGGTTTCGCCTTTCCATGCGAAAACCGGAATCCCTCTTTGTGCAATGGCTGCGGCAGCATGATCCTGCGTTGAAAAGATGTTACAACTTGCCCAACGCACATCGGCCCCCAGCTCAACAAGGGTTTCGATGAGGACGGCTGTTTGAATGGTCATGTGCAACGATCCGGAAATTCTTGCCCCTTTCAAAGGCTTTTCTGCTGAATACTTATTGCGAATGGCCATCAATCCGGGCATTTCCTTTTCGGCAATGCCAATCTCTTTTCTGCCCCAATCGGCCAATGTGATATCCTTAACTTTATAGGGTAGTGTGTCAGTAATTACCTGTTCCATAACCTTTATATTCCTATTTTAAAAAATGTCCGATTCTTTATCCAACTTCGTACGTAGTGTCAACATGCAAAGGTAAGGTTAATATTTTAAACGTATGCCAACAGTAAACTATTTACAACCAAGAACTTTCAATGTTGTTATCTTATCCTTTGCCAGCTGTTCCTTAAGGTGATCCAGCGATGGGAAAACTTCTTCTTCCCTAATTTTTTCAATGAACCGTACCGTAATCTGCTCATCATAAATATTCTTATCGAAGCCAATGATGTGCGCTTCGATGGTTCGGTCGGAGTTTGCGCTTACGGTGGGATTTTTACCAACGTTCAGCATGGAAGGGTATGAAACCCCATTGTAATCGACCCATACGGCATAAACACCATCGCCGGGAATTTGTTTATTGGGATTTGATGGGGCAATATTGGCCGTTGGGTAACCTATGGACCGTCCTATTTGTTTACCACCCTCAATGGTTCCGCTCAGCTCATAGGGGCGGCTCAACATTTGATTGGCCAATGCCAGATTCCCCTGCTCAAGGGCAACTCGAATCTTTGTAGAGCTGACATTAACTCCATCAATCTGCATAGGGTCAACCTGAAACGTTTTATAGTTGCCCTGAGGCTCCATCTCCTTAAGCAATTGGAAATTGCCTTGTCCTTTGTGGCCAAAAACATGATTGTAACCAATAACCAGATTTGAAACCCCCAGTCTGCCGATGAGCATATCCTGCACAAAGTGATGTGCTGATTGGCGGGAGAATGAAAGGGTAAAATCCAGGATAAGCATGGCATCAATACCCAATTCCGAGATTAACTTCTGTTTCTCTTCAAGCGTATTAAGCAATCGGAATGATTCGACATCCTTATTCAGGACAATTCGGGGATGTGGCCAAAGCGTAATAACCATGCTTGGCTTACCTACCTCTTTGGCTTTATCCACCGTTCTTTGTAAAATTTTTCTGTGACCCAAATGAACACCATCGAAAAAACCGATGGTTGCAACGGGCCCTTTAAAATCGATTTGGCTATAATCCTTTGTAACTAACATTATCAGTAAGAAGATGGCGTTAAAAATAGAAAAAAAGCCGATTTAATCGGCTTTTTTTTTAAATCGCTCTGTGATTTTACCCCAACCCTATACCCACCTTACAAGGTTAAAGTCCATACGATGGGGCAACTCCTTATTTTTGGCATATATCCTAATGCCGGCGTCGTAAACGCCGGGGTCGTTGGGGGTAAATGCCAAATGGTAGATTGCTCTGGTTTCTTCAACGTGTTCAAGATCAAATTCCTGAGCATGTTTTACGGTAATGTCACCATTTTCAACCAGCTCCACAATAACAAGTTCCACTCCAACTTCATCGGGATTAAGGCTCCCGAGATCGAGAACGACTTCGGAAGTGTACTCTTTCCCTAAAACAATTGCCTGACGCGAAGTGTCAAACTGCTCGGCAGTTATTATTTCGAGGCTCTCCCAGTTGCGGGCAACCTTACGCTTGAATGCTGCCAAACGTTTTGCAAGCTCATAGTCGTTTTCGGCCAGCCTGTTGGATCGCAGGTAAAGCTTGTGGTAAAAACGCTCCTCGTAATCTTCCATCATTCTGGTAGTGGTAAACTGCGAAGCAACCGATGCGATGGATTTTTTCAGGCACGAAACCCACTCCTCAGGTACCCCATCATCATTTCTCCTGTAGAACATGGGTATTATTTCATTCTCGAGCATGGTATAGATCATCTCAGCATCGAGTTCATCCTGAAACTCCTGCTGGATATATGTCCGCTCCATGGGAAGAGCCCAACCGGCACCCTTTTGATACCCTTCAACCCACCAGCCATCGAGAACGCTAAAATGCAGAGCTCCGTTCATCACTGCTTTCATGCCGCTTGTACCCGATGCTTCCAGGGGTCGTGTGGGCGTGTTGAGCCAAATATCGACACCCTGCACCATCTTGCTGGCCAAATCCATATCGTAGTTCTGAAGGAATAGAAACTTACCAACGAATGCAGGCAGCTTACTAACCTCAACCAGCTTGCGAATTAAATCCTGCCCTGCCTTATCGTTGGGGTGTGCCTTTCCGGCAAAAATAAACTGCACGGGCATCTCCTTGTTGTTCACGATGTTGTTTAATCTATCCAAATCACGGATCAGCAGGTGTGCCCTTTTATAGGTTGCAAACCTACGGGCAAATCCTATGGTAAGTACATCGCTGCGGAGCTTCTCCTGTATCTCAACCACATGCCTCGGACTCTCGTACTTAACGATCTGCGGATTGGCTAAACGCTCACGGATGTAATTTATCAGTTTTTCCCTTTGAGCATTGGTAACGCTCCACAGCTTCTCATCGGAGGTATGGTAAATATTTTCCCAAACGGGATTATTCTGATAAGTTTTATCCTTCACATTATGCTCTAAAAGGCTTCTAATTTCAGGGCATGTCCATGTGGGATAATGAACCCCGTTGGTTACATAGCCAACGTGCAGTTCGCCGGGGAAGTAACCCTGCCACAAATCGACAAACATTTTCCTGCTCACCTCGCCGTGCAACCAGCTTACACCATTCACCTCCTGAGATAGATTGGCCGCAAGGTAACTCATGGAGAATCGCTCATCTTTATCACCGGGGTTTAGTTTACCGAGGTCCATGAATTGTTCCCAGGTAATTCCCAACCTTTCGGGATAGTGGGTCATGTAAGTACGTAGGGTATCTTCAAGGAATGAGTCGTGGCCGGCAGGCACGGGGGTATGCGTAGTGAAGAGGCTGGACGCCCTCACTATTTCAAGCGACTCTGCAAAGGAGAACTTACCATCGATAATAAACTTTCGTAGGCGTTCGAGCCCGGCAAAAGCAGCATGGCCCTCGTTAAGGTGAAAGACATCGGGGCGTATCCCTATTTCTTCCAAAGCACGAATGCCTCCAATACCGAGGATCATCTCCTGCTTAAATCGATTTTCCCAATCTCCGCCGTAAAGATGATGGGTGATGTGCCTATCCTGGGGTTGATTGTCTTCATGGTCAGTATCAAGCAGGTATAACTCAGTCCTTCCCACATCAATCCTCCAGATGCGGACAGTTATAACCCGACCGGGGAATGCAACGCTCACCGTTTTCCATTTCCCGTTGTGATGCCTAACCGGGATGGCAGGTGTTTGTGCAAAATTCTGCTGATCGTAAGCGGCAATCTGTTGCCCCGTTGATGAAAGCTGTTGTGTGAAATATCCATAACGGTAGAATAGCCCTACAGCACAAAGTGGGACGTTCCTGTCAGAGGCCTCCTTTAAATAATCGCCGGCAAGCACTCCCAAGCCACCAGAGTACAGCTTAAGGCTGGAATGAAGCCCGTACTCCATGCTTAAGTAAGCTATTTTGGGGCCTTTCCTTCCCGATTTTTTCTTCATGTACTCGTTAAAATGCTTGTACACCCTATTCAACTTTTTAAGGAAATCCTCGTCCTTTTCAAGTTCAACGAAACGGTTATAGGGTATTTTATCGAGGAACATAATGGGGTTCTTCTCGCACTCCTGCCACAGTTCAACATCTATGGATTCGAACAGGTCGATGGCATCGGGATTCCAGCACCACCACATATTTTTCGAAAGTTCATCGAGAGCAGCAAGCTTCTCCGGAATATTCTTCTGAATTATAAGCCTTACCCAGTTGGGTTTATTGATAAGATACTGCTTTTCAACGGATGGTAATTGTTCCTCACGATCGGTATCCATGAATTGCTGTGTACGCTGTCCCGCTTTCTGAAGTGCTACTCCATATGCCTCCTTGTAGTGTGTTATCAAATTCTGCCATAAGGCGATCTGCGAAACATCCAACGCATTTTGTCTGTAAGCATTTTGCTGTTCATGCGACAAAGTGGAGTATCGGCAAATGGTGGATGCAATTTGATCAATGACAAAACCATCATTGTCATCGGTGCGATCTATAACCGTTATGCCGGGATGGTCTTTCTTGTAGTAGGTGTTCACCCAAAGCCCGAATCCGGCCAAAGTGGTTGTAATGGTTGGAACATGGAAAGCCAAACTCTCAAGAGGTGTGTATCCCCATGGTTCGTAGTAAGAGGGGAATACGGAAACATCCATCCCGATAAGCAGATCCCAGTAGTGCATATTGAATATTCCGTCGTTCCCTTGGAGATATGAGGGGACAAAGAAAATTTTCACCTTGTCGTTGGTTGAGTTATTGAGGCCTACCGCTTTGAAGCGGTTAAGAATCGGGTCGTTCTCAGGGTCGTTGAGGTAATGGGTTACGTGGGTGTCGCTAAGCACAACAATGTTTTCATTGTCCTTCTCCTGAAGGTTTTTGAAAACATCCTTGCGCGGGCCGTGGTGTCCCCCGGGTATGAGAATAAAGGCCAACACTTCACGATTCAACTCGGGGCAGCTATTCAACTTGGCCATTGCCTCGATGAACACGTCAATCCCCTTGTTTTTAAACTCATACCTGCCGCTGATGCCAACCACAAGCGCATCTTTCGACACATCGTGAGCCAAAAGGGCTTCAGCAACCTCGTAAAACTTCACCTTTGCTTCTATGCGCCTGAGATTAAACTCTTCGCCCACTGGCACAAAGCTATTCTCAAAGCCATTTGGCGTAACAATATCAACCTCTTTCCCGTGGAATTGTTTGCACTCCCTGGCCGTTATATCGCTCACGGTTGTATAGCAATCGGCTTCAACTGCCGATACCTTCTCAAGCGATTGTTTTGAAATAACATTGAACTCAGCTGCTTTCTGTTCGGCATTGAACATATTGAGTTTGCTGTACAGAGGAATTCCATTCCCGGCAATACAACGTCCCATCACAGTGGCATGTGTAGTAAAGATAGTGCCAATCTGAGGAACGTACTTTTTCAGGTAAAGGAGTCCGGTTCCGGTCATCCATTCGTGGAATTGAGCAACAATACGGTGCCGTTGGGTTAACTGAAAGCGGGTAAAGCTTTCGATAACTTTTCCGGCAGCATAACCAAAGAGTGCCGGTTCAACGTAATCCCACTGGCCCGAAATGGAATCGAGCTTGTACTCCTCCCAGAACTCTTTAAAGATTTCGTCCTTCTTGGAAAAGAACTGGGTAAAATCAACGATAATGGCCAAAGGCTTTCCCTCAATATTCCATCTTCCTATCCTCAACCTTAAGCCCTCCTCAGAAGCCTTGTTCTTCCACGACGAGAGGAGTTGCATATCCTCAATGAATTCAGGATTGCTTTCAGTATCGCGCCATACATCGGGACCAATCAGGATAAGGTTGTTTTTATACTCTTCAACAAGAGTTAAGGCCTTGGTTGAGATTACCGTATGGATGCCTCCAACCTTATTACAGATTTCCCAACTTACCTCAAATAAGTAATCGGGTTTTAACAGTTTTTCTTTCATAGGTATTAGGGTTCAAATAAGATAATATGGAAAAAACCTGCTCTACTTCTGCTTTGGCTTTGATTGCGCCTTACTCGTTGACGTCTTTTTTACGGTCTTCTTCTCAGCAGCTTTTGGTTTGGCAACCGACTTTTTTGGAGCCTTGTCAGATGGGGTTTTGGAAGTAGTCCGTTTTTTTGATGACGTTTTTTCAGATTTGATAGCCTTCAAGGTTTTCAACTTATTCTCATACTCAGCAATCAAAACATCCACATCCTGTACATCGAGGGGCATTTCGTCTTCTTTGCCTTCCAGCTCCGCTTTTGCACACTCATCGACCCTGATCTTAAAATCGCTGAAAGCGTTCATAAAGTTTATGAAGGCATCGTAGGGTGTGTCGTAGGGATTGAAGTATTTATGCACGTCGCCATCGCTAAACCACTTGGTACACATGTAGTAGAAATGGTCGCTTGTTTGGAGATAGCGCCAGTCGCGCTGTATGTCGGGGTTGTCGATTTTATTGATTTTCTGAACGAGGCTGTAAAGGTTATTGAAAGCATCGTTCTGCATTTCGTTACCAAGCCATGCCGTCAGGTCCCTCTCCTCATCAGCCCAGCTTATGGGGTAAGGAACATGCATGGAGGCAATGGGCTGATGCTTCCTGGCCGCTTCGGCCGGAGTTAAAAACTCAAAATCTGTGTAAGCAAAAACCCTTCCGGGGAGTGCCCTCATGAAATCAAATATTCCCGTTTCGGCCCATTGATGCTCACCAAAGGTCTCGTAGTCCATGAAAAGGTTAATTATCTCATCCTTAGGATTGATACTATTGAGCCAATGCACATACTTCTCGGTAGTCAATGGCCACTCCTCCCAATCCCTGTTGGAAAAGCGGAATGCAATGTCGTCGCTCAACTGAAAATTCTTTAACAGCAATTTTAGCTTGGGATTAATAGAATTGGTGTATAGATAATTGGAACTCTTCCACCCCAGAATGTGCTTGGCTCCCTCGGTGAGCATTGCCCTGTAGCCCATATCGGCAACCATGGCACCAATCTCGTCGGAATAGATAAGCTCGGTATTTCGGAATGTGGTAGGTTTCTGGCCAAAAAGTTGCTCAATCCTATTGGTTTGAGCATTAACCTGTTTTTCAAACTCTTCCCGGCATTTCAATGCCGAAAGGGAGTGAGAATAGGTTTCGGCGATGAACTCAACCGAGCCAGTTTCAGCCAGCCTTCGGAAAGAATCGAGAACATCCGGAGCATACATTTCAAACTGGTCGAGGGCTGTCCCCGATATGGAGTAGGATATTTTGAAACGATTCCCAAACTCGTTGATGAGTGAAAGCATCAGGTTGTTGGTAGGCAGGTAGCACTTTTCGGCCACTTTGCGCATGATGGAACGGTTTGCGTACTCGTCGAAGTAGTTATGGTACTGCCCAATATCGAAGAACCGGTAACGGCGTAGCCTGAATGGCTGATGAACCTGGAAGTAGAAACATATTGTTTTCATGCTATTGTTGTTTTAGATATTGAGTTATTCCTTTCATAATTGTGCTTGGCATTTGAGCAGGTTATCCCCAGCCCAGGACTGATTGATACACCTTTTTAACCTCAAGGGCTGCATTTTCCCATTTTAGGCTATTCACCTCTTCCTGCCCATACCTTTTAAAATAGGTTGACAAAGCTTCGTAATTAAGCAAACCGTAGATGCAATCGGCCATGGCATCAATATCCCAGAAATCGACCTTAAGAGCATGCCGCAGCACTTCTGCCACACCCGACTGTTTTGAAATGATTACCGGAACATTGCTCCGCATGGCTTCCAAAGGGCTGATGCCAAATGGCTCCGAAACGGAGGGCATGACGTAAACATCGCTAATGGCAAACATTCTATTCACTTCGTCCCCTTTAAGGAATCCGGTGAAATGGAACTTATTGGATATCCCCAGTTCGGCTGCCCTGCGGATCATCCGGTTAAGCATATCGCCACTACCTGCCATTACAAATCTGACATTGGGATACTTTTTAATTACCCTGTTTGCCGCCTCAATAAAATAGTCCGGTCCCTTCTGGTAAGTAACACGCCCTAAAAAAGTAACTACCTTTTCGTCAACCCATCGTTTAACCTCGGGAAAATCGCTAATACTCGAAAAGTCAACCGCATTATGCACAGTAACCACCTTGTCCTCGGGCACTCCGAAACGGTTAATAACGATATTCCGGGTTAAATGGCTCACGGCAATCACCATATCTGCCATGTGCAGTCCTTTCCTTTCAATGTCGTAAACTGCCTGATTGACATTCTCTCCGCTTCTGTCAAATTCAGTGGCATGCATATGCACCACCAGGGGTTTCCCCGAGATCAGCTTGGCCGATATTCCGGCCAGGTATGTCAGCCAGTCGTGGGCATGGATGATGTCGAACTGCTCACGGGCAGCAATACTGGCAGCCACAAGGGCGTATCGCGAAACTTCCGACATTAAATCCTTGCCATATTTTCCCGAAAACCGAAACTTACCGGATGATGATGAAACGTGCTGGTTGACACCATCGAGTTCTTTGCCCGACATCATCCTTTCAAACTCTTCGGGACCAACATAAGGAACGATGTTTGAGCCGATCTCCATATAGCTGATCTGCTTCCAGAACTCTTCCAACTCAACGGCTGTATGACTGACATCAACATCCTCGGCAGGGAGAAGGCGAACGGCAGATTGATCCTCGTCGCCATAGGCTTTGGGAACAACAAAAATCATCTTCACGCCGTGTTTTGCGAGCCCCCGGGTAAGGCCAAAACAAGCCGTTCCAAGCCCTCCCGAAATATGGGGTGGGAATTCCCACCCAAACATTAACACTCTCATGCCTTGTTCAAGATATTTATGTGTTCATTTCGTATAATCGCTTAATACGCAGAATTTCTGCCACGCTCCATGCCTGCGATATGGCCCCTCTCGGGCGCTGGGGCGGATCGCCATCGTAAATTTCGGATATGGAACAAATGCCATGTTGATTCATGTCCTCCTCAAAGGACTCAAGTATCTTTTTCGCCAACGCATTAGCCGCTTTTCCATGGATGAGGTAGTAAGCTTCCATGAAATGTCCAAGGAGCCAGGGCCAAGCCGTTCCCTGATGGTAGGCCGAATCGCGGGTCGCCTGATCTCCTTCGTATCTTCCCTGGTAATGTTGATTTAACGGGGAAAGTGTACGTAACCCCTTAAGGGTAAACAGCTCTTTTTCCACCACTTCAAGAACCCCACGTTTCATATCATCGGTAATTGGGCTATAGGGCAACGAAGCGGCGAATATCTGGTTGGGCCTCACAAAAATATTCTGCCCCTCCTCATCAACATAATCGGCCAGGTATTCCTTCTTCTCGTACCAGAATACCTCTCTGAACGACTGTGCCACCGTTTGAGCAATGGGTTCCCATTCCTTTACAAACCTGCTGTCCCGATTCTCTCGGGCCAACTCAAGGGTGAACATGATGGCATTATACCACAGGGCATTAATTTCCACAGCGTACCCTATTCGTGGCGTTACGGGTTTTCCATGCACAATGGCATCCATCCAGGTAAGGGCAACGCCTTTCTCTCCGGCCCAAACCAGGCCATTATCATGCATCTTAATATTATAAGGTAATCCATCGCGGTATGCAGCCAGTATGGATTTCATTTTTTTGCCATAGAGCGTCCACACCCCTTTTGAATCGCCTGTATGCTTTGCATACATTTGAATGGCCCAGAAATACCAAAGCGGAGCATCAACAGAGTTGAAAGCCGATGATTTGGCATTGCCCATGTTGGGGAAAAGGCCGTTCTTCAACTCGGACGACATGGTGTCTAACACATCCTTACAGAGTTTAGGCTCATTGGTGGAGAGAGTAAGCCCGGGAAGGGCTATGAACGTATCGCGCCCCCATCTGCCAAACCAGGGGTATCCGGCAATTATCTCGGTCTTTTTGCCTTTCTTAATGATAAACTGATGCGCCGAATTGCGAAGGCAATTCTCAAAACTATCCTTTTTGGGGCGTCGGAGAATCTCAGCATTAAATTTGCGCGTTAACGATGAGGTTATCTGCTCGGATGTTGAAGCTGAGAATATCACACTTTCGCCTTTCTTTATGCTTACTTCAAAAAAACCCGGAACGAACAGGTCCTCGTGCGCATCATACCCTCTGGTTACCTCCTTCATATACTCAAAATTATAGAACCAGTCGGGCGTGGGTACGTATTCGTTGGCCTTATTAAGCTGTAAATGCAGGTATGGGAATCCTGAGTAAAGCCTGTATTTCACACCATTCGGGATCTCCTTGTAACGCTTGTTGATAAACAGGTTGGATTTCGTTATATTATGTGCATTACGAAATGCAAGGAACGGCTTTAACCATAGTTTCGTTGGGCTATGAGCATCCTTCAGGGTGTAGCGGATCATAAGCTGCTCCTCATTGTGTACAAAGAGCAACTCCTTTTCCAGCACAACACCTCCCACCCGGTATGTTATTTTCGGGGTTGGCTCGTACTCAAAGTCAACAATATACTTATGCCCACGGGGCTCGTATATGCCAGGGAATCGATGGATACCCAAATTGAATTCCTTTTTATGTTGTATTACTGTTTCATCAACGGAAGAAAGTAACACATGCCTTTCCCCATCATACTGATCAAGAGGAAGTACCATTAGGCCATGATACTTGCGGGTATTGCACAGAATTATGGTTGTGCTGAAGTATCCACCAGCCCTATTCGTACTAAGGATCTCACGGTTAAGCGAATATTCAAGATTTACTAACTCGCTCTTATCAAACTCAAGGTAGCTCATACGCCGATTAATAAATTATTTCTAAACGGTTTTATATCCCAAAAAAATCACACAAAGATAAAAAACATCTAATAATGAATAGCATAAGGTCTTATGGCCATATCTATTCGTAACATTTCAAACAATCGCTACATCGAAACTAAGGAAACTTGCCAAACAGCTATTTGTTCAATAACTCATATTTTCCCCCTCACAATATACGATAAATTGTGATTCCACAACACAATTTAGCATTTATATTTTTGTTAATTTTGTAAAATTCAAGAAAATATCGTCATAGTGCCAATAGCCTACCAATACACCCCTTTTTAAATGCAACAGCACAGCAGATCCCTACGGAATATTGAATTTTGGATTTTAAAAATTACCTTTTATATAGCCCTTTTGTTGGCTGCATGTGGTGGTTCGCCAAAACGGGTTGAGATCGTCGGAAAAATTGCAGGAGCTGATAAAAGTTTAATCCTTTTGATGGAGGCTTCCGAAAGAGGCATTGAAACCATAGACTCAACTCGTACGGACAACCAAGGTTATTTTGAACTGACGCAAAACGTTAATACCCCTTCATTTTATTTAATACAGGTTGAAGGAGAGGATGAACCCATCATCGTGCTGGCAGAACCGGGCGAAACAGTGAAAATTGACGCTAAACTGGCAGGCATGGCACGAAACTATTCCGTAAGTGGGTCAAAGGGCTCGTCATTGGTGAGGGAGTTAAACTTTAGGCTAAACAAAACCGTAAATGCCATCGATTCACTTTCGGCTCTATTTAGGAGCAGCCGCAATCACCCCCGTTTCGACTCCATTAAAATTGCTCTGGATAGTTCTTACTACAGAACCATTTCCGAACATAAGACTCAGACTATACATTTTATCAAAGAGAATAGGTATAGCCTTGCTGCCATACTGGCTTTACACCAGCAGTACGGCGAGGGCCGCCATGTTTTGAACGAACGCGAGGATTTTGAACTTTTTAGGCTTATCGATTCTCTTCAGCATCCCCTTTACCCCGATAATCCGCTTGTAAACAACCTGCACATGAGCGTGGCAAAGATGCATCAACAGCTGCAGCTATTCGACAAAAGGCAGGGAATGTTTGCAGTGGGAAATGTATTGCCACAACCGGAGCTCAAAACGCTGAATGGCGAACAAGTGATGCTGAACCAAACAAAAAACCGGTACACTCTAATCGACTTTTGGGCTACCTGGTGCAACGGTTGTCTTTCTAATAACAAGAAGTTAAGGAAAATCTACAACACGTATTCTGCCAAAGGATTCGGCATAGTTCAAATTTCTTTAGACGAAAATCGGAAAGAATTGGAAATGGCCATACAGCGTGATTCGCTGCAGTGGGAGCATATAGCTGATTTCAAGCAGTGGGCATCACCCGTCATCGATACCCTGCATATCCAAAGCATCCCTGCCAATTATCTTATCGATAACAAGGGCGTGGTGATTGGCAAGAATTTAACGCCAAAGGAGCTCAACGAGTTGTTACAAAAACTATTGCCATAAGCATGTCCGGGCATCTATCTGGCATTATCAGCCAATAAATGGCTAAAGAGCCCTTCGTATCATTTCAAAATTTATACTTTTGCGATGATTGTAATTTCAACAGCAATTCACCGTTCAATGAGTAAAACAAAGACCATGAGATTATTCCACAGGTATATTCTTTTAGCATTTGTTTTGTTTGTTGCATGCAAACAGAACAATAGAACTCAAATCGAAGTTAACTTTCGGAATAGCAAAACGCCTTTGGAGGTTAATCTTTTGCAACAGGATTTTGACAAAACTGCATTAAAAAAGAGCCTTACCCTCAAAGGGAATAGGCAGAATTGCGTTTTTAAGCTCAAGGATATTCAAGAGCCCACATTCTACCAATTACAGCTCAAAGGCGAACAAACCAGAACGATTATTCTGCTCATCGAGCCGGGCGAACAGGCATCGCTGGATATCAATATGGAAGATTTTCGCCATTACGCTGTCACCGGGTCCGAAGGTTCGGTAAAAACTCAGCTGCTGAACAACAAAATACTGAAGACCAAAAAAACGCTGGATTCTCTGAACAATCTCTTTATCAACACAAAAAATCAACACGAGAAAGAAATCCTGCAACAGCAATATTATCAGATTATTGATGAGCAAAGGGCATTCAGCGAGCAATTCATTTGGGAGAATCCCAGGTCGCGGGCCAGCGTAATGGCATTGTACCAGCAGTATGGCGACAACCTTTTCGTTTTCGACAGGGCAGAAGACCTGCGTCTTTTCAAAGTGGTTGGCTCATCGTTACAGGCCATGTATCCCGAATCGGAATATACAAAGGGTTTGCTCAGGGATATTGCCAATCAGGAAAAAATAGTGGCCAACTATAGGCTAACCCAGCTGATTAAGGAGTCCGAATCAACATTGCCCGAAATTGCTCTGCCAAACCACCGTGGCGATACTATTCTGCTATCTTCGCTTAGCGGAAAAGTAATCCTACTGAGCTTTTGGGCATCGGTTGACACCGAATGCCTGATGGAAAACCGTGAGCTGTTGGATATTTATGAAACGTACAGAGGTAAGGGTTTTGAAATTTACCAAATATCGTTGGATACGAATAAGGAGGTATGGTTAGAGGCCATAAAAAGAAACGCATTGCCCTGGATAAATGTGAGAGCTGACGTCCACGATGCTCAGTTGATTCTGGGGCAATATAACGTTGCGGGCATTCCTTCCAACTATTTAATTAGCAGAAAGTTTGATATTGTTGGAAAAAATTTATTCGGCAAGGAATTGGTTGCCAAGCTGAAGGAAATTCTGTAAGTAGGATGAATTCCAAGAAGATTTATTTCGCTTCCGATTTACATTTAGGCCTTCCCACCTTTACAAAAAGCAGGGAGAGGGAAAGTTTGTTTGTAAAATGGCTCGATGCGATTAGGACCGACGCCGCCGAAATTTTCCTTTTAGGCGACATTTTCGATTACTGGTACGAATATCGGCGGGTCATCCCCAAGGGATTTACCCGTTTTCTGGGGAAAATTGCAGAGATAACCGACTCGGGCATTCCTGTTCATTTCTTTACGGGCAATCACGATGTATGGATGTTCGACTATCTCCCAAAAGAGCTGGGTGTTTCGGTGTTCCGCAAGCCCATAGAGAGGGAATTTGACGGCAAAAAATTTTTTATTGCCCATGGCGACGGGCTTGGCCCGGGGGATGTAGGATATAAATTGATGAAGAGTGCCTTTTCCAACAGTGTACTGCAATGGCTTTACTCGAGAATCCATCCCAACTTTACCATGTGGCTTGGGAATACTTGGTCCAACAACAGCCGTTACTCCAAAGAGATAACACATACCTTCAAGGGCGAGGAGGAACAGATAACCAAGTTCGCCCGTATCGAATTACAGAAGAATCCGTTGGATTACTTCGTTTTTGGCCATTGGCACAGCCCCATATTGTATCCTTTGAACCAGCAATCGAGGCTGATTTTATTAGGCGACTGGATAGTAAACAATACTTACGGGGTATGGGATGGCAACACTTTTACCCTTTGCCGGTATGGCAATGATGGAACCTCTGTGGAATTGGACAGAAAATAGCAGATAATTAAAATGAATTACCAATTTTCTCTCAACCTAACTGTTCGCGACTACGAATGCGACCTTCAGGGCATTGTTAACAATGCTGTCTATCTGAATTATCTCGAGCATACCCGGCATCAATTCCTTTTGGGACACAATATCGATTTCGCCAAACTGCATCGCGAAGGAATTGACCTGATTGTAAGCCGAATTGAAATCGACTACAAACAATCGCTCACCAGCGGCGACGAGTTTGTGGTTGGGCTCAACGCCAGACAAGAAGGTTTTCTTAGGGTAATTTTCGAGCAGGAAATCAGGAGAGTGCCCGACATGAAACTGGTGGTTAAGGCTAAGGTAACAGGCGTTGGCATTAAGGGCGGACGCCCAATCAAAGTGGCCTCCATCGAGGGATTTAACTTCCTGAAAGGGGATATTCCCTCCTAACCGATGAGCGCTTGTCAATAGTTGGCTAAATCATACAATAAACGTGGTGTGGCTTAAAAAGCATTTCAATTTGGATTTTGATTTTGATTAATACACCTTATTATATTGGTACGCATTATTTGGCCTCAATTAAACAGGCATCCTGTTAAAAAATTTTGAAACGTTGATGCAACAAAATAGATAGTATGTTGTAATATTACCCAAATTCCATTAAGTTTGTGAACTCTCTTCAAGCCTTTGAAGCAAAAGAAAAACATCATGGGAAAAGTAAGGCTTAATGTTTTGGGGCTATCATATAGCCAAACACAGTCGGGTGCATATGCCCTTGTACTTAGCGAGGAGAACGGAAAAAGAAGGATCCCCATTATCATTGGAGGGTTCGAGGCACAAGCCATCGCCATACAGTTCGAGGGTCTCACACCGCCTCGCCCCCTGACCCATGACCTTTTCCTCAACTTTGCCAAATCGTACGATGTGAATTTGCTTGACGTTCAGATTTACAAACTGGAAGATGGCGTTTTTTTCTCCAAACTACATTGCGACAACGGCGAAAAAGAAGTTTTCATAGATGCCCGCACCTCCGACTCTGTGGCACTTGCGCTTAGATTTGGATGCCCAATCTACACAACGGAAGAGATACTTGAAAAGGCAGGTATTGTTCTGGATTTAGAGGATGAGCATGAGGGGGAAATTCCTCTGGAGAAAAAACCCGAATCCAAGGGCGACGAGTCCGACCAATCGAATATTTACAAGCAATACTCCCTTGAAGAGCTTAATAACATGCTCTCGGAAGCCGTAATGAACGAAGATTACGAAAAGGCATCGAAAATCCGCGACGAAATCAACAAACGAGAATAAATTGCTTCGCAATATGATTAAAAAAGTACTTTACAGCTTAGCCATCGCGCTGGTTTTAATGGGAGCTGTGGTTACCGCTACTGCCGACAAGGCCACACCCGACTCAACTGCTCTCGATTCTTCAGTTATTATTCAAAACATTCAGCCAACCACCGGTGATGCTGTTGATACAGCGGGAGCCAAACCGGTAAACCAACTTCTCACTGCAAAGAAGGCTTTTAAGTTTAGTCCGATTGGATTACTCAGAGGGGTGATTGGCATGATTGTGCTCATTGGCATTGCCTACATATTCAGCACCAACCGAAAAGCCATAGCGTGGAAAGTGGTAGGTATCGGGTTGGGAATCCAACTATTGCTGGCCATTGCCATCTTACAATTTCCCCCTGTACAAGTTTTTTTCGATGTTATCGGAAAAATGTTTGTCAAAGTGTTGGACTTCTCAAAAGCGGGTACCGAATTTCTTTTTGCGGGTTTCCTGGATGTGGATAAGTTTGGATATATTTTTGCCTTTCAAGTGCTGCCAACCATCATCTTTTTCTCCGCGCTAACCAGCCTTCTGTTCTACCTAGGCATCATTCAAAAGGTGGTTTGGGTACTGGCATGGCTCATGACCAAGGCCATGAAGATTTCTGGAGCCGAGAGCCTTTCGGTAGCCGGAAATATTTTTCTTGGGCAAACAGAGTCGCCCCTGATGATAAAGGCCTATCTTGAAAAGATGACCAACTCGGAGATACTCCTGGTTATGATTGGTGGAATGGCAACCCTTGCAGGTGGTGTGCTGGCTGCCTACATCAGCTTCTTGGGAGGTAGCGACCCCGTGCAGAGGCTCCTATTTGCAAAACACCTATTGGCTGCATCCATCATGGCTGCTCCCGGGGCCGTGGTAGTATCGAAAATCCTGGTTCCCCAAACCGAAAAAATCGACACCAACGTGGAGATTACCAAGGATAAAATTGGGAATAACGTACTGGATGCTATTTCCAACGGAACCGTTGAAGGGCTTAAACTTGCAGCCAATGTGGCTGCCATGCTGGTGGTATTCATAGCTTTCATTGCCATGTTCAATTTCATTGTGCAAAAAATAGGGGCATGGACCAACCTCAATGCTGCCATTGCTCAGGCCACCAATGGACAGTACACCTCTCTCTCGCTACAATTCATTTTAGGCTATACCTTTGCTCCTGTGATGTGGCTCATTGGCGTTTGCAAGGAGGATATTGCCTTGGTGGGACGATTGCTGGGCGAAAAGATTATTATGACCGAGTTCATCGGTTACGTCAGCCTGGCCGAACTGAAAGCCATCGGTGCATTTGCCCAGGAAAAGTCCATCATCATGTCCACCTATGCGCTATGCGGCTTTGCCAACTTTGCCTCCATCGGCATTCAGATTGGCGGGATTGGCTCTTTGGCTCCGGGAAAAAGGGTATTGCTTTCTAAATACGGCATGAGGGCCCTGTTGGGCGGAACCCTTGCCTCGCTCATATCGGCCACGTTTGTTGGGGTTATTCTGGGATAGTGTTTACCATCTCCGGACACAATTAATTTCCGCTAATGGAAACTCATTTTATATTGGCGTAGCTAAATAACAACGCCAAAGTTGAGACCTATTTTTCAATTAAAATAATTGAATCATAGGTTTTTCTCTTGCTTAATATATTACCTAAAAGGATTGAGAATAGGCTCGACAACACAGTCATACAGCAAATTACTGAATACTGTTAGGGTTTAGCACAAATACTTCGCCTTCATCTGCCATCTTCAACTCCGCGATACCCATAACCACAAGGTTGACAAGTGTCTCCTCGGCTCGGGCATAAGGCAGGAATCCGATCCGGCTGTACTGCTCAACGGTAATCTGCTTATGCTCCTGCAGATACTTCATTAACAGCTCATCCTTCCCGGTTAACCTTACCCTTATGGCCTTTTTGTATCGCAACGCTTTCCACACCTTCACCTGAAGCGGAGTGGCAACAATATTCTCGTCTTTCACCCTGAAAAAGGGTTTCCAATTACCATTCTTGTCTGGAGCCCTGTAAAGGTGCTTGGGATCGGGTTTTACCACCACTTCAAGCACCACTTTCCTGTTGATTTCCCAGCGCGTTACGATGAATTTTACTTCGGGCTTGCAGTAGTGACGAGCAGCTCCCTCAAGCATGTAATACTCCTCATCGGAATTAACCCCTGAAACGTTCCCATTATCCTTAACGCCGATGAGAAGAGTTCCCCCGTCGGTATTGGCAAAGGCTGCCAGCGAACGGGCAATCTTCTTCGAATCGGAGATGGAGTGCTTAAAGTCAAGCTGCTGGTGCTCGCCCTGCAGTATAAGATTTGCAATATGCTTGCTCACAGCGAATTTATGCGTTAGGGTTATTTACACGCCCCATGAACAGGATATTACCCGTGGCATTCTCGCGGATAAAAAACATGAAGGGCCTGTTGGCGAAGAAGTCCACCGAAATGGGCATCGATTTTCGCACAATAACCACTGCTGTAGCTGCTGCAGCCTCGGTGCCCTCCTCTGTAACTTCGATGAATGCCTTGTGATACACCTCGTCAATCTTCAGGTCGGGCTTCGACGACATGCGGGTAAAATCGGCACCGTTGCTAAAGGGAATGGGCATGCCCATAACGGTCAGAAACGGCTTCAACTGGTACTCCGATTCAAATTTAAACCTCGGTAGCTTAACCCTCACATCCGACTCAACCAGCCAGTCGATATAGCTATTCAAATTCTCGAGGGTAATCGAATGTTCCACCTTACTAAGAGGAACTCCCTCGTTGGGAAGCAGTATCAGCATCGAAAAATTTTTGCCCGAATAGGGTAACTCTAACAGCTGAATATCACTGCCCTGATACAATCTATACTTCCCATTCGCATTCATCATCATACATCTCTCACGTTTCCTCTCCGAAACCATGAATTCCTCCTCGCTCGTCCTTTCGGTTTTAAACTTCTCTTCCCACAAGCCTTTAAAGTAAATGGCATTGGTAAGAACCAGCGTAGTCATATCGGAAATGGAACCACCGGGGAGCAGGTCTTTAATTCTATCATTGGTTTGATTTTCAACCCATCTGTTGATTTCGAGCCTGCACGCTTCGGGCTGTGTGCGGAATGCCATACGTTTTACCGGTGCAGCGTATGCCTTTTTCATATCCTGCATGTATCGACAATTAAATTTATACAGCTTATCGGCCCACAGCTGGTTTGCTATGGCTATCTCGACACCTTTCGATTTTAATCCCGCCATGTCCTTTTGCATTTTTCCCAGCTGCTTATGAAGATTTGAATCATCCGCCGGATAGTTGAAAACTTGGGCAATCTGCTCTTTAGTTTCGTTGTTAGCACCGGCATAGGTCATCCCCATGGCAATGTTGATGCTTAGGGGCGAAAAGAAAATATTGTCGTCGTTATTCTGAGCAAACTGTTTATATAAATTCAGTGCAAACTTACCCGAAGCCTGCGAAATGCTATAATCATCCTGAGCCTGAGCCATGGAGAAAAAAGTGGTGGCCATAATAATAAAGGTAATCTTTTTCATGATTAATTGATTTTATGATTTGAATTTACTTCTAATGGCTAAAGTAACAATAATAATGATAAATATTTATGGCCAAAACCCGTGCCATGCAATTTAAGAGTTAATCTTTCTCTGCTCTTTTGTGGATAGCATTCCGCATGCTGCCTGTATATCCTGACCTCTGGAAGCCCTTATGGTAGTAAAAATACCTTTAGACGTCAGGAAGTTGCGAAACTCAACAATACGCTCATGGGGAGTGCCCTTCAGTGGGCTGTTGGGGATTGGATGAAAACCTATCAGGTTGACTCTGCAATGAATACCGTTGAGCAACCGTACGATTTCCTTGGCATGTCTTGGCGTATCGTTTATCCCCTGAAGCATTATGTATTCAAACGAAACCCTGCGCTGCCCCGAGAAATCGTATGGACGGATGGCCTCAATTACGCCGGATAAGGGGTAAACTTTCTGAATAGGCATCAGGGAAAGACGCTCGTCGTCGAAAGGCGTATGCATGCTAATGGCCAGGTGGCACTGACTCTGTTGCAGAAATCGGATAACGGCCGGTGTAATCCCTATGGTTGACACGGTTATGCGGCGAGGGCTCATGGCCATCCCCCAGGGCGAGGTGAGTATTTCCAGCGATGTCAAAACATTCTCCAAATTATCCATGGGTTCGCCCATGCCCATGTACACAACATTGGTAATTCCCTGCCATTCGGGGATACTTCGCAGTTGGTTCACAATGTCGCCGGCCGACAAATTCCCCTGAAACCCCTGCTTTCCTGTCATGCAAAAAACGCATCCCATTTTACAACCTACCTGGCTCGAAACGCATAGCGTTGCCCTCTCCCCTTCGGGGATATAGGCAGTTTCTATGTATCCACCCGACTCTGTGGCGAAAAGGTACTTTTTGGTCCCATCAGCCGATTGGGTTACCTTTACCGGTACCGATACTCCAAACAGGTAATGCTCCGCAAGTTTTTCCCTGGCAGCAAGCGAAAGGTTGGTCATAGATTCAATGGAGTCCACATCCTTTCTATACAGCCATTGGGCAATTTGCCCTGCCGTGTACTTTGGCAAGCCGTTGGACAAAACCAACTCCTCCAGCTGCGAAAGGGTAAGCCCAAAAAGTTTCTGCTTAACCATGGACAACAATCTACCAGTTAAAATCATGCAAAGATAGCACAAAAGAGCAGCGCACCGACAATCAAAAGTTTACCATTTTTTTCCTCATCCCTCCTGATAAAAATGCTACCTTTGCCGAAGCCGATTGAAGTGGTAATAATTGAATAAACTACCATGCAACAATACCTTGATCTATTACAACATACACTATCCCACGGAGTGGAGAAGAGCGACAGGACGGGTACGGGCACCATAAGCGTTTTTGGGTATCAAATGCGTTTCAATCTTGACGAAGGATTTCCCCTGCTCACCACCAAAAAATTGCATCTTAAATCCATCATCCACGAATTGCTGTGGTTTCTGAAAGGCGATAGCAACATCAGGTACCTGAATGAGAATGGGGTTACCATTTGGGATGAATGGGCCGATGCAGATGGGAATCTGGGCCCCATATATGGATACCAATGGCGCAGCTGGCCAACCGCCGACGGGCGGCATATCGACCAAATATCGAATGTGGTGACATCGCTTACAACCAATCCCGACTCGCGCAGGCATATGGTTTGCGCATGGAACGTGGGCGATGTTGAGAAAATGGCACTCCCCCCATGCCATGCCCTGTTCCAGTTCTACGTGGCCAACGGAAAACTCTCGTGCCAACTCTATCAGCGCAGCGCCGACATTTTTCTTGGCGTTCCGTTCAACATTGCTTCTTACGCACTGCTCACCATGATGATGGCGCAAACCACAGGCTTGAAGCCCGGAGAATTTGTCCACACCTTTGGCGATGCCCATATCTACCTTAACCATCTTGAGCAGGTTAAACTTCAGCTTAGCCGGGAGCCACGACGATTGCCACGTATGGTAATCAATCCCGAGGTTAAATCCATTTTCAATTTTAAATACGAGGATTTCTCCCTTGAGGATTACGACCCCCATCCGCATATAAAAGGCGCAATAGCCGTGTAACCTATAATTGAGGTTGCCATGGCTGCAATTAGAAACCGAACATCATGTAAAATCCTTGCAGAATGCATCAAACCATTTCCATAATAGTTGCGATTGCGCAGAATAACGTGATTGGTGCCAACAATCGCCTTATCTGGCATATCTCCGACGATTTGAAAAGATTCAAAGCCTTAACAACAGGTCACCATGTGATAATGGGGCGGAAAACCTACGAGAGTATCGGCAAACCCCTGCCCAATAGAGTAAACATTGTGGTTTCGCGTAATCCGCTTTACAAAGCGGAAGGGTGCATTGTGGTTAGCTCACTGGAAAAAGCGTTGGAGATTAGTAAAAACGATAGCGAAGTGTTTATTATAGGCGGCGGGGAACTTTACCGACAGGCATTACCGTTGTCGGGGAAACTATACCTGACGAGGGTGCACGGTGATTTTGAGGGCGATACCTTTTTCCCCGAAATTGACGAAACCCAATGGAGAGAGGTGTACAGGGAAGACGGCAAACCTACGGCCGAAGGTCAGCCCTCATACACATTTATTGATCTGGAACGGAAATAGGTTCAGAATATACACAGCAATTATCAGCCATAGTACTTGGCCATACCCCGAGTTAATCTTTCACCTTTCCGTAGTAGTACATATCCACTATCTTGCCATTCTTTATGGCAGCTTGCCTGGCAATTCCTTCCAACTCAAAACCAACTTTTTCCAAAACCCTGCGCGAAGCGACATTGTATTCAAATACGGGAGAAGAAAGTTTCCTGATGGGAAAGTTCGCAAAGGAATAGTTCACCATCTCCTTCACTGCCCGGGTCATAATCCCCCTGCCCCAATACCTCTCGCCCAGCCAGTAACCCAACTCGGCACATACCCTTTCAACATCAGGCTTTATCATAATTCCAATCCCCCCTACTGCTTTTCCTTCCACTTCGATAGCCAATTCGGTAGTTGGGCTTCCCAGATTGTGAACCATTTTGATGAATTTATCGGCATCTATCAGCGTGTATGGATGGGGGAAATAATCCCTCAAATTCAGCCAGATATTAAAACTATTGGCATTCTCGGCCAGCGTTTCCCTATCGGATATCCGCCACTCCCTTAGCAAAACCTCTTGCACCTGAATAAAATTTTGTAAACTTAAAAAATGAAAAGCTATTAACCTTTCTGCAATGATAAGCATTTTACTAAGGAAACACAACAGAGGAGCATTGATAATTAAAGAGATATCAATAAAAAATAGTTTTGAAAAAATAGCACTGTGGCCTTTTTTTTGTATAAAAGCCATGTCCTTAGATTTCTTGTGAACAAACAGAATCATAAACCAACCGTCCAAACTGTAAAATGCATGAAAACAGCCATTATTTACGCCACTTCACATGGCACAACCGAAAAGGTGTGTAAAACTATTGCTGCGAAAATTGACCAATCCGACCTTATCGATTTGAAAAAGACAGGTCCGATAGACTTATCCTCCTATGGGCAAGCCATAATCGGAGGGTCTATCCATGCCGGCAGAATCCAGAAAAGGGTGCAGAGTTTTTGTCAAAACAATAGGGATAGGATGCTGCAAATGCGTATTGGGCTTTTTATTTGCGCCATGAATGAGGCCGAATTTGAAAAAGAGCTTAACCTGGCTTTTCCCGAATGGATTAGAAATCATGCTATTAGCAAAAAGGTAACCGGTGGTGAATTCCTGTTTGAAAAGATGAATTTCATAGAAAGATTTCTGATAAAAAAGATAAGCGGGATTTCGCAATCCGTATCGAATATTGACTACAGCAAGATTGATGAGCTGGTGGCCGAAATGAGCCAATAAAAACCAAACCAAATTAAGCATACTGTAAACATCAACTCTGCCCGGTAACGGGCATGGCTGTAATAGCGAATGGTTGTCAACCATTACAATTGGCAGGATGATGCTTCCTGTTTATTCCGAATTATTTAAAGTTCCACTCCAGCCATTCGTTTCCAAGAGAGGGGCTGGCATTTACCTGGGGAGTTTGTTCCTTGTCGTTTACCAGTATGGACTCCACCTCAACGTATTTTTGCATATACTCAGCTATTTGCGAGTAGGTAACCTTGGGCCCTTTTTCTTTCAATAGTTTTAGCAGGTGATAGGTGAAAAAACCATGCTTCTGATCTGCGTAAGGCAATGCCGTTTGGTCGCTACTACTGGCTGCAAAGACCACCATATTTCCCTTAATCGGACTGGGGCGAGGCTTAATCCTTACCCCTCGTGCTGCAACGAGTGGCTGACTACGCGCACCCCCTGAGAAGCAGGCATCGACAAACAGGGTGATACGTTCCGAAGGGTATTCGGTAAGGCAATCGTAAAGTTCACTTAATTTGATTCCATCATTTGCGTTTTTACCGCTGACATCCACAGGCATAAGGTAGGACTCGCGGGTGCTCTCGTCAGGCAGGCCATGGCCTGCGTAATAGACAAACACATTGGCCTCGCCATAGGTGCTGCGAATGAGCGCACTTATTTTCGACATCGCCTGTCGCATCTGCCCTGTGGTAGCATCGAGCAGAAACATAATATTCCTTTCGGGCACTCCAAGGACGTTAATGGCATACTCCCTGAAAGCACTGGCATCGTTGCGGGCAAATTGAACATCCACCTCGCTTGACAAACCTACCTGATGGGTGCTATAATCCTCGTTACCAATAATAAGAGCAAAACGGCGCGGATTTGGGCTGGCACCTTTGGGTATGTCCCTATCGATATCAGAATCTTTTGTAAATACATAACCCTCCTTAACTGGTTCTTTATCCACGTAAACAATTTCCCGCTTAACCACCGTATCCGATTTCACGGGCTCCAACCTGACGAAGTGGCTGGACGCATATCTGTTATTGGCACCAGTTGCTACATCTATTATTCCGGGTAGAATAAAAGGATACCATGATATTACAGCCAAAAATACGCTCTTTTGTGATACATCGTGAATAATTACAGGAGCGTAGTTATTCTTGCGGAATTCATAATTGACCTGCCGCCTTTTGTTTTCTCCTTTTGGTTGATCACGTGGTATTTTGATCTTGCACGGTGTGGATTCTCCCGAATCGACACCATTGATTATTACCCTTGCCCCCCGGGGTTCCGAATCGAAACGTATTTTCTGTTTAGTGCCTAAAAAAATGGTGGCACAAGCACTTAACAATATGGCTATAAAAAGCAATGCCAGTAAAAAGAGTTTTTTCATACCCATACGGTTTTACTGTTCAATCAAACACCAAAGGTAGAAAAAACCTAAAATAGCAACTCAAATATTGATGAAGAGAAGTACTATTTCTTTGACTTTTTGACTCCTTTAACAGGCGTCTCGGGTTCCGGCTCTTTCCAATACCCCTCCCGCGATAGCAAATGGTCGAGATTGGCTACGCCATACACAACGATGGCTGTAACAATGGACGTATGATCCTGATACTCGGGAATGGACATATTGTATAGGTCGCGCTCGGTATGCCATATCTCTCCATAGTTAAAATCGTACCCCTTGGGGTCGGAGGTAGAAAAGCTAAGGGTTGGCACCCCTGCCATGGCAAATGGCGAGCTATCGGTACTTCCTGCAAACTTAGGTCGTTCAGTGGGTTTACGCTCAGTAATTGTAAACGGAAAATCGGGATTGATTTCATTAAGCGGTTCACAGATCTTGGTGAAGTCGTCCATCATGGCAGGTGGTACACTAATTCCCGAAGTTACCGTTGGCCCTCCATCGCGGTTGAACATGTTGGAAATCTTATCAAGTTTATCGGCATTGCGTTCAACCCAACTCTTCGATCCCAGCAGCCCAAACTCCTCTCCGGCAAACAGAAATACCAAAATTGTGCGCTTGGGCTTGCCCCCGGCTTTCATTATCAAGCGTGCGGCTTCCATGGCCGGCGTGGCTCCCGATCCGTTATCAACACCACCCGTTGCCACATCAAAGGCATCAAGGTGACCTCCCACGATAACATACTCGTCGGGATATTCCGTTCCGGGGATAACACCTATCACATTATGGTACGGGATGGGTCCCATGCGGAAGTGGTTTCGAATATTAAACTCCAGAAAAAAGCGTTGCCGCTCTTTGGCCATCTGCTCAATAACGGCATACTGGTGTTCGTTGAGCTTGATATCGGGCACTTTGGGTAAATTATCGAATGTTAGGCTGTCAATATTTTTCCTGTCGTACAAAGCAGTAATGGGAACCGGTGCCGATTGGATAAACCCAAGTACGCCCGCCTCAACCATCTCACGGTAAAACAAAGCGGGTTCCTCTTTGTATGGAATGGGATCTTTTAAGGGTAATCCCTTTGCACGATTATTCCAATTCTCCCAGAATATAGCCCTGTTCTGCTTTTCAATTTCATCATTTTCAGCGATTAATTCGCTCCTATGTTGATTTGCCTTTTCCGAAAAATCGATGGGCCAGCCATCGCTTTTGCCCGAAACAAGAACCCAGGCACCTTTCAATTTTCCCTTCATCTGCTCAAACTGTGCCCTACTCTTTGGTTCAATCAGTACATGTCCTATTTGCGCCCCCTTGGTACCCACTGTGTACGAAGGAGTTGCAAAATGAAGGGTCATACCATCTCCCCCCAACATCCTGCCCGACCAAGGGCCACGGTTAAACCCCACCGGCATAGTTCCCACCTCATCGAGGATTACCTCCATCCCCCACTCTTCAAACTTTTGGGCAGCCCACCTGGTGGCTGTTTCGTATGCATCGGAGCCAATTAACCTGCCGCCTATCTTGTTGGTAAGCACATCTAGGTGCTTCATGGTTTGGTTATCGGTTCTTCCAATCTCAATAATCCTGTCGATTACAGGATCGCGCTGGGCACTGACCGAAATGGCAAGCACTATAAAAGCAAAGGAGATGGGGAAGAATAAAATATTTCTCATGGCAATAAGGATTAGTTGTTGGTTACGCAATTAGATAGGGAAGGTATCCAAAAAGTTTAAAATACCAACCCATTTTTTGAACCGTTTTAAGAATCCTTTTGCGAAATTAGAGTATAACAACGATTCTAAAAAAAATTGATGATCAATTGTTTTCAATATTTTGATTTAGACTAATTTTTCCAGCTATTTATTTACTTTTGCATTTGATTTTTTCGTAAACAAGGGAGTATGATTACCATCGATCAGCTGAAGGATTTGGATAAGCGCCTACAGGTGCTGAGGAGGCATCTTTGACATCGATGCAAAAATCATCCGTATAGAAGAGGAAGAACAGAAGACACAGGATCCTGCCTTTTGGGAAAATCCGGCCGAAGCCGAAAAACAGCTTAAGCTGATTTCCGACATTAAACATTGGGTTATGGCATTCAATCAGGCCAAAGAGCTGATTGAGGATTTAAAAGTATTCTTCGATTTTTGGAAAGAGGGTGAAGGGAGCGCTGACGACGTGGAGAAACAGTATGGGCTTGCCCTCTCGAAAATTGAGGATGTGGAAATGATGAACATGCTCCGAAGCGAGGAGGACCACCTGGGTGCCATCCTACGAATCAACTCCGGTGCCGGCGGCCTCGACAGCATGGATTGGGCCGAAATGCTCCTGCGGATGTACCTACGATGGGGCGAAAGGAATGGTTATGAAACCAAAGTGGTTGATATACTTCGTGACGACGAAGCGGGTATAAAATCTGCCACCATTGAGTTAGCCGGCGAAATGGCTTACGGATACCTCAAAGGTGAAAATGGCGTTCACCGCCTGGTGAGGCTCTCGCCTTTCAACGCCAATGCCAAACGTCATACATCGTTCGCCTCGGTTTTTGTAGCCCCTGCCATTGACGAGTCCATTCAAATTACCATAAATCCCGCCGATATAAAGTGGGATACCTATCGTTCTTCGGGGGCAGGAGGGCAAAATGTAAATAAAGTGGAGACCGGAGTGCGCTTGACCCACATTCCCACCGGGATTGTGGTTGAAAACACCGAAACCCGCTCGCAACACAATAATCGTGAGAATGCCATGAGACTGTTAAAATCTCACCTTTACGAGTTGGAACTACGAAAGAAAAAGGAGAAACAGGCCGAGATAGAAGGGAAAAAATTGAGCATTGAGTGGGGATCGCAAATACGCAACTACATACTTCATCCATACAAATTGGTAAAGGATGTCCGAACCAATTTCGAAACATCAAATGTTCAGGATGTACTCGACGGCGAACTCAACGATTTCATCAAAGCTTTCCTGATGCAATACGGTGGTGAATATTAGTAAGGATTTATTGTTTCAACAATATTTAAAAAACTTAAACTTTTTTAATTATTATCTGTTTAGATAACCTGACATAGGGTATTTTATGACCTGTTTTTCGATTTGTTCTACAATAAATTTTAGCGTTTTTTAAAAAAATATAACTCTAAATAAAAAAAATAGTGAATATTTGTGTTTGCATTGAAACACACTTAATTTGGATATGAATTTCTAACCCTGAATAAAATCTATTGAAATGATTATTGACTCTTTATTTTGGATAGTTCCGGTTGCATCGCTTCTGGCACTTGGTTTTGCATGGTGGTTCTTCGCACAAATGAAAAAAGCTGACGAGGGTACTGATACCATGAAAAGGATTGCACAATATGTTCGACAAGGTGCCATGTCCTACTTAAAGCAGCAGTACAAGGTTGTGGGAATAGTATTTATCGTTCTCTCGCTACTATTCGTATTAATGGCATATGGCTTTGATTTTCAAAACGGTTGGACTCCATTTGCCTTTCTGACGGGAGGTATATTTTCAGGGCTTGCCGGTTTCATTGGCATGCGGACAGCCACCTATGCCTCTGCACGCACCGCCAATGCTGCAAGGCACTCGCTCAATAGTGGGCTCAAGATTGCATTCCGTTCGGGAGCCGTCATGGGTCTTGTGGTAGTGGGACTGGCAGTGTTAGACATTGCTTTGTGGTACCTTATTCTAAACTATTTCATCGACGAACCCAAAACTACCCATAAACTTATTATTATCACCACCACCATGCTTACCTTTGGTATGGGAGCCTCAACCCAGGCACTATTTGCCCGCGTAGGCGGTGGTATCTACACTAAGGCTGCCGACGTGGGGGCCGATCTGGTGGGTAAGGTAGAGGCAGGTATCCCCGAGGATGACCCCCGAAATCCTGCCACCATTGCCGACAACGTGGGCGACAACGTGGGTGACGTGGCCGGTATGGGCGCCGACCTATACGAATCCTATGCCGGTTCTATTTTAGCAACAGCAGCTTTAGGTGCTTCTGCGTTTGCCCTTTCCGGCGAATCGGCGCAGTATAAAGCCATCCTTGCCCCCATGCTCATTGCTGCCGTTGGAATCGTTCTCTCAATCTTTGGGGTATTCATCGTTCGCACCAAAGAGGGAGCCACCATGAAAGATTTGCTCCGCTCATTGGGAGTGGGTGTTAACGTGAGTTCGGCCCTAATAGCCCTGTCAACCTTTGGAATCCTTTACTACTTAGGCATAGAAAACTGGCTTGGCATTTCCTTCTCAGTAATATCGGGCCTGGTGGCAGGTATCATTATCGGACAGTCAACCGAATACTTTACCTCACACTCATACAGACCAACCCGAAGGGTGTCCAAGAGTGCGGAAACCGGACCCGCCACGGTAATTATTTCGGGCGTTGGCCTGGGCATGATTTCCACCGCCATACCCGTTGTTACCATTGCCATTGCCATTCTCATGGCGTTTCTCTGTGCCATCAATTTCGATATTAAGCACATGCTCGCAGCGCACAATATCCAACTGGGGCTATACGGCATCGGCATCGCCGCAGTGGGTATGCTTTCGACGCTGGGTATTACGCTGGCCACCGACGCATATGGTCCCATAGCCGATAATGCAGGCGGTAACGCCGAGATGAGCAAACTGGGTCCCGAGGTTCGTAAACGTACCGATGCTCTCGATTCATTGGGGAACACCACCGCTGCCACCGGTAAAGGTTTTGCCATAGGTTCGGCAGCGCTCACAGCCCTAGCCCTGCTGGCATCCTATATCGAGGAGATAAAAATCGGGCTAATGCGCTTGGGAGAAGAAATTCTCACCTTTGCCGACGGCACCACCATTAAAACTGCCGAGGCTACCATTGTCGATTTTATGGAGTACTATCAGGTAACTCTAATAAATCCCATCGTGCTGACCGGTATTTTCATTGGAGCCATGATGGCATTCCTGTTCTCGGGGCTGACCATGAACGCCGTTGGGCGTGCCGCACAGAAGATGGTGGAAGAGGTACGCAGGCAATTCCGCGAGATAAAAGGGATTATGGAAGGTGAAGCCGAACCCGATTATGCACGCTGCGTAGCCATTTCGACCCGTGGGGCACAGATTGAAATGATACTCCCCTCATTGCTGGCCATTGTTATCCCCATAGCAACCGGACTGGTTCTGGGCGTGGCAGGTGTGCTTGGGCTTTTGGTAGGTGGATTGGCTGCCGGATTTGTACTGGCCATATTCATGGCCAACTCGGGCGGTGCCTGGGATAATGCCAAAAAGTATATCGAAGAGGGCAACTTGGGGGGTAAAGGCTCGGAAGAGCACAAGGCTGCCGTTACCGGCGATACGGTGGGCGACCCATTTAAGGATACTTCAGGCCCAAGCCTAAATATTCTGATTAAGCTCATGAGCATGGTATCCATTGTAATGGCCGGAGCCACTGTGGCCATAAGCCTTTTCTAATTTTACAATAACCCAATAATCCAAAAGCCCGGCAATTCGTCGGGCTTTTAAATTATTGAGCAAAATGAAACGCTACTGATCACAGTATTGCCTATCCAATTCACAAAAGTTGAAGGGGGATAAAACCCGTGAATAACCTACTAAATCGGCTTTTTAAATCGCTTGTTGGTCAAAATTATTTATTAATCAGCCCTTTAATCTCTTCAAATATTTGCTCAGTTTTTGTTTTATCCCTAAAGTTGATGATTATCCTGTCAGTGTTACTTTTTGATATAATCAAGAATGGGGTATTGTGAGAATGGATAAGTAATCGAGTCTTACCAAATTTGTCAAGGTTAAAAAATCCTTTATTGACAGTGCCAAAACTAAATCCATTTGTCCGCAATGAAATTGATGGAATCGTATCCGACAGTTCGACATCATCAATTTCAGAAACATTTATTTCAAATCCGTACATTCCTGTAAATCTAATATTGCCATTGTCAAAAAATACTTTAGATGGTATGTATCCATATGCTATCAGACCAAATACAAAAACTACTACAAGTCCAAGGATAAAGTATGTGAACTTCGTTTTATTGGTTCTACTCTTATTGTGGTCAAATCTTTGTGCATTTATCACCAGAAGAGTTACCCCTACTAAAGTCACTATAAGTATCATAGAATCGGCAATCATAGTTAAGCCAATCCATTCGAATAAATAGTATCCAACTATAATTGACAACCCAATAGTAATGAAACCATTACGCATAAAGGTTGATAAGCCTTCAATATCAACATTTTTCTTTTTGTCTTTGGGCATCGTGTTGTATCCGGCTATGAGATTAGGAAAAACTTTAACCAAAAATCCCATGGCAACTATAAAAAGCCCTGTGATTAAAATAATTATATCCATGGTATGTCTGTTTTGTTTTATTGTGGCCAGCTCAATAATTGAATCCGGCGAGATATACTTATTGGACAGTGGCCTGTTAATACAACATGTCTGACCAGGGCCTGACCCAAAAACCCGATATCCTATTGGATTCGTCCAGAACAACCCTTATTCCCAAACTCTTACACATTCAACCCTTTACACTTAGCACCATATTGTATTTCTTACAATCAATGAATTAAATGTTAACTTTTTTGATTTTACAGCATCCAGGGGTATTCATTATGAAACAACGGAGTTGTGAGAACTGTATTGCAAAGTTCATAGAGTAGTTGCAGAGAATAAAAAAGCATAAAACATCAATCTATGCAAATACCAATAACAAGGATATCGTCAACCTGATCCAGGGCAGCCTGCCACTTGTCCAGTGTATCTTCGAGTACCATTTGCTGTTCGGGCATCGATTTCCCATAGACACTCATGAGTAAATCTTTAAATGGCTTGGCCATAAATTTTTTGCCTTCATCGCCTCCAAATTGATCCACGTATCCATCGGAAAAGATGTATATGTTGTCCCCGCGCTCTAAGTCAATTTCATGCAACGAAAATTTAACTTCCTTTAAGTGGGCCCCCGCTGGCATCTTGTCGCCCTTGTACTCTGTTAATTGCCCTTTCCTAACCAAATACATTGGGTTGTAAGCACCGGCAAATAGCAATTTTTTTTCTCTGAAGTTGAATGCACATATTGCAATGTCCATGCCATCGCGGGCTTCAGTTTCGCCATGCGTTTGTCGGAAATTTGCCTTAATCTTTTGGCGTAGTTCGTTCAGAATAAGATCTGGCCTAACAATCCCCGCAACATTGACTATGTCGTTCAGAAATGATACACCCATCATGCTCATAAAGGCACCGGGCACTCCATGCCCTGTACAGTCCGATGCAGCCACAAGCACAATGCCATCGCTTTCGGACATCCAGTAAAAGTCGCCGCTCACAATATCGCGAGGACGGAAAAGCAAAAAGTACTTGCCAATTATGCTGTCAAGTAGCTCGTTTGAAGGCATTACTGCCGACTGTATCCTCCGGGCATAGGTAATGCTTTTGGTTATCTCATCGTTCTGCTTGAATATCTGATCGCGTTGAGTTTCAATTTCATCCCTCTGGGCTTCAATCTCCTCCTTCTGCTGCAATATTTCCTCGTTGTATCGGACAAGATCATCGCGTTGTTGTTTGAGCACCTCCTTCTGCTCCTCAATGGTCTTTGTCCGCTCTTTTACCTTTTGTTCCAAAATTTCCTTCTCTCGCCTCAGGTTCCGCTCCCTTATTGCTACGGTTAAGAAGAAAATTAACAAAACGAAAATGGCGCATAAGGCGTAAAACCAAAGGGTTTGCCAAAATGGAGGTTTAATCTCGAAAGGCAGGTTTAGGGTTTCGCTGTTGTTCCCAAGTACATCCATGGCTCTAATGCTGATGGTATATTTCCCCGGGGGGAAATAAGGAAACTCAAAAACGGGATTGGTAGTCATTGCCGACCAGCGATTGGTTAAACCAGCTATTCGATACTGATAGTGCGTAGCCCCTTCCCTCAAAAACGACGGGGCACTCATTGTGATTACCAGTGAGTTATCGGCATAATTCAACTCAATCTTTTTGGGATCCAATCGTATCCCCGACTTTCCGGTTACCCCTTTAAGAAAAAGCGTAACGGTACGCTCCGAAGCTTCACTTTCTTTAACAGATAATTTGTAAAGCTGATTGAAGGCATTTACCAGCAACAATTCGCCATCGCCCGAAAAATTAATGTAATTAGGGTTGTCGAATAAACTTAGGTAATTGGTATTTGAAAACAATTCTTCACCATAAGCAGAGAGGCAAATACACCTATTCCGACTGTTTAGCCAGGTTATCCCCGACTGGGAAAAATATATACCATTGTTTTGATCAGCGTCAAACGAAGTATCAACTACCAGCCCATCTGTATTAGGGTCAAAATCAAAAACAGGCCCCGATGTAAAAATTTTTATTTTTCCATTCACCTTCCGAACTACCGGCGATCCAAATTCCGCTCCAATGCTAGTAATTATCCTACTTTGGAATTTGTTCTTCTCATCCTTGGCAATGTATATAACGTCAAACTCAGTGGAAACAACATAGCTGTCGTTACCCAGACCAACCATGCTCACTATTTGCTGATTATCTACAGTTAACAACTCTGTATAATGCCAACCTTTTGCTCCTTTGGTTGCAATCAGAGCCCTTTCGTCCGTTCCAATAAGCAGTTGGGTTCGGTTTGCTTCATTGGGTTCAATAAATGTTATGTTAAAACCGGGCGAAACGAGAGTGGCTTTCTCCTCTTTCACCTCAAATAATCCCAGATTGGTTGCTGCAAACACACTTCCATCGTAAATAATGAGATTTCGCACCTTTCCCTTAACCCCCGATATCTGTTTGTAAGAATGACTAATGGACTGCAATTCGTAAATCCTTTTCTTTTGTAAAGGGATTTCCGATTTCTTTTGTAGTGGAACCACCATCGCAGACCCATCTCCATCTTCGTCATCGGCTACCTTATCCGATTGCCTTGAGAATAACCGTGCAATAAAATTTTTTTTCTTTTCTTCCACAGTCGATTGTGGTTGCTGCAGCCTTTCAATTTGAGTTGCCGGGGCATCTACAATTTGTACCTGGGGCTTTACAATAATATCTTTGGCTTTGTAGTCCCTAATCTCTGCAAGGTAAAAAAGCCCCTCGCTACATCCCACGTATAAAACACCGTTGCATTCAATACACGAAAGAATAGCGCCCTTGAGCCCCGGGTAGCTTTCGAACGATTTAATTGGGAGTCTTAAATCGGCTCTGGAAATACCCATACCGTGTGAAATCCAAAGGCCACCATCCTTATCCATTCCCAACGCCATAACCTCATCATCGGGCAATCCGTTGAAATAGTTTAACATGTTGATGGTCGCACCATTGAAGGCATTTATCAGCAAAATTCCTCCGTTAAGGGTGGAAAGTGCAAAGGTTGAATCGTTAACTGATTTCCCTCCATTGAGAATGCTTGCATTTAGGTATTGCTGATCGTTTATGGTAAAAAGTCTAAGCTTATTGCCATCGAAACAGTAAAGGCGATTGGATGTGCTACCAAAATATGCTCTACTCCCATGGATAAAAGAGAATGTCATATCCTCAGACATGGGTAACCCTGCCAGCATTTCATACCCACCGTCCGGTTTATTCAAGTAGATGAGTGCCCTGTTTTTTACATGGTACATTTCATCATTGAGCTGGAAGAAATCTGAGATAAATACCTCCGGCCGAGACTCGTGGTAAAGTGTATCAACGGAAATGTTGTTCTCTGTGTTTATCCTACAAATAGTCAATGGAGAGACCACCAGCAACCCATTTTGAATGGTATTGAATTTATAAAAATAGTTGTTCCCTTTTGTTTCAATGATTAAATGTTGGTGTATTCCACCCTCACTCGTTCTTTCGATATAGCCAACACCTTTGTCGGAACAATAAAACAATTTGTCCGAATAGGCAATGGCAATGGGACGCCCGGAGATACCCATATTCTCCCATTGTAATCCGTCAAAGGAGTAAATACCCTTCCGATTCAGAATATACATTAGGCCGTTTTCGCCCTGTACAAAACCCCAGTTCTGATTACTAATGCCTGTGGGTAACTTAAAGTGCGTGAGAAAAGGGTTTCCGTTTTGCGAAAAAACTTGCCCAGTACAAAAAAACAAGAGAAATAGGGCTACAGAGGCTATGGCTTTGATTAAGAATTTTTTCATGGCAACAGTGGTTAACTAAACGGCAATTTACAACAAATAATTAAAAAAATATATCCGTATTTCATTTTTCTACCACCTACCCGACCTATGAGTTTTATTAACAAATAGGAATAAATTTATGTGTAAAAAATAAGTTTAAAACCTATTCCATTACGTAGAAAACTCTCTCCTAATTTTTCAACCAACTCATTCATGCCGATGTTCACAACAATAATCTGAATGTTTTTTCCTCGTAAACGAATTAGTAGTTTAAAAATCACTTTTTGCGAAGCCCAAAAAGGGAAAATTTTTTTAAACTACACAAATAGGTAGTTAGTCAAACAGGGAGGTTGGTTTAATCAAATATTTAAACTATCAATTAATAGTAAACGTACTTTTGCATGGTAGAATTGAGTTTTTTTAGATTCTTTTTTTCCGAATAGAAAATGGTCATTTTCACTTGAACTATGCAACATTCCGGTAAAAAAGCTATACCAAATGCCGAGCAGTCAAAAGGGACCCCTTTTTGGCTTAAGAAGTACGAAAATGCTAACTATATAACCCAACAAAGGGTCAGATTTGCATTCTACCTTTGCATAGTACTAGTTGCGCTTAACCTTGCCCTTATAATCTTAACCAGTTACAACCAGATCAAAAACCCGGTTTATGGGCAAGTGAATTTCCCTACCATAGCTCCCATGCTTATCACATTGGTCATTTTCATGGCCAGTACATTTATCCTTATCAAGGGGTGGTTCAAAGTGGCATCGCATATTATTTTGATTACTGCATTTGCTGCTATTTGGTCTGTACTGTGGTTAGACAGGAACCATTCACTACAGCGTTTGGATACAATAACTTATGCCATTGCCATCCTCGCCATGGCACCCCTATTGATTGAGAAAAAGGGTTACCATATTCTTATCTACACAGGTGCAAATCTGCTGGTCTTTTTCATTTTTTTACACCTTTTTAAAAATGAATTAATGATCAGCGATGCTGCACTTAGGGATTATAAACTTGATACATCTATCCCTTTGCTTTTTGTCGGAATCATTGGCTTTAGCGTTTTTCACATTAGCAAAAATGCCATCAATCATTCTGAGGGTTTATTAAAAGATCGAATAAAAGCGGAGCAATTGCTGGCTAATAGCGAAAAGAAGTATCGCGAAATGACCGAATTTCTTCCTCAAGGTGTGTTTGAAGCTGATTTAAAGGGAAATTTGAAATACTTCAATAAAAGAGGATTGGAATTATTCGGCTATAGTGAAACAGATCTCAGTCAAGACTACAACCATTATGTCAATCTTTTTTCATTGGTACAAGAAAAAGATTTGATGAGAGATAATGTTCAAAGATTATTGCAAAACAAGGTAAGTAAGGGAAACATTTATCATCTCATCAAAAAAGACGGCAAGTTAGTACCCATCCAGGTTTTTTCAAGTTTAGTTGAGGAAGATGGAAATACAATTGGAATAAGAGGGATTGTGATAGATATAACCGAACGTATTGAAGCCGAGAAAGCCATAAGGGAAAGCCAGGAACTATTCAAGACACTAATCGATTCGGCTCCCGTTGCCATGTCGCTGTCGGATATGAATGAACGATACATTATAGTAAACAAAGTATTTTCCGAAGAAACAGGGCTCCCTGCTGAGAAAATAATTGGAAAAACGCCCAGTGAGATTGGCATAATAATCGACGAAGAATCGAAAAAGAAAATTACAAATCTCCTTGCTGAAAAAGGATTAGTAGAAAACCTTGAATCCATAATATATGAAAAAGGTGAGAAAAAGATAGACGCACTGTACTACAGCAGGTTGATTGTTGTTAATAACAAAAAGAGTATTCTCAGTTCAATTATTAACATAACCGAAAAAAAGAAAAACGAGAAGGAGCTGGAGGAGTACAGAAATCACCTTGAGTTTTTAGTGAAAGAACGAACCGAAGGCTTGGCGGCAGCAAACGAGGAATTATCGGCAGCAAACGAAGAGCTGTATAGCCAACGGGAAGAGCTTATGGCAGCACTTGAAAATCTGAAAAAGGCCCAGCAAAAATTGGTTCAAAGCGAAAAGTTGGCATCATTGGGAGTACTTTCAGCAGGAGTAGCCCACGAGATCAACAACCCCCTTAACTATATCAGCGGGGGCGTAATGGGCATTGAGAAATATGTAAAAGAGAATTTAAGCGACCATGTTGGCCCCCTGTCAATCCTTTTCGATGCTGTAGCCGAAGGGGTAAAGCGTGTTTCAATCATAGTCGAAAGCCTCAACCGTTTTGGAAAGCAAGCCGATACCGGCTACGAACTCTGCAACGTACATTCTGTAATTGATGATTGTTTACAAATACTTGAGGAAAAAATTATTGATAGGGTTAGCATACAAAAGGACTACGCCCATGAACCATTTACTCTACATTGCAACTTAAGAAAATTTAATCAAACCATTCTCAGCATTCTCACCAATTCCGTTCAGGCCATCAAAGGGGCCGGGACAATTTATATTACTACTAAACTTCGGGGAAACTCCCTTGAACTCATCATAACCGATACCGGAGAGGGTATTGACAAGGAAAGTATTGGAAAAATATTCGACCCGTTCTTCACCTCCAAAGATCCCGGGCAAGGTGTGGGCCTGGGCCTTTCGTTCGCCTATGAAACCATCAAAGAGATGGAAGGCTCCATTGAGTACGATTCGGAAAAAGGGAAGGGCACCACTGCAAAAATAGTATTACCCATCACCGTGAATAAGGGATAATTACCCTGTAACATCTTTCGGGCTCACCGGCAATTAATTTCGATTTTTTTATGGAAATAATTAGTTTTTGTATCATAGATACAAAGGCCTTAACGTTATTGTAAAAAGCCTCAGCAGTATTAACCTTTAAAAATTAATGCCATGAGAACGAAAAATAAAAAAACAGATCTGGAAGGGAAAAAAATTCTCTTCTTCGAGGCCGGGGTAATTATTGCGCTATGCCTGATCCTCACGGCTTTTGAATGGCACTCTGCTAATGGGTTAAAATCATTTTATAAAAATGATTACATACCGGAAACAATCGTTGAAGAAATTCCCATCACAAGGCAGGACGAGTTGAAACCACCACCGCTTCCACCGGTATTAACAATCCCGGAAATAATTGAAATCCATGACAACACCGACCTTATTCAGGAAAATACTGATATTTTTGCTGAACTAGATGAAACCATCCTCACGGTTATTCAACCTCCTTCAGAAGATGAAACGATTGAAGAAGATCCCATCCCTTATGTTCTGATTGAACAAAAGCCTTCATTCATGGGGGGAGACTATAATACCTTCACCCGCTGGGTGGCAAAACATTTGATTTACCCCGAGGAGGCTGCTCGCAACGGCATACAGGGTAGGGTTTACCTGAGGTTTGTAATCGATATCGATGGACAGGTAAAAAACGTAGAGGTCTTGTCGGGAAACGACAGGCTTTTGGTTGAGGAGGCCAAAAGGGTTGTATCATCATCGCCGGCCTGGATACCCGGTAAGCAAAGAGGGGCTCCTGCTCCGGTCGCATTTTCCTTTCCGGTGACATTTAAGCTCCAATAATCACTGGATTATTCTTATGTTCTAAAAAAGTCGGTGCGTAGTGCACTGACTTTTTCATTTCCTCTCCTGGGTCAGTTCTCTCATCTTTTTTTCTAAATTTGGAGCACAATTATACCTATGGAAAAAAACACCAAACCGGAAAACACCAATAATCCACTCTCCAAAATCAAGCTTAAACGGGCCATATATCCAACTATAATCGGGCTGGGAGTAATAGCATTTATATTTTACAGAGAATTCGACCCCGGGGCGTTTGAGCACATTACCTTACCACGGTGGAACTTTTTATGGCTTATTGTTGCCCTAGCGCTAATGGCTTCGCGCGATATAGGCTACATCATCAGAATTCTAATTCTCTCCGAGAGACGGCTCTCGCTTCTTCAGGCATTCAGGATAATTATGCTTTGGGAATTCACATCGGCCATAACACCATCCGCCATTGGCGGAACCAGCGTGGCAATTCTTTACGTTCACAAGGAAGGAATAAGCATAGGCAGGAGTTCAGCCATTGTTATGGCCACCTCCCTGCTCGATGAACTATATTTCATCATCATGTTTCCCCTGTTACTTTTGTTTGTTAAAAGCAAGGTGCTATTCGGCTTTGAAGGGGGGATCACCCTGGCCAATGAACTTTTCACTTTTGCACTCATTGGTTACAGCATTAAGTTCATTTATGTAATTGTTCTCAGCTATGGGCTATTCATCAATCCGCGAGGTTTGAAATGGCTGCTTATGATGATATTCAAACTTCCATTGTTAAGGCGATGGAAACACGGAGCCAATAAAGCTGGAACAGAGATTATCGAAAACTCCAGAGAGTTTAAGGCAAAGCCTTTTACTTTCTGGCTCAAGGCATTTGCTGCTACAGCATTTTCGTGGACATCACGTTACTGGGTTGTCAACGCCATACTGCTCGCATTCTTCTCGATATCCGATCATCTGCTCATCTTTGCACGTCAACTTATCATGTGGATTATGATGTTGGTGAGCCCCACCCCCGGCGGCAGCGGATTTTCCGAATTTGTATTCACGCGATATTTGGGTGAGTTCATCCCGGTTGATGCTGCAGTTCTTGGCACAGTAGCAGTGGTTATGGCGCTGGTTTGGCGGCTGGCCACATACTATCCATATCTGCTCATGGGAGTAATTATCTTCCCCCGTTGGGTAAAATCAAAATTTATAAACTCCGATTAGCAGGCAGTTTAAAGGGCTTAGGCCGTGCCCTTAACGAAACGGATAAGGGATTCCAAAATCAGCCTCCCGTCGGTATTGCCCAACTCATCATCGGCAGCCCTTTCGGGAAATGGCATCATCCCGAAAACATTGTAATCCTCATTGCAAATGCCGGCTATATTCTCCATAGAACCATTGGGGTTAACCACCTCCGATATCAATCCATCCTCGCTGCAATACCTGAATAAAATCTGACCATTAATCCTCATTCTGGCCAATTCCTCTTTATCGGCATAGTACCGTCCCTGTCCATGGGCAATTGGGATTTTCAGAGGCCTGTTTTTATCTAAAGAGGCGGTTAATGCTGTTGTTGTGCCGTGGGGTAGTATGCAAATATTTTTACACACAAACTGCATACTCTCGTTTTCGAGCAGAGTACCCGGAAGTAGACCCGATTCGCATAGTATTTGAAAACCATTGCTAATTCCAAGTACAAATCCACCCGATTTTGCAAAAGCAACTATGCTTTCCATAATGGGAGAAAATTTGGCCAGAGCACCGGGTCTTAGGTAATTTCCATAAGCAAAGCCGCCTGGTATAACGATAATATCGGCATTCTGTAAATCGGTATCCTTATGCCAAAGTTCAACAACCTCCTGTTCCAGTACATTCCTAAATACGTGTATCAAGTCACGATCGCCACTGGTGCCGGGAAAAATTACTACGCCAATTTTCATAAAATTGCCTATTATTTTTCGCTCAAATATAGATAAAAATCCTAACAGCTTTTAGTCGCCCCGGCAAAATAATATGGCACTCGAAACCAGCCTTCAAACTATAAACTCCATGTACTTTTAAAAGAATAAAACATTCGAAAAGAAAGGATAACTCCAATTACGCCAGCCGAAAAACATGATTGATATCACCATTCTCCCGCAACACTTGCGGCTACTATAATAATTAATGGTGTCTAACGCGCTAATAATCAATTGATTTTGAATAGCACTCATTCTAATTACCCTAACACAACAAAAGAGATTATACCAAAAGTATTTGGCCTAAAAATGTTCTATTATCTTTGCAGATTAGCAAAGTATTTATATTTTTAGCAATAAAATGTTTTTAAAAATCAGCCGAATCTTTTTAAGCATAGATGTACTTGGGATGCCGTTTTTATAACCATTGGGATATTGCAACGTATCCAATGTATAATCGCTTTTTTTTATGGTTGTAACAGATCAGGATCTGATAAACTTTGTGGTAGCTTTAAAAGGATCATCGAATTACGATCTGAGCGAGTATTCCGATAAGTCCTTGAAGCGTAGGCTACAGAAAGTACTTGCTGATTTTAACGTTGACATGGCCGGTCTTATCTCGTCTGTAAAAAATTATCCTGTATTTGCCGAGAATATTGTAAAAGAGATAACCGTTAACACTACTGAATTATTCCGCGACCCACCTGTATGGCATATGCTACGGTCCAGAATATTGCCCCGTTTCAAAAATAATTCAACCATAAACATATGGCATGCAGGATGTTCAACCGGTCAAGAGGTCTATTCCATGATGATTCTGCTCAACGAGTTGGGCATGTTGGATAAAGCCAAAATTTTTGCTTCCGACATCAATACCGATGTGCTGGAAACTGCAAAAAAGGGAGTATATAAGTATCGTTTTAACATCGGATATTTGGACAATTTCGACAAGGTAATCAAGCAGAATCCTCTTAACTATGAAGAATTTAACGATGTCCCCTACGAAAAATATTTTGACATTGATAAAGTGAAGGATGTGATTACCATGAAGAAAAACCTTTCGGAAAAGCCAATCTTCCGTAAGCACGATTTGGTACAGGATGGCAACCTTTTCTTCGCAAAATTTGATCTGATTTTGTGTAGAAATGTAATCATATACTTCAACTACTCATTGCAAAATAAGGTGTTTGAACTTTTCCATTCAAACCTCTACACCAAAGGCGTGCTGCTACTGGGAATGCATGAGACAATACTGGGCCCGTGGGCTGCAAAATTTGAAAAACTGGGACAGGCCTACATTAAAAAATAGAATAGCGCTAAAACACAACTGATAAAAATGAAGTTCCTACATAAAATAAGCCTTCGCCTGCGAGTACATGTTACGGTTGTCATGCTATTGCTGCTCATGCTAATCTCCTCAGTCATAGCCGTGTACCACCTGTCGAAGAAGCGTATTATGGAGAACGCTCAAAAGCAGATGGAGGTTTTCCTGGAAAATATATCACAAATCATCGCATTAAATACCAATGGTACCCTTGATTATACTGCCTACAACGCAATTAAACCGGTTTTCAACCGTCCGGCGTTCTACACATCCGACTATCCCTTCCTTGTGGACTATTCGGGCAACCTTTTAATCCACTTGTACAAAGAGGGTCAGAAGTATCCGCCTGAACTCCTCAATCAAATGATCTCCAATCCGGATAAAGCGGGATTCTTTGACACTAGGGAGTATCGAAATAACCGCAGCGAAACATGCCGGATTTACTACCGAAAAACCGATGGATTAAAGGCATATATTGGCATATCGGTTTGCAAAAGTGAAGTCACCAAGGGGTTAACAACTACAACACTGATGCTCCTTGCCCTTTTCCTTGCATGTGTCCTGATAGCCATCCTGCTGACCAGTATCGTATTATCACCTGTGCTACGTGCAGTCAAATCCATCAGCAAGAGCCTTACAAGGATGGAAAGGGGAGAGATTCCTCCGGCTATCCCATACGGAAATGACGATGAAATCGGCCGAATTGTCCGGCCCCTTAACGCTGTCATCGAGGGCATCGACAGGGTAACCATCTTTGCCAATGAGATTGGGAACAATAAACTTGACAATAGTTTTACACCTTTAGGACCCAACGATAAGCTCGGGATAACCCTTCTCAATCTGAAAAATTATTTAAAAGATAAATTGGCCGAAGAGGAGAAGAGGAAAGTAGAAGATGAGCGCCGCATTTGGGTTAATACCGGATTGGCAAAATTTAGCGACATCCTAAGGCAGAACAATGCCGATCTTCAACTCCTGTCCGACAGCATTGTGCAGAATCTGGTTAACTATCTCGATGCCAATCAGGGAGGCCTATTCCTGCTGAACGATGACAAAAACGATGAACCCCATCTTGAGTTGGTATCTTCATTCGCATTCAACAGGAAAAAGGCTAAGAAGAAGACTATACTCATCGGGGAGGGGCTGGTTGGAAACTGTGTGGTTGAAAAGCATTCAGTTTATTTAAAAGAAATCCCAGAAGATTACATCGAAATCACCTCCGGATTGGGCGACTCACCCCCAAGGTCGCTGTTAATTGTCCCGCTAAAACTTGAGGACAATGTATTCGGGGTAGTTGAAATAGCATCATTCCACGAATTTTTACCCCATCACATCGAGTTTGTGGAGAAAATTGGTGAAAGCATTGCATCCACCCTCTCTGCGGTAAAGAACAGCATCCGAACAAATGAACTATTAGATCAATCGCAGCAGCAAAGAGAGGCCATGCTTGCCCAAGAGGAAGAAATGCGTCAAAACATGGAAGAGATGCAAGCGACTCAGGAGGAAATGGCAAGAAAAACATTGGAGATGGAAGGAGTAACCTCGGCCATAAACGAATCGCTTTTATATGGGGAACTCGATGAGCATGGAATTTTTATTGCCGTCAATACCAACCTGCAAAACTCCTTAGGTTACAGTAAGCAGGAATTTGATGGGAAAACTCTATTCGAATATATTCATCCCAATGATTTGCCAATAATACAATCTGTTTGGGGAGAGATTAAAACGGGCGTACCATTCAAGGGGACTATCCAGTGGAGGGCACGGCAACAGGAAAATATTTTCATCCTTTGCAATATCACACCGTCTTTCGATGAGTACGGGAATCTGTATAAAGCATTCCTGCTTGGTCAGGATATTACACAATCGAAATTGCTGGAACTTAAAGCCCAACAACAGGCAGAAAAAATTGAGCAAAACTTACTGGAGATACAATTCGAGCAGGAACAACTCCAACAGCGCGAGGAGGAGATGAAATCGCTTCTGATGGCACTGGATACCACTTGTCTGGTTGCTGAGGTTACCCCCGACGGTAGAATTACCTTCATCAATAATAAAAATGTTGAAACCCTTGGCGACAGTAAGGAGCAAATAGAAGGCAAATTCCACCACGAGATTGATTTTCAGGCCAGAACACAGCCCGAAAAGTACAAGGCTTTTTGGAACGACATTCTCAATGGCATTCCAAAGCAAAGGGAGTTCTCGCTGAATGTAAAAGGGCGAACCATTTGGATTTCGGAATTCTATACTCCTATCAGGGACTCTGGTGGAGCTGTAGTAAAGATTATCATCATTGGATTCGACATTACTCAGAGCAAAGAGGTGGAACAAAGGCTCGCTCAAAGGATTGAAGAATTAATGAAAATGTTGAACAGATAACAATACGTCATCAATTTAAAGTGTTAATGTTACCTTACGAAATTGGCATAGTAGAAACAAGAAACGTAATCAAAACCATACTCGACACCTATGGTTACGATTTTGGTGATTATGCGCTTACTTCGTTTAAGCGTAGGTTAGAGAATATTATTATAACGAATGGCTTAAAAGACGCAGAAGGGCTTATCGCACGGCTTGAAAATAATAAAGGTTTTTTCGATACCTTTTTGAAAGATGTAAATCCGGAAACAACGGAAATGTTTCGCGACCCGCCACTTTGGAGAGACTTGAGGGATGATATTTTGCCCGAAATAGTAAGAAGCAGCGGGAAGCCAAAAATTTGGATTGGAGCCATCGATTCGGGCGAGGAATTATACTCTCTTTGCATCATTCTGAAAGAGATAGATATGCTGGACAAGGTGAGCATTTTCTCCTCATACCTGAGCGAAGAAACCGTTAAAAAAATTAAAAGTTGCAAGATAGACCCACGGCAGCACGAAGCTAACGATGCCAATTATCAACGTTGCAGTGGCATAAAACGATACGCCGATTATTTCAGCAGCGGTATGGGCAACGGGGCTTCGACCATTAATGCCGAGTTGATTGAGAATGTGACATTTGTTAAACAGGATGCCATTTTTAGCAATCCTCCGGGAAGTATAAGATTAGCACTTTTCCGAAATCAAACCATTTATTTCAATCAAATTTTACAGGATCAAGTGCTCAATAGGATTCAAGAGGTAATACTACCCGGTGGGTACCTGGTGCTGGGGATTAAAGAATCTTTGGAAAATACAATTGCAAACAATAAATTTACCGTGAAAAACAACGCGGAAAAAATTTACAGAAAAAAGGCGGGGTAATTTACTATGTATAAGGCAGTTATCATAGGTGGTTCAGCTGGTAGTTTTCAGATCATAATCCGAATACTTAGCTCATTGCCGGCCAATTTTCCATTGCCCTTGCTATTGTGTTTGCACCGGCTGAAGCACGTGCGGAGCGGATTTGTTGAAGCCCTTTCGATTAAGTCGACTATCCCGATCATTGAGCCCGATGATAAAGAGCAAATAAAACCGGGGCGTGCCTATTTGGCACCAGCCAATTATCATATGTTCATCGAACTGGGGAATCGTATTGCATTATCAACCGAGGAGTCGGTAAACCACTCGCGCCCCTCCATCGACCTGTCTTTCATCACCGCCGCTCAGGTTTACCGTGAAAAACTGGTTGGCATTATTCTATCCGGAGCCAACAAGGACGGAGCCTACGGCCTTAAGAAAGTCAATGATTTTGGGGGCGTCACCATTGTACAGGATCCCAATGAATGCCAGGTAAAAACCATGACCGAATCTGCGCTTAAAATGACAAAGGTTCATCACGTTTTCAGTCCGGCTGAAATTGTAAGATTCCTGCAGAAAATTAATAAGTAACCCGAAAAAACAATGAAGCTTTTCTCTCATAACAATAGATTTGGCAGCAGTATCCTGATACTACTCATCGTTTTGAGTATACTGGGAGTGTTCCTTTCTATGTACAACATCGTTGTTGAATCAGGAGGAAAGATTTCAGGGCTATCCGTGGTTTTGGTTATTTTCTCGGTTCTCCTGTCCCTGTTCATTTTACGTTTAATTTACCGCCTACAGGGCGATATTACCCATTTAACGCAACAATTTGAACGTCTTAAAAAGAACGTGGAAGAAGCCAAGATTCAAGAATCATCCACAGTAGAAAAGCAGTCTGACGAAACCAAGCAAGCAGTTGATGATCTTGCGGTTGATATTATACCCGAGCAGAAATTCGACAACGAGGAACTATTCTGGGAAAACGTTCTGGCTAACATCGCTAAAAAATTGGACATAGTTCAAGCCGTTGTTTACAAAAGGGATTCTGAAACAAAAACATTCTTATTTAAGGGAGGATTCGCATACTATACCGAAACCAAGCCGCCAACCTTCGTTGAAGGCGAAACCCTTGCAGGGCAAGTAGCCAAAAATCGCGAAACCATTTATCTGAACGAAATCCCTGAAGGGTACATAACCATTCTCTCGGGATTAGGGCAAGGATCGCCTAAGCATTTGCTGATTACACCCATATTGGACAACTCGGCTGAGTGTATTGCAATTGTCGAGTTAGCATCTTTCAACCCCTATTCTCCTCAGCAGGTGAATGGGGTGGAAAAAATGATGAGACAAATTGGAGAATATATTCAAACAATCGACTTTAGCACGGAAGAGGAGCATGACAAATCGAAGTAAAAAATTTTCCAAGGAAATGATTAACAGGGTATCGCCCAAAGTGTACTACGCGGCTACCTTTGGTTTGCTTTTGGTTTTATGCTCTTGGCTACTTGTTTTCGTTGCGCAGGGTATCCCTTTCTCTTTCAATGGCATTGCCAAAATCCATGCAAACAATCCCTCACTATGGATTATTGATTTACTCCCCTTTGTCTTTGCCTATACTCTTCATATAATAGAAAAAAGGCATAACGAAAAAGTAAGCTTTCTGGAAGGAGAAATCGATCAGCGCGAAAAGGATACCAGTAAAAATGCCCTTTTTGCCAAATCCATAGGCGAAGGCAATTACTACGCTCCATTCCAGATAGGAGATGAGGATGATATTCTGGGAAAATCGCTTCTGGCAATGCGCGACAACCTGCTGGAGAACAACAAAAAGGAAACTGAACAGAATTGGATTGCCAACGGAAAGGATCAGGTTGCTCACATACTCCGCATACACAACAACTTAGAAGAACTCTCATATGAGGTATTGGTAAAGTTGATTAAATATATCAACCTGATTCAGGGAGCCCTCTATCTGTACGACGAGGAAAAAAAGGTGTTGATCAATCTGGCCTCTTACGCCTACAATCGCAAGAAGTACATCAAGCAAAAGTTTAAATTGGGCGAAGGGTTGATCGGGCAGTGTGCCTACGAAAAGGATATCATATACCGTACCGAAATCCCCGATGACTACATTTCCATCTCTTCCGGTATTCTGGGTGATAGGAAACCCAAAAGTTTGCTCATAGTTCCACTAATCACCGATGAGAAGCTTGAAGGGGTAATCGAATTCGCATCCCTCGATCAGCAAATATCCCCGTTAACCATCCGTTTCCTCCGCGAAATGGGCGAAATCATAGCACGCACCATATTCAATCTACGGGTTAACCAAAAAACCGAACGCCTGCTGCTCGAAGCCCAGCAAATGACTCAGGAACTTAAGGAAAATGAGGAAGAACTTCGGCAAAATGCCGAAGAGATGAGGGCTACACACGAAGAGCTGGAAAAATCAAATCTTAAACTCGAGTCGAAAATCCAGGAGGTTGAGAATGCCCAAAAGCGATTACACTCCCTTTTGGAAAATGCCTCTGAGATAATCTCCATTTACAGCAGCAGCCTTAAATTGACCTACATAAGCCCTTCGGTAACCAAAATTTTGGGTTACACTCCCAGGGAGATGATGAATGGGAAAGACATCGATCGCTTAACTCGGAAAGGCGAGCAAGATCTGAGCGACATGTTCCAGAAACTGCTGGATACCCCGAGGATGCCCCTTACCATTCAGTACACCTTTATGAAAAAGGACGGGACGAAGCTATTCCTCGAGGTAACCGGGCGCAACCTGCTGGATGACGTAGCTATCAATGGCATAATTCTTAACTCGCAGGATATCACCGAGCGCAAACGAGCCGAAAAGGAGGAGAGAATGCGCAGCAAAATGCAATCCCTCTCAGAAAACTCGCCAGATATGATTATGCGCTTAAATACTTCGGGGCAATTCTTTTATGCAAATCCGATGGTAGATCAATACTTGGGGATTCCGGCCAAGGATGTAATTAACCAAACCCTCAACTCCATTGAGATGAATGAGGTTTTAACAAACTATCTGAAAGAATCCATAAAAACCATTAAAACTACCAAGGATAAAGTTGAGGGAGATTTGGCTTTCAACTCCATGATGGGTGAGACCATAATGCATATCTCCGCCATACCTGAATTCAACGAGAATGAATTGGAAACCATACTTTTTGTTGGGCACGATATCACTGAAGCCAAGCGTATCGAGCTGGAAATTCAGGATAAAAACCGAAAAATCACCGAGAGTATTAACTACGCACAACGCATTCAAACCTCTATTCTCCCCAACAACAAGATTATTAGGCAGTACCTTCCCAAATCGTTTATTTACTACAAGCCGCGCGACGTGGTTAGCGGCGACTTCCCCTGGTTCTTTGTGAAGGAAGACAATATTTACATTGCTGCTGTCGATTGCACCGGGCATGGCGTTCCGGGCGCCCTACTTTCTTTCATCGGATATTTCATTCTTAACAACGTGGTTGACCACGATGCCACATATAGTGCCTCTAAAATCCTCGATTTACTCCATTTCGGGGTCCGTAAAACGCTTAAACAGGACCGCCACGATGCCGATGCGCGTGATGGCATGGACATTGCTCTTTGCAAAATCAATTTGAAAAAGAAAACCCTGCAATACGCCGGCGCACACCGACCCCTATACCTGCTGAGGAATAAGGAGTTGGAAGAATTTAAGGGCGACAGGAAGGCAATTGGAGGCATTCCCATCCTTAAGAAAGAAGAGAATGACTTTACCAACTACCTGATCGATCTGAAATCCGGTGATAAAATATTCTTTTTTTCCGATGGTTTGCCCGATCAGGTGGGAGGGGAAGAAAGAAAGAAGTATGGCCCGGCACGTGTTCGGGAGAAGATTATGGAGAACCAGAACTTAACCATGCCTCAGTTTAGCGAGCTGTTTGAAAATGATTTCAATAGCTATAAGGGTGAAAATAAACAAATTGATGATGTACTTTTAATAGGAATTGAATTCTAAGTTGATTAATATAGGTAAATTTTTTAATTTTGCGGGCTATGGATAAAAAGAATGTCAAAGGGTTTCTTGAGTTTGTCTACGACTTCTACAAGTCGATGAAAGCTCATGAAATCACCCTTGTGTACGAGGGTGAAATAACCCATCAAATTACAAAGGCATTTACATCCCTCACCGAGTCCAACATGGCCAAGGAAGAGGAGTCGAACACCGTACAAAAGAAGGTGTTCCATGTAATGGTCGAATGCTTGCAGAACATAAGCAAGCATGCTGATAGCTTTGGGTCGGACGATTTTCTATTTGCAGGAAGAGGAATCTTCATGGTTAGCAAAGCCGACGCCGAATACCACGTAACCACCGGCAATGTGATCGAAAATTCGAAGATTGATGACCTTACAAAAATCCTCGATCACATCAATACCCTCGATAAGGAAGGTTTAAAGGAACTTTACAAAACCCAAATGCGCGAGGGACGCCTTTCGGAAAAGGGCGGAGCCGGGTTAGGATTCATCGATATTGCAAGGAAAACCGGGCGGAAACTGCATTACCACTTCCTTCCAATTGATGATGAAACGCATTTTTTCATCCTAACATCAACCATATCCAGAAACGAGTAAATTAGTAAACTATGGAAACCATTAAAATAATGGGGACAGATGATACCCCCACTGTCATTCTGGATGCAGAAAACGATATATTCGAAATATCCGGGCGCTCCCTTCCTGAAGATGTTACCGCTTTTTACGATCCGATTCTTAATTGGCTCGATGAATATGCCGCTAATCCCAATCCCAAAACTATCTTCACTTTCAAATTGGTATATTTCAATACCGCCAGTTCAAAACTACTCCTCGACATACTAATGAAATTTGAGGAGATGCGAGAGAATGGATTGGATGTACTAATTAAGTGGTATTATCCCGAGGATGATGAGGACATGCAGGAAGCCGGCGAAGAATACGCCGATATTGTTGACGTTCCCTTTGAACAGGTTAGTTATACGCTTAGTTAATACCCATTAAGGAGTAAATCTGAACAATATAAGCTATGAGCGAGGAGATTCTCAGGGCTTTAATGCAACTTTTTGCAATAATTGCAAAACAGGACGAAGGGGTTGAATCCAACGAACGCGAGTATGTTGTTAACTTCCTCATGCAGCAAGTAAACGATGAGGCTGTTGAAGAGTATATTAAACTATTCGATCAGCATGCCGGACTGAATGAGGAGAAGGAGGAAGGAGCAGATGAAGAGGATGGACAACCCAAAAAGGTTAAACTAACCTCGGTTAGAGACTCCGTAAAAATTCTTGGGATCTGTAAAAAGATTAATAAAACCCTGACCCAGAAGCAGAAAGTTGTTGTTCTTGTTCGCCTTTTTGAACTTGTCAATGCCGACAGAAAATTTACCGATCAACGAATGGCCATCATCAATACAGTGGCCGAGGTATTTAAACTAACCAAAGAAGAGTTTACAGACATTGAAAATTTCGTTGTCAACAACGAAGTCAACGAGTTAGATTACTCCAGCATTCTTACAATTCACGATAAACAGGAGCATGGGGAGCACTGCAAGCATATTCCCACCGAGGCATTGAATGGCTACCTGTTCATCCTTCAAATCAAGAGCGAAGATCTTTACTTCCTCCGCTATACCGGAAATGAAGATATTCTACTCAATGGTCTCCCCATAAACAATAAGCGAATATACCTTTTTGCCAATGGAAGTTCTATTAAACTTCCCAAAGGCAAACCCATATACTATACCGATGTTGTGGCCCACTACCTGGCCGACTCAACCACCGTCAGAGTATCCTACAGCGCCGAAAACATTGGATTTACTTTCAAATCCGGGGATATCGGGTTGCGTGATATATCGTTTCAAGAGGGGCAAGGTAAACTGATAGGCATCATGGGAGCCAGCGGTGCCGGAAAAACAACACTGCTCAACGTGCTGGCCGGAATTGAAAAGCCTACCACAGGCAGAGTGCTAATCAACGGAATCGACCTCCACAAGGATAAGGATAATCTGGAAGGGGTGATTGGGGTGATCCCCCAGGACGACCTCCTCATTGAAGAGCTGACCGTATTCCAGAACCTTTACTACAACGCCAAACTCTGCTTCAAAGACAAGTCGGAAGAAGAGTTGACTCAGCTCGTTAATAAAACCCTTAACAATCTTGGCCTATATGAACGCAAGGATTTAAAGGTTGGATCACCGATGAACAAAATGATATCAGGGGGTCAGCGAAAGCGTCTAAACATAGCCCTGGAGCTTATCCGCGAACCCTCCATTCTTTTTGTCGATGAACCAACATCAGGTCTCTCTTCGCGCGACTCTGAAAATGTAATGGACCTGCTGCGTGAGCTAACCCTCAAAGGGAAGCTTATTTTCGTTGTTATCCATCAACCATCATCCGACATTTACAAGATGTTTGACAATATGATGATTTTGGATACCGGTGGGTATTTGATTTACTACGGCAATCCTGTTGAAGCGGTCATGTACTTCAAACGGATTGATATGCAAATCAATAGTGAGCAGGGTGAGTGTCCAACTTGCGGAAACGTCAACCCAGAGCTTATCTTCAATATCATTGAGGCAAGAGTGGTGGACGAATTCGGGCGATATACCCCAACTCGAAAAGTCTCGCCTGCCAAGTGGGAAGGTTACTACAAGGAAAATATCAAACTGGGCGAGGTACCCCACGAAAGTGTACCACCTCCCAAATCGCTCAATATTCCTTCGAGGATAAGACAGTTTCTTATCTACACCACTCGCGATTTTCTCTCGAAAATAAGCAATACCCAGTATATCGTATTAAATCTTCTCGAAACGCCAATCCTGGGTTTTGTGCTTGCCTATGTAATACGGTATATTGCCGACCCCAACTCCAATGTTTACATTTTCAGAGAAAATGAGAATATACCTATATATATATTCATGGCACTTATCGTAGCACTATTCATTGGTTTAACAGTAAGTGCTGAAGAAATTTTCCGCGATCGCAAGATTCTCAAACGGGAGGCATTCCTCAACCTTAGCCGCACCTCGTACCTATTAAGCAAAATTAGTATTCTGGTTGCCCTTTCGGCAATTCAGTGTATAACCTTCGTTCTCATAGCCAATAGCATATTGGAATTAAGGGATATGAACTTCGTTTACTGGCTTGCCCTTTTTTCGACAGCCGTTTTTGCCAACCTGCTGGGGCTGAATATCTCTGCAACATTCAACTCTGCTGTTACCATCTACATCGTCATCCCACTCTTAATGATACCTATGATGGTACTTTCGGGGGCAATGTTCAGCTTTGAAAAATTGAACAGGGCGGTGGGAAGCTTCGGCCGAGTTCCGTTAATAGCTGAATTTATGGCCACCAAGTGGAGTTACGAAGCTTTGGTGGTACACCAATTTAAGGACAACGAGTTCCATAAGCATTTCTATGAAATTGAGAAAGTAGAGCGTAATGCCGACTACAAAAATGTTTACTTCATTCCCGAATTGGAAAAATACCTTAACGAAAGTATAGAAGCCCTTGGCGGAGACGATGAGGAAAGTAAACACAAACTTGCCATCGATTTGGAAGTATTGTACAACTCTTTATACAACGAGATCAATTACTTGGCCCCGGGAATTCCATACAGCTATCTCGATCAGTTAAATATTAAGAACTATAGCTACGAGGTTGCATATGCCACATTCGACTACCTGGATGACCTTAAAAAGCATTACAATAAAATTTTCCAAGAGGCCAATCAGCGTCGCGATCGCCTGATTTCGCACTTGGTAAGTACAAATGCACGTTTATACGAAGCAAAACGTAAAGCATACCATAACGAGAGTATTTCTGATCTGGTAACCAAGAAGTTTGAGAAAAACTGCATACTCCAGTATAAGGGAGAACTTGTTCAACAGAACGACCCCATTTACCGCGATCCTATTCCCAGACACAAATTTGACTTCAGATCGCATTTTCTTGCCCCTCGTAAACATTTCCTTGGCAAATACTACGATACTTTTTGGTTCAATATTTGCTTTATATGGATTATGACGGCTATTCTTTACATAGCCCTCTATTTTGAAGTTTTGAAAAAAATAATTGACTTTTTCAGTAAATTAAGCTTACCAAAATTTAGAAAATAGTTTTTTTGTATATCTTTACTTTTTGTGTTTTGTTTGGAAAAAGGAAAATAAATCAAAGACCATGTACAGAAATGTAATTTTGCTAATAGCCACTGTTTTATTAGCAACATCGTGCCGTTTCTTCGATTCGAATCGAAACCTCAGCAAGGAGGATTTTGATATACCCGAGGGATTACTCGATGAAAAGCCCCTCGAAGTAGCATCGGAAGTTATTGATGATATGATCCAGAACGTATCCTCCCCTGTTGAAATGGCTGCTATAATAAAAGGTTTAAAAATCCCTTTCAACCGCGATTATATTGCCAATACCAAGGACATGAACAACCTCAATACCAGTTTTCAGAAAGCTGTGGGGTTGGGTATTTACGGTGCCGATTTGGGGTATATTAACATGTACGAAAGGACATCATTGGTCATTAATCACATAACAACCATAAAATCCCTTGCCGATGGCATTCAGGTGGGGCAATTTTTCGACTTCAATTCGCTTAGCCGCATTGCCACAAATAGAGAAAATATCGACTCACTTCTGCTCATTTCGCAGCAAAGCTTCAATCGCATTGACAGCTACCTGAGGGAAACTAATAGGGCTCATTTAAGCGTTGTTATCATTGCCGGTGTTTGGATAGAGGGTCTTTACATTGCCAGTAGGGTAGCCGAAGATGCAAAGCACCCAAGGATTGATGAGACCATTGGTGAACAAAAGGTAATTATGAGCAGTTTAATGCTACTTCTCAACAACTATAAAGGCGATCCCAATGTGGCTAAACTTATTTCTGATTTTGAGGAAATTCAGGCGCTCTATAAAGATGTTAGGATTACATACGAGTATGGCGAGCCAATACCTGTTGAGAAGGATGGGGTCTTGACATTTAAACAGAACGATACTCAAACCATTATCATGTCGGATGAAACGCTAAACAACATAATAAAGAAGGTTCAAAGCGTAAGAAATAAACTTTTGATTGGATAATTTTTTTGAAATTCCTTTGATTATGAAAAACATATTTCTTTTTTTCCTGTTCTCAATTATCCTGTCGGGATGGACTGTTACGACATATGCTCAAAGCGAGGACGATCTAATCGAAATTTGTGGAATGATTGCTCAGGACGCAACATTCCTTAAAGATTTTACCATCCGCCTCGATGCAGGCGACCCTCCACCAATTCAGCGATTTTCTGTAATATTAAAAAAAGGTATTAAGTACCGTTTCTCCGTATGTAACTCCAACGATTACGAGGGGAGAGTGATTTTGCAATTATTTGATAATAATCGTTTGCTGGCTACCACGTATGTTGTGGCCAGCGGGAAAGATTATCCCTCAATAGACTACGATTGTTCAAAAACCGGAGCTTACCACCTGTTCTTTAATTTCAAAGAGGGCAAGCCCGGATTGGCGGTTGGGCTACTATCGCTGGTTGAAACCATGTAGCTCTTGGATATTAAACAAAAAAAGAACCGGCATTCATACCGGTTCTTTTTTTGCTCCTCATCCAGGACTTGAACCTGGGACCCCCTGATTAACAGTCAGGTGCTCTAACCAACTGAGCTAATGAGGAATTTTTTGCGAGTGCAAATATAAAACCATAATTAGTCATGTCAAAATTTTTTACCCTGTTTTTGAAAATATAATCGTTCATATACTTTTTCAAATCATTGACTAGATAGCGTATTTTAGTATAAACCAAATAACAGAATAAAAAGTGGCAAATATTTTAGGTATCGGCAATGCTTTGGTTGACATTGTGGTAAATCTTGAAAGTGATGAGGTGCTTAAGGAACTCAATCTCCCCAAAGGAAGTATGCAATTGGTAGAAAATAGCAAAATGAGTGAAGTGGCCTCAAGAACCCAGGCATTTAAGCAAACCATAGCGTGCGGAGGTAGCGCCGCCAACACAATTAACGGGTTGGCAAATCTTGGCGAAAAAACCTCATTCATTGGCAAGGTAGGAAAAGATGACATGGGCGTTTTTTTTAGATCTGATTTGCAAAGCAATGGGATTACCCCGCTACTACTGAATGGGGACTCGTCAACCGGAAGAGCGCTTGCCCTTATTTCGCCCGATTCCGAAAGAACATTTGCCGTAAATTTGGGTGCAGCCATTGAATTGATAGCATCTGACCTTAATGCCAATATGTTTAAGGGGTTTCAAATGTTCCACGTGGAAGGATACCTTGTTCAAAATCATCAACTTATCGAGAAGGCACTTTTGCTTGCAAAGCAATCGGGATTAAAAACATCCCTCGACCTTGCCAGCTACAACGTGGTAGAAGAAAACAGAGACTTCCTTGAAAGCATTGTAAAAAATTACGTTGACATTCTTTTTGCCAATGAAGAGGAAGCTAAGTCGTTCACAGGAATGCCCCCTTATGAAGCCCTAAACGTGATTTCTTCCATGGTTAATGTGGCCATTGTAAAATTGGGCGCCAAGGGTTCGATTATTAAAAAAGGTAGTGAAATACATGAAATTGGCATTACTAAATCTAACTGTATTGACACCACAGGAGCAGGCGACCTTTACGCATCAGGTTTCCTTTATGGCATAATCAACGGAGTTCCACTGAATATATGTGGCGAGCTGGGTGCCGTTCTCTCCGGAAGGGTTATTGAACAAATTGGGCCAAAAATGTCTGAAAACACCTGGATAGAACTCAGGCAAAAGGTAAAAAATATATTGGGGGGAAAGAAATACACATACATTTGAGATACAAAACTATCGAACAACTGGAACAAAAAACCTATTCATTCTCAATCCAATATCGCCATGGCATTTTTGACCAGTAAGGTCCTGCATAGTCGATACCAATACGAGGTCCGGTAAAAATTTTCCGTCTCACATCGCTATCCTCAATCCATATTCGGGCAGATTGGGTAATGTCTTCACCATAGTACGATTTATTAATATTCAACTTTTTCGATACCCTGCCGGGTCCTGAAACAGACTCAATGCCCCTGAGTAATACAGCCTGTGGATTGTCCTGTTCGCCCGTAACAATATTAAACATCCAATACATTCCATAAATAAGGTAAACATAGATTGCCCCTCCTTGCGAATATAGAACCCTTGTCCTTTCTGTTCTTCCCCTGCTGG